>Ga0209573_1005062_pt1 | contig 12247 bp, 8 predicted proteins | sample TNRBio252014_DNA_FD_185870 | JGI IMG/M metagenome (GOLD analysis project Ga0209573, IMG submission 185870) | Wastewater treatment Type I Accumulibacter community from EBPR Bioreactor in Madison, WI, USA - TNR Reactor_6/25/2014_ DNA (SPAdes)... | ecosystem: Engineered > Bioreactor > EBPR >...
CGTATCTCAAAACGACGACTCTGTTTTTGATCCTCGCTCGAAAAGTCGTGCTTGGCCAAATGACTTTGGGAACGACGGTTCCAATGATTGCCTATCTTTCTCGCTTGACGTACCCGATCGAGCGCATCGTTAATTTTGGATGTTGGATTTGGCAAACCATGGTGTCGGCCGAACGCATGATGCAGATCCTGACCACGGAGCCGGCGATCAAGGACCGCGCTCAGGCGGAGCGTCTCCTTGCATTCTCTGGCCAAGTGACTCTTTCCGAAGTCTCCTTTGATCGCCCGGGGGTCGGACGCGTCTTAGACTCCGTCAGCCTGGAACTGAATCCTGGCCAAACCGTGGCCATCGTCGGTCCGAGCGGCGCGGGCAAGAGCACTCTGCTCTCAATGGTCCTGCGTCTCATGGACCCCGTCGAAGGAGCGGTCTTGGCCGATGGCAAGGACCTGCGAGAACTCCATCGATCAAGCTATCTTCAGCAAATCGGTACCGTGATGCAGCACACCTTCATTTTTGGGGGGTCGATTGCCGACAATCTTCGCGTCGGCAAACCGGATGCCACAGAAGACGAGATGCGCGACGCGCTACGGCAGGTGGAGCTTGACACCTGGGTTCAACTTCTGCCAGATGGTCTGCAACAGGACCTTGAAGGCGGTCTCGGCTTATCGGCCGGTCAGCGACAGCGGATCGGGATTGCCCGCGCCTTGATCTCTGGGGCACCCCTGCTTCTTTTGGATGAACCCACCTCCGCTTTGGATGCGGGAACGGAGCGAGAGATCATGGCCACCATTCGCCGCGTATCGACGAACAAAGCCGTGATGCTCGTCACCCACCGACTCGAAACGGTGAGATACGCCGACTCGATCATCGTGATGGATAAGGGTGCCATTGTTGAAAGAGGGACTCACGACCAATTGATGGCGAACGCCGGACTCTACGCCAAGCTATTGAAAATCTATCAAGGAGATCCCGCGGGACCATCTGGTGCCTCGCTGGTTCAGTCATCGACATGAAGAAAGTATTCCAACCCGAGTGGCGCACACAAAATCGACGCAAGCGGCGATTTTATTCCAAGTACATGCGTTGGCTCGAAGTCATCGGCTACTTGACGGTTGCGCTTGTTGTGGGCGCCTTTGTTTTGGCTTTCAATTACAAAGTGGATGATGTGATCGAAGCGCAGGAGGTCAAGCTGATGCCTTTGGCGATCCCCCACAAACAACCGGTCGCGGGCGTGGTGATCAAGGTTTTGGCTGCGCCGTGGGCTGAGGTGAAAGAGGGGCAACCGATCATGGAAGTCGTGACCGGCGAAGATGCCCTTGCCGCTTATCGAAAGTGGTTGGCCATGGATAGCCTCAAGGGCGAACCCGGCACAGAAGGACTGGCTGCCAAGATCCGAAAGCCCGAAACGCAGGTCATCCGAGCCGCCGCCTCTGGCTCCCTTGATATCAAGATCGGCGACGGTGCCTTTGAGGCCGGAGCAGACCTGTTTGCTATCCTGGATTATCGATCCATCGTCCTGGAAGCCAGCCTCAGCGGACCGAGCGTCGCGAAGGCGAGCATCGGGCAAACGGCTCAGATCTCCGCGCTCATGCTTGGCGGGAGCCCCAGCCTTTTCCGCGGCACCACCGCGGATGGCCCGATCTTGAGTTCATCTCTGATTTCGGAGAAGGCCCTCGACTCCGTGAATCAATCGCTCATCGGCCGGCCACTCAACCTGCGGGATGACAAGCTCCTGAAGATTGACTCCATTTCTGAAATCGATGTTGACGCCCAGGCTAGCGTGGAAGGGCGTGGTCCGGGCCAAAAAGGCACCGCGCTAGAACCACCATCGAACTACACCATCACCGCAAAAGTGGTGGACGGAACCCATACGGGCTCCGTTCAACTTGCCGATTTGCCCACGGATGTCCGATCGAGCATCGTGTCGGCAATTTCAAACTCAGTATCGGGCACACCACTCGTCACCATGGATGGGCGAGAGATATCTCTCAGTCAATTGAGCAAGATGAATGTCGTTTTGAAAGTCAAAGCCACGTCGACGAATGGCGAATCCTCCGCCGGTGCAATCCCTGGCACACCACTCAAGAGGACCTTTGATGCAAAACTTCGAATCGATGCGCCTCCTCCCTTTTTGGTCGACCTTCTGAGGTCCGCTCACCAAAACGGCAAAGACCTGACCGCCCGGGTTGCGCTGAAAACGAGCACTCGTCCACTCGCCTTTATCTTGTTGAAAAGATCATGATCGTTTCTAAAGCCATCGTTTCATCATTGGGAGACCACTTTGACGCGGGGAGTCCTGAATACCTCGAGCGGGTCTATGCCGGTGTCTTAGGCAAGTTGATTGGCGTGTACCTCGGACGACCCGTCGAAAACTGGCTCCATGAACGAATCCAGGAAGAGATCGGGGACATCACCTACTACATCCATGAGAAACGCAATCGCCTTCTGATCGTGACCGACGATGATATTTCGGGGACGTTTACGTTTCTTCGCGCGATGCCAGACCATGGCAACGATGCAAAATTGACACCGCATCAGATCGGCGAAACGTGGCTGAACTATCTTATCGAAGGGACGACCATTTTGTGGTGGGGCGGGCTGGGCAATTCCACAGAGCACACCGTTTACTTAAGACTGAAAAATGGCCTTCAAGCTCCGCAAACGGGCTCTGCCCAGCTCAATACACGGGTCGTGGCCGAACAAATTGGGTCTCAAATCTTTATCGATGGTTGGGGGCTGATCTGTCCCGGCGACCCCCAGCGAGCCGCTGATTTTGCGCGAAGAGCCGCGAGCGTGAGCCACGATGGTGAGGCCATTTACGCGGCGCAAATCATCGCTGCTCTGGTCGCGGGGGCATTTATTGAGTCCGACATCGGAGCGTTGCTCGACCAAGCGCTTCGCACCATTCCGACCGATAGTCTCATCAGCACTCTGATCCAAACCTTGCGGGAATGGCACGTTCAAGAGTCTGATTGGCGAGCAAACCGGTTGCGGCTGGCCACCGAATTCAGCTACGAGCGATTTGGGGGGCAATGCCCCATCGTTCCGAACCACGGCCTCATCATTCTCAGCCTTTTGCATGGTGGAGGCGACTTTGATCGGTCGATGGAGATCGTGAATACCAGCGGATGGGATACCGATTGCAATTCCGGCAATGTGGGCTCAATTTTGGGTGTCCGCAATGGCCTGGCTGGGTTCGAAGGCCGTGATTGGCGCGGGCCTGTCGCCGACCGGCTCTATCTGCCCTCCGCCGACGGGGGCCGGGCGATCACGGACGCCGTGCGAGAATCCATTTTTGTCTCGAACATCGGGCGCGCTTTGGAAGGATTGGAACCCCTCAGCCCAAAAAACGGCGCACGCTACCATTTTTCACTGCCTGGTTCTGTTCAGGGATGGCAAGTCCGATCAGAATCCGGTGCGATCACGAATCCAAGCGGCAACGCATTGCTTCTAACCGCACCGTGCCTAGCTTCGTCCGACACATTTATTCCGCCAGAAGCGAAAGATATGAAGACCGGGTATGTGCTCATTGCAAGCCCCACCCTCTACCCCGGGCATATCGTTCGATGCCGCATCCGTTCACTCTCGACGCCGTCCGAAGGAACGATTTATCTGTCGCACTATCTCCCAGATGAATCGTCAGAGCGTATTTCTGGTCCGTCGTTTCATCTCGATTCCAACGAAGAGACCACGTTGGAATGGCGGATTCCCGACACGGGGGGTCAGCCCATCCACGAAGTCGGGATCCACCTCACGCAGGGCTCAATTGAGTTGGATTGGATGGATTGGAACGGCGTGCCCGAGACGGAATTCCCGGTTTGCGGGGGCCGGATGTGGGCCCTCGCTTGGGCCAAGTCCATTCACCGATTCGCCTTTGAGCGTGACGGATACCAATATTTAGCCCACAACCGAGGACTCGGCTTGCTCACCCAAGGATGCCGTGAGTGGCAAAACTATCGAGTCGATGTTCGCCTGACACCGCGTATGGCCGTGTCCTGTGGCGTCGCCGTTCGAGTTCAAGGTCTTAGGAGGTTCTACGCCTTTGTCTTTGGCGAGCCCGGCGAAATCCGGATCGACAAAATGATGGCCGGCCGAACGACGTTGGCAAGAACCCACTTCCCGTGGGAGCCATGCAAAGAATATGATGTCGCGGTAGAAGTGGTTGATGATCAGGTGAACGTATGGATTGATGGCAAACTGAGGCTGACCACGGTCGATTCTCAGCAGCCGCTGACCGAAGGCGCCTTTGGTTTCATGGTGGAAGAGGGTTGCATGGGAGCAGGGACTCCGAGGATTCTGCCGAAATCATGAGCGTCCGTCCCCTCATCTATCCACGCCAAGCCCTCGCCCGCCGGGCACGGTTTACGGGCGGCCCACTTGGCGAAGCGCAAGAACGAAACCGCTCCGGGCGCTTGGCAAAATTTGTTTGCGACGAAGAAAGCGATCCCATCCGGCTCTTTGATCCCAGCGTCCGAGAGCATTGCGCGACAGGTGATTGGTATGGCGAGCATGCGGGGAAATGGTTGGTCGCGGCAGCGTCGGCGACCCGAAACACGGGCAACCCTGATACTGAAGAAGTTTTGCGACGCGTGACCCGATTCTTGATCTCCACCCAGGAAGAGGGTGGTTACTTGGGCACCTATAGCCTGGAAGCACCATCTCGCCTTTCTAACCCTGAAATCAAGCAGACGCGAACGTGGGACGTCTGGACCCATGCTTGGATGATGATGGGCTTGATTACGGCCGCGGGCATTCCGGGTTGTGAATCGGCCCTCCCTGCGGCGGCAAAAATCGGGGACATGCTGGTGGAAACCTTCATGGATACGGGTCGCTCGATCCTTGATTATGGAAACCACCAAGGGCTGAGTAGCGCAATTGTCGTCGAGCCTTTAGCACGCCTTTCTCTGGCGACCGGCGACCCGCAGTACTTTAACTTTGCGTGGAAAGTGTTGCAGGACTTAGAAAGTCGAGGAGTCCACGTTCTTAGCGCGGCCTCGCGTCATCTTGACGTTTCCGAATTGGGCACCGGCAAAATTTATCAAATCTGTTGGCTGCTGACAGGGATGGTCGTGCTTCATGAACTTGCCCCAGAACTCCCTATTCTGGAAAACGTGATCCATTGCTGGCAGAGCATCAAAAAGGATCACTTGAACCCTCTGGGAGGGCCATGGGGAGGCATTGCGACCCACAAAGAAGTTTTCAACATGCGTGGGTTCTTCCACCCTTCCGGCATGGTGGAAACGTGCTCCACTACAAGCTGGATGGCACTCAATCGTGAGCTGTTCCTCCTGACCGGCGAAACAACGTACTCGAGCGAATATGAGCGTTCGCTCCTCAATGCGCTCATGGGTGCCCAAGATGCGAATGGAGAAGATTGGTGCTATTTCACTTTTCCGAATGGTCGGCGCAACAACACCTATTTTTGGGCGTGCTGTAAGTCCAGCGGGGCCATGGCACTCGAGGAAGCAAGCCTCATGATGGCCACGTCCACGGATCGAGAAATCTATATCAATCTCTTGGTCGAAGGCGACGCGCAACTCGAGGATGGCAAGGTCTCTTTGCGATCAAGTTTTCAATCCGACGGTGCCCGATCGCAGATTGATATCGAAAGTAGCCGGCACACATCGGGGCGAGTTCGAATGCCAGATTGGGGGAAACTGACGTCCGCGACGGTCAACGGCCTCGAACTCACCCTGAATGCGGGGTCGAACGAATACTTGGAGTTTGAAATTCGCCCCGGGGCGTCCACCCGTGTCGAATTGGTTTTTGCATGCACTCCGCAGGTCCATGACTACACCGACCAGCTCTATCACCACGGCCAAGAAATTGCCCGCACGGATTATGCGTGCCTTTCGTGGGGACCCTTTGTTTATGCCACGAGTCCGCTGAATGGCCAACAGCACCCCGAAGTCCTGCGGTGGCCGCATCTGAATCCCGCGCGCCCCGTGTCGGTGCAAGCTGAGGACGAATACGCCGAGCCGACCTTGCGCCTCAGCCTTCCCGCCCGGCCCATCATGGAATTTCACCCGTATTATCGCGCAGGAGGGCAGCACAATCAGGCTTGGCGGACCACATGGCTCGAGGTGGCATGGCAGTGAAATCCACAGCCGTCGGCTTTTGCGGCGATGGAATCCGGGGTGATTGCAAAGTCATCTTGGAACCCAGCAACAAGCCCCAAGTGAGAATCACGAGCACGGTCGAAGCGATGTTCGGCCGCGCTATCCGCCAACAAGTCGCTGACGTTCTCTCAAAGTTTGGCGACCCACCAGTCAGCCTGACCCTGGAGGACTCCGGTGCATTGCCTTGGGTCATCGAGGCGCGACTCGAAGCGGCATTGTGCATCAGCCTAGGCCAAGAGCTCCCGCCACTTGCGAGCAAGTCGCCAGCCCGGAAACGGAACAAGAAGCGCCGAACCCGGCTGTATGTTCCGGGCAATACCCCAAAGTTTATGCCCCACCTGGGGCTCTTCGGCGCCTCATCGGTGATCTTGGACCTTGAAGATTCGGTTCCAGAACGAGAAAAGCAGGCCGCTCTGAGTATCGTCCGGCATGCCATCGCGTCGCTCGACTTTGGACAATCTGAAATCTGCGTTCGAGTGAACAATTCGGAAGAGGCGAAAGCGGTGTCGAGGGCAGGCGCGGAATGCATCTTGGTGCCAAAGGTGGAGAGTGCGGAACAGATCAAACACATGGCAGACGCTATCCAATCCGTCCAAAGTGATGCGGTCATGATTGCCATATTGGAGTCAGCCCTGGGAGTCCACCGTGCCTATGAGATTGCAACTGCATCGGAACGCATGGTGGCAATCTCGCTGGGTATCGAAGATTATTTGACGGACATCCAAGCCATTCGAACCGACACCATGTGGGAAACCATGTTTGCCCATGGCACCGTCGTGAATGCCGCCCGCGCGGCGGGAATTTCTCCTTTATCTTCGGTTTATTCCCATGTCGACAACCTGGAAGGGATGCGGGAATTCGCAGCCTGGTCAAGGTCCATGGGCTTTGATGGCGTCGGGTGCCTTCACCCCAGCCAAATTGGGCCAGCAATGGCGGCTATGGCGCCACCCGATGATGCGATCGAAGAAGCAACGATGATCGTTCGCGAGTTTGAAAAAGCGCAAACCCAGGGCCTGGGCGCGATCAGCGTCCGAGGAAAAATGGTGGATGCACCGATTTATCAGCGAGCAAAAGACCTGCTCGCTGAGGTGAATTAATTGGCCAATCTCGAGATGAGTGTCAACGATGTCGGGCGTCGCTTCCCCACCCTGGTGAATGGGAGGTCGGTAGAAGGCTTCCGGGGAATCGGTGGATTTATTCCTAAGGGCCGCCATCACGGGGCGCCCATCAAAACCTGCCGCGACTTTTCGTCCCAAGGTGATAAAACCGTCGAGAGCCTCGTCGTCGCCCTCCGCAACGCGGGATTGCGCGACGGGATGCGCATCTCCACTCATCACCACTTCCGCAATGGCGACTTGGTCGCCGAGCAGCTCTTCCAAGCCGCCGAACAACTCGGTGTCCGAGATTTGGTTTGGTTTCCAAGCGCCGTCTTTCCGTGTCACGAGTCCCTGTTGCGGCATATCCATTCGGGCTTGATTCATCACATCGAGGGGAGTTTGAATGGTCCAGTTGGCGAGTTTGCTTCAGCCGGAAAGATGCCTGGACTCGCCGTCTTGCGGTCTCACGGGAGCCGTTATCGAGCGATCCAAGATGGCGACGCCCTGATTGATATCGCGGTCATCGCCGCGCCGTCGTGCGACGCTTTCGGCAATATGACCGGCGCGCAAGGGCCCGCGGCGTGCGGTGGATTGGGCTTCGCCACCGCAGACGCTCAATTTGCCGACCACGTCATCGCGATCACGGATCATCTCGTCCCATTCCCTTGCGCCCCATGGCAAATCCCGGGCAACTATGTGGATCAAGTTGTCGTCACTGATCGAATCGGAGACCCCACCCAAATCGTTTCAGGAACCACCCGCTTGACGCGATCTCCCGAGCGGTTACTGATCGCCAAGAAAGTTGCCGATTTTGTCGGCAAGACCGGCGTTCTGCACGATGGATGGTCGTTTCAAGCGGGCGCCGGTGGAATCTCGCTCGCTTTTGCCGTGTACATCCGCGAGATCATGCGCGAGCGGGGTCTGAAAGCACGGTTCATCCGCGGCGGGAGCACCGAAGTCTTGGTGGAGATGCTGGAAGAGGGTCTGACGGAATTTATCCTCGACGGACAAACCTTTGATTTAGAAGGCGTGCGCTCATTACGAGAAAATCCGAACCACCTCATGACGAGTCCGTTCACGAGCTACAACTATCATTCGAAGGGCAATATTGCGTCGATGATTTCCTGCGCGCTTCTCGGCGCAACTGAAGTCGATCTCAACTTTAACGCCAACGTCGTCAGCCATTCGGATGGCCGAATGCTCCATGGGATTGGCGGGTGGCAGGATGCCCTCTTCAGCGAGTGCACGATTCTTGCGCTGCCCGCATTTCGCAACCGGGTGCCGGTTGTGCGCGAATCGCTGACGACCTTTTGCGGTCCAGGCGAATTGATTGATGTCGTTGTCACGGAAAGGGGGACCGCGGTCAACCCTCGACGGCAAGACCTCATCCAGGCCGCCACGGAAGCGGGAGTGCCGCTGACCACGCTTCAAGCGATTAAGCAAGAAGTGGAAGCCTTCTGCGGAGGCCCACCCGAACCCGCATCGTTGACGGGCCGTCCCGTCGGCGTCGTCACCTGGGTCGATGGAACGATCATCGACAGCCTATACGAGATACCATGATGAGAACACTTCCTTGGTTCATTGCGCTAGTGATGGCTGGACAGTCATCCGCTCCGACGGGGTTTGACCGCCAGAGACTCGATGCGATTCCGAAACGGATGCAGCAATTTATCGACGCTCAGGAGATCAGCGGGACCGTCGTTTTGGTCCGGCACAAAGGAAAAGTGGTGCTCGCCGCCGAGAATGGGCTGGCCAATCGGGAGAAAAGATCGCCGATGAAACGCGATACCGTGTTTCAAGTCATGTCCATGACCAAGCCAGTCACGGCTCTGGCGATCATGATTTGCGCCGAACGTGGGTTGCTGAATTTGGACGACCCAGTCGAACGCTTCTTCCCCGCCCTTGAGGACCTCATGGTGACCCAACCGGACGGAACATTGGTCAAAAAGCGAGGGCGCATGACCATTCGGAACCTGTTGACCCATACCAGCGGTCTCCCGTCCGTGGACCCCGGCGGCATTGATGATTTAGCCAAAGTCAAGCTCACTTTAGCCGAATATGCGGCACTGTTTCCGCAGTCCAAGTTGATCGCGGAACCGAACACACGCATCTCGTATAGTGGACCCGGGATCGCGCTTGCCGGACGGATCGTGGAGCTGGTTTCGGGCAAATCACTTCCAGAATTCATGAGGACAGAGATCTTTGCTCCCCTGGAGATGAATGACACCACCTTTTTTGCGACGCCTGCCCTCGCACCCAGGCTCGCGAGAATGTATTTCTCAGAAGATGGCGCGTTGCATGCGACGTCCGAAGATCCGATGCGTCCCGGCGCGCGGTATGCCAATCCTGCGGGTGGACTTTATTCGACCGCACCCGATATGGCGAACTTGCTTGAGTGCATCCTGCGCGGTGGATCGTGGAAAGGAAAACGGATCCTCTCACCCCGCAGCTGTGCGGCGATGACCACGCTCCAGACGGGTGAATTGACTTCAGATGGTTCGGACGCACAAGGATACGGCCTTGGTTTTTCCGTCGTCCGCTCGATTCGGGGAAGTTCTCACCTCAAGCCGGTTGGTTCGTTTGGTCACACAGGTGCATTCGGCACCGAGTTTTGGGCCGATCCCACGTCCCAAACGGTGGTCGTTTTTATGTCGCAAAGCTTTGCCGACCGCGTGCGAAAAACGTTCAATACGATGGTCAATGCGGCCTACTTGGGCCCCTAGGCGATCGTGCCTCGGAAAGCTTCAAATTCAGCGAAAGTCGGCATGGACTCCATGGCGCCATGCCTCGTTGTTGCGATCGCCGCCACAGCATTGGCCTTTTCGATGGCTTGAGGAAGGTCGCTTCCTTGGGCGATAAAGTGAGCGAGGGCACCACTGAACGCGTCTCCCGCAGCGGTCGTATCGACTGCCCGGACCGGGTACGCGGGAAAGTGATGAGACTCGGTTGCCGAGGCCCAGTAGCAACCTCGATCGCCGAGGGTGATCACGACGTTGGCGACGCCTCGGTCCAAGAGTTTCCTCGCGGCGGATTCGGTTGATGAAGGATCTAAGGGCTCGATCCCGGTCAAGTTCGCGGCCTCCGTTTCGTTGGGCGTCAGAACGAAGGTCGATGCGAGGATGGAATTGGGCAGCGCGCAGGCTGGTGCTGGATTCAGCATGAATTTGCCAAAGCGCGCGGCTTCTTCCACCGCCGCCAGCGGAATCTCCAATTGGCATAACACAACCGAAGGATCTGAGTTCTGCAGGGCATTCCGGACGTGTTCGGGCGTGACGTGCTCATTGGCTCCGGCCGCAACCACAATTTGATTCAGACCATTTTCATCGACCAGGATGACGGCGGTCCCGGAGGCAACATTCTCCAAGGTTCGGAGGTGATCCGTCTGGACTCCTGCTGTAAACATTGCTTGCTTTAATGCCGCCCCATTTGCGTCATTCCCGATGCATCCGACGAATGAGACGCGGCCCCCGAGTTTCGCGATGGCGCAGGCTTGATTCGCCCCTTTGCCGCCAGGATGGGTTGAAAATGAACCTCCAAGCAGGGTCTGACCTGGCTGTGGAAGTTGCGGGATGCGAAAGACCATATCAAGGTTGGCACTCCCGACCACGGCAACAGCTTGAGAACTCATAGCCGAAGATACCATGCTCCCGAAGGAAGAATCATCTCCAATTCACTTGGCATTTTGAAATTCCGATGATATAATGATTGTGAGTGACCAAAGGTTTGGTCAAGTCCGGTGACTTGAGCGTCGGGCAGAAACTTTTCAACGGAGAAATCGAACATGAAAAAAACTTTGATGACGGCTAGCTTGATGTCGCTGGCGATCGCCGGATATGCACAGGTCGCCGCTGACAGTGCAGCGGACGCGGTCTATGTTGTTGGCCAAGAATACATTCAAGTCGGTACGCCTCCCGGCGACCAAACTGCAGCAACGAACGGACTGAACGGCGGATTCGGATTCAACCGCTGGCAGCGCGGCGGCTACGGTACGGCTCCGGACAACGGAACGACCACAATCTCCAACATCAGTTCATCTTTTAATATGGGCGCAAAGCAGTTCAATATGCGGAGCAACGCGAGTGGGTTTGAGGGTGCCGATGCACGCCGCCGCGCCTTGGATGATCTTGATTTTGGGCAAACGATGAGCTTTAGCATCATGCCAGGCGGAAACGGAGCAGGCGACTTGAATACCAAGGGAGACTTTGGGGTCGAAATCCGGGCCGCCAGTTTGAGCAATCCCGGTCGGGATATGATCTCAATCAACGGGTCGAACGACATTGTTGGCAAGAGATACAGCCTGTTGGATGCAAATGGCTACCAATTTTCGAATGTCCTGGTGAACCCAGGCGAGCGCGTGGATATCAGCGTGACCCAAATCTCGGGCGATGATATCTGTGTTGCGATGAAGCCATTCGGTGGTGCTTTCTCCACTTACATGCTCACCTCAGCCAGTTCCGGCGTGAAGATTCGCACGGCGCAATTTTATTGCTTTGAAACCTCTGGGGACTTCTATCATAACAACTTGATGATCGGCGCGGTGCCGCATCAAGTGACGGGTGGCGTCATCCTTGGCGACTATCCGCTCTCCCCTGCTGGCGAAATCGTGGAGTTCATGCTGATCGGCGCGGGCGACGTTGCGGTCGAAGCAATTTGTGTTCGGCTTGGTTCCGAAGGCGAATTCTCGTTCCCGACGACACGCACCGGAACGTTCCGCGTTGCGGCAAAGGGTCGACACTGGCTGAGAGAAATCAGCGGTCCGATCACGATCACCGGCGCTGGCGGATCTGTATCCGAACCCTTGGTGCTTCCAAACGGGGACTGCGATGGCAGCAATGCCATCACCACGGATGACTATCTGGTCCTTTCCGATTCGTTTGATCTTGGATCTGAAGATCCTGGCTACGATGCTCGGGCAGACCTGAATGGCGATGGCTTCATCACGACGGATGACTATCTGATCTTGAGCGCCAATTTCGACCTTTCGGGATTTGAACCGCTCTAACATCCCGCGAATAAGTCTCCAAGGCCCCG
>Ga0209573_1005063_pt1 | contig 12247 bp, 16 predicted proteins | sample TNRBio252014_DNA_FD_185870 | JGI IMG/M metagenome (GOLD analysis project Ga0209573, IMG submission 185870) | Wastewater treatment Type I Accumulibacter community from EBPR Bioreactor in Madison, WI, USA - TNR Reactor_6/25/2014_ DNA (SPAdes)... | ecosystem: Engineered > Bioreactor > EBPR >...
GAGAAATGAAGGCGCTACAACCGTCCAGGAGCCACGCAAACAGTCGATTGAGCCTTACGACCTGGCTCGACTGGGCTAGCGAGCAATCGCCCCAACAACAAATCGATCCACACGAGGATACTGAAACCTGGTTCAACTGATCCGCCGCAGCCGAGATCTTGTCCCCAACAACAAATCGATCCACACGAGGATACTGAAACACCACGTTGCCCGTCTCCAACGTGTAGGTCTTGATCCCCAACAACAAATCGATCCACACGAGGATACTGAAACCCACACCATCCGATAGCCTGACGGCGGCGGCGGGTAGACCCCAACAACAAATCGATCCACACGAGGATACTGAAACACCGACTTCGACTACGACGTGGCCGTGCTGACCGGGCCCCAACAACAAATCGATCCACACGAGGATACTGAAACATAGACGGTTGCCGAGGTGGGTATCTCGGTGTTGTACCCCAACAACAAATCGATCCACACGAGGATACTGAAACCCAACCTGCGACACGCCGATGACTTTGCATGGACACCCAACAACAAATCGATCCACACGAGGATACTGAAACCGATCCTCCGGTTCAACCTCGATGTTGCGCATCAGGCCCCAACAACAAATCGATCCACACGAGGATACTGAAACTCTTTCGGCACGATTGGCAGCACCACGGTACCGCTGCCCCAACAACAAATCGATCCACACGAGGATACTGAAACACCGGCTCGTTGCCTGTGTTCCAGCGGATCGTGCCCCCCAACAACAAATCGATCCACACGAGGATACTGAAACTGACGATCTCATCGGCCTTTGCCGCCACCTGCTCACCCCAACAACAAATCGATCCACACGAGGATACTGAAACTTGACGTGTTTCTTACCTACGTCGAGGACAACTTGCCCCCAACAACAAATCGATCCACACGAGGATACTGAAACAGCCGACCTAACTCAGCGCCCAACTGCTGAAAGTTGCCCCAACAACAAATCGATCCACACGAGGATACTGAAACAGAAGCGCTGCACAGGCATCTCCAGGGCCGTCTCAGCCCCAACAACAAATCGATCCACACGAGGATACTGAAACGCCGGCGCCGGGCATGGAGTGGCTGGGTCTGGACACCCCAACAACAAATCGATCCACACGAGGATACTGAAACAGCTTGAGGCGGTCTACAACGACCGGCGGCGGGCCCCCCAACAACAAATCGATCCACACGAGGATACTGAAACAATCCCCGTTGCCTTGCTCAGCCGGGCGGTCAATTCGCCCCAACAACAAATCGATCCACACGAGGATACTGAAACCCGGGTCTTCTGGCAGGTTGTTCTCGACGTAGGCGCCCCAACAACAAATCGATCCACACGAGGATACTGAAACCTGGGGCGACGTGATGATCCTGGATGCGGATGCGGACCCCCAACAACAAATCGATCCACACGAGGATACTGAAACCGTCGCTCGTCACCCACACATCCGCATCCGCAATCCCCCAACAACAAATCGATCCACACGAGGATACTGAAACCTGGACAGCTACCTGGCCATGCTGGAGATCGACGGCCCCCAACAACAAATCGATCCACACGAGGATACTGAAACTCGCGCCGCACGGTGGGCCGAGAGAGCGGCGGGAACCCCAACAACAAATCGATCCACACGAGGATACTGAAACCGAACCGCCGCAGCGCCTCGAACAGTTGATCCGTCCCCCAACAACAAATCGATCCACACGAGGATACTGAAACGTCACAGCCTGAAACGTGTTCATGCTGGACTGGAACCCCAACAACAAATCGATCCACACGAGGATACTGAAACTCCAGCACGCCCAGCGTTTCGTAGAACTCCTCAACCCCCCAACAACAAATCGATCCACACGAGGATACTGAAACCGCCCAGTCCACCCGGCTGCGGTCGAACTCCCAGGCCCCAACAACAAATCGATCCACACGAGGATACTGAAACCCTGGTCGTAGAGCGCCAACAGGTCGTCGGACGGCCCCAACAACAAATCGATCCACACGAGGATACTGAAACCTTGGATGATTATGACAAACCATAATGCACGTGGCCCCCAACAACAAATCGATCCACACGAGGATACTGAAACAAAGAGGCCGAAGATGATTTTGAGAATGCACAACAACCCCAACAACAAATCGATCCACACGAGGATACTGAAACCGCGCAGCGCGCCTCGCCGCCGCTCAGGATGCGGTCCCCAACAACAAATCGATCCACACGAGGATACTGAAACGACGGGGAGCTGATGCTTGTACGGCCGCCGGCTGATCCCCAACAACAAATCGATCCACACGAGGATACTGAAACCTGCGATCCCGCACCGGCGTGCCTGCCGCGTCGTAAACCCCAACAACAAATCGATCCACACGAGGATACTGAAACCTTTCGTAACGGCGGCGGTTGTCTTGCGGTAGTAGCCCCAACAACAAATCGATCCACACGAGGATACTGAAACCTTGTAATTGGCGGTAGAGGTCGTCGTTAAGCATGAGCCCCAACAACAAATCGATCCACACGAGGATACTGAAACAAGCCCAAGGTCGAAGATGCGTCGGTTGAGATCGCCCCCAACAACAAATCGATCCACACGAGGATACTGAAACGTGACCTGACCCTGGCTGATCCTGTCAGCGTGACGGCCCCAACAACAAATCGATCCACACGAGGATACTGAAACACAGACTCGGCGGCGGACGTTGTAAAAGAGTGCAACCCCCAACAACAAATCGATCCACACGAGGATACTGAAACAATGATCGCAGGCAGTATGGGCAGGTTTCTCAAGAACCCCAACAACAAATCGATCCACACGAGGATACTGAAACGACAGGTGGATGGATTACTTCTGCACGGAGCCTGTGCCCCAACAACAAATCGATCCACACGAGGATACTGAAACGGCGGTGAATATCACGCAGGCGGCCTACGCCTTCACCCCCAACAACAAATCGATCCACACGAGGATACTGAAACTCGTGTTCGCCGCAATCGCGCTCTCCGCGTTCGCCCCCAACAACAAATCGATCCACACGAGGATACTGAAACTTATAGACGTTGCCGCTGGCGTTGAGCAGCAGGACCCCCAACAACAAATCGATCCACACGAGGATACTGAAACGCCCGAAGTGGTCAAATCGATGTTGGTCAACGGCTACGCCCCAACAACAAATCGATCCACACGAGGATACTGAAACAGCGCATCGCCGGCCAGCCGTCCGAGGCCGACAAGCCCCAACAACAAATCGATCCACACGAGGATACTGAAACTGCGCTTGGCATACGCAGCCCTGCCAGCAGTGATACCCCAACAACAAATCGATCCACACGAGGATACTGAAACTTGACAGGCTGGTGGCAGACATTGCCTATCTGAGCGCCCCAACAACAAATCGATCCACACGAGGATACTGAAACAGCGTACCGCTTTCGCATTCAAACTTCACTGTCGGCCCCAACAACAAATCGATCCACACGAGGATACTGAAACCCAACACCGAGCCGGTCACGCAGCACGCAAACTGTGCCCCAACAACAAATCGATCCACACGAGGATACTGAAACTGTCGGCTATCTCCAGCTCGCACTCAGGCGTTAGGCCCCAACAACAAATCGATCCACACGAGGATACTGAAACTCTACACCTTCAAGGTGCCGATGTCGCAGTCGCTGCCCCAACAACAAATCGATCCACACGAGGATACTGAAACGGCAGCTTGCAGCAACGTCGCCTGATTGACCTCGACGCCCCAACAACAAATCGATCCACACGAGGATACTGAAACAGCATGGCCCGTGGCGCGAGCTTCCGCAAGGCAAGCCCCAACAACAAATCGATCCACACGAGGATACTGAAACTGGAAATGACTGCGGCCTACTACACCCGCGCTGCGCCCCAACAACAAATCGATCCACACGAGGATACTGAAACGTGCCATACTGATTGGCGTAGGCCGCTTGCGTCAACCCCCAACAACAAATCGATCCACACGAGGATACTGAAACCACCGCGCCGCCCAGCGCCCCAGCGAGCGTAGCAACCCCAACAACAAATCGATCCACACGAGGATACTGAAACTTACCTACCGCAGCTTGAAACTGGTGCGAGGCGACCAGCCCCAACAACAAATCGATCCACACGAGGATACTGAAACCTGGCCGCGCGATCTGTCCGGCTACGACTACCTGCCCCCAACAACAAATCGATCCACACGAGGATACTGAAACTCGATGCCTTGGTCGGCGCCCTTCTTGCCCGTCTTCCCCAACAACAAATCGATCCACACGAGGATACTGAAACGCGCGGTGCAGATCAACTCAATCCGCTGGCAAATGCCCCAACAACAAATCGATCCACACGAGGATACTGAAACTCGACCGAATCTCATGTACGAGTACAAGGGGTACAACCCCAACAACAAATCGATCCACACGAGGATACTGAAACCATCAGCCGCGCCGGCCCATCTGGCGGTTACATCAGCCCCAACAACAAATCGATCCACACGAGGATACTGAAACATGCTGGGCTTTTCGCTGGCGATCTGGGCGGGCTTCCCAACAACAAATCGATCCACACGAGGATACTGAAACGCGCCGCGCGGCTTCGCGCTGCTGTTCTTTGGCACCCCCAACAACAAATCGATCCACACGAGGATACTGAAACTCTCAATTGGCAGAGCAAGACGCCGATGCGATCCTGCCCCAACAACAAATCGATCCACACGAGGATACTGAAACGGATGACTGCCTGTTCAGGATGCTCACCGCTGGTGCCCCAACAACAAATCGATCCACACGAGGATACTGAAACTGCAAGGCAACCAACCCGTTGGGCATCTCCAGTCAACCCCAACAACAAATCGATCCACACGAGGATACTGAAACACTTGGCGGCGTCCTCGCACTGTTGCTTCGTGAAAGCCCCAACAACAAATCGATCCACACGAGGATACTGAAACGGCCCATGCTGTGGTGCCGGCTGGCTGGTCTGTAGCCCCAACAACAAATCGATCCACACGAGGATACTGAAACGAACTGAAGGTACACCTCGCCGACGCGTTCAACAACCCCAACAACAAATCGATCCACACGAGGATACTGAAACATACCAACGCGCTCGGCGTCTTTGCGATGCGCCCGCCCCAACAACAAATCGATCCACACGAGGATACTGAAACGATGATATTCGGCAGCGGCAGCATGTTGCCCTGCTGCCCCAACAACAAATCGATCCACACGAGGATACTGAAACAGCGGCAGCTACACGGCGCTGGCCAGCACGGACTACCCCCAACAACAAATCGATCCACACGAGGATACTGAAACTGGCCGCCGCGCGCAGATCGTCCATCGATGTCCCGCCCCCAACAACAAATCGATCCACACGAGGATACTGAAACCCACCGGCCCCCTGGGCGTTCGCCGTACCTTCACCAGCCCCAACAACAAATCGATCCACACGAGGATACTGAAACTTGGCTTCGCGGCGGATGGTCTCCATGTGCTCCAGCCCCAACAACAAATCGATCCACACGAGGATACTGAAACCAACCCAGCCTCCATCAGCATGAACTCCACCTCCGGCCCCAACAACAAATCGATCCACACGAGGATACTGAAACCTACGGCGGCGGCGCAGGTGCGATTGGATGATGGTCCCCAACAACAAATCGATCCACACGAGGATACTGAAACGCAGGAGATGTTCCCCGATGCCACCTTCGACGTGATCCCCAACAACAAATCGATCCACACGAGGATACTGAAACTGAAAGCCGCTGTGCTCTTCTGCCGCCCCGCCCAGCCCCAACAACAAATCGATCCACACGAGGATACTGAAACACTGGCCGGGCAACGAGGCAAGCGGCAATTTACAGGACCCCAACAACAAATCGATCCACACGAGGATACTGAAACCGTGCTGTTGCCGGTGTTACCGCTAACAGCGATCTCCCCAACAACAAATCGATCCACACGAGGATACTGAAACATCAACACCCTGCGGGATGCAGGGGGCTGGAAGGGCCCCCAACAACAAATCGATCCACACGAGGATACTGAAACGCTCCAAGACAGGGTAGACGATCCGCCAGTAGGCCACCCCAACAACAAATCGATCCACACGAGGATACTGAAACCGCCGACATCATCGGACTGTCCATCCTGGAGATGGCCCCAACAACAAATCGATCCACACGAGGATACTGAAACTAGAGCGAGGGCGCGCTGCGCTTCTTGCTGCTGGCCCCCAACAACAAATCGATCCACACGAGGATACTGAAACTTCTCCAGAACGATGCCTATATGGACCGACCTCACTCCCCAACAACAAATCGATCCACACGAGGATACTGAAACCCAATACTTCTCGGCCCCTGCGCCGATCCGCACCCGGCCCCAACAACAAATCGATCCACACGAGGATACTGAAACCTAAGGTCAGCACCGCTAAGGTCAGCACGGCTAAGGCCCCAACAACAAATCGATCCACACGAGGATACTGAAACTGGCCGCAGCCACCGGCGCAATGTTCGCCTCGCAGCCCCCAACAACAAATCGATCCACACGAGGATACTGAAACTCAAGGAAAGGACTTCCAACCATGCAACTCACAGTCCCCAACAACAAATCGATCCACACGAGGATACTGAAACAAGCAGCGCAAGCCTGTTGTAGTCGTCGACGTCATCCCCAACAACAAATCGATCCACACGAGGATACTGAAACAGTTACCAGGTCGTGATCATCGGCAACGATGACCCCCCCAACAACAAATCGATCCACACGAGGATACTGAAACTCCGACTGCTACGACTGCCGCACCATCGATCAGCGCCCCAACAACAAATCGATCCACACGAGGATACTGAAACCCGTCGTGGCGACGGCCGTCGACCTGCACCTCGCCGCCCCAACAACAAATCGATCCACACGAGGATACTGAAACTCAAAGGCATCCTTGGCCAGGTCCTCAGCACCGCCCCCCAACAACAAATCGATCCACACGAGGATACTGAAACACAAAGAAGACCCTTCCTACCACCTCGCCGCCGATCCCCAACAACAAATCGATCCACACGAGGATACTGAAACGCAAGTTGGCGCGTGTAGGGATGCCACTGGTTACGGCCCCAACAACAAATCGATCCACACGAGGATACTGAAACACGTGGGGAGGCCGTCGCCGGGGGCCTGGTAGTCGTCGCCCCAACAACAAATCGATCCACACGAGGATACTGAAACTCTTTGGCCTGGACCGTCATCAGCTCAACGTTGGCGCCCCAACAACAAATCGATCCACACGAGGATACTGAAACAGAAAAGCGATTCATCACCTGTCAGGCCGTGGATAGCCCCAACAACAAATCGATCCACACGAGGATACTGAAACTGGTCCGTCAGACCATTGAGGGTCAAAGAAAACCGTCCCCAACAACAAATCGATCCACACGAGGATACTGAAACACATTGTAGCAAACATGGGCGATTGTATGCATACTGGCCCCAACAACAAATCGATCCACACGAGGATACTGAAACTTGTATGCAAGCACGGTCAACACGCCACGACCATGCCCCAACAACAAATCGATCCACACGAGGATACTGAAACGTACTTGTCAGAGAGAGAACGCGAAAACTATCTCGATCCCCAACAACAAATCGATCCACACGAGGATACTGAAACTTTTACGATTGGCAAGGCGCAATAATCAGCGCTTCCCCCAACAACAAATCGATCCACACGAGGATACTGAAACTTGTCGTCCGGCTCGCCAGCAGCGTTGACTTTGATCCCCAACAACAAATCGATCCACACGAGGATACTGAAACATTAATGGCCCGCGGGCTGTCGTTGTCGCATCTTGGCCCCAACAACAAATCGATCCACACGAGGATACTGAAACATCGCTCCAATCCACCGACACATCTCATTCCCACGCCCCAACAACAAATCGATCCACACGAGGATACTGAAACAGGATGCCGAACGCCGTCCCCAGCGCCGTCACGCTCCCCAACAACAAATCGATCCACACGAGGATACTGAAACTTGTCTTGCAGATACGCCACCGCCCGCGGGTTACGCCCCAACAACAAATCGATCCACACGAGGATACTGAAACAGGTAACGCTGTTCGTGAATACGGTAATCCAGTGGTCCCCAACAACAAATCGATCCACACGAGGATACTGAAACAACGATGAGGCGGCCGTGCAGCTCTTCTACTCGTCCCCCCAACAACAAATCGATCCACACGAGGATACTGAAACTCGACGAGCTGGCGCAGGCGAATGACGGTGACACGACCCCAACAACAAATCGATCCACACGAGGATACTGAAACACCGCGTGCTATGGTTCTTATGCCGCTATTGGGTGCCCCAACAACAAATCGATCCACACGAGGATACTGAAACTGGCCATGGCCGCCCGTAGTGGACTGGCAAAATTTCCCCAACAACAAATCGATCCACACGAGGATACTGAAACGGCCAGTGCGAGGCGATGCTGTTTCAGGGGCCGGCGCCCCCAACAACAAATCGATCCACACGAGGATACTGAAACTGTACGCCCGCTGCGTCGAAGCCGACGGATACCTGCCCCAACAACAAATCGATCCACACGAGGATACTGAAACACTCGCGGCAATGGTTGTCTGTTCTGAGCTAACACCCCCAACAACAAATCGATCCACACGAGGATACTGAAACACGCCCACAAAGCGATCATCCTTCAGCAGCAAACCGCCCCAACAACAAATCGATCCACACGAGGATACTGAAACTGTGTTTTCTTCGCTGTCGCCACACCTCCCAACGACCCCCAACAACAAATCGATCCACACGAGGATACTGAAACACGTGGAAGATGTTCTCGCTCGGCTGCGCCGGATCCCCCAACAACAAATCGATCCACACGAGGATACTGAAACTGTTATCCTCCAGCCGACCCGTGCGCACGTCCAGCTCCCCAACAACAAATCGATCCACACGAGGATACTGAAACAACCGTGCCCCCCAGGCTATCCTCCATCTCCACGGCCCCAACAACAAATCGATCCACACGAGGATACTGAAACACGGCTACCGTCAGCCACCAGGCGCCGATCACCACACCCCAACAACAAATCGATCCACACGAGGATACTGAAACCTCCGCTTACGGTAAGGATATGGTACTCTTTGCTATTCCCCAACAACAAATCGATCCACACGAGGATACTGAAACTCACGCCGGCGTTGGCCGTCAGCCGGCTGTACAGCGCCCCAACAACAAATCGATCCACACGAGGATACTGAAACAAGGCGATAAAGTCGACGAGGCTGTCGAGTAATGGCCCAACAACAAATCGATCCACACGAGGATACTGAAACACGCCAAACTCACGCACCAACAGCGCCGCAATCTCCCCCAACAACAAATCGATCCACACGAGGATACTGAAACTCCGGCGAGGCCTTCGCCAGCGCCGCCACAGCCTGCCCCAACAACAAATCGATCCACACGAGGATACTGAAACGCAGAATGCTGGAGGGCTTGACGCGCCACGTGCCGCCCCAACAACAAATCGATCCACACGAGGATACTGAAACCGCTCGATCCACCCGCGCCGCGCCGCCTCGGCCGTGCCCCAACAACAAATCGATCCACACGAGGATACTGAAACTTCGCCGCCAGCTCCATCTTATCGATCTCAGAATTCCCCCAACAACAAATCGATCCACACGAGGATACTGAAACTTGATCGCAACCGTCGCCGGCGCACTGCTGCGCAGCCCCAACAACAAATCGATCCACACGAGGATACTGAAACCACGCCGCCAGCGCCGCGGAGATCTCCGGCACATACCCCCAACAACAAATCGATCCACACGAGGATACTGAAACGCCGAACGATGGTGGGCTAGGGTCCGTTGCTGCGTTGCCCCAACAACAAATCGATCCACACGAGGATACTGAAACTCCAATTCGTCCGACACCGGCAAACAACCATCCTACCCCAACAACAAATCGATCCACACGAGGATACTGAAACAGTCGGGTGTTTTACGCATTGACAGTTCCAGTTCCAGCCCCAACAACAAATCGATCCACACGAGGATACTGAAACACCATGACAACACAATCCCGCGAAGATGCACTCGCCCCCAACAACAAATCGATCCACACGAGGATACTGAAACGCATTTGCGGGTATGCTTGCAAGTCCGACCGCCTGCGCCCCAACAACAAATCGATCCACACGAGGATACTGAAACACGCCCGGCTTTAGAACATCCGTTCGTTCCCTATTCCCCAACAACAAATCGATCCACACGAGGATACTGAAACATGCCCATTGCCAGATGTCGGCTTCCATGCCGTTTTCCCCAACAACAAATCGATCCACACGAGGATACTGAAACTCATTCGAATACATATTATGAGCCGGATCGATAAATCCCCAACAACAAATCGATCCACACGAGGATACTGAAACGTCGCAGCGCTGCCTGCGCCTGCGTCTGGCTGGCCTCCCCCAACAACAAATCGATCCACACGAGGATACTGAAACGGCATCATCAACCTCACGCGCTAACAAGCACTTAGCCCCAACAACAAATCGATCCACACGAGGATACTGAAACCTGCATTCATCCGTCACCATCGGCCAGCGCAGCCATCCCCAACAACAAATCGATCCACACGAGGATACTGAAACTGTAAGTGTTTCCCAGGAAACACCCACAGGGAAGGCCCCAACAACAAATCGATCCACACGAGGATACTGAAACCCATGACAAACGGCTCCATCACGCCGCCTATCTCGCCCCCAACAACAAATCGATCCACACGAGGATACTGAAACACGCCGTCCGCTGGCCAGCCCGTACAGCCTCCTGCACCCCAACAACAAATCGATCCACACGAGGATACTGAAACGTACAGCCTCCTGCACGTTCTGCACAACAGCATCACCCCAACAACAAATCGATCCACACGAGGATACTGAAACGGCCACGTTCCTGGCGTTCTTGTAGTACCCGCCGAACCCCAACAACAAATCGATCCACACGAGGATACTGAAACCAGCAGGTTGGTCGCATCCAGGACCGGGTTGCTGCTCCCCAACAACAAATCGATCCACACGAGGATACTGAAACTTGTCGATCATCCAACGATCGAGATCCTCGAGCGTGCCCCAACAACAAATCGATCCACACGAGGATACTGAAACCGCGGCGCGGCGGTCTGGCCGCTCGGTGGCGGTGCCCCCAACAACAAATCGATCCACACGAGGATACTGAAACATTACGTATTTCCGTGATACAATCCCTTTGTCGGTTCCCCAACAACAAATCGATCCACACGAGGATACTGAAACCACGTCTTCCGGTGTCTTGGGTCCCTGACCCGTCCGCCCCAACAACAAATCGATCCACACGAGGATACTGAAACCGCAGCCTGGCCGCACTTATCCCGACCGTCCGCCACGCCCCAACAACAAATCGATCCACACGAGGATACTGAAACACGTCGTTCGGGTTGGTGTTGCGGAACAGGCAGTTCCCCAACAACAAATCGATCCACACGAGGATACTGAAACGCTGAGCGCGTGCGATCTGGAACTGCGCTACCTGCCCCCAACAACAAATCGATCCACACGAGGATACTGAAACACATCGCGCGCTACCTGGACGCCAGCCCCGACGCTGGCCCCAACAACAAATCGATCCACACGAGGATACTGAAACCTCGGATCATGTCCAGCAACCGGTCTTGGCCGGTGCCCCAACAACAAATCGATCCACACGAGGATACTGAAACCAGGCGTTTTACGTCTCGATGTGATCACTACCGCGCCCCAACAACAAATCGATCCACACGAGGATACTGAAACGTGTACACAAACATCCGGTACAGCGCCCGATCCCTCCCCAACAACAAATCGATCCACACGAGGATACTGAAACGAGCTCGGCAGCCATCGCCTCTTGGGTAATCCGGTGCCCCAACAACAAATCGATCCACACGAGGATACTGAAACTTCGATTTTCAATCACAAGGAGCATTCCGTGAGACCCCCAACAACAAATCGATCCACACGAGGAGAGTGTTGCAGAATTCGATTTATGGTTAACTAGCAGAGACCGCCGATTTCTGTTATGGTAAGTTGTTGGGTAGGTTTACTCGGTTCAGGTCATCGGTCGAGCACCAAAGTGACAGTTTGGGCGGC
>Ga0209573_1005064_pt1 | contig 12247 bp, 17 predicted proteins | sample TNRBio252014_DNA_FD_185870 | JGI IMG/M metagenome (GOLD analysis project Ga0209573, IMG submission 185870) | Wastewater treatment Type I Accumulibacter community from EBPR Bioreactor in Madison, WI, USA - TNR Reactor_6/25/2014_ DNA (SPAdes)... | ecosystem: Engineered > Bioreactor > EBPR >...
GCGATCCTCCGCAGGTCAAGGATGGAGATGACTCCAAAGTCTATCAACAATACCCATGTCGGACTTGCGCTCTATCACCACTTCAGATGAGATTCGCTCCAGAATCGAATTCGCCAGCAGTATCAGACGTTGGTCATAAAAGGAGATTGCTATGATGAAACAAACGATCGTGATCAGAGATGAGATGGAGTCTGATGCCGCCGTCATTACACAAGTGACGGTCGCCGCCTTCGAGACCATGGAGATCAGCAATCACACAGAGCAGTTCATTATCGAAGCGCTGCGTTCTGCAAGGGTCCTGACCTTATCGTTAGTCGCGGAAGTAGAGGGCCGTGTTGTGGGGCACATTGCGTTTTCACCTGTGGCCATTTCAGACGGCACCAAAAATTGGTATGGACTGGGTCCGATTTCAGTACTGCCGGAATACCAGCGCAGGGGGATTGGTAAAGCCTTGATGCAGGAAGGGCTATCACAGTTAAAGGAATTAAACGCCAAAGGCTGCTGTCTAGTGGGACATCCGCAATACTACAGGAAATTTGGATTTGAGAATGTTACTGAACTTGTCCACGAGGGTATTCCGCAAGAGGTATTCTTCGCTCTTTCATTTGACGGGCAATTTCCGCAAGGCGATGTCATGTTTCATGAAGGATTCAAAGCAAACGGCTAATAAGGCGCTCGAGCAGACGACTAACCACCACTGTTGAGCCTGCAGTCGCTGGGTATCCTAGAAACCTCCATGACCGATATTTTCCAACCTTGTGACAAGAATATATGTCCCTCGCTTACTACATTGTTCTCGACCATCATAATCTTGCTAATAGTGATCCCCATATTGCAAACGATCATCTTGATATTTTTTATTAAAAAATTATGATCTTGCTTGATATGCGTGTTGAGATCTGAATTATAGTCTAGCTAATGAATATCCGGACTGAAGATATTAAGCAACCTATTTTTTTTCTGATTTATTTAAAAGTTATTTTTAATAATAGCTATAAATCAATAACTTAATTAAAATACCGTGTCCGGATAACTATTAGGTAGACTATAGGAGGACTAATGCTGATATAAAAGCGCTTAAAACGCTTTTACAAGAGAATTCAAAAATCAATATCTTGGTTGGCCACAGCAAGGGTAGCCTCATTATTTCGACAGCCCTTTACCCGCTTATGCATTCGCACTTCCCGGAAAAACCACCAATATTTAATATACTTACACTAGGGGCTGTCGTCTTTTTTCCAAAGCAATTTAACAATGTAAATCAATATCTAGGTGAAATCGATGTCTTGGGCAAGATGAACTCCCGTAATTTGCATTATACCAAACATGAGTTGGTTAAAAATGCTTGGCATACCCTTAATCCTAATTTGGACGGCTGTATGCCTGTTAAAGATATTTTTTAAGACGGTATTCCCTAATCCATCAGTTTGAATTTTTTGAAGAATCGGAAAATGCAACAGGGGGGTTAAGTCTTGCCTTTTGCCATGTACCCCCGCTCCTCACAACCTCGCCACCACCTGCTCCATCCGTTCCTGCCCGACGTTGGTGTAAATCTGGGTGGTGGCGATGGACTCGTGGCCGAGCAGAGCCTTGATGTCCACCAGTTCGGCCCCGGCGTTGAGCAGGTTCGTGGCGTAAGTATGGCGCAGTTTGTGGGGGCTGATCTTCTTCTCGATGCCGGCCTTTTGCAACATCCCGCGCAGGTAGGCGCGGGCCGCTTGCGAGGTGACGGGCTTTTGCCCCGCCGCCCGAGCAAACACGTACTCGCCGCGCGGCTGGTCCTTGAGCCAGAAGCCAAACACCTGGCCGAAGGCTTCGGGCAGCGGCACCAGCCGCTCCTTGTCGCCCTTGCCGATGACGCGCACCGAGCGGGCCGCGCCGTCCACCAACCGCACGTCCGCGGCCTTCAGGCCCAACGCCTCCGAGATGCGCAACCCCGAGTTCAGCAGCAGGCCGAACAATAGCTCGTAGCGGCGGCGGGTCTCGGTCATGCGCTGCTGGTTGTTGCCGAAGATGTTGATCGGGAGATTGCGCCGATCCTTGAGGGTGGCTTCCAGCCGCTGTTGCTCCTCCTTCTCCAGCCACACCGGGATGCGCAGCGGGCGCTTGGGCTTGTCGGCCAGGTAGACCGGATCGGCCTCGACGATCTCGTGTTTCATTCCCCACTTATAGAAGCTGCTCAGGGTGCTCAGGCGCCGGGTGACGATGGCCGCGCTGACCTGCCGCTCGCGCAACTGCCAAGCGCTGAACTGCTCGACGTCGGCGGTGCGCGCCCGTTGCCAGTCCTTGCCGGCGGCGCTCAGCCAGTCCGCCCAGATCCCCAGGTCGGAGTTGTAGGCATAGCACGTGGTCGGGCGGTGGCCCTTGGCGTAGCGCAGGTGCGAAAGGAACTCGCGGCGGGCCTCGTCGAAGATCTCCCGGTCAAACATCATGGCGATGCTCCACCCACTCCCCGCGATCCTGTTGCGGCGCGGGCGGGCTTTCAAGTTTTCGGAAATGTCTATTTCTGAAAGTAGAAAAAGAAACCCCTTTTTGCAAGTCGGGGGGCTTCCCGCGAAAAAGGGGCTATTCGGGAGGGGGAGATCGTGCCCGGTAGGCATTTTTTCATCGTCAAGTTTCAGAAATTTTTATTTCCATTAGTTTAAGGGTCATTGACGGGAATGCATTAGAGTCAAGTCAAGTTGACTTGACTGATTTTAACTTGACTTAAATTAAATTAACTTAATATGATTGATGACCACCTCACTCAAGATCACTGACCATGACTCATCAACGTTGGGAGAAAGCGACGCGCTACTATCAGGTCGATATCTGCCAGGACCTGTGGGGCCAGTGGGTGTTGATCCAGCGTTGGGGACGGCGCAGCACAGCGCTGGGTCAGACCCGGCGCATCCCCTGCGGCTCCCAGACCGAAGCGCTGAATCTGCTGGCGCGCATCCAGCGGCGACGGGTTCAACGTGGCTATTGCGTGATGAGTTAACTTGCTTTAACTTAAGTCAACTTACATTACTGTACGTCAATTCAACGTAAGACGACTGGACTTCACTCAACGCAAGTCAAGGACAACCACCATGATCCTCCTGCTGGGCGGTGAAAAGGGCGGCACCGGGAAATCCACGCTGGCCACTAACCTGGCCGCCTGGCTGGCGGTCGCGGGCCGGGACGTGATCCTGGTTGATACCGACGTGCAGCGCACCGCCGCCAACTGGGTAGACCGGCGCAATCTGTTAAGCGGCGTTCCCGCCGTGCAGTGCGCCGAGCGGCGCGGCAACGTGTTTCACGCGCTGCGCGATCTGGCCAAGCGCTACGAGGAAGTGATCGTGGATGCCGGCGGCCGGGATTCCGAGGAACTGCGCACCGCCCTGGTGGCCGCGCACCAGGTCTATGTCCCGCTGCGCGCGAGTCAGCCCGATCTGGAAACCAGCCTGCACATGAACGAACTGGTCACCCTGGCGCGGGGCATGAATCCGGTGCTGGAGGCGCGGGTGCTGATCGCGCTGGCCCCCACCAATCCCTCGATCAAGGAAACCGCCGACGCCCAGGAGTTGCTGCGCGAACTGTCCGCGCTGGTCCCTTCCAGAGTCACCATCGGCGAGCGCAAAGCCTACCGGGACGCAATGACCGAGGGGCGCGGCGCCTGCGAACTCGACAACGACAAAGCCCGCGCCGAGATTGCGGCGCTGGCAGGAGAAATCTATGGAGACCGCAATGGCTAAATTCACCCTGCATCAGCCCCATCCCACGCCGACGGTGGAACCGGAGATCGATCCCGCCGCACTGGAAGCCTTCGCCGCCGGAGCCAGGGAACGGCAGGTTGCCGATGGAGAATTGCCGCACTGGGAGCGATTCGATCCCAGCGACAAGCCGCGCTACAACGTCGCCATCCGTCTCAACGACTACCAGTTGGCGATGCTGCGCTATCTGGCGGAGGCGCGGGACACCAGCCAGCACAAGCTGTTGCAGAAGCATCTGCTCCCCATCCTCAAGCAACTGGCGCTGGAGGAATTTGAGTCCAATCGAGTCAAGTCCAGTTAAGTTAAATTAGATTGACTTGGATTGACTTGGATTGACTTAAGTCAAAATAAGTTGACTTCATCAAGCACCACTGAGACCCGTTCCCCATGTCCGTTGACCTCTGCCAGCGCATCGTCGATCTCAGTAAGAAAGCCGCCAGCGCCGCCAGCCAGCGCCGCCGTGAGGCCGACCCGCCATAACGCCCCTTCTGGCGCAACTGATCGCGGCCGTCGTGGTGCTTGTCACCCTCATGGTCCTGCTACTGATGGGCTATCTGTTCTGGCTCCAGCGTCAAGAGAGAGCCGAACCGCTAAAGCGATGCTCAGCGCCGGGTCCGCCTGAACCGCCCTTCAGCGCTATCCGCAATCGATTCACGCCCATCAATTCCGGGAACGGTCACGCATCCCTGCGCAGCACACGCTCCCGGCGTGTCAGCCCCGGGTCACTCTCCGGGCAGGCTCTCGTGCGACAGTCCGCGTCGGGCAGGCTCTCGTTCCGCTCAGTCCACTCCCCGGGCGTTCGCTAAAGCTCACTTAACCGGGTCGTTCCCTCGCTGCACTTGCGCCTGTGCCCGACGCTCAGTGCCCGACGCTCCGGGACACTTCAGCCATTCCGCGCCGCGAACCTGAAAAGCGCCAAACGAGTCCATGCGGCGCGGGAATCAGAACAAAGACCATCCATTCTGTCGAACACACCTATTTTTTGAATCTGGTGCGGCAGGTCCGAGAACGGCAAGGTTTGACGCAGGAGCAACTGGCTGAAAAGTTGGGCGCGAACCAATCATTTGTTTCCAAATGCGAGCGGGGCGAGTGGCGCATCGACGTGATCGAGCTACAGGCGTTCTGCCAGGCGCTTGATGTCGATGTGATCGAGTTCATGATCGAACTTCAAGAGCGCCAGCGGAGCCGGTAACCGCCGTAGCGCGTCCGCTACGCTGCTTGCGACCATAGGGTCAAATCCTCAGGTTTGCAGCGGAGAGCAACCGAGATTTTTTGGAGCAGATCAGTAGACGGTATCTGGTCACCGTTTTCTATCATGCTGATGTAGCTCTGATTTACACCAACAGCTTTTGCCAGTTTTACCTGACTTATCTCGACTATTGCTCGCCGTACCTTGATCGCATGTCCAATACTCATAATTCAACCTCCTTTTAATAATTTATTATTAGTCTATTGATAGCTGTTATTAAAATCAAATTTGCGGTGACGTAAGCGCGCTGTCGCTACCCACACTCCCACGTTTGCCAACTACTGGAAGCGGAGCGCATCCCTGACGTAGCGGCACGCTCCCGGCGCGCAAGCGGGCCCAAGCGTCCATTGAGGGCACTCATTCCGCGCCGAGAACTCGATCAGCCGCCACACGGGCATCGTGCGGCGCGGGATGGAGCCCGAACCTGCACTGTGCGGCCCGGCGCCGTCGTGGCGCAGGGGGCCGGGAACGTGACCAACCGCCGAACGTAAAAAGAATCCCTGGTTTTTTTGCGCGGAGCGCACCCCCCCGCCAGCCGCGGGCATTTTGTCGCGCGTCCCGTCGCCCGGCGCAAGGGTAAAGCTTCGCCGCTTCGCGCCCTTGCGCAGTGCGCCGTGGCCGCGCAGTCACTGGTCGCCGTGGGCGTGGCGGGGGGGGGGTGGCTGCTCCCCTCGCTGGCCCCGGTCTTCGGGTTTCGTCTCTCGGCCTTTTTGTGGGGTGCGTCATGGTTGGTCTGTCTTGTGTTCCTTCTGCTTCTTCGGTGGTGCGTTCCGCCCGTTTCTGCCTCGCCCCGTGGGCGGGTTCCGCGCTGGGCGTGTCGTTCCGCCCGTCGTCCCGCGCCCTGTCCGGGTGTGTCGCGGCTGTTCGCTTTTCGTGTCCCGTCGCTGCGGGGCGTTTCGCCGCGTCTTGGGGTCGGCGCTTGCCGGGCGTTTGTCGCGGCTGTTGCGTCCGCGCCGTGCCGGGCGGTTTCGCGGTTTCCGTTCCGGTGGCGCCGCCGCCGGTCCGTGTTGGGCGCGGTCGCGCCTCGCGGCTGTTGGCGTCGCGGTTTGCCGCGTCTTGTTCCGCTGTCGCTTAGTGGGGTGCGCCGTGTCTTCTTCTCGCTTCGTTGTGGTCGCTCGTCGCCGTTCCCTTTTGCTGCTCCGCCGCCGCTCTTTGTTTGCGGGTTCTTGCCTCTTTTGCGGGCGCTCGCTGCTGGTTTGTCGGCCCGCTTGGCCGGGGTTGCCGGTGGTTGCGCCGCTGGCGGGGTGCTTCGTCGGCCCGGTGGCCTCGCTGCCGCTCGTTTGGGGTGCGTAGTGTCGTCGGCGCTTTCCCTTTTCCCCGCCGCCGCCCCGGTGGTGGGGTTCTCTGGTGGTCGCCGGCTGTCGCCGGCGTTCCGCCCGCTCGTTGCTGGCGCTGTGGGTGCTGTGCTGGCCGGTGGTCGTTCGGTTGCGGTGGGGTGTGCTTCTGGCGCGGATCTTTTCGTGCGTTGCGCCGCGCCCAGCGCGCTCGTTTTCCCGGTTTTCGGCGCTTCGCGTTCCGCCTTCGCCGCCCGTTCTGTGCGCTTGGTTCGCGCCGTTGCGTCTGGCGGCCCTGGTTCCGGGTTCGTGGTCTTCCCCGCTGCGCCTTGTCCGGCTGGTTTGTCGCCGTCCGCGTCCGCCTCGGCCTGCTTCTGTGGGTTGGGTTCCGGCTCGTGGGCGTCCGCCGCCCTCGCCGTCGGTCTGGGTTTGCCGTTGGTGGTGTTTCCCTGCGGTTTTTCGGCGCTTCCGCCTTGGGGCGTCTGGGTTCCGGCTGGCGCTGGCGTGTGGTCTGGCGGATTCCGGCTGGTTTAATCGCTCCATCTCCCTTTAGCAGAGATTTTTATATTTCTGCTTATCTATTTTTATATCCTGATTTTTTATTAATTAAATCCTAAAAAATGGCTAAATATTTTTGATTTTATGATTATTAGTGATAAAATAACACTCAAGGATAAGGACTAAACGGATGTAGCGCGTTCTTTCTCGGCAGGCTCGGGCGCGTAAAAGGGAGAAACCGGGATTTTAGACAGGATAACTCAAACTCTGTCAGAGGTATTAAGAAATGCAACGAGTAGACGAATACAACGCCGGAACAATCGAGCTTTGCGGCGAAGAGTACGAGTACGAAGCCGATTTTGAATGGGATGATAGAGTACCCATCCTGTACGAAATACGCCTCATCAAGCAGACCTGCAAGGCTGGCGAAATCTGGTATGACTCGAACGGCCATCACCATTCTGGCCCGAAATGGATCAGGCTGGATATTACTGATTTCCTGTCAGCCGATCAAATCGGCGTCATTGCCGATGAAATATCCACCTATTACGCCAGTCTCTACGAAGAGGAGAAAGCCGAACGCGCCCGCGATAGAGCGATAGAGCGATATCTTCATTTTAGGGCAAATGGCGAATATCGCCGCGCTGGTTCCATGCACTACACCGGCGAGCCGGTTAGCGCATGAAAAAAAGCGCTTGCGTTGCGGCTAACAACGCGAGCGCCCCACTGCAACCCCGAAACGCGCAAACGAAACGAGGTAAAAACGATGCTAACCGCTACACAACCCGACTGGCAAGCCCCGCTTGCCGCCCATCCCGCCGATCAGGCTTGGATAGACGCCGATGAACCAGCCCACTGCAACACGTTGGCGCGAGAGGAAGAAGCCCGCCGCTACCCCTATGGCCGCCCGGAACAGGATACGGGTTGGTTCTGGGAAACGCCGACTTGGGGGATGCCGTCATGATCTACCTGCATCCCCGCATGACGCTGGTAACAGCTAATTACTTCCTCCGTTTAAGCGGTTTTCGCTTGCGCTGGAACATGAAAAACCGCACTGCGGAAATCGTCCCAATCTGACCTAGCGAGGCACCCGCCAGTAATGGTGGGTGAATGAAAATGGGAAATATGAACGAGATTAGTCTTGAAGAAGTCACCAAGCTCGAACCCGGTCAAATTTTGGCGGATTCGATAAGACAATGGCGGCCCGATTGTCAAGCCGGACAGTTTAAAATAGGCGCTACCAATTTTCGCGGCCCGAAAATTGATATGGAGTTAGTAGGTGCGCAAATCAGCGAAGGCGAGTTTTTTGGATACCCGCTACAGAAGTGGCTGGCGATTTTGTTTATTGACCAGGATGGCGTTCTTTCATCGATTCTGTTCAAGACTGAAAGCCTTGACCAGTTTGAGGAATTGCGTCGCTCCTATCGCTTGAAAGGCGAGTCGCTTCTAGGAAAAACGATTCGGGCGCACATGTGCAAACGCGCCAGCCGCGCCAGTGGAAACGGCTATTTCGCCGTTGAATTTGAAGTCGCCAGCGAAGGCCAATATGCCGCCGCTATCTCGGAATTCCGGCAGCTTCATTACACGCCGGGAATGATTCGACTGCTTGAATCCAAGCCGGACACTGAGAACGGCAACGGCAAGTAACTCCTAACTTGATACGAGGCGCCCGCCAGCAATGGCGGGTTGAATGAAGATGACCGAGCAATACCAAATCGCTGAATACAACCAAACCGCCGCCGCGCTCACTCTTTTACGTGAGAAGTACCGCGGCCCGTTTGATGTTACGACCACCAAGGGCATGACCATTGCCAAAGAAGCCCGCGCCGAAGTCAAAGGCTACCGGGTTGCCCTGGAAAAGCTCCGGGTTGAATTGAAAGCCCCTGCTTTAGAACGGACTCGCTTGATTGACGCGGAAGCCAAGCGCATTACGGCGGAATTGCTGGCGATTGAAGAACCGATTGACGCGGTGATCAAGGCCGAGGAACAGCGCAAGGAAGAAGAGAAGGCCGCCAAGGCCCGCGCCGAAGCCGCCCGTCTTGCTGGCATTGCCGCCAAGATCAGCGCGATCCGCAATCAAATCAGCCTAGTTGCCAACCAACCGGCAACGGTCATTCAAGCCGAACTGGAAAAGGCGCTGGCGCTGGAATTATCCGAAGCGGAGTTTCAGGAATTCTTGCCCGAGGCTATCGAGGCATTGAACGATGCCCGGAAAGACTTACAAGCAGCCCTGAATGCCCGCCTGCTGTATGAAGCCGAACAGGCCCGCATCAAGGAAGCGCAGGAAGCGGAAGCCGCCCGCATTAAAGCCGAACGGGAAGAACTGGCGAAGTTGCGCGAAGCCGCCGCCGCCCGGCAAGCCGAAGAAGCGCGGATTGCTGAGGAAGCCCGCAAGATCGAAGCCGCCCGGTTGCAAATCGAACGGGAACGCCAGGAAGCCGAATTGAAGGCGAAGCGCGAGGAGCAGGAAGCGGAATTGAAAGCGCAACGCGAGGAGCAGGAACGGCAGGAACAAGCCGCCCGGCAAGCCCGCGAAGCCGAGGAAGCGCGGTTGAAAGCTGAACGTGAAGCGATTGAACGGCAACAAGCGGAACTGGAAGCGCAGCAACGCGCCATTGAAAACGCCAAGGCCAAGGCAGTAAAGCCGATTCGTAAAGGAAAGGCGATGGATCCCGTTGCCGATCTCAAACAGGCATTGAACGCCAACCTGGAAACGGCGAAAGCCCTGGATGAAGCCTATCAGCGCGGTTTCCAAGCCGGACTGAATAGCGCCCAACAAGCCGCTTAAAACCACCCGCGCCACGGACGGCGCACCACTTGAGGAAACCCAAATGCAAAACGCCGAATATCAGGAGATGCCCTGCATTAGCAGCCACTGGCTGAAAGATATGCTCGACAGCCCAATCACCTGCTATCGAAAGCACTTGGACCCGCTCCGAACCGAATCCAAGCCTAGCGGCGCTATGCGGTTTGGGACGCTCATTCACTGCCTGGCATTGACCCCGCTGCAATTTAGCGATGAATTCATCATTGACACCGACAACCGCAGCACCAGAGCCGGGAAAGCCCATTATGCCGAACTCGCACGAACCGGACGGATCTTCATCACCCCCGATGAATTTGAACGCGCCAGGGCGATAGTTGTCGCCCTGAAAACCCACCCCGACGCCCGGCAACTGCTCACTGGCGGACAGAAGGAAAAGACCTTTATTCAGGAACGGGAACGCGGACTATTACCCTTGAAAGCCCGCCTCGATATTCATCACGAGCCACAGCGCCTGGTCGTGGAATTAAAGACGATCCATGACATCCATCGGATTCAGACCGCGATCAACCGCTACCACTATCCGCTATCGGCAGCATTTTACGCCGACATCAGCCAGTCGCTGTCAGTCCACTTCATTTTTGTGCAGACCCAAGAGCCTTATGAGGTTGCCGTGCTGGACATGGACAAGGCGCAGCTCCAAGCCGGGCGCGAACAATGGCAAACGGCTCTGGCCCAGTTTGATGAGTGCTGGCGCCGGAACGAATGGCCCGAAGCCGAACCCGCCGCCCTGGACGATGACCCGCTGTTGATGCCAGTCTTGTATCATTCAGGGCGGCGGTTTGAAATTCCGACGGGAGAACTGGCGCTGTAACTAGCCTGATTGGCTAATCGAATAGGTAGGAGGCAATAATGTCATACGCGAATGCTGATAAATATATAGTTGATTTAAATGGAAAATGGAATCTATACACCAACACCCTGCCGCAAGGCGGCGCTTTCATAGGCACCGTCAAGCGCGGTATCGGCGACGTTGGCGCGCTCGTTCGGATCGAGAACACGGGACTCTATGTGCAGGTCAACGCCGGAACTATCAAGTCCCTCGACCAAAGGGGAATATCGACCGCCCTAAAGGCCAAGGATGGCGCGTAAGGCGTGGATCATTGGCTTGGCCGTAGACGTCCACGGCCAAGCGTGGGATGTGCGGGAGTACCGCCCGACATCCCACGGTTTCAGCATCGTGATCGGCTGGCCGCAAGGCGAACCCAGAGGTAAAGGAGGTCGAGGGGTAGCGGTGGCGCCTACCCAAGCATTGGCCGAGTATCTGGCGCTTACCCGCCTTAGAGACATTGAACTGCCCATTGGTGGCACCACGATCAGGCGATTACGCCGCGAGCTGGGTATCCACTGGGATTGGGATGTCTGGTGGCGCAGCCGACGCGATGACTTGCTCAGCCTGACGCTGGAGCAGTTCTGCACCCGGTATGGATGCTCGATAGGGGCGGCCAGCCAGCGGCGGACCGCGTTACGCATCCTTTAAAGGGCGCCGGCGTTGCCGGCGCCACAAAACCCGCCGACACTAACCGGCCCGCGCCCAAGCGAGCGGAGCGGGAAGCGCCGCAGGCGGCGCCAGCCGGAGAGACGGCGGCACGGCCACCGGCACGGAGACGCCGAACACCGGACCCGCCGCACCAGCGAAGCGCCGCACGGCCAGCGGGAAACCGACCCAGCCCGCCCAGGCCGACGCGAACGCCGAAGCAGCGGCAGACGAAGAAAAGCCGACCACCACGACCGCACCGAGGCCCGAGCGCGCCAACGCCGAGCGCCACACGACAGCGCCGAACCGACCAGCGAGCGCCACCAGGGCGCGGAAAGAGGAGCCACGCCAGCGCCGCGAGAGATCATCAGCGCACGAGAACCCACGACATCAAGACCCGGATAACTATTAGACAGACTGTGTGCATAGTGTTAATTTATCATTTTTAGTGATTTAGATTTCATTTTGAATCAAACAGGGTATGAGCCATGAACATCAACGAACGAGTTGGTCGACGCATCAAGGTCCGCCGGGTTCAGTTGGGAATGACCCAAGCCGATCTGGCGCAAAAACTCTCGGTCGGGCAAAGCAATTTAAGCTACATCGAGCGCGGCGAACGCGATGTCAGCGTCAGCTTGCTGGAAGACATCGCTACGGCTTTGAAGTGCAAGCCAGAGTACTTCCTGCAGGACTTCCAGGACGCCGCCTGAACCGCTTCCCAACGGGAAGCCGCGTAAACCGCCCATCAGCAGGCTAATCGGGTAAAAAAATGACACATGTGTCTATTAAATGACGATATTTTTAATCGAGGCGTTGATTACGGGTCAATTTGAGCCTATAAATAAGGCTTAACTACACTTGCTATTATTTTCCTTAAAAAGTGACACACGAGTAGCGCGGCCACCGAAACCACGAGAGGAAACGCTCAACAATCAAAAGATTAAGATTCTGATTGCATAGAAAAACCCAATGCCCGCAACATTGCTTGGCGGCCTGTGCGGGCATTGGGCTAGTTCAATCCTTATTCCATGGGGCTATCCTGATGGACAGACTATCTTACGAGAATTGCCCGTTTCATGCCAGTGAAGCGGGCGATTCACACTCCCAGAGACCCCGCAACGAAGCGGGGGTTCACCGGCCTCGTTCTAACCCATCAAACGCCTCGCCACGCCTTGCCGACACGCTGGCCGC
>Ga0209573_1005065_pt1 | contig 12237 bp, 17 predicted proteins | sample TNRBio252014_DNA_FD_185870 | JGI IMG/M metagenome (GOLD analysis project Ga0209573, IMG submission 185870) | Wastewater treatment Type I Accumulibacter community from EBPR Bioreactor in Madison, WI, USA - TNR Reactor_6/25/2014_ DNA (SPAdes)... | ecosystem: Engineered > Bioreactor > EBPR >...
GACGCCAATGCTCAGCGGCTCATGGCGATTGATCAGCAGGCGATAGCGGTCAGCCAAGAACGGCGCGGGGGCCGATGAAGGTGGGCGGCGCCCAATTGACTCAACCGGGAACAAAAAACGCGAGGGCTGCCGAGCCAGTGCGTGTCGAGTCTGGAACCGTGGCGAGAGCAGATCGTAGCCTGGCGGTCGGAAGGCATCCAGGGAACGACGATTCATGCGGCGTTGGTTCGCCGCTACGGCTATGGCGGCAGTGATTCTGCGGTCCATCGTTTCCTCAAGCCGTTGCCGTTGACGCAACCGGATGTGCCACTCCGGTTGTATTTCCAGCCGGGCGAGGCCGCCCCAGTCGATTTCGGCGCGGGGCCGGTGATCACCGATGTCCGCACCGGCGAGTTCTTCAAAACCTGGGTGTTCGTGATGACGCTCTGTGGGTCACGGCATCAATACGCGGAAGTGGTGCGCGATCAGACGACCGCCACCGGGCTGGCCTGCCACCGCCGCGCCTTCGAGGCGTTCGGCGGGGTGGTGGGGCGGGTGATCATCGACAACCCCCAATGCGCCATCACCCGGGCTTGCTATGACGACCCGGAAGTCCAGTGGGCCTACGCTGACTGCGCCGAGGGCTATGGCTTCCGCGACATCGCCCGCGTCCTCAAACCGGGCGGTGTCTTCCTGTTCAAGACCCCCAACAAAACCCACTCCATGCCCACCCTTGCCCGGCTCACCCCCCACCGCTTCCACCCCTTCGTCAACCGCCTTCGCGGCCGGGTGGAAGCCGATGCCTTTCCCACCCGCTACGAAGTTTTAATTTTTAAGTTTTAATTTGAAAAACAAAAGGCTGGCGTTAAATTTTGTCCAGTTCCTATCTGGAAAGACACTATTTCAGGACTTTCGCTAAACCCTTAAATTCGTCATACCCGCGAATGCGGGTATCCAGTTTTTTCAGTGGGTTACTGGATTCCCGCCTACGCGGGAATGACGGAAAGCGAAAGTCCTGTATTTGCTCGGCGCGGCCTACGAACGACGGGTCAACGCCTGGGACGGACTGGTGCTGTTTCGGATCTTATACCGTTTCTCAATAGATTCTATGATTCAAAGTTGTAGGGCGGGTTAGGGCGTCAGCCCGTAACCCGCCGATTCGGCTGCGGTTTCGGCGGGTTACGCTTCGCTAACCCGCCCTACATGGGAAATATAAAACCTACCGAGAATTGGTATTACTGGTGGGGGAATTGCGGAAAGGATGAGGCCAAAGGCCATGGACCCATTTGCCGTGGCGCCGAACACTCCCTATAATCGCTAAAATCGCCAAATCACCCAGTTCGGAGTACCTCTTGATGCTTGTAGTGACTTCTGTCGAAGCGCAAAGCCGTTTCGGTGAACTCATTGATCGGGCGCAGCGTGAGCCGATCGAGATTACCCGGCGCGGTCGTCCGGTGGCCTACGTGGTTTCAAAGCACGACCTCCAGGAACTGCACGAGGTGCCCAAGCGCCGCGAAGCAGCGGTGCTTTGGTACGCAAACTACCGGCAAACCACCGCCACTCAACCCGAGGCGGCGGCATTGAGCGACCAGGACATCAACCGGCTGGTGCATGAGCTTCGCTAGACGAGTGGTTCTGGATACAGGAGTGCTAGTCAGCGCCGCCATTCGGCCAGATTCAATCCCGGCGCTGGCGTTGGAAAAAGCGCTACTGAATTTTGCAGTGTGCGTCAGCCACGACACCCTCGCGGGGTTGGAGACGGTGCTGAGCCGGGCAAAGTTCGACCGCTATGCGCCCGCCCTACAACGCCAGGCCTTCGTCGCCGGTTTTCGCGCCCAGACCCTGGTTCTCGACATCACCGTCACCGTCACGGATTGCCCTGATCTCAAGGACAACATGTTCCTGGCGCTGGCCGAAACCGCCGATGCGGAATTGATCGTGTCCAGCGACCCCCATCTGACCGACATGCATCCCTGGCGGGGGATCCCCATCCTCCCGCCTGCCGCGTTCCTGATCGGCATCCGCTAGTAGGTTGGCTATTCGCCAAATCGTTGATCACTCATGAAACAAATCCTCCAATCCCTGAAAACCGGCGCTACGGAAGTGGCTAACGTGCCCTGTCCCGCCGTCCAGCGCGGCCAACTGCTGATCCGCTCCACCCGCACCCTGGTTTCCGCCGGCACCGAACGGATGCTGGTCGAATTCGGCAAGGCCGGCTGGATCGACAAAGCCCGCCAGCAACCCGACAAGGTGCGCATGGTGCTGGACAAGATGAAAACCGACGGACTCTAGCCCACAATCGAAGCCGTATTCAACAAACTCGATCAACCGCTGCCGCTCGGTTACTGCAATGTCGGCGTAGTGCTGGAGACGGGCCAGGAGGTGGCAGGCTTTGCCGTCGGCGATCGGGTCGCCTCCAACGGCAAACATGCCGAGGTGGTCAGTGTGCCGTTGAATTTATGCGCCCGCATTCCCGATTCGGTGAGCGATGATGCCGCGGCCTTTACCGTCGTCGGCGCAATTGCCTTGCAGGGCATCCGCCTGATCCAGCCGACCCTGGGCGAGGCGGTGGTGGTCACCGGACTGGGCCTGATCGGCCAGTTAGCGGTGCAATTGTTGCGCGCCAATAGCTGCCGGGTGCTGGGTCTCGACTTCGACCCGATCAAGCTGGCGCTGGCCCAGTCTTTCGGCGCGGAAGTGGTCAACCTGGGCGCGGGCGAAGATCCGCTACCCGCCGCCGAGCGGTTTTCACGGGGACGCGGGGTCGACGCCGTGCTGGTGACGGCGGCTACCCCCAGCAACGAACCCATGCATCAAGCCGCGCTGATGTGCCGCAAACGCGGCCGGATCGTGCTGGTCGGGGTCACGGGACTGGATCTGGCGCGCGATGATTTCTTCAAAAAGGAACTGATACCCATTCTCAATAGATTTTCGTCATTCCCGCGAAGGCGGGAATCCAGTCAGCCACCGAACAACGGGATACCCGCTTTCGCGGGTATGACGAATGGAACCGTTTTTGACCCCTGAAAAGAACAAAACCTACCGGGAAATGGTATAAAAACAAAAAACTATGGGACGCGGTACAAAAGGCCGTGGAAAACGCGACATGATCCGGGTTCATAAAATTCGGCTCTACCCGAACGACCGGCAAGCCACGCTCTTGATCAAATCCTGCGGCGTGGCGTGACTTGCCTACAATTGGGCGCTGGCCGAATGGCAACGGCAATACGAAGCGGGTGAGCAGCCGAACGAAGCGAAGCTGCGCAAGCCACTCAACGCGATGAAGCGCGAACAGTTCCCGTGGATGAGTGAAGTCAGCAAAAACGCGCCGCAACAAGCCATTAAAGATCTGGGGACTGCGTTCAACAATGCCTTTTCCCGCCTGAAAAGAGGCGAGAAGCCGGGCTTTCCCCGGTTCAAACGCAAAGGGATTCGGGATCGCTTTCGCGCCGATAACGGGCCTTCCCAGGCCGCGCCGAATGCCGTCAAGGGGGTCGGTCAGCGGGTGCAATTGCCGGTCATTGGCTGGGTGCGCATGGCGGAACCCGTGCGCTTTGACGGCGTGATCCGGTCGGCCACGGTGAGCAAAGAAGCGGATCAGTGGCAGGTGGCGTTGGCGATTGAAACCGCCGAAGTCCTGCAACCGGGCGCCGTTCAAAGCGCGGTCAGGGTCGATTTGGGGATTAAAGTTTTAGCCACCTTATCCAATGGCGAAGTCCATGAAGGGCCAAAGGCACACCGGCAGCTTTTGAAAAGAATCCAGCGATGGAGTAGAAGCCTTTCCCGAAAACAGAAAGGCAGCGTGAATCGCGCCCAAGCGAAAACCAAGGCCGGTTTCTTTGAGTTCCGGCCGCAGTTGGACTACAAAGCCGCCATGACGGGCGCAAAAGTCGTCATGGCGGATCGCTGGTTTCCCAGTAGTCAAACGTGTTCGCAGTGCGGCATGATCCATGACCTGCCGCTTTCCCAAAGAACACTCTCTTGCGAATGTGGTAACGGGATGGATCGGGATTTGAACGCCGCCATCAACCTCAGAGATTACGCCGTGAGTTCCACGGTGGCAGCCTGTGGAGAGGAACGCTCTGACGCGATGCCGTCCGGTCGCGTGAAACGGGCCTCGGTGAAGCAGGAATCCAACACTAAACCTGGCATGTCTCGGTTTGGATAAGTCTTGAAGAACGGTCGTTAACGCTGAACGCCGTCGCGGCGGCCAACGCCATGCTGCTGCCGATCCCTCCACGAGCTGTTGATTTCGGTTCCGCCGTTCTCTATGCCCAGACCATGAGTGCATTGAAACGCGATCCACGTTTCTCGCGACCGCTGGATTTCTTTCGGGTATTGCTGACCCTGCATAGCGGCTCGGGCGAAGCCAAGAATACTGAATGTTTCACATGAAACGGTTGCAATGGATGCGGTAGCGACCGATCTCCCTGAGCGCCCAACGCTCTATCCCACGAAGGGGCAACGTTTCGTTGATCCCGTCATCGACGCCGCCGAGGGGGACCGCGTTGAAACCGAGCGCCTCGCGCAATGAGCGCTATCGACCGTCTGGTCGCCAACTATGCCCGCCAAGTGCGCCTGCCCTGAGCGGCCTACACCTCGGGCAAGCAGCGCATCTGGTTCGCCGTGTATCCGCCCGCTGAAGAACGCCGCGTGCGGGCGCGCCTGCCGCAGTTTGAAGCGCTCACGCTGGAAGCCCACCACGGTTGGAGCACTGTAAATCTCACCGGCCTGTTGCCCGAATGGATTGCCGGCCACGAATACCGCGAAGCTATCTTTGCCGAACCGGAGTTGTTCAGCGCCAACAGCGAACTCGAAGATCGGGCCGTTCAACGGGTGCGCGAGACCTGCGCGAGTGAAGAGGTGGATGCCGCCAGCGTCGTGGCTATTACCGGCTTGGCGACATTATTCGACTTTATTCGGGTGTCCAGCTTGATCGAGCGCGTTGAAGACTTGGTTCGCGGTCGCCTGCTGGTGCTCTTCCCCGGTGAATTCGCCGGCAACGTCTATCGCTTTATGGACGCGCGCGACGGCTTTAATTACATGGCTGTCCCCATCACCGCAACCGAGAGCTTCGTGGTCCCATGAGCCTACCTATCAGCAATCGCGACCTCTACTTCCGCGATCCCACCACGCTGGAGTTGCTCAACAACGGTGTCTCGAAGGTTGCCGAGATTGGGCAAGACGCCAGCCGAATCGAGACGCTCCGCTTTGAGTTGCAGAACTTTGTCTGCGACGGCGAATACGCGCGCGGGATGGCGCGCATTCTCAACGCCTATCTGGTCGGTCTGGGTCAACCGGAGCAAATGGCGGTCTGGGTGAGCGGCTTCTTTGGCAGCGGCAAATCCCACCTGGTCAAAGTGCTGCGCTATCTGTGGGAGGACACCCACTTTGCGGATGGCGCCACCGCCCGCTCCCTGGTCACGCTGCCTGCGGAAATCACCGATCTGCTGACCGAACTCAGCAATCGCAGCCGACCGCTGGGTGGCTTGCGCGCCAACGCCGAAACCTTGGTGGATCTGCTGGTGTGCGACTTGAAAGCCGACCGGCCCCGGCTGGAACAGCACATCCCCGAACAGCTCAAGCACCTGGTCGAGACCGGTCAACTCATGGCGGTGGATACCGAATACTGTTTGCAGACCCACGAAGGCGCGGTCTGGACGCACGACTTCAACCGCCGCCGCACCGCTGCCCTGAATGACGACCCGCGCATCAATGCCAAACGGGCGGAACTGCTGCGCGAGGGCGCTAAACAGGCGCTCAAGCCGGTATCCTTGCAGCAGGGCAGTTCGGGTACATCGCGCAAACTGGTCCCGGCGCCCGAACTCACCAAGCCACTCACCACGGCGCTACGCCATGCGCTGGGTCAGTTGCAGGACGAGTTGACGGCCGCCTTCCAGGCCGGCAATGCGAAGCTCGCGGCCTCGCCCGTGTGGAACGGGCGCACTGACGAACAACGCGCTGCTATTGCGGCCACCTGCCAACTCAGCCCGCCGCCCAAAGCCGCGATTGGCGCCGACGACGACATTCTCGCCGCCCTGCGCACCCGCACCCTGACCGACCGGCGCAACTTGCTGGATGCTGTGCCGCAGCGCTTTGCCCGGGCGCTGGAAGAAGCCGGCAAACTGGCCACCCCGGAAGCAGCAGTGCGCGTCACGTTGCCCGGCGCGATCATCAAAACCCCTGAGGAACTCGACCAGTGGCTGGCCGATGTGCGCCAGCAGGTGGAAGATCAACTCAAAGACGGCCCGGTGATTTTATGAGCGTGATGTTCTCGCTACGCCCAAGCTACCTGAACACGTTGGCCATGCCCCCGCGCGTGGCCGGCGTTTTGCGGCGCTTGGGCGAGCACCAGGGGCGGCAAGCGCTTTACCGCAAGCAGGCGCCCGAAATGCTGGAGAACCTCCGCCGCGTGGCGCTGATCGAAAGTACGGAATCCTCAAACCGTCTCGAAGGCATCGTTGCCGACAACGAGAAGCGCCTCCGCGCCTTGGTCAACGAGCGCTCACAGCCCGAAAACCGTACTGAAGGCGAAATTGCCGGCTATCGCGATGTCCTCGATACCATCCACCAGAATCACGCCGACATTCCTTTTTCTGATCGCGTGGTGCTCCAGTTTCACCGCGACTTGCTGAAATACGCGACCGGCGCTGGTGGCCGATGGAAAGTCTCCGCCAACGAAATCCGCGAAACCCTGCCCGATGGCGTCCAGCGCATTCGCTTCAGTCCCCTCGCGCCTCATCTCACCGAAGACGGTATGTGCGATCTTCACAATGACTTCCACCAAGCCATCAAAGCCGGAATTTGGGACCCACTTCTGCTCATTCCCTTCTACATTCTTGACTTCCTCTGCATCCACCCATTTTCCGACGGCAATGGGCGTATGGCCAGGCTGCTCACCCTGCTCGCCCTCTATCACCAAGGCTACGAGGTCGGCCGCTACATCAGCCTTGAACGTATCATCGAGAAAACCAAGGAGTCCTATTACGACACCCTGTTGCTGTCCTCCCAAGGCTGGCACGCGGGGAAGCACGATGTCTGGCCCTGGACCGAGTATTTCCTGGGCACCCTGCTGGCCGCCTTTGGCGAGTTCGAATCCCGCTTCAGCCACATCAGCTCGGGACGCGGCAGCAAGACCGACACCGTGAAAAACGCCATCACGGCTTTTGTCGGTGACTTTACCCTGCAAGAACTTGAAAAAGCCTGCCCACTGGTGAGCCGTGACATGATTCGTCGCGTGCTGGCTGATTTGAAAAATACGGCGCAAGTCGAGTGTCTTGGTCGCGGCCCGGCGGCGAAATGGCGGAAGAAGAGGTAATAACCCGCCGAAAGAGCGTAATAACAGACTACTTATTACCCTATTACTTTTATCGTTAGCTCATTGAACCCTTATGCCTCCTTCACCTTCATTGATTAAATGGCTCATATTAGGTTTTGAGGACATGCTACCGGCTGCAACAGCGTGTCTAACAGCGATCCCAACAAAGCCCGACCGCGCCGCCTAACGTTATGCACGAACTCAAAGAAACCCAGGTAAAGCGGTAACTTTTCCTGGGAGAGACCCCGATGGGGGCGCAGCCAGGAACGCAACAACGACCAAAAGCCTTCCAGGGTGTTGACATGGACCTCATGGAAACCGTCACCCTCCTCGTCACGGGCGTATTCTCCCCGGCTGTGACACACGCTCTGATGCCCATATCCCCACTGCGGCAAGGCATCATAAATCCCATCCTCGTCCGGATTGACCACCGTGCCAGGTGTGATCGTGGCTTCAATGAGCGGTCGTATGGTTGGCTGTTGCACGTTCTCCAGCAGGACGATCCGGACCGCGCCGCCGCGCGCGATCATCCCGAAGATCGGCGGCTTGTCCTTCGCGAGCGTCCTCCGACCGGGTGCGCCCTGGAGCCGCCGACGGCGTGGGGCGCGGCCCTTAATCTGATCAGGCCGGCCCTTATGTCCAGCGACGACCTACCCCGCGTCGCATTCCACCACGCCGCTCATCCGCCCGTTGGAACGGCGCTTCACGATACCTCCACGCAACGCCTCCGCCATCGCTTGGCCATCGCCTTCGTTCAGGTTCAACTCCTCGGCAATTTGCCGATTCGACACATTCAGCCCCATCAGGTACAGGTCGGCGAACCAGACCGACAAGGGCTGATGCCGTCCCATGAAGAGGGTCTTGGTAAGAGCGTCAAACCACTTTCCACAGTTCTTGCAGGTGGATCGGCGACATTCTTGTTGCCGGTGGTTGCGACCGCGCTTGGCAATTTTGTCGGACGTGCAAGCCGGACCACACACGCCGTTGGGCCAGCGGATCCGTCTGACTTCTTCGTAACATTTTCCTTCATCAATCCGGTTGTTGAGGCGGCACATGGCGGGCAGGCACAGGGTGGACGGAGTTCGAATTTTATCATGTCCTCAAAACCCAATATGAGCCATTGCTCCAAGGTGAACAAGAATTTCAATCTCATCCCGCATACCTATCATGATATCGGATGTTCCCAACGCTTGTTAAAGCCTCCCCACCACCTGCGCCATCCGCTCCTGCCCGACGTTGGTGTATATCTGGGTGGTGGCGATGGACTCGTGGCCGAGCAACGCCTTGATGTCCACCAGGTCCGCCCCGGCGTTCAGCAGGTTGGTAGCGTAAGTATGCCGCAGCTTGTGGGGACTGATCTTCTTTTCGATCCCCGCTTTTTGCAACATCCCCCGCAGGTAGGCGCGGGCCGCTTGCGAGGAGACGGGCTTTTGTCCTGCGGTGCGGGCGAACACGAACTCCCCCACGCGGCTGGTCCTTGAGCCAGAACCCGAAAACCTGGCCGAAGGCCGCTGGTAAAGGGACGAGCCACTCCTTGTCACCCTTGCCGATGACGCGCACCGACTGGGCGGTCCCGTCTACCAGGCGCACGTCGGCCACCTTCAGGTTCGTGGTTTGGACTACCGATACGCCGAATCATGATCGGGATGCAGGGAAAGCAAGCGCAGCCAGCCCCCGTCATCGCGGTAAGCCACGGCTCGAAACCCCTGGCTAATACGGAGGCTGTAAAGACGGTGCCCGTCCGGTCCGCTCCGGGAATGGATCAGTTCCCACTTCAAGCCTCGATCCTGGTACACCTGCGGCCAGCGTAGGCCCGCCAGCTTCCGCAACGTCGCCAGCACGCCGAGTTGCTGGGCCTTTTCGAGCGCGAAAAGCTGGCGTTGAAAGACGACGTTGTTGAGATCGAGCCGAACACGATCAGATTCGTCGGCGCAAGCGGTCATGGAAGCCGATGTTCCAATTCACCGAGGTCGGTTTCCGCCGCCGGATGTGTTTCGGCCCAGGCAATGGCCTCATTGAGATCGGCCTTCACGCCCGGCGCGTGCAACCACCGCTCGTCGTCGGGAATGAACTCACCCAGCTTGACCAGCCAAACGCCGGGATCGAGTTGCTCCACCAACACCTGCCGGCCTGCATACGCCTTGCCCAAGGCGATTTGTCCGCTGCGGCCCACCGTCTTGACCATCGCCATCGGGTAACCTCACACCGTTAATTCTGATCGTGCTGCATGATAGCACAAAAACACGTACCGGTGTAGCGGTCAAGGCCAGGGCGAGATGATCCTGCTGTCCGGCTTGCTGGTCGCGGCGGTGGCGCTGTATCCGTTGAGCCACCTGGACTTTCGGGATGGCTTGCAGGCCCTGCTCAAGAACTTCGACATCGCCCGCGAGCAGTACCAGCGGGGGGCCGGCACCCACTGGTACTACCATTTCCCGGTAGGTTTTGTTCTTTTCAGGGGTCAAAAACGGTTCCATTCGTCATACCCGCGAAAGCGGGTATCCCGTTGTTCGGTGGCTGACTGGATTCCCGCCTTCGCGGGAATGACGAAAATCTATTGAGAATGGGTATAAGACATTTGCGCTGCGCAGCTTTCTCCAGTTGCGGGCGGGCCAAAGTATAAAAAAGGAGAACGTGAAGGAAGTAGCGGTGTGAACTATTGAGCTTCCCTGAAATTATGCTTCAGCATGGTGGGCTGGCTTGCGGCGATGGGTGCGATCCAGCTTTCAACAGCGCAACCACAAAAGTCAGTAGCACTGAAGCCAGGTGCGCACGTCGAACGCTCATTATTGTGATGGACGCTCGGTGAAATCGGTATTTCACCGTGGGCGGTTTCCCGCCCACGGGCACGAAGAATTACTACCACCGCACTGATATTGGCAAGTCACCGGCTATGCCGAAGCCGTCAATATGGCACTGGTCTACGCCGCAGCCGCCCCATTGGCCATTGCCGTTGGCATCGAGGTACCAGGAACCGTTGCAGAACACCCCGATTTTGTCTTTGCCATCGCCGTTCCAGTCGCCGACCACCGGCAAGTCGCCGGTCATGCCGAAGAAAGAACACTGGTCGTGATCGCAGCCGTCCAACGCCCCATTGCCGTTGGCGTCGAGGTACCAGGAGCCGTTACGGAAGACGCCGATTTTGTCTTTGCCATCGCCGTTCCAGTCGCCGACCACCGGCAAGTCGCCGGTCATACCGAAGAAAGAACACTGGTCGTGATCGCAGCCGTCCAACACCCCATTGCCGTTGGCGTCGAGGAACCAGTCGCCATCGCGGAACACGCCCATCGCTGATCCCAGACCGGCGCTGCGCAGGATGATGCCACCAACAGCCACAAAATGGCGGCCATTGCTTGCCACTCCAGACAGAAAACGGCCCGTGCTGAAGTTCTCTGCGGTCCAGGTCACTCCGTCCGGGCTGGTCAGGATCGTGCCAGACGAACCCACTGCCACAAACTGGCCGCCGCCCCAGGTGATGGCCCTAAGGTCCCCAGTGCTTCCCGAGTCACGCTGCGTCCAGGTTACCCCATCCGGGCTGGTCAGGATTAAGCTTCTATATCCACCGAACTCCGAGTCATATCTATAGTCCACCGCCACGAACTGGCCGCCGCCCCAGGTGATGGCCCTAAGGTCCCCAGGGCTTCCCGAGTCGCGCTGCGTCCAGGTTACCCCGTCGGGGCTGGTCAGGATCGTGTTCCTACTATCCGCAGTCTTAGAGGCATCATAGCCCACGGCCACGAACTGCTTACCGCCCCAGGTAATGTCGAGAAGGTAGGCAGCAGTCCCCGGGTCATGCACTGTCCAGTTCACCCCATCCGGGCTGGTCAGGATCGTGCCTCCCCTATCCGCAGTCTCTGAGGCATATAAATAGCCCACCGCCACGAACTGGCCGTCGCCCCAGGTGATGGCCCTAAGGTCCCCAGGGCTTCCCGAGTCGCGCTGCATCCAGGTCACCCCATCCGGGCTGGTCAGGATCCTATTTCCGCCCACCGCCACGAACTGACCGCCGCCCCAGGTGATGCCCTTCAGGTTGTGGGTTGTTGAGTTGCGCAGCCCGGTCCAGGTCACCCCGTCTGGGCTGGTGAGGATAGCGCCATCGCTGCCAGTTTTATATGCGAGGGGATATCCACCCACGGCCACAAACTGGTTCCTGCCCCAGGTGACGTCATTAAAGGGGATGTCAACAAGAAGGCCATTAGTGGTTCCCGAGTCGCGCCGGGTCCAGGTTACCCCGTCCGGGCTGGTCAGAATCATATCTCCGCCCATCGGTACAAACCCTGCGCTCTGGTTGCCGCCCAATGCCACGAACTGGTTGCCGCCCCAGGCGATGCTGTTGATAAGTCGAGGGGTGGTTTCCGAGTCGCGCTGCGTCCAGGTCACCCCGTCGGGGCTGATCAGGATTTTGCCACTATAGCCCACCGCCACGAACTGGCCGCCGCCCCAGGTGATGGCGCTAGGGCCCCCAGTGCTTCCCGAGTCGCGCTGCGTCCAGGTCACCCCGTCGGGGCTGATCAGGATTTGGCCACTATAGCCCACTGCCACGAACTGGCCGCCGCCCCAGGTGATGGCGCTAAGGCCCCCAGTGCTTCCCGAGTCGCGCTGCGTCCAGGTCACCCCGTCGGGGCTGGTCAGGATTTGGCCACTATCGCTCACTGCCACGAACTGGTTATCGCCCCAGGCAATGCCTCTAAGGACATTAGTGATCCCCGAGTCGCGCTGGGTCCAAGTCACCCCGTCAGGGCTGGTCAGGATCGTATTTCCGCCCACCGCCACGAACTGGCCGCCGCCCCAGGTGATGCCGCCAGGACGAGCAGCAGTGATTCCAGGGTCGTGCGCTGTCCAGGTCACCCCGTCCGGACTGGTCAGGATCATGTATCTATAACTACCCGTCATCGAGACATACATATAGCCCACCGTCACGAACTGGCTGCCGCTCCAGGAGA
>Ga0209573_1005066_pt1 | contig 12236 bp, 12 predicted proteins | sample TNRBio252014_DNA_FD_185870 | JGI IMG/M metagenome (GOLD analysis project Ga0209573, IMG submission 185870) | Wastewater treatment Type I Accumulibacter community from EBPR Bioreactor in Madison, WI, USA - TNR Reactor_6/25/2014_ DNA (SPAdes)... | ecosystem: Engineered > Bioreactor > EBPR >...
TGGACCGGAAAGAGCCGGACGAATTCATCCATGCGCTCGTTGAGGCTGCCATAGTATTTGGCAAAGGGCATCAGGTAGTCGCGGACCTTGACCTGCTGCTCGACGGTTTTCTTGAGCAGCCGCTCGGCCACCACGAATTTGACGTCGCTGCGGGCAATGAGGATCTGCTCGAAGCGATCCTTCACCCGGCGGATGCTGTCAGCGACAAAGGCGAAGCGTGGGCTGTCGAAAATAGCTTCCTGGACGCCGGCCATGAAGCGGAAACGCAAGTCCTTGCAGACCTCGCCGACCTCACGGAGGAAGTTGAGGTCGAGGATCAGTTCTTGGTCCTTGCGCGTGCGCAGATAGTCGAGCAGCTCATCGACCACCAGCAGCAGGCCGTGTTCGGGGAACACCTCGCCGAACTGGGCCATCAGGTCTTCGAAGGCCCGTTTGTGGCTGGTGATGTTCCCGGCTTTGGGGAAGACGTATTCCACGCCGAGTTGTTCGAGATGCTCTTCCAGTTCGGCTGCCAGGATATCGCGCAGGGACATGGTGGTGGCCCCGATCTCGGTGCGGATGACCTTGAAGCGCCCGGCGATCTGAGCGGCAGCGTCACGGACGCCTTCGTTCCTCAGTCCTTTCAGCAGGGAGGCATCTGCGGCGAGACTGGAGACCACTGACATCAAGTGCGACTTACCGGCGCCGTAGTTACCGACGACCAGTAGGCCCTTGTTATCGACCGGCTGGTCGAACTGCATCTGAGGAATGACAAGCTGCGTGAGCCGTTCCGCCATTTCATCTGAAATGACATAGGTCTTCACCAGGTGATGCGCGGCGCTCGATTTGTCCGCATCACGCAACTGAACAACCGACTCAATCGGGTCGAATTGGATCAGGTCGCCGTATTTCATTTTTCCTCCATGTTTACAACCAGCGCATCGACCGAGTCATAGCTGCGGTACTCGGGATGACCTGTTTCGGCGTATGAAAGCCTCCCGGATGTCATGGTCCCATTCCATGAAGCCACCACGGCGCGGTTTCTCGAAAGACCCTGCAGCAAACGCAAGGGGTCCTGCTTGAGGTCCTTATCGAACAGGATTTCAAGATTATCCAGCAGCACCGGTGATGGTGCCTTGTCCACGATTTGATCGAGGATTCCTGGCAGCCGCAACGACCGTTGCTTGGCGGTCAGCTCAAGCAGCTCGCTGGAAAGCGCCAGGTTGATATTGATGACGGACGCGCCGAGATCATCGGCGACATCCCGGAGAACGCCGGTTTTGCCGGAACCGGGCTCACCCACCAGCAACACCAGGCGGTGATAGAAGCCTTCGGCGGCCTTCAGGGATCGTTTTATCTTGTCATGAATCGGTTTGGCCATGTTGCTTAGCTTAGTAGCGGGTCAGCGCGTCCATGATCGTATCCTGAAAGGAGTGGCCCATGTGCAGGGCGTCAGTTGCGATGTTTTATAGGGGGGATTTTAATGAAAAAACCCGCCTTACAGCGGGTTTTCGGTTCACGCTATCAAAGCCGGCGCGAGTTTAACTCCGCTTATTATTGAAGCTCGACGCTTTCTTGGCCGGCTTGGCTGGTTTGGCCGGTTTCACGTCAATGCCGAACTCCTCGACATAGACCACGCGCACCTGATCGCCCACCTTAACCGCACTCAGATCGATATCCGGCGACGCCTTGACAGTGACGGCGCGTTGTGGACCTTGCAAAGTTACCCGGCGGGTTTTCTTATTGACCGCGATGACATTCGCCACGATCTCAGTTTTGTCGCGCAAGGTAGCCGATGGCCGCTGACCCAGCTCAGCGCGGGTTCCGCTGAGGGTATCCCGGCGTGAGGTGACGCCGCCAGTGTCCGGCTCATTCACGAGCTGGATCGCCATGGCCTCGCGATAGGTGATGACCACCTGATCGCCCACTTGAACCTGATCGAGATTGCGGGCTTCCTCGCTGACATTGACCGTCGCTACCCGACCGCGACTGTCTTTGAGGGTGACCAGGCGATTTTCAAGATCCATCGCCTGCACCGTCGCGGTCAGGGTAATGACGTCGCCCATCTCGACTTCGGAGCCGGTGGCGACCGATGGGGGCGGCGGCGGCGGCGGCGCGGCGGCGGCAGGTTGGCTCTTTTCGGGCGTGGAGGCGCAGCCCGTCAGTAACAAGCCGGCCAGGCTAATCGCAGTTAGAGTACGGTATTTCATGGGGTGTTATTCTCCTGAATTAAAAGGAACCTGTTCGACCATCGAACGGGGATGAAAAAAGCGATAAATCATAACGCCAGTGTGATCAAGATTCGACAGGCGCGCACAACTAACTTTATCTTGTGGCGAGTGGAAAGTCCTGGCTACTGAACAATCCGCAGGGTTACCGCAAACCGTTCGGTTACCGAGCCGTCGCCTTCCCACACTCGCCAGTATTTCATCTTAAGCGTGACGTCGCCCGGTTGTCGGGCGGCGAAACTGAAGGTGCGTTGGCCGCGTGCGCCGATGAAGCCGGCTTCTGCGGGCGGGGCGTAGGCGGTGTTTTCCAGCGCCAGTAAGCGACGGTCATTTTCGTCGATGGCCCAACTGAAACCGGTGGTTGGATTTTCCGGCAAGCGCACTTCCAGCCGGTCGCCGACCCGCAGTTCAGCCGTCCGGTTATGGTCAGCGCGGGTGAGCGCCAGGACGCCGTTTTCCCGGACGCCAGCGGAATCCTCATGGGGCGGATCGCCAGCGCAGCCGGTGAGCAGGATCAGGGTCAACGCCAGTCCTCGCAGTACGTCACTGATAGCCAACATGGTTTTAACCTGGACATAAACGTCGGGTAAAAAAAACGGCGCTCCCGCATTGACCAGAACGGTCAGGCGGGACGCCGTTTTCAGTTCAAGGCGAAGCCGGAATCAGACCTCACCCCAGCCGAACACTTCCACCGTGCGGAACAGATCGTTGTCAGTGACCATGCCGACCGGCTTGCCGTCCATCTCGACGATCACGCGGCGGACATTGGCTTCGGCCATCCGTTGCGAGGCTTCGGCCAGCGACATATCGCGCTTGACCGTCACCAATGGTCGGGTAGCAATTTCACCGACCTTGACCCGCGCCGGCGAGCGGTTGAGGCTGATAACTTTCTTGAGCACATCGCGGTCGGTCATCACACCCCAACGGCCGCTGGCGTCGGGTTCGACCATCACCGCATTCACACCCTTATCAATCATCTGGTGCATGGCGACGTTCACCAGATCCTCATTCTTAGCGACCACAACGGGCGACATGATGCCGCCGACCGTGGAGGGCATACGGCCCGACGCGATCATCGCCTGCACCGGATCGGCGACGCGAGCCGCTTCCAGTTCCTTGCGGGCCGTTTCCAGCGCCCGGCGACGGCCTTCGATTTCCTTACGCAGCGCGGGACCTTGCTCACGCATTTTGGCGATGATCAGGTCGCCAAATTTGCTGGTCGATACTTCATTACCGCCATCCATCTGCCGGGCGAAATCGTAGGTGACGGTCTTGTCGGCGATCACCTGGGTCAGCGCCGATTCGATCAGATCCGCCGCTTCCGTCCAGCCCATGTACTGCAACATCATCACGCCGGACAGCATCAGGGAGCCGGGGTTGACCTTGTCCAGATTGGCGTACTTGGGCGCGGTGCCGTGCGTCGCTTCAAAGACGGCGATGTGGTCGGCCATGTTCGCGCCGGGGGCGATGCCGATGCCGCCGACTTCTGCCGCGACCGCATCGGAGAGGTAGTCGCCGTTCAGGTTCATGGTGGCCAGCACCGAGAACTCTTCGGGACGTAGTTGCAGCAACTGGAAAATGATATCGGCGATGCGATCCTTGATGACCACCTTGCCGGGCGGTTGCTTGCCGCCGTAGATGCTGTACAGATCGTTTTCGGTAATGGTCTGATCGGGGAACTCGTCGCGGGCCAGTTCGTAACCCCAGTTCCGGAAGGCGCCTTCCGTGAACTTCATGATGTTGCCCTTGTGCACCAAGGTCACGCTGTCGCGGCCATGGTCAATGGCGTATTGAATGGCTTTGCGCACCAGCCGCTTGGAGGCGAAGGGCGAAATCGGCTTGATGCCCAGGCCCGCTTCGTCAAAGAAATCCGCCCCCATTTCCTCACGCAAGAATTTGGCCAGCTTGATATTTTCGGGCGATCCGGATTTGTATTCGATGCCGGCGTAGACGTCTTCGGTGTTTTCACGGAAGATGATGACATCCACTTTTTCGGGATGGCGCACCGGCGAGGGGACGCCAGGGTAGTAGCGCACCGGGCGGACGCAGGCGTACAGGTCCAGGTCCTGGCGCAGCGCCACATTCAGCGAGCGGAACCCGCCGCCGACCGGGGTGGTCAGGGGACCCTTGATCGCCACGACCAACTCCTTGATCGCTTCCAGGGTTTCTTCAGGGAAGTAGTTGCCGTCATAGATTTCGGCGGCCTTCTCGCCCAGGAAGATTTCGCACCAGTGAATCTTGCGCTCTCCGCCATAAGCTTCTTCGACCGCCGCATCCCAGACGCGCAGCGAGGCGCGAGTGATATCGGGACCGATGCCGTCGCCTTCTACATAGCCGACGATCGGTTGATCCGGCACCTGCAGTTTACCGCCTTTGACGGTAATTTTTTCGCCGCTTTCGGGGATGTGGATATGCTGGTAGGCCATGAACCCTCCTGACTTGGTTTGTGGATTTGACGGATGTCTGCTATTGGGCGGCGCGTTGGACCATTTAAAGCCGCATCCGCAGTGAAAAAACGCATGTTAAGCTACACGGAAACGCTTTTTCTGTCCATGAGGGCCGTAGGCCGCAAGGCCGATGCGGATACCCGGATGATGCGGATATTGCTATGACTCTAAATGAATTGCGCTACATCGTCGCCGTCGCCCGCGAGCGGCATTTTGGCCGGGCCGCCGAGGCTTGCCATATCAGCCAGCCGACCCTGAGCGTGGCAGTGCGCAAATTGGAGGATGAATTGGGCGTTGCGCTGTTCGAGCGCGCACCCGGCGAGATTACGGTAACGCCGGTTGGGCGACGCATTGTTGAACAGGCGCAGCGAGTGTTGGAAGAGGCTGCTGTGATCAAGCGGCTGGCGGCTCAGGGGCAGGATGAGCTGGCCGGAATCCTGCGGCTGGGGGTGATCTACACGATCGGCCCCTACCTGTTGCCGCACCTGATTCCGCGCCTGCACCGCCGCGCTCCCGACATGCCGTTGCAAATCGAGGAGAACTACACAGCGGCGTTGAGCGAACGGCTTAAGGGAGGCGATCTGGATGTGCTGATTTTGTCGCTGCCGTTTGACGAACCGGGGATTTTGACGCAATCGGTGTACGAGGAGCCGTTTGTCGTACTCATGCCCATCGGTCATCCGTTGGAGCAGACTGAGGTCATCAATCCGCCGACCCTGGCTGAACAGGATTTATTACTGCTGGGGCCGGGCCATTGCTTCCGCGACCAGGTGCTGCGGTTCTGCCCGGATTGTCATCGGTTGAGCGTGGCTTCGGACAATATGCAGAAAACCCTGGAGGGCAGCTCGCTGGAAACGATTCGACTGATGGTGGCGACCGGGATTGGCGTGACGGTGTTGCCCTACACCTCGGTCAGCGGCTACGCCCAGATCAGTGATCTACTCAGCGTTAGACCCTTCGCCGAGCCAGCCCCGACACGGGTGGTGGCGCTGGCTTGGCGTAAGAGTTTCCCACGGCAACGGGTTATCGCACTGCTGGATGAGGCGATCCGCGCCTGTCCCCTGGGCGAGGCGGTGCGGTTGTTGGGTTGAATTTCAACCGAACTCATCCGGGCTGAACCCGACCATCGGCAGCAACCGTTCCAGTCCGGCGCGCACTGCGCCGGGATCGTTCGCCCACAGGGTGATATGTCCCACCTTGCGACCGGGACGCGGGGCTTTGCCATAGTCATGGTAATGCGCATCCGGTATCGCCAGCGCCGCCGCCCGTTCAGGCAGGTCGCCGATGCCGTTCACCATTGTGGAATGGCCGATTGCCGCCGTGGAGCCCAGCGGGAGACCCAGAATGGCCCGCAGGTGATTTTCAAATTGACTGGTTTCCGCGCCCTCAATCGTCCAGTGGCCGGAATTATGAACGCGCGGCGCCATTTCGTTGGCGATCAGTCGGCCTTCCTTGACGAAAAATTCGATAGCCAATATGCCGACATAGTCCAGTCGATCCAGCAGGCGGCGAGCGTAATCCCAACCTTCCCGCTCCAGTTCCGGCATCAAGCACGGCGTCCGCGACAGCCGCAGGATGCCGTCGCGATGGTGATTCTCCACCAACGGGTAGAATGCGGTGGCGCGGTCGCGGCCGCGCGCCGCCACGATGGAGACTTCGCGTTCGAAGGGAACGAAACTTTCCAGGATTAGCGGCGCGCCGCCCAGCGCCTGCCAGGCCGGTTCGATATCCTCAGTCGCCCGTAATACCCGCTGGCCCTTGCCGTCGTAGCCTAACCGGCGGATTTTCAGCACCGCCGGCAGTTCCACACGCAAGACCGCGCTGTGTAATTCCTCCAGACTATCCACCGTAGCGAAGTTGGGAGTCGGGATGCCCAGTTCCCAGAACAGGGTCTTTTCGGACAGCCGATCCTGGGCCAGCGCTAGCGCTTCCGCCGGGGGATAAACCGCTACCCGTCCCTGTAGCGCCCGCGCCGCCGCTGCCGGGACATTCTCAAAATCGAAGGTAACTACCTCGGCCCAGGCGGCCAGGGCTTCCAGTTGCGCCTCATCGTGATAGTCGCCCTGCATCAGGGGCGCTACCTGCCCGGCGCAGGCGTCCGCCGCCGGATCGAGGACCTGGAAACGCAAGCCCAAGGGATAGCCCGCCAAAACCAGCATCCGCGCCAGTTGGCCGCCGCCGACGATGCCGACCTTCATGGCTGAGGGTTCCAGGGAACGGACTGGCTGAGCACCGTTGCGGTTTGCTGGTCGCGGAATTCGCGCACTGCCTCGCGGATTGCCGGATACTGATGGCCCAGCATGGCGGCGGCCAGCAGGGCGGCGTTGATTGCGCCGGCTTTGCCAATCGCCAGGGCCCCAACCGGAACGCCGCCAGGCATCTGCACGATGGACAGCAGCGAATCCAGACCGTTGAGCGCTTGCGATTGCACCGGCACGCCCAGCACTGGCAGCACGGTTTTCGCCGCAGTCATGCCGGGCAGATGCGCGGCTCCGCCCGCGCCGGCGATGATGACCTGCAAGCCGCGCGCTTCGGCGCTGGCGGCGTACTCAAACAGGAGATCAGGGGTGCGATGGGCCGACACCACTCGGACTTCATAAGGAACGCCCAGCGCTTCCAGGGTGTTGGCGGCGTGTTCCAAGGTGCTCCAGTCGGAGGTAGACCCCATGATCAGGCCAACCAGGGGTTTTGGGTCCACAGTGTTCATGAATTCATGCTCATGACTTATCAATGGGGAGGCAGGCAGGCTGCCAGGAGAGGAGGTTGCTGTTGTTGTAAAGAGAACAAGGGTCGCCGCCAGCATGGGCCGGTCTATTTTACCGTTGATTTTCCCATACAACCCGACCCGGATGGTAGGACTTCATTGCGCCTTGCTTATTGAGCCGTGAAGTAGATATCACCGTACCAGGCCGTCGCGCTCTGATCGCTATTATCGGTATCGGTCATCAGCGCAACAGCGTCGATGTGGTCAATATCCTCGCCGAACCGTTGCCGGAAATCGTCACGGATGTTGCGTCGCTCACTGACCCAGCGGCCGGCGTCTTTCCGACCGGATCGTAGCGCCATCACCTGGGCGTTGCGGGTGAAAGCGTTATCCCAAGCCGCGCCGACCGGCTGGCGGCTGGACCAGACGTAGACCAGTGAGCGGGTCTTCCAGAACGCTGCGCCGCCGGAGACGACTATATAAACCCGCGCCGGGTAGTCGTCGCCGCTCTTGCTGCGCTCGTCCACGTTGCTCAAGATTTGATCGACCCGCCACGACCAATTCAGCCAGGGAGTGCGGCGTAAGTCCACGCGCATCTCCCGGTACAGTCCCGAAGCGGTCCCTTGACTGTCGGCGAACAGCGCTCGTCGTCCACTGCGGTCATCGAAGGTATAGCGGGTTTCGCCTTTGAAGGATTGCGGTTGCCAATTTGTCAGATCGCCGGCGGAGAACTGGCCGATCATGATACGTTCATCAGCCGCCCCGGTCAGGGGTGAAATCGCTAACAGCACCGCGCTCAACAGGGTTTTGAATTTCACTTTTTTCATCCTCCGCCGGCGCAAACAGCCGGTCCAATAAATCGGCGTCATCGAAGTGGCGCCGGCCCACGAAGGCAATGGCATGACGGCCGCGCTCGCGCATCGCCCCAGGCGATGGAACCCCGGTCGGCCATAGCAGCCAGCGCTCAGCTCGCTCGCTGCCCGCCGCCAAACCGTTCGGTCCGAAGAGGGACCGCCGTCCGCCCGATTCGACGGGGACGGCGTACAGTTCCGCATAGTCCCGCATTTCGAGCGCGACTGTCGTTTCTGGTCGATCTGCGCCGATTCGCTGTAGATAGTGAGTGCCCGGCGCCAGCCGGATCACCCGGCGCTCACCCGGTTTGAGAACGGACGCCGCTTGCGGCGCCAACGGCGGTTCCGCCCAGTGCGCCGTCTCTGGCCGCAGGCGTAAGGCGGGGCCTGGAAAGAGCAGATGATAACAACCGCAGGCGTGAATGCTGTCATACAACAAGGGCTGACCCCGATGATCCAGCGTCACCCGCCATAAGACCCCATCCAACGGGCCGCCGAGCAGGTCAAATCCGCCTGTCCGGGGCCGGGCGGCGAACCAGATCAGATAATTAAGTTGCAGCAACGGCTCGCCCTGCCAACGTGAATGAGAGGCATAGTGATAGACCACCGGTTCGGCGACATTGACCGAGGGGACGCCATCCGCTCGCCAGTAAGGCGCGCCTGGACGGTCGGCGTCGGTCACGGTATCGATTTCCCAAACGGGCGCATGAGCTGCAAATAGCGCCGCCAGTTGCGCCGTTGAAGGTTCCACAATGCCCAGCGCATCACGGGGAAATGATAAGGAATGAACCCATGGCGGAGGAGCGGAAGCTGGGCCGTAACGGCGCAGTTCGCCCTGTGCCGATCCTTCGGGTTGCGCGAACCGGGCGCGGGTTTGTTCCTGATAGCGGAATACGCCGAAATCCACCGGCAACATGGTCAGGGGGTATAGCCCCAGGATTTGCTGGATCGTCCGATAATCGTCTGGCGCCCGCGCCCGCTGCCGGATCAGGGCTAGCCGTTCAGGATCAGATTGGTCAGCAGCCCGCAGGAGATTGGCGCAGGTGGTTAGCACGGCGGGAATATCGCTGGCGGGGGCGTGATGGTGGTTTAACGCCGCTTTGGCGTCTGCTGGCAATGACGCCCACTCGATTTGCCGGGCTTGCTGGTCCAGTGCATTCAGGCGCGTCAGCCAGGCAACGGTTTCAGCCGGACTCAGCGACTGATCGCTATAGCTGGCCAGGAACCGATCGACCCGCAAGTAAGGAAAGCCGGCGATGCGGGCAGGCGCGGAAGGGGCGGCTCCCAATTGCGCAACCGCCGCGTCCAGTTGGGCGTAGACCGTCAGGCAGCGGAGCGCATTGGAATCGGCGGGCGTCCTCGGCGGCGCGGCGCAGCCCGCGCACATCGCCATAACAGCTATCATGGCCAGCTTACGTTGCATCAGGTTCTCATCAGTCGGGCGGCGGCGCCGACTATAATTGCAAGGTTTCCAGCAGCCGGAGCAGCAATGGCATGACCGGATATGACAGACAGAGTTGGACGCTTCACATCCGCAAGGACAATATTAAATTCTCCGCCGCGCACATGACCGTCTTTCCCCATGGCGGCAAGGAACGTTTGCACGGTCATAACTATCAGGTGGAGCTGACAGTGGAGCTGGCCGCGCCGGGCCTGGGGCGGATGCTCAGCTATGAAGTGTTCAAACAGGCATTGCGCACGGTCTGCGCCGCTTGGGATGAGCGGGTGCTGATCGCCGGCGACAATCCGTGGTTGGAAACGCTGCCCGCTGAAGCTGGTGAGTACGCCTTTCGGCTGTGCGGCAAGCATTATGTTTTACCCGCTGACGAGGTGGCCGTACTGGATATGGACAACATCACCGCCGAAAATCTTGCTCAGGCGCTATGCGAAAGATTCTGGGCGGAACTGACTCGCGACCCGGCGATCCCCTGGAGGGAGTGGATTATCGCGGTCAGCCTGCGCATCGACGAGTCGCCCGGTCAAGGGGCGACTTACGCTGTTCGCTGGCGGCGCGATCCCGCTGTTTCAGGACATGGCCCGGCAATGGGCGGATCTGCGGGCTGAAATGTGAGGATCATTTCATGCAACAATCCCTGAAAAATCAAGTGGCGCTGATTACCGGCGGCGGGCGCGGCATCGGCGCGGCGACCGCTGAGGCGTTGGCGCGCAAAGGCGCTCAGGTGATCGTCGCCAGCCGGACTGAAGCGGAACTGACCACGACGGTCGCTGCGCTGCATACGGCTGGACTGAAGGCATCGTTGCTCGTGTTGGATGTGGCGGACGAGGCGGCAGTGGAAGCGGCTTTTTCCCGAATTGCCGGGGAATGGGGGCGGCTGGACATTCTGGTGAATAACGCCGCCATCTTGTTGAGCGGGCCGTTTGCCGAAATGGCGATGAACGACTGGGACCGCTTGCTGGCGGTGAATCTGCGCGGGGCGGTGCTGTGCGCCCGGCAGGCGTTCCGCTGGATGCGCGAACGGGGCGGCAGCGTGGTCAACGTGTCTTCACTGGGCGGGGTGCCGGGAACGGATAAATTTCCCGGTTACGCCGCTTACACCGTCAGCAAATTCGCTTTGACCGGCTTGACCGAAGCATTGGCCGCCGAGGGTCGGGATTGCCATATCCGGGTTAACGGGGTCGCGCCGGGCGCAGTGGATACCGCCATGCTGCGTCAGGCCGCGCCGCATCTGCGCACCTGCACCGTTCCTGCCGATGTGGCCAAGGTCATCGCGTTTCTGTGTGATCCGGTTGAATCCGGATGTATGACTGGCGCGATGTTGGTCATTAACAGCAATGCATAGCGTCTATCCCTTGCGTCAATGAATTGACGATTTCTTGATCTGCTGATACACAGTCCTTCAAGTCAAAATTCCGACACTCATTTTTTTGTTCAATATACTGATTTAAAAAATTTTATTTTTTGGTATCCAAATTGCCTTTCCCGTGGAGCCACTTCCGCTGGGCGTTCCGGCGGGCCCTTGAAGTGGCGTTTGGCACCGCAAAAGGTGATAGCAATGGAAACCCGGTGGATGCGCTTTCTTGAGATGTTGATCCAGGTCGTTGCGCTGGTTAGCGTCTGGCGCAGCGCTTCAGCAATGGTGGCGCAGGGTGCGTTGAGCGAGCCATTGGGGCTATTGCCGATCCTTGAACCGCTGGCAATTCCCGTCACGGTGCTGGCTGTGATTACTTCAATTGCTGCGGCCCAGGTTCGGCTGCGCGGGCGGCGTAAACTGCGCAAGGCGGCGAGCGAGGAAAAGGCGGTCGAGAGGGCGTCGCTCGTCGCTGAAATGCGGTCGTCCACCGAACGGCGCGAACAAATCATTCTGGAACTGCGTCACCAGGTTGCTGAATTAAGCAAGGAACGGGAGCGCCTGAATAGCCTGCTCCAGGAAAAAAGCCTCTGCCTCCGTCAGGATCCGCTCACTGGCGTTTCCAATCGACTGGCTTACGAAGAGCAACTCCAGCAGGAATTTCATCGTTGGCAACGTTTCGGCAATCCGCTGGCGTTTGTCATCTGGGATATCGATCACTTCAAGCAGATCAATGACACTTACGGCCACGCCATGGGTGACGAAGTGTTGCGCAACATCGCCATGCAGTTGAACCGCCATCTCCGCGCCACTGATTTCGTCGCCCGCTACGGTGGTGAAGAATTTGCGATGCTGTTGCCGGGCGCTGACGCCAAAGCCGCTTTGGAATTGGCGGATCAGATCCGCCTGAATATCGCCAAGACCGGATTCAATAGCGGCAAAGTGCGGATTCCGGTGACGATTTCCTGCGGCGTAGCCAGTTTCAAACCGGGCGATTCTCCGCAAAGCATGTTTAACCGCGCCGATCGTGCGCTCTATCAGGCCAAGAATGCCGGACGGAATTGCTGCGCGATGGCGTAGCAATTCCGCGCCTTGATGGAAAGATCAGGGGCTGCGGCGAATCCACACTTCGACGCTGGCGGCTTGTCCCGCCTGATCAAGTACAGTAATCCGCGCCAACCCCTCGCCATCTGGCGGCCAGAATGCTTCCCGCTGCC
>Ga0209573_1005067_pt1 | contig 12227 bp, 12 predicted proteins | sample TNRBio252014_DNA_FD_185870 | JGI IMG/M metagenome (GOLD analysis project Ga0209573, IMG submission 185870) | Wastewater treatment Type I Accumulibacter community from EBPR Bioreactor in Madison, WI, USA - TNR Reactor_6/25/2014_ DNA (SPAdes)... | ecosystem: Engineered > Bioreactor > EBPR >...
TCGTGAGCGGCAGCCCCAAGCTCAGTGTCGAGACCGTGGCTCGGTTTTATGGAATTCCCTCGGAGCGTGTCTTTGCGACCGAACTGAACATCGTTGACGGGCACTATGGCGAAAGTCATGGTCCACACGGCATCGTCTGGGCGGAGCAAAAGCGCAAAGTTCTTGAGATGGAGAATATCCACGATGTATATTTTGTGGCTGGCGATAGCACCGGCGATTGGGACATGATGCAGCTCTCGAGAGGCGTCGTGTGGGGTGTGCTCTGGCCTCGCAAAGACAATCCTTGGGCGACGCTACGCGAGCAGCTCGAGACCTCGCTTCCCGAAAGCCTTCTGCCTCTTCCCAATCGCGCAGGGATTTATCTTGCGGAAAACCCCGAGAAGCAGGGCCCGCGCTACTGGATTGTTGAAATCCACGAAACTCATCAAGCGAAGTGATACGAATCCTGCTAGAGCCTGTTCCAGTTGGAAAAGTTTGAACTCGTCCTTTTACAAAGCGGTGTCATGAGTTTGCGTTGCCTTGAGCCACGCGAAACCTTCCACCCTGCGATCGGCCCTGTTGCCGAGGCCGCACTTCTGCATGTTGAGCAGCAAAAACTCACCGAGAGATGCCGAAGCTCTAAGGACTTTCATCTTTGGGATGTGGGCCTTGGTGCTGCGGCCAACGTTCTCACCGCAATCCGTGCGCTTCAGCGCGAGCTCCCGGATGGCCCCCCCGTGATGATCCGGAGTTTCGACAAAACCACGAGCCCCATCGAGTTCGCGCTCGCAAATGCCAAAGAGCTCGGTTACCTGCTTGGCTTTGAAGACCTGATCCGCGAGCTCCTAGATAAAAAAGAAGTGCGCATTGGGCGCAACATCACATGGCAGCTTCGTGGGGATTTTACACACGAGATCCAGGATCCGTCGTTGCGCGCCCCCGATGCGGTTTTTTATGATCCCTATTCCGCCGTCGGCAATCCCGAAATGTGGAATCTCGGCGTTTTCTCGGCCCTCCGCGCGCGCCTCGACGACCAGCGCATGTGCCTCATCAGCAACTACACAGCATCGACGTACATTCGCGTAACACTTCTTCTTGCAGGATTTTACGTGGGCATCGGCTGTAGCGTAGACAAAAAAGAGCAAACAACGATCGCCTCAAACCACCTTGATGCACTTGAGAATCCTCTTGATGTGGATTGGCTCGAGAAGCGCGTGCGCATTTCTCACAGCGCGGCTCCACTGCGCACGATTCCTCACCAAATCGCTCCGATCAGCGAAGAGGATTACGAAACGCTCCGGATGCTTCCGCAGTTCAGGCGAACATGATCACGGTTGCGATTTTGAAATAAAGAAAAAGTCCCACGATATCGACGATTGTGGTGAGCGCAGGTGCCGCGACAATTGCCGGGTCGAGCTTGAAACGCTCGGCAAGCAAGGGGAGGCCGGCTCCGATGAAGGTCGCGCTGAAGACTTGGACGACCAGAGCCACGGTGATCGTCAGTGCGATTTTGATCATCGTAAAGCCCGCAGGTATTTCGGACGGACTGGAGAGGATCATGATCTTGGTGAACGCCAAGATGCCCAGTACGATCGCCATCATGATCGCAATTTTCATTTCTTTCCACATGACACGAAGGCTGTCGCGGACGTGGACCTCGCCGGTTGCGATCGCGCGCACGAGAACGGCGACGGACTGCCCACCGATGTGTCCTCCGGTATCGGCCATCATGGGCATGTAGAGCGCCAAGATGACAAATTTTTCGAGAAGCATCTGGTTGGAGTGAAGAATGAATCCCGATGCAAGTCCCAGCGCCGCGAGTGAAACAATCCAGGTGGCGCGTCGTTTGAAATGATTCCACGACGAGGTCGAAAGGTATTCGCCTCCCGCTGACGACGTGATCGCCATGAGTTTTTCGACATCTTCGGTGTGCTCTTCGGTGAGAATGTCGATCACGTCGTCGTGAGTGATAATTCCTACGAGGGCTTCGGCGTCGTTGACCACCGGAATGGCGATGAGGTCATATTTGGCGATTTTTTGTGCGGCTTCTTCTTGATCATCCGATGAGCGCACAAAGATGATGTCCGTGCGCATGATCTCGTAGAGGGGCATGGTCGTCGGGGCCAGAATAAGATCTTTGAGCGACACTACGCCAATGAGTTTTCGATGTTCGTCGACGATATAGGATTCGTAAATCGTTTCTTTTTCGGGAGCCTCGCGGCGCAGACGTTGAATCGCTTCGGACGCCGTTGCATGGAGAGGCAAGGTCACGTACTCCGACGTCATGGCTGCGCCTGCGGTGCCTTCTTCGTAGGCGCCGAGGCGAATGATGTCGTCGCGTTCACTCTGCGCAAGACGGCGGAATAGCGATTCCTGACGCTCTTCTGGGAGGCGTTGGAAAAAATCCGCACGCTCGTCGTGAGACATGTGTGTGACAAGGTTAGTGAGTTGGCGCGCGGAGAGCAGTTCACTTAGCGCCAATTGCAAATCATCGGTGAAGTGGCTGAAGATCTCGCCCGCCTGGTGTTCGTTCACGCCCACCAGCACGTCTCTGATAAACGGAGCATCGCGGTCTTTGAGAAGATCGGCGCAGGAGGCCGGCAGCAGCTCCTCGAACTCCTTGATGAGTTTGGAGAGAGTGGCTTCGTTTTCTAGTGCTGAGGGTTCATTGTCCTGCATTCGAAGAGGTCTCCGAATAGCGTGCTAGCACGGCTTTCAGGACCTTGGCGACCGGCCCGTACTCGAGTTTGCGTCCATTCACATAGATGGCCGGGGTGCCCGTGACTCCGACGGCCTTGGCTTCTTCGGCCTGGGCGACGATGGAGGCGTGAGTTTCGGGACTGTCGATGCAGACTTTAAGTTCCTCCAGAGAGATGCCGTTTTCGAGTGCAATTTTTTCGATCAGCGGAGCGCTGAGGCTCGGTTGCTGTGCAAAGACGGACTTTTCGTAGGCAAAAAAGGCGTCGTTTCCCTTGCTCTTGAAGAGACAGTGCCCGGTCTTAGCCGCGACGCAGGCCAGCGGGTGCCCGCGTCCCTGCATCGTTGGGTTGCAGCTAGGGTCGAGGGGAAAATTCTTGAAAACGAAACGTGTCCCAGGAGACGCGCGCACGACTTGCGGGACCACTGTAGAAGCACGGGCGCAGTAGGGACACTGGAAGTCGCTGTATTCGACGACGACAATTTTAGCGTCAGAGGGTCCGATCGAGGGGAAGCCCTCGGTTGCGATCGTGGAGGGGGTCGCGGAAAAGTGCTGAGAGAGGACGCTCCTCAGGACGTTGTCGTCGATGCCTGATCCGGACACCATACCCTTGATCATGAGCGGTGAGAGCGCAAGAACGAGGGCCACGAGGGCCGTAGGAACGCGAGTCGAGTTGGGTGGAAGGGGCGAGAGGCCATCGTCATTCGAACGCAGGCGCCATGTGATCACCCACAGAACGGCGTTGATGACGTAGCTCGTGAGGCAAAGCAGACAAAGCAGCTTTAAGACGAAAGCCGAAATTGCGGCGAGGAGCAAGGTCGGGAGCATCGCGAGTGTCGTGAGGACAAAAAGTGAAGATCGAAGAGCGCGAGCGTCGCTTTCTTGGGTCGCGTTCCTTTTTCCAGAAGGCGCAGTCGCAAAAGAAAGTGCGGCGCCTAGACAGAAGAGGACTCCATAAAAAATCACGAGAAGACCGGCGACGGGGTATCCCAAGACGGCGCTGTACGGGGACAGCGCGACGGCATCGCAGTTTACGTAGGCGCTGACGTTGCAAAAAGACGCGGCCTCGAGAGCGTTGTTGTTGATTGAGACATGGTGCCAAAGCGTGTACAGGGCGACGACAAAACCGAGAACGCTCGTTACGAGCAGCGCTCTGATGGATTTTTTCACATGGTCTCTCAACATGACGTTGAAAATAACATCCATCGCTTGAGAAATACAGGGGAGGGCTGATCGCTAAGCCTCCGAGGCGCGCGACGCCGGAGCGTCAAAATTTTTTACGCGTCAATCGCGATGCAGGTCGATTGGCGTCTCTGCTCTCTGGACTTAGAATGGAGACAATGAGCCAAGACCTTCGCCCCAAAAAAATATGGGTCCTCTATGGAGGGTCTTCACGAGAACGCGACGTCTCTCTCAAAACAGGGGCAGGTGTCGCCGCCGCTCTAGAGAAGAGAGGCTTCGATGTTACGGCTTTCGACATCCGTCCCGAGATGCTCGATACCCTGCCCTGGTCCTTGAGGCCAGATCTTGTGTTTATTGCACTCCATGGACATTTTGGCGAAGACGGCGTGATTCAGGGTTATCTCGAAAGCCGTGGCGTGGCTTATGTGGGAAGTGGCGTTTTGTCGTCCGCCGTCTCTTTTCACAAAGGATTCACCAAGACGATACTTGTGAATGAACGGATCCCGACGCCCGCCTATGTTGAATTCACGGACGAGGCGCATTTTTTTGATCAAGAGCGCAGCGGAAGGCTGGGCGAGAACTTCTATCAACAAAGTTGGTTCATCAAACCTGCCCAAGAGGGGTCGACCATCGGCATCGAGCGCTACCGCGCTGAACTGATCCCCGAACCAAAACGCCGGGAAACGTTTTTGAGGATGCTTCAAAATGCATTCAGTTTCTGTTCGGATATTGTCGTTGAAGAGTGGGTCGATGGCCCCGAGGTGACTGTTCCGATTTTTGAAGGACGCGCACTTCCTATTGTGGAGATCCGACCCAAGAGCAAATTTTACGACTACGAAAGCAAATACACGGCCGGGGCAACCGAGTATTTGTGCCCCGCTCCGCTAGCCGCGGAACTCGCAAGCGAGCTCGCTTCGCTCGCTGTTCGCACGTTTCATGTTCTTAAGTGTCAGGACTATGGACGCATCGACTTTATTGTGGGGCCCAAGGGTCCCGTGGTGCTGGAAATGAACACCTTGCCGGGGATGACACCGACGTCGTTGCTCCCAAAATCTGCTGCGGTCGATGGCATGAGCTACGAGGATTTTGTTGAGAGGCTCGTCTGCGCCTCTTATCGTCGCCAAAACGCTGCGCCTAAAAAAGGTGCCAAGCCTTGAGGCGAGTCGGTGCGTTTTTTTTGATCTTTGTTCTCGTTGCAGGCGCCGCCGCTCTCGGGGGAAGCTTTGTTTCGAGTGAAAAGCATTGAGGTCCGCGTTTCTGACGCTCCGCTCAAGAAACATATCGAGGAAAGTCTGCTCCCTTACAGCGGGCGCTCGATGTTCGCACTCAAGCTGCGCGAACTTGAACAGCTTCTCCTAAGACGGCCCGAGCTCAGTGCGGCGCGTATTTTGCGCCGCTGGCCCAACACTCTCATTATCGAAGCCGAGCTCAAAACCAAAGCCGCGCTCGAGTTTCGCAACAAGGCGCTGTGGTTTGTTGATCCCCACGGAGAGCCCTTCGCCCCATTGACTCTCGCACAGGCACTCCCTCTTGTTTGGGGCTTTGAGAAGAATCCCGCTCTCAAATCCGAGGTCCTGCGTTGGGTTGTCTCAGCTCGTGAGGACGACGAGTTGCTTGGGAATCTCGATGAAATCGTTTTCGACGAGGACGTGATTCTTGGTTTCAAGAACATTGGATTGAGGGTTCATATGGGTCAGCGAAATTGGCCCCGGCGTTGGGCGCGCGCCAAAGCCGCTTTTGTTGCGATGCAAAAGCACGGACGACTTGCGGTCGTCATGGATGCCTCCATTGAAGGACGGGTCTTTGTTTATGAGTCCGTCGAGTTGCACAATTCCCAAAGTGGTTTAAATTTAAAAGAGTTGGTGCGCCGCACGCGGGAATCTCGGGTCGAGGCCCGGTAGATCCGCCGCCTCGTTAAGTCTCTGATTTGACGAGAATCGGGTTTTCTCGAAAAGGCGTCCCAGTTCCCAGGGGAGGGGATGCATGAAAGCGGATGAATTTGTCGTCGGATTGGACCTCGGTACGACAAAGATCTGTGCCGTCGTCGGCCAAATGATCGAAAGCGAAACGGACTCGGCTCCGCAAGGTTTTAAGATTCTTGGCGTTGGCAAGGCGCCGTCCACCGGCATCAAAAAAGGGGTCGTCGTCAATATCGAGGAAACGGTCGAAGCGATTCGGCGCGCGATCCACGAAGCCGAGCTCATGGCCGGCGTGAAAATCGAACGTGTTCTCGTCGGTGTTGGCGGCTCTCACATTCGTGGCCTCAACTCGACAGGAGTGGTTGGCATCAAGGGCAAAGAAATTGAGAAGGGCGACCTCGACCGCGTCATCGATGCTGCTCGCGCCGTCGCGATTCCTCCCGACCGGATGCCTCTGCATGTGCTCCCGCAAGAATTCAAGGTCGACGACCAAGATGGAATTCGTGATCCCCTTGGGATGATGGGCATTCGTCTCGAGTCGAAGGTTCATATTGTCACCGCCGCACAAAGCGCAACGCAGAACATTGTTCGTTGCTGCCAGAAGACAGGTTTGCAGGTCGAGGCCATGGTTCTACAGCCGCTCGCTTCTTCCCGCGCGGTTCTCACCAAAGATGAGAAGGAACTCGGTGTCGCTCTTGTTGATATCGGTGGCGGAACTACGGACATCGCAATTTTCCATGGTGGGAGCATCGTTCACACGGCGGTGATTCCGGTGGGCGGTAGCCACATCACACAAGATCTTGCGATCGGATTGCGCACGCCTCAGCACGAGGCCGAAAAAATCAAAATTCAATCGGGCTGCGCTCTGAAGCAGCTCATCAATGCGAATGAGACCATCGAGGTTCCAAGCGTAGGCGGACGTCCTGCGCGCATTGTGGACCGTAAACTTCTCGGAGAGATCATCGAGCCTCGTCTTGAGGAAATGCTTCAGCTTGTGAATCGCGAGATTATCGCCTCGGGCTGTGGTGAAATCCTCGGCGGTGGCGTCGTGCTCACTGGCGGAACGACGCTCCTCGAGGGGATCGTCGAGCTCGCAGAGTTTGTTTTTGATCTTCCGGTGAAGCGCGCGCTTCCCGAAAACGTTGCAGGTTTTGCGGACATGGTTCGTTCGCCCGCATGCTCAACAGCTGTGGGCCTTTCGCTTTGGGGAGCGGAGTCACGTGGTGGAACGTTGCGCCGGACAAAATCTAGCGCTCCGAATCTTGGAAAAGTTAAGGATCAACTAAAAAACTTCATATCCGAAATGTTCTAGCTCGGATTTTGTAGTGAACCTGGGAGGGTTATTGAGATGTCTTTTGAACCGATTATCGACGAAAACATGATGATGGCAGATGAAAACGCAGCGGGACCTCAGGAAGAAATCGTCTTGGGCGCGCGCATCAAGGTCGTGGGAGTGGGCGGCGGGGGCTGCAATGCTCTGAACGCCATGATCCGTTCCGGTCTTACGGGCGTCGAGTTCATCGCGGCAAACACCGATCGCCAGGCGCTCGCGAAGAGCCTCGCCAAACGCAAAATTCAGTTGGGGGCAACTCTCACAAAAGGTCTTGGCGCCGGAGCGAATCCCACTGTTGGAAAAAACTCCGCTGAAGAAAGTCGCGAAGAAATTGTTGCAGCGCTTGAAGGCGCCGACATGGTTTTCATCACGGCCGGCATGGGAGGCGGAACCGGAACTGGAGCCGCTCCCGTGATTGCTCAAATCGCTCGTGAAATGGGCGCGCTCACCGTCGCGGTTGTTACAAAACCATTTATTTTCGAAGCGCCCAAGCGCAGTCGTCACGCGCTCTCGGGGATCTCAAGTCTCAAAGAAAACGTCGACACTTTGATCCAAATCCCGAACCAGCGCCTTTTGTCGATCGTCGACAAAAAGACCACGGTTCTCGAAGCTTTTTCAAAGGCTGACGAAGTCCTTCTGAACGCCGTTCAGAGTATCTCGGATCTCATCAATATATCGGGCCACATCAACCTCGACTTCGCCGACGTACGCACGGTCATGACCGATCGAGGGTTGGCTCTCATGGGTACGGGCGTTGCGGATGGCGAGAACCGTGCTGCGACCGCAGCGCATATGGCAATCTCCAGCCCTCTGCTAGAGGATGTTTCCATCAAAGGCGCAACGGGAATTATCATCAACATCACAGGTCCCGAAGATCTCACCTTGCACGAGATTCATGAAGCCGTCTCTCTGGTCACTGAAGAAGCCGATCAAGACGCCGAAGTTATCTTTGGCAGTGTCTTCAACAGTGGACTTGGTGGCAGCGTGAAAGTCACCGTTGTCGCGACGGGTTTCCCCGTTGAGGCGCGCAAGGATGTGCGTGGGCTTTTTGAGCGTCCTGTTGTTCAACAGCAAGCTCCACAGGTAGCTCCTGTGTCCTTCACTCAGCAAATGGCAACGCCTCTGGTTCAGCACGAGACTCAGGTTTCTCCCCAGCTGATTGAGAATCCTCTGATCGCTGCGCAGAAAGATGCTGTTTCGCATCCCGCTGCTGTGGAAGAATCACCGGTATTCCAACAAGAGGAAGAGAGTGGCGAGGACAACGAACAGCTCAGTCTGAGCCTCTTGCAGGCAAAAAAAATTGCTCAAGAGTTGGGATTGAAACCCTCGAACTCCGATGATCTCGATATTCCCGCGTTCTTGCGCAAGGGAATGAGCGATCACCGTTAAGTTTGAGTGCTTAGAACACGATTCCTAGGCGGCCCATAAAGGCATCGGCGGTGATACTTTGACCGCCGTAGCTGAAAGCATATTTTCTGTAGGCCCCGAGCAGGCGGAGGTGATTCGCTCCCATTCGCAGGCTCACGCCGGCTTCAAATTCGTATCCGAAACCCCAGGTTGCTTGGGAGGGCGAAGATGTCGCAGGGGGGGCGCCACTTGTGACGAGCTCGCATCCTCCGAGTCCATAGATTGCGAGTATGGGTTTTTTTCGGTTTTCGGGGAAAGGATCAATCAGGATCCCGCTCTTGAGCTGGATCCCGAGTGCGATCACGTCGTATTTGGTGCCCGCGAGATCGAGATCCAGGCTTGCGCGCCGGACTCCGACGCCGAGGGTGAAGCGCATGCGCCCCTCCTCCGTCTCTGATTGAAACACGCCACCGTAGGAAAATTGTTTGATATGGCTGTTTGTAATCGGGCCGGTGTGAAATCCGACGTCCAAGGCCAAGAGACTGCGATCAGCATGTGCCGGCGCAACGCCGCAGACGAAAGTGGCGGCAACGGCCAGCAGAGCAATGATTTTGGCGCGCGACTTCACCCAATCTTCATCGGTGCTGCGGACAGGAAACTTAAATATGCTGCGCTAGGCCGCGGAGGCAGGTTTTTGAAGAGAATCTGTGTGCAGCTTTGAACGAAAAACCTCTTCGAAGTTTCGTCCCAGTGCACAGAGAGACTCGGCGGTTTCCTCGATAACTTTGAGGGCTCGGTGGGCTTGGAGCTCTGACCAGGGGCCGCCGCTTGTGAGTGCGCTCATGCGACACCTGTGGGCTTCGCAAAGTTGATGCACGAGCGGCAGACAGTCTGCGTCCCGACGCAGCAAGAGATACGCGGCAAAGTCGATGAAGTTAGGTGCAAAGCGAGGCGCTTCACCCGCAGTGCCTAGAAAACCGAGTGTCGCTACGAGCTGGGATTTTTTGAAGCCTGGACCCGCAAGCGCGCTGAGGCGGTCGAGCGTCTCGTCGGACGAGGAGGAATGCAGGGTCGCATCAACAAGCGTCAAAATTTCGTTCCATTCGGAAACCACAGACGATTCCCAATACGAGTAGAGCGCTGCATCGAGAGCCGTGAAACCGAGTAAGCAGCGATGCCTAAGGACTTCGAGGGCAACGACCCCATGTGTGGGTGGCGCCTTGAAGAGCTGCCAGAACGCAGAAGACGTGATCTGAGATTTCATGATGAAACTCCAGGGCGACGCGAGGCCCAGCCCTCGCTGCGAAGCGATTTGATCCATTCGCAAAACTCTTCGCGGAAAGAGGCATCAAGCGCGAGGCGCGCGCTAAGTGCGCTTCGGGTTTGGGGGTCGATGGCGTCGCGCAGCCAAGACTCGAAAACTGCGTCCCAGGGTTTTTCAGAAAACGGAAGAGTCGTCATGAGGCTTGTTTCCATGTGGGAGCTTCCTTCAAATGCTTTTTGGCCTGGTTGATGAGTTGCGAAACCTCGAAGGTGTCGATGCCAATCAGGGCCGAGATTTCTTCGTCGACGAGGCCTTCGAGATGGAGCTGATACGGGAGGCGGAGCGGGTCAGGAAGTTTCGAGCTTAAGACGGTGAAGGTCTCGAGCACCGCGCTGCCAATCTGTGACAAAATTCGAGAATCTGAATCCTCAACTTCGACCCGAGTCTTCGCTCCCGTTTCGCTACGGAATCGAACAAAACAACGACTCAGGCGCACGCGCAAGGAGGCCGGAGCCGAAGAAGAGCGAACACTCGCCGCAAGCGCGGGCCACTCGTTGTTTTTGAGCATCCAGGCCAGAAAACGTAGCGAAAGGGTGCGAATTTCCTGACTGTCGATTTGTAGGCCCCATCTCGAATGGCTGTTAAAATGAAGAGACTGGGCGAGCGGATTGAGGATTTCCTTGAGTGATGAATAACAGGCTTCGGGCTCCCATTTTTGAGCTTTTAGAGACGCGAGCAGACGCGCGTCTGCTTTCGAGTCGAAGAGCTCCGTCCAGGGGCCAGAAACACGTTTCATATCTTCTCTATCGACACACTGCATCATTACTCAAGTGCTTCACCAAGACTTCACTGGCGATATCTTTAATTTCAAGCACTTACGCCTCATCGGCTTTGGAAAAAGTCTCGAACGTCTATCGTCTCAAGGGCCCCCTTGAGGCCCCGGCCTCGCTGCGTTCAGAGGCGAGTGCGAAGGGCCCTGCAGCCTGCGCAAAGAAGCCCGTTGTCGAGCTTGTGCTGGGATTTGCGGACGTGCGCCAGGCCGAAGCCTGGATTGAGCTCGAAAAGTTCAGTTCTCAGGGTCCCTGCGAAATTGCCGCCTATCCCGTGGGTGATGCATTTGAGCTTCGTCTTTCGTATGCCGCTCCCGCGGGAGCAACGCTGCAAACACTCTCGTACGGAACGCAGACGAGTTGGATCATTGACCACTGGATTGTGGGTGCAACGAAAGGACAGCAGTCCACCGCGAAGACGAAAACCTCGACGAGCGCAGTAGCCGGGAAGAACGGATTCTCTCCTCTCGTCAACTTTTCTGAGAAAGTTCTCGACCTCTATCAGGATCAGGAACAGTGGAACAAGATTCTCGGACAGCGAGGGCAAACCTTTTCGTTTGAATCGCCAGAGCTTGATCGCTTCAGAACCGCTGTTTCTGCTGTTGATCGCGCCTTGGAAAAAAAACCTCGCTCAAAGCGCCTCCTTGTTCCGCCGCTGCTCGCGCTCCCGATGCTTGATGCGGAACTGATCTTCTCAGAAGGAAGTTTCGAGCTGCCGCGTTTTGAGTCCAAGGACCTTGCGAAGCAAGGAGATCCGCGAAGCGCCGTCGCACTCGAAGGACTCAATTACCTCCGCAAACTCTATATTGAAAAAGATTGGCTCAAAGCACGCGAGTCGATCGCAGTCCTCGAACGCGGCAATGTTAAGGATCTCATTCCACTTCATTCGGCGCGGTGGTGGGCTCTCAAAGGGCTTGTGTATCGACGGCTCGCCGAGGAAATCAAAAACCCGTCTCTTCAACGTGAAGGCATCGAGGTGTGGCGAGAGGGACTGCGCCGGGTAGCGGGTCGCGGTTCGAGCGATCAGGCAGGTGCAGATTACATGATGCTCGAATCGCTGCGAGATCTGTTTCAAGAAAAACGATACTACGCTGCCGCGGCGACGCTCGTATGGTCGCAGCGATTTCGTTGGAGTCCCGAAACCGAAGAGCGCCTTTCTTTCCTGAGGGCCGAGGCGCATTACCGCCTGGGGCTTCTTGAGGAAGCGCACGACTTGTTCGAGGAATTTGTGACCGCTCGCAAGGATGTGCCGCTGAGTGCCGGGTTTGATCGGCGGATTCTTCCGTTGTCTGCTTTTCGAATTGGAGATGCGCGTCTGCGCCTCAGTCGTTTTCAGGAAGCTGTGGACGAATACACACGCATGTTTGCAGCCATTCCCACCCAGCAGAAACTTTCTTTCGAAGGAAACTGGTTCCCCTCCGAAATCAGTCGTTATCCCCAGGTCTTCTTTCATCGCGCCGAAGCTCAGCTGAGGTTGGGGAATGTTGCCGCTGCGCTGAGCGATCTTCGTGCTTTTGTAAACTTTGCGTCCGACCATCCGAATCTCGGCCTTGTTCTCTATCGCATTGGGGACTTGTTAGAAGTTGCGGGTGCTCCGAGTTCGAAAGTCGAAGGGGCGTGGCGTGAGTGTATCTTCCGAACAGGTCAAAGCCTCGGTGGGAAGCTCTGTAAAGCA
>Ga0209573_1005070_pt1 | contig 12223 bp, 10 predicted proteins | sample TNRBio252014_DNA_FD_185870 | JGI IMG/M metagenome (GOLD analysis project Ga0209573, IMG submission 185870) | Wastewater treatment Type I Accumulibacter community from EBPR Bioreactor in Madison, WI, USA - TNR Reactor_6/25/2014_ DNA (SPAdes)... | ecosystem: Engineered > Bioreactor > EBPR >...
GCCGCACCGCGCCGCGCGCCCGTGCCGACATCATCCTGCGCGCCGCGCGGCTGATGCGCGAGCGGGCGGAAGAAATCGCCCCCTCGATCACCATGGAGAACGGCAAGCCGCTGATCCAGGCCACGGGGACCGAGCTCGAGGCCTTCGCCGGTATCTGGCTGCACAAGCAGGGCGTGGTGGCCAGGTCGCGCAAGCCGTACGTGTCGGCGGTGCGCGGCTTCTTCCGCTGGGCCAGGCGCCGCGGCCTGGTGGCCGCCGACCCGGCCGCCGAGCTGCAGCACCCGAAGACCGGCAAGCCGCTGCCCGATGCGCTGAGCCTGGTCAGCGCCGAGAAGCTGATGTGGGCGCCGGATCTCAACACCTTCGTCGGCGTGCGCGACGCGGCGATCCTGGCCCTGCTGATGGGCTGCGGCCTGCGTGTCTCCGGCCTGGTCGGCCTGAACGAGGGCGACGTTCGAAACGCCGAGATCGACGGCAAGGTGCGCCTGGTGCTGCACGTCACCGAGAAGGGCGAGAAGGAGCGCATGCTGCCCGTGCCGCGCGACGCCGAGATGCTGCTGCGCGTGTACATCGACCACGACGAGCTGAAGGCCGTCGACCGTGATGTGGTCGACGACAAGGGCCGGCCGGACAAGGTGCTGTTCGTCAACACCCGCAACAACCGCGTTCCCGAGGACAAGTGGCGCGGCGAGGCCGTGCGCCTGTCTCGGCACAGCGTGTGGCTGCGCATCCAGCGCTACGGCCTGCAGGCGGGAATTGCGGCCCACGAGCTGCACCCGCACGCCTTCAGGCACCTGTTCGGCGTGGAGCTGGCCGAGGATGAGGTCGACATCATCACCAGGCAGGAACTCATGGGGCACAGCGACCCCAAGAGCACCGCGATCTACAGCGCCATGTCGATGCGCCTGAAAACGGCCGTGCTCGACAAGAGCGGGCCGCTGGGCAAGATCAAGACCCCCGTCTCTGAAGTGCTGCGCCGGCTGTAGCCGCCGGCCAGGAACCCCATGCTCGCAAGCCCGACCCGTGGACACAATTCAACAAGCGGCTACCGCCTCTCTGGTGCCGGAGCGAGGAAACATCGGCGGCGCGGGGTGATTCCGCGTGCCTTCCAAACTCTGTGACAACTCAGGCTAACTCGTTTGCTGCACACAAATTGCCCCGGGGTGGTGCAGTGCGTGGTCTGTCGAAGTGCGCAGTCTGGTGGTGTGCTGCGCCTGGGGAGCGAGGTCGGCGGTGCATGACGAAACGCGCAGTCGATCCCGTGCAGGGTCGGGCTCCGGCGCCGATCGCGCATCCCGTTCACCTGGTGCGCACTGGAATGGGGCGCACCACGGTGGGGCGGGGGCTCGGCATGCACCATCCAGGTGCAACCGTGGGGGAGGTGGGTACCTGAACGGATGCAACCCTTCAGAACTCGCCGCAGACACTCGGCTGCTCGAACTCGCAGAGATCGGCCTGTCGGGCATGTGGCTCGGCGTCGCCCGCCTGCTCGGGTATGACCAGTTCGTCGCGCTGTGGCGACACCTGTCGGCCGACCCGATGCTGCGCAACGACGACGACCAGATCGAAGTGCGCCTTCGACCGTTTCGCAGCTACGAGCGCTACCAGCGGAACCGGTACATCGAGACCCTCGTCGCGGCCGGCTTCAAGCCAGCTGAGATCCACACCATGATCCGGGCCGAACTGGGTGAATCTCTGTCCTATCGTCAGGTGAAGCGCCTGGCCTCGGCCGGTAAAGTGCGCTCGACATGAAGCGGGCGGTGATCTATGCCCGGGTCAGCACCGAGCGGCAGGCCGATGAGGGTCTCTCAGTTGACAGCCAGATCGAGGCCTGCAGGAAGAAAGCCGCCGAGCTCGGCGCGGCGGTGCTGCACGTGTACCGCGACGACGGCATCTCCGGCACCACCGATGCCCGGCCAGGCTTCCGCGCCGCGATCAACCACTGCACGCTGAGCGGTGCCGACTACATGGTGTGCTGGAGCAGCAGCCGCTTCGCACGGGACCAGCTCGACGCGCTCACCTACAAGCGCGAGCTGGCCGCTGGCGGCGTGAAGCTGGTGTATGCCGGCAGCGGCATCGATCTGGAGACGAACGAAGGATGGCTCACCGACAGCTTCCAGCAGATCATCGACGAGCACTACAGCCGCCAGGTGTCGGCCGACACCAAGCGGTCGATGATCAGCGCGGCGCGCGAAGGCCACTTCATGGGCGGGCGTGTCCCCTACGGGTTCGAAGCCGTGCCAGCTGCCGACGGCCGCCGGCGACGCCTGCAGCCGCTCCTCGAGGAGGCCACGGTCGTGCAGGCCATGTTCGAACAGTCGGCGCGCCAGATCGGCGCGTTCGCGATCGCGCTGATGCTCAATGAGCAGGGCATCACACTGCGCGGCCGACCCTGGAACAAGAACACGGTGCTCGGCATCCTCCAGAGCGAGGTGTACATGGGACAAGTGATCTACAACCGCTTCGACCGCAAGCGCCGGCGCGAGAACCCGCCCGAAGACTGGATCCGCGTGCAGGCCCACGAGCCCATCGTCACTGCCGAACGGTTCGACCAGGTGCAGCAAGGCCTCGCGGCGCGCGTGCCTGCGCCAGGCCAGACGCCCGGCAACACCCAGCACACCTTCGCGGGCCTGTTGCGCTGCGGCCAGTGCGGCGCGGGGCTGAAGGTCACCAGCGGCAAGGGCCGCAACGGCACCGCGTACTACTACTACGCCTGCAACGGCCAGGTGCAAGGCCGCCGCTGCACCTTCAAGCGCCAGCCCGCCGGTGCCTTCGACCGCTGGATGCTCGACGAACTGATGAACCACGTGCTCACGCGCGAAAGCGTGCAGGCAGTGCTCGACCAGCTGGACAACGCGGCCGCCACCTGGGTGAAGGACCGCAGCGCCAGGCGTCGCGCCCTGGTGGCCGAGCTGCGCGATGCAGAGGGCCGACGGTCCAAGCTGTACGAGGTGCTCGAGGCACAGGGCCTGGCCACCCCCGGCATCCAGGAACTCGGCCCGCGCCTGCGCGAGCTGAACGAACAAGTCTCTCGGATCGAGAAGGCCTTGGTCGTGCTCGAGGACGAGCAGGAGCCCATGGTGGGCCAGCTCGGCGTCACTGCCGACGAGGCCGCGACCGTGATGCGCGGCATGGTCGCAGGCTGCAAGGACCCGAAGATTTTGCGAGACTTCGTCGCCTCGATCGTGAGTGCGATCGAGGTTCGAGACAACGAAGTCCGGGTGAACTACCACCCTGAGTGCCTGATCCGCAGCCAGGGGGCTGTGGTTCATAGCACTCGAAATTGGCTCCCCGACCTGGGCTCGAACCAGGGACCTACGGATTAACAGTCCGGCGCTCTACCGACTGAGCTATCGGGGAATCGAGCCCATGAGTATATCCGCAATTCGCCATGCGACTTTCGCGCGCCGGGCTTACGCCGGCAGGGGCCGGGGCTAGTAGACGACGTCCACCGATGCCCGCCATGTGCGGACCGCCAGCGGGTACAGGTAGACATGGCCGAACTGGTAGGGGGACTCCTTCCAGGCCTTGCGGTCGAAGACGTTGTCCACCCCGGCACGCCATGTCCAGGCCGCGCTGCCTTGCGGAACCTGCCAGCGAAGTGCGAGGTCGGAGCGCACCCAGCCGGGCAGCCGAAGGCTGCGATCGCCGGGGACGATGAGGCGGTCTCCTTCGGCGACCAGGCTGCCTGTCAGCTCCAGTGCCGTGTGTCGTGGCGCGCGCCAGGTCAGAGAGCTCCTGAGGCTGGTCGCCGGCACGTTGACCGGCCGCGTGCCCTCGATGCCGGGTGTGACGGAGCCGGTTCTTCGGGCGCGCAGCCACATTGCCGATCCCTGCCAATGCCACGCTCCGTGGCGCAACCCCAGCTGTGCCTCGGCACCACGGTGACGGGCATGGCCGTCCGGCTGCCGGGTGCAGCTGCGGGCGACGTCGCAATCGCCGATGTCGGCCGATTGAGGCCGCTGGATGTCGAACAGCGCCAGCGACCAGGGGACTTCGGCCTGGTCGTGCTTGATGCCGGCTTCGAACTGGCGGCTGGCCAGCGCCGGCAAGGCCTGGCCGGCATTGGTATACCGGCTCCGGTTGGGAGCGACGTCGGACTCCAGCCCGCGGCCCCAGCTGGCGTAGGCCATGGTCTGCCGGCCGAGGTCGACACTCAGGGCCAGCCAGGGCGAGGCCGCGTGCTGCCGGTAGCGCGTGGCGCGCAGTCCGTCGTCGGCCGGACTGGTGCGCTCGCTGGCGCGGTCCAGCCGCACCTGGCGCAGCCCTGCCCACAGGGTCATGCCCGGCGTGAGGGCGACTTGCCCGCGCACATAGGGCTCGGTGCTGTGCTCGTCGCGCTGGGTGTTCGCGTCGGTATAGCCGGGTGAGGCCGGGGTGTCCAGGCTGCCGTCTATGCGTCCGGTGCCGGCAAGGTCGAACACCTGGTCCTGCAGCCGGGCGCGGTAGCTCGAGCGCAAGATGCCCAGCGTGCCATGGACCAGCGGGCCGCCGGCGCCCAGCCGGGCCTGCCCGCGCACGCCGATGTCGAGCGCGCGGCTGCGCCGGCGCTCGTCCAGGCTCAGGTATTCCCAGTAGCTGAAGCTGCCGTCGGGTGCGAAACGATCGCACCAGAGCGGGCAGCTGTAGTCGGCGCCATAGACGCCGTAGGGAAAGGCCGTACGGTCGTCGCTGTCGAGCTGCTGCTGCATCGCGTGGACGTGCAGGCGCAGCGTGCCGGACAGCGGTTGCTGCCAGCGCAGCGACGCGGTGCGCGACCGCATCTCGACAGGCCCGGACCAGGGCTGGCGGTTGAGGTTCAAGCGCCTGTCGATCCGGCCCGCGTCCGGCACTTCGTCGCCCAGCAGGCTGAAACCGGCGACGCTGGGCTGCCGCTGCCGGCTGTGTTCGACTTCGGCCTCCAGCAGGCCGCCCTCGGGCAAGTGCAGGTCGACGGCTGCGGCCAGCAACTGGCGCCGGCCGCGGCTGTCGCGCACCATGGGGTCGAGCTGTTCGGCGGCGGCGTTGACCCGCAGGCCGAACTGCTGCGAGCTGCCGAGCCGTTGCGACCAGTCCATGGCCGCCAGCACCGAGCCCGCGCCGCGCCAGGCCAGGCGTGCCTGCTGCAGCGACAGCGTGGGCCGCTTGACGACGAGGTCGACCAGGCCACCCGGCGCGCTGGTGCCGGCTTGCAGGCCCGAGGTGCCGGCCAGCAGTTCCACACGTTCCTTGTTGTCGAGGGCGATCGCGGTCTCCGCATTGATGGGCAGCCCGTCACGCCGATAGTTGAAGCGGTTGTCGAGAGCGAAGCCGCGCACGGACAGGCCCGGCCAGTAGCCCTCGGCGTTGTAGGCGTCGCTGGTGCTTGCCGACAGGCGGGTCAGCCCAGCCAACCCCTGGACGCCGTTGTCGGCCAGTGTCGTGGCGCCGAAGGCCGAGGCCTGGAACGGGGACCGGGCCACCGCTTGCGGCCCGAAGCCTGCGACGCTGGCGTCGGCCCCCGTCTTCCCGCTGATGACCACCGTGTCTTCGGCAACTGCCGCGGCGCAGGCGGCCAGCAGGCCAAGGCCGGCCCAGCGGGCCCTCCTGCCTGGCGACGGCCGCCTGGCGCGGGCCGGACCTCGGAGCGCGCGGCACCCGTCAGGGTCGGTGCAGGTCTTGCCGGTTGCGGTGGAGCCAGGGTCCGGGGAGAAGAGGGCGCGCAGGCGCCCTGCACTGCAGGGTGGGCGGACGGGTTCAGCCATCGTGATGCCTTGCGGTCGATGGCAGGTCGGCGGTTCGGACAGCGGCGCGACGAATGCGCACCCGATCGGAGACTGCTTCCCTGCGCGAGGATTACCTCAGTCAGGTTCAAAGGGACTTTCTCAGTCGGCACCCCAAGTGGCACCAACACCCCTAGCGGAGCGCAGGCCCAGGGCCTGCGCGAAAGAGCATGATACGCCAGCGTCCCGGCCAGGCCGGGCGCAGGCGGCGGGCCGACGCGGCCCGGCTTGGGTCAGCGGATCAGCTGGTCGAGCTTGTCTTTCCTGTCCTTCCAGTCATCGGCATCGGGCAGCGCGGCCTTGCGCTTGGTGATGCTGGGCCAGTCGCGGGACAACTCGGCATTGAGCTTGATGAAGGCCAGCTGGTCAGCGGGCACGTCCTCTTCGGGGAGGATGGCGTTGACCGGGCACTCGGGGATGCAGACGGCGCAATCGATGCACTCGTCCGGGTCGATGACGAGGAAGTTCGGGCCTTCTCGGAAGCAGTCCACCGGGCAGACATCGACACAGTCGGTGTACTTGCAGCGGATGCACGATTCGAGGACGACGTGGGTCATGAACAGTTCTCGGAGGTCGGCGATGGGCCTGGCGTCGCATGGACGCCGGCCGGAAGGGGAGGGCGCCGCCGGCCACCAGGCGCGCAGTGGCAGGGCGCTCGACCGCGGGCAATTCTAGGCCGGTCCAGGCGCCTCGCCGCTCGATGACCCCGATGCCGCCTGGGCGAGCAGCCGCGCAGGACGGACGTCGCGCGGCCGCCTCAGCTGATGGCCTCGATCTGCCTGGGCGCACTGCGCTCGCGGGGCCGGGGCTCGCCCGCTCCGCCAGCGGCAACAGTCGGGCGACCCTGGCCCGGCCTGGCGTGCAGGCCGCATTCCCTCGGGCCCTGCTGCTCCCACCACCAGCGCCCGGCGCGCTGGTCCTCCCCAGGGGCCACGGCGCGCGTGCAGGGCGCGCAACCTATGCTCTCGTAGTGCCGGTCGTGCAGTTCGTTGTAGGGCACGTCGTGGTCGGCGACGTACTGCCAGACATCCTCCAGGGTCCAGTCGTGCAAGGGGTAGAACTTGTGGCGGCCGTCGGCGTCGAGCTCGCGCGCGGCGATGCCACGGCGGTGCTCGGACTGCTCGCGGCGCAGTCCGGTGACCCAGGCGTCGCGACCCGCCAGCAGGCGTCGCATCGGTGCGAGCTTTCGCAGCTCGCAGCAGGCCTGCCGCAGGGCGACGCTCTGGCGCATGGCCAGTGCACCATGCCGCTCGACGAAGCTGATCAGCGCTTCGGGCGCAGGCGAGTGGCGCTCCACCCGGATGCCGTAGCGCTGCTCCAGGCGCGGGATCAGCGCCAGGGTCTGCTCGTGAAGAAGGCCGGTGTCCAGCGTGGCGACAGGGATGGCAAGGCCATGACGTGCGATCAGGTCGGTGATCACCATGCCCTCGACACCCAGGCTCGTGGCCTGCACGATGCGACCGCCGTGGGCCGCACTGGCCTCGCGCAGCAGGCGCACGGCAGCCGCCACCCGCTCGGCGTGCCCGGGCTGCCGGCGGGCGTGCCGGGCCGATGCCGTGGTCGGGCAATGCATTGCAGCGCCCACCGGACTGGCTGCGTCGACCAGGGGACCTTCGGCCCCCAGGGGCTGCGGTAGGAGCGCTTGGGAGCGGCCCGGCGCGGTCACGTTGAATCCTTCGCCCCCAAGGGGCTCCGGTATGAGCGCTTGGGAGCGGCCCGGCGCGGTCATGGTGAATCCTTCGCCCCCATGGGGCTCCGGTATGAGCGCTTGGGAGCGGCCCGGCGCGGTCATGCCGCCTCGCGCAGGAACCAGGGCAGGGCGTGCCGGGCGTCGACCTGGTAGTGGCCGCCGAACCAGCCCAGTGCGCGCTCAGCCGTTGCCCGGTCCTGCCCGAGCTCGAGCTGGGCGCTGTCGAAGCCGGTCCTGGCCAGCAGCGGCAGCATGTCGGCGAGGACCTGGCCCGATGCGCGCAGCTCGCCACCGTAGCGATGGCGCGCGCGAAGCAGCCTGGCCTGCGAATAGGCACGGCCGTCGGTCCACTTCGGGAACTGCAGGACCACCAGCGACAGGAGGTGCAGGTCCGGCACGACGTCGGACAGTTCGGCGTCGTTGTCCAGGCATACGCCGACCGGCACGCGGGCAGAGAGGCGATCAGGCGCCAGCGGCGGCAGCCAGGCATCCCTGGTGGCGCGCCATTGCGCCAGCGTCAGCAGCAGGTGCGGTCGAAGGCGCACCGGTGCGCCAGGTTCGGCGGCCGCGGTGTGCCAGGGGTCGAGGCGGGGATCGATCAGTTTCATGGCGGCAGGGGTGGTTCAGGCAATGACGGGCTCGTGGGTCTGGTCGGCCAGTCCCGGGGCTGCGGGGGCCAGGCCGGCGGCGCGTATCGCATCGGCCGCCTGACGAAACGGCATGCTGCCGAGGCGGCGCACGGTGTCGATGAAGCGTTCGCCCGGCCAACGCTGCCCGAGGTAGGTGTCGATCAGTGCTTCCACTGCGTCCGGGACTTCCTCGGCCGAGAACGCAGGCCCGATGACCTTGCCGGCTTCTGCCTGACCGCCGCGAGCACTGCCGTCGGTGCCGCCGACGGTGACCTGGTACCACTCGCTGCCGTCCTTGTCGACGCCCAGAATGCCGATGTGGCCGCTGTGGTGGTGGCCGCAGGAGTTGATGCAGCCGCTGATGTGCAGGTCGATGTCGCCGATGTCGTGCTGCTGGTCGAGGTCGTCGAAGCGCTCGGCGATCGCGGCGGCCAGCGGCAGGGAACGCGCGTTGGCCAGCGCGCACAGGTCGCCACCCGGGCAGGCGATCATGTCGGACAGCAGGCCGGCGTTCGGCAAACCGAAGCCGAGCTCGCGTGCGGCCGACCACAGGGCCGGCAGGTCGACCCGCCGCACCCAGGGCAGCAGCAGGTTCTGGCGGTGCGTGACCCTCAGCTCCGAGCGGCTGAAGCGCTCGGCCAGCTCCGCCGCAGCTTCCATCTGCTGCGCGGAGACGTCGCCAGGCGGCTGGCCTGGCCGCTTCAGCGACAAGGTGACGGCGCGATAGCCGGCGACTCGATGGTCGTGCACGTTGCGCTGCAGCCACCTCGTGAAGGCCGGCGAGGAGGCCGAGGCCACGCCCTGGGGGTCTGCCGGAGCTGCCTCGTCCTCGGGCAGTGGCGCGGGCGCCTCGAAGTGCCGCGACATGGCGTCCAGTCGCGACTGCGGAATCAGGTTCGTCGCAGCGGGGTCGTCGTCGCCCAGCAGGGCTGCGAACTCTTGCTGCACGGCATCCAGGAAGCGTTGACCCTCGGCGCGGACCAGGATCTTGATGCGGGACTTGTAGAGCTGGTCGCGTCGCCCGTACAGGTTGTAGGTGCGCACGATGGCCTCGAGGAACAACAGGATCTGCGACCAGGGCACGAACTCGGCCGCGACCCGACCCAGCAGCGGCGTGCGACCCATGCCGCCACCCACCGATACCCTGAACCCGACTTCACCGTGCTCGTTTCGCCTCAGACCCAGGCCGATGTCATGCCAGGCCGAGGCCGTGCGGTCCTCCTTGGCGCCGGTGACCGCGATCTTGAACTTCCGGGGCAGGAACGCGAACTCCGGGTGCAGGGTGCTCCATTGCCTCAGGAGCTCGCAGTACGGCCGGGGATCGACCACCTCGTCGGGGGCGATGCCGGCCCAGGCGTCGCTCGTGATGTTGCGGATGCAGTTGCCGCTGGTCTGGATCCCGTGCAGGTCGGCCTGCGCCAGCACATCCATCACGTCGGCGGCGGCGGCCAGGGGGATCCAGTTGAACTGCAGGTTGTGGCGAGTCGTGAAGTGCCCGAAGCCTCCCCGTTCGCTGGCCTGGCCGACATCACGATGGTCGAATTCCCGGGCCACCCGCGCCAGCGTACGCAACTGGAAGGCCGACAACTCGCCATACGGCACGGCGACGCGCAACATCGGGGCGTGCCTCTGGACGTACCAGCCGTTCTGCAGCCGCCAGGGCTTGAATGCATCGTCCGACAATTCGCCCGCCAGGTGGCGCGCGAGCTGGTGGCGGAACTGCGCTGCACGGGCACGCAGGAACGAGCGGTCGAAGTCGGTGTAGCGGTACATGCGGCGGCACTCTAGAGAGCCGCTTAATGCCTGTGAACTACATTATCGTAATTGCCTAAGATCGATTAGAGATATAAGAGTGGACCCCGCAGAACACCAACCCAGGACATCCGCTCGTGGACGGACGTGATCTCCAGGTGTCAAGGCGCCGCGCCCTTGCTGTGTTCGGGCTGGCGGGACTTGCGGCCTGCCAGTCGCCCGTACCGCAGCCTCCGCCTGGGGCGACGGCGCCCGGGCCCTCTGCGGCGCTGCGGCTGCCCCGGCTCGGACTGGCGCTGGGTGGGGGTGCGGCACGCGGTTTTGCCCACATCGGCGTCATCCAGGTCCTCGAAGAGGCGGGCATCCGCCCCGACCTGGTGGTCGGGACCTCCGCCGGCAGCCTGGTGGCCGCCCTCTACGCGGCAGGCAAGGGGGGCCGGGAACTGGCCGAGGCGGCCCTGGCGATGGACGAGTCGGCCATCACCGACTGGTCGTTCCCCGGCCGCGGTGTGATTCGTGGCGAGGCGCTGGCACGCTGGGTGCGCGAGCACACCGGCGGGCGCCCCATGGAGGCCTTGCGCATGCCGTTGGGCATCGTGGCCACGGATCTCGACAGTGGAGAGGCTGTGCTGTTCCAGCGCGGCGATGTCGGGACCGCCGTACGTGCGTCGAGCGCCGTGCCGGCAGTGTTCCAGCCGGTTCGCATCGGCTCGCGCGAGTATGTCGACGGCGGGCTGGTGTCGCCGATCCCGGTCCGGTCCGCCCGTCAGATGGGCGCCGAGCTGGTGGTGGCGGTCGACATCTCGTCGGCACCCGAAGGCAATGCCACGGGCGACGCCTTGAGGATGCTGCTGCAGACCTTCGCCATCATGGGCCGAAGCATCGGTCGCCTCGAGCTGGGCGACGCCGAGATCGTGATCCGCCCGGCGCTGGCCGGGGTCGCCGGCACGGACTTCGGGGCCCGCCGCCGCGCCATCCAGGCCGGTCGTGCGGCAGCCCTGGCGGCCGTGGACGCGCTCCGCGACCGACTGGCGGCGGCCATGCGCTGATCGTGGTGCTCGGCTTGCGCAGCAACAAAGACAAGAGGCCTGGTGTCGCCACCAGGCCTCGTTCCACAGCGCAGCGTGGCGCTCAGCGCGGCAGCCCGTGCCGCGGCCCCTGAGCCGCGGCCGCAGCTGACGCTGCCTCGGGCGCCTGCGCCAGCCTGACTCAGGCAGCCCGCTTGGTCTTGGTGGCCGCTTGCGTGGCCTTGACCGCCGTGTTGGTCATCGCCTGGAAGTTGGACTCGGCGACTTCGGCGGCCTGCTTGGCGGCCTTGTGGACGCTCTCGTAGGCGTTGTTGGCAGCGGCCACGGCCGACTTCACCAGCGCGACGGCGTTCTCGGTACCCGCAGGAGCGTTCTTGACGGCGGTGTCGACGACAGCCAGCACCTTCTTCTGCGTGTCGGCAACGGTCGTCTCGGCGACCTTGCTGACTTCGGCGTTCGTGCCGGCCACGATTTCGTACAGGTGACGGCTGTAGGCGGCGGCCTTCTCGGCTGCGGGCTGCAGCAGGCTCGCCTGCAGGGCCAGCAGCTCCTGCGCGTCCTTGACCGACATCGCGGCCTTGGTGGCTTCGGCCACCTCGCTCAGCGAGGTCTTGGCGACTTGCAGGTTGAGCTCGATCAGCTTCTCGACGCCTTCGAAGGCCTTGTTCGTCAGGCCGAAGAGGGTTTCGACGTTGGCCTTGTGGGCGGCGACCAGTTGCTCGGGGGTGAAAGACATGGCGGTTCTCCTAGGGTGATGATGGGGTTCCTGTCCAGCGCCGCCGCCCCGGTGGGACTTTGCTGCGCTGCAACATGGCCGCCAGTATACGGGTCTTCCCGGGGCCCGCAAGCACTTTTTGCTGCGCCGCAACATTCTAGGGGCCACTTCCTAGAATGCAGCCGTGCACGCCTATCACGCCAGCCATGTCGTTCCGGTGCTGCCGGCCGGACACCGCTTCCCGATGGACAAGTACGGTCTGCTGCTGCAGCGGGTGGCCACCGAACTGAGTGCCGTGAGCCTGGTCGAAGCCGAGCCCGCCAGCGATGGCGAACTGGCGCTTGTGCATGAGCCCGACTGGATCAGCGCAGTGGCGCAGGGCACCTTGAGCGACGCACAGCAGCGAGAGATCGGCTTCCCCTGGTCGGCGCGCATGGTCGAGCGATCGCGCCGCTCGGTGGGCGCCACCATCGCTGCGGCCCGAGCGGCCCTGGCCGGGGGCGAGGGCGTGGCCGCCAACCTGGCCGGTGGCACGCACCATGCCTACGCGCACAAAGGCTCGGGCTGGTGCGTCTTCAACGACGTCGCGGTGGCCGCCCGATTGATGCAGGCCGAGACCTTTCGCCGGCGACGGGCCTCGCTCGGTGTGCTGGTCATCGACCTCGACG
>Ga0209573_1005071_pt1 | contig 12220 bp, 8 predicted proteins | sample TNRBio252014_DNA_FD_185870 | JGI IMG/M metagenome (GOLD analysis project Ga0209573, IMG submission 185870) | Wastewater treatment Type I Accumulibacter community from EBPR Bioreactor in Madison, WI, USA - TNR Reactor_6/25/2014_ DNA (SPAdes)... | ecosystem: Engineered > Bioreactor > EBPR >...
AAATTTCGAGGCCAGCGCGGCATCGCCGAGCATGACGGGAACGATCGGATGCTCTCCCGGCGCGATGTTGAAGCCAGCGACGGTCATTTCGGCGCGGAAGAAGCGGGTGTTCGCCTCCAGGGTGTCGCGCAAAGTAGTGCTCTGCTTTAGCAGGCACAGAGCTGTGATTGATGCTCCAGCAATCGAAGGACAAAGCGTGTTCGAGAACAAGTAAGGCCGAGAACGCTGCCGCAGCAGCTCGACGATCTCTTTGCGACCGCTGGTGTAACCGCCGCTGGCGCCGCCGAGGGCTTTGCCGAGCGTGCCAGTGAGAATGTCGATGCGCCCCATGACGTCGCAGTGCTCATGCGTGCCGCGACCATGCGTGCCCATGAAGCCGACGGCGTGGGAGTCATCCACCATCACCAGCGCGTGGTATTTGTCCGCCAGATCGCAAATCGTTTTCAGCGGCGCGATGAAGCCGTCCATCGAAAACACGCCGTCAGTGGCGATGAGCTTGAAACGCGCGCCTTTGGCATCCGCTGCGATCAATTGCGCCTCCAGATCGGCCATGTCGCAGTTCTTGTAGCGATAGCGCTGCGCTTTGCACAGGCGCACGCCGTCGATGATCGACGCATGGTTGAGCTCGTCGCTGATGATCGCGTCTTCGGGGCCCAGGATCGTTTCAAACAGGCCGCCGTTCGCGTCAAAGCACGATCCATAGAGAATCGTGTCTTCCGTGCCGAGGAAGTCGCTCAAACTGGCCTCCAGTTCCTTGTGAACGCCCTGCGTGCCGCAAATGAAGCGCACGCTCGCCAGGCCGTAGCCCCAATGCTCCAGCGCCTCATGCGCCGCCTGCCGGATCTTCGGATGCTGCGCGAGGCCGAGGTAATTGTTCGCGCACATGTTCAGCACCGCAGCGCCGCCATTGGCACGCACGAGCGTGCCCTGTGGCGTCGAGAGCACGCGTTCGCGCTTGTAAGTGCCTGTGGCGCGGATCGCATCGAGCTGGGCAGTCAGATGGTCTTTGAAAGTCGTGTTCATGGCATTCAATTCGTCCAATCGAGCACGACTTTGCCGCAGTTGCCGGATTCCATCGCGGCGAAGCCTTGCTTGAACTCGGTGTAGTGGAAACGGTGGGTGATGACGGGCTTGATGTTCACGCCGCTTTCGAGCATGACGCTCATCTGATACCAGGTTTCATACATCTCGCGGCCGTAGATGCCGTGGATGGTGAGCATGTTGAAGATGACCTTGTTCCAGTCGATGGCGATTTGCTCACTGGGGATGCCGAGCATGGCGATCTTGCCGCCGTGGCACATGTTGTCGATCATGTCGCGGAAGGCGGCGGCGTTGCCGCTCATTTCCAGACCGACGTCGAAGCCTTCCTTCATGCCCAGCTGCTTTTGCACGTCGGCGATGCTGCCCGTTTTGACGTTCAAGGCGACCGTTGCGCCCATTTTGCGGGCCAAATCGAGACGGTACTCGTTCACATCGGTGATGACGACATGGCGTGCGCCGGCGTGTTTGACGACGGGAATGGCCATGATGCCGATGGGGCCGGCACCGGTGATCAAAACGTCCTCGCCCATGCATTCAAAGGCCAGCGCGGTGTGAACGGCGTTGCCGAAGGGATCAAAGATGCTCGCCACCTCCTCGTCCACGCCGTCGCGGTGATGCCAGACGTTCGTCATCGGCACGCTGATGTATTCCGCGAAAGCTCCTGTGCGATTCACGCCGATGCCGACGGTGTCTTTGCATAGGTGGCGGCGTCCGGCGAGGCAGTTGCGGCAGCGCCCGCAGACGACGTGGCCCTCGGCGCTGACGATCTCACCGGGATGAAAGTCCACCACATTCGAGCCGACGCGCACGACCTCGCCGACAAACTCATGCCCCACCACCATCGGCACGGGGATGGTCTTCTGCGCCCAGGCATCCCATTTATAAATGTGCAGGTCCGTGCCGCAGATGCCGGTTTTGCGGACCTTGATGAGGACATCATTGATGCCGACCTGCGGCTCCGGGACATCCTGGAGCCAGAGTCCGCGCTCTGAGCGTGCTTTGACGAGTGCTTTCATGGTTGTGGCGGCATATTGGACGCATATCCAATAAATTGGCAACTGCTATTTCCTGTTTTATGGACGCACGTCCATTATACCGGTTAAGCCAACACTTGGCCGATCACATGCCCAAAGTCCCGCTCCAATCGCTTGCGGCCCGGAATTTCCAACTGATGCGGATCGAGGCCGAGCAGTTGCAGGATCGTGGCATGCACGTCGGTGACGTAGTGCGGATGCTCGACGGCGTGGAAGCCGAGTTCGTCGGTGCTGCCGTGGATGGTGCCGCCTTTGACGCCTCCACCGGCCATCCAGACGCTGAAGCCATACGGGTGATGATCGCGCCCGTCGCTGCCCTGCGATCCGGGCGTGCGGCCAAACTCGGTGGCGAAGACGACCAGTGTGTCGTCGAGCATGCCGCGCTGCTTGAGGTCTTTGAGCAGACCGGCAATCGGCTTGTCCACCTGCTGCGCGAGCATGGAGTGATTCTTTTTGAGGCCGGAATGCGAATCCCACGCGCCGGCGGCACCGTCACCATGTTGGAGCTGGATGAAGCGAACGCCGCGCTCGGCGAGACGGCGAGCGACGATGAGCTGGCGCGCAAACGGCTCCGTCACCTTGTCGTCCATGCCATAAAGCTTTTTCGTTTCGGCGCTCTCGGAGTCGAGATTCATCGTCTCCGGCACGGCGGTCTGCATGTTGTAGGCGAGCTGGTAGCTCTTCATGCGGGCGGCGAGCGTTTTGTCGCCGGGATACTGCTCGGCGTTGAGCATGTTGAGCTTGTGGATGAGGTCAAACTGCGCCGCCTGCTCCGGTTTGCCGACGGCGATCTCCGGCGCGGCAAAGGTAAGCGGGTTCTTCGGATCGACCTTGATGTTCACTGCGTCATAGGCCGGGCCGAGGTAGTGCCCGTCGCGAATATCAAAGTAACGCGGCCCCATGTTGATGAACGAGGGCAGATTGTCCGTCATCGAGCCGAGACCATACGTCACCCAGGCGCCGAGCGTCGGCACGCGCGGCTCCAGCATGTGTCGACCGCTGTGAAACTGCACCTGCGCACCATGATTGTCATCGGTGGTCCACATGCTGCGGATGAAGGCGATCTCGTCCGCGCAGGAGCCGATGTGCGGGAACCAGTCGCTGATCTCGATGCCGCACTGGCCGTACTTTTTGTAGCCGACCTGCAGCGGGTAAATCGTCGTGCGCTGCTTGCCGTTCGCATCGTTCACCACGACCACGCGCACCTTTTTGAGTTTCTCCGGGTCCATCACGGACTTGTAGGGCGTGTCACCGATCGACTTGCCCGCATACTTCGTGAGCATTGGCTTCGGATCAAAGCTCTCCATGTGGCTGACGCCGCCACGCATGAAGAGCCAGATCACGCGCTTTGCCTTCTGCGGGATCACCGGCAGCCCGCTCGGCGGCTGCCAGCCTTCCTCGGCCTTCAGCATCGACGCAACCGCGATGCTGCCAAGTCCGCCGAGGATGTCGCGGCGGAGGAAAGGCGTGGGCTGATGCGTGAAGTTCATCGCAGGGTGACGAAGTCGTTATGATTGATGAGCACCTGCAAAAGCAGGCTGCGATTCTGTTTCAACGCCGCGAAGCCCTCCAAACTCGCCAGCCGCTCGGTTTCCGTTGGCGGACGACCGAGCACGGCGAGGAAGGATTGCGTCACAAAAAAGTCCGCATCGAGCTTGCCGAGCTTCGCGGCCAAAGCGTCGGCGCATTCGCGACTGAGCTTGCTGTTGGTGAGTGCGAGCGCCTGCTGCGGCACGACGCTTTCGTTGCGGCGGTAGCATTCGAGGACGTTGCTGTTGTCGAAGACGGCGAGGAAGCGGTGCTCGGTGTCGGCGTTTTGGACGAAGTAGAGCGAGCGGCGTGGGCTGGTTTCGGAAGATGCGGGATCGAGGCTCGGGCCGCCAAGCGTGAGATCGAGCTTCCCGGCGAGATGCAGCAGGCTGTCGCGCACGAGCTGGCTTTCCATGCGGCGCGGGTTCATGCGCCAGTAGTTCGCGTTGTCAGGATCGGCAGCGACGGTGGCTGCATCGGCCTCGGCATTCGAGGAGCTGCGGCGATACAGCTCGGAGAGCACCATCGCGCGATGCAGGTGCTTCAGGCTCCAGCCGTTGTTCATGAAATCGACCGTGAGCGTGTCGAGGATGTCCTGATGCAGCGGCGCAAGCGAGCGACGGCCAAAGTCATCCATGTTTGCGACGAGCGGCGCGCCGAAATGCCGCATCCAGACTTGATTCACAAGCACGCGGGCGGTGAGTGGATTGCGTTTGTCGGCGATCCATTTGGCGAAAGCGAGTCTGCGGCCCGTGCTGTTCTCGGGATAGGTCTGGACGGTCGCGTTGTTGTTCTCTTCCGGGCCTTCCTGGGCTTTCAAGCTCGCGGCCAGAGATTTGTAAGCCTCACCGGGCGTTGCGGCTTTCTTTTTCGCCTTCTCCAAGGCTTCGCGTGCCGCTTTGATCTTCTTTTCAGCATCCTTGGCCTTCGGATCGGCCTCCGCTTTCGCGAGATCGACCTCGGCCTGCGCCAGTTTGTAGTTCGTTTCGGCAGCAGCGGCGGTTTGAGCGAGTGACTTGTCTTGTTTGGCCTTATCCGCGGCAAAAACGGCGCCAATCATCGCGGGTTTGGCCTTGGCGGCCGCAAGCTGCTTTTCAGCGAGCTCGACGGCAGCCTTGGCATCAGCGAGTGGCACTGACTTGTCAGCAGCAGGTTCCCGCAAAACAACATCCGCAGCCAATTCAGCGAGTTTGAAGCTGTGAAACTCGACATCGGCATCGAAGGCGGTGAGCGCCAGACTACCTTGGTGGCGACTTTGCGGCAGGCGATAAGCGAGAACCGGCTCGCCATTGATGCTGGCGTTGATGAGCTGGCTGCGCACACGCAGATCAAGCGTGTAGCGCACGTCCTGCGAGATCGGCCGTGCCACTGAGCCTGCGGGTGGATAGCTGGACTTGCCGTTGTTGCCGATGGCCACTTGGATCTTCGATCCGCCACTGACGGCGCTCATGTAAACCATCACATCGTCGCCATCCGCGCTGTCGAAGGCGATGCCGACGGATTTCCATTTCTGCCCGCCGCGAATGGTGAAGCTCAAACTGGCCTCGAAGTCGGCGGGAGGCGCGGATTTGAGGCGCAGGGCACGGCGTTCGGCTCCGGTTTCATGCTGGCGCAAGCCCGTGGCTGAATGTTTCCAGCCGCCTTTGAGAATCTCCCACTGCTCCGGCTTCGCTGAGGTGAAATCATCGCTGACGAGCACCTTGGGCGTTGTTATTGGCTTCGCAGCAGGCGGAGGTGATTTGGCGAGTGCCAGCCGCGCACTTTCGAGCGCCTTTTGTGCGGTGGCGATGTCGTGTTCAGCGGCGCGAAGCTGGTCTTCGAGGACAAACGGCAGCAGCGCTGGTTTGGCAGATGCTGGCGGCAGTTTGACGGATTCTGGTTGGAAAGAAGCGAACTCCAGCACTTGCGGGATGCCGGGCGTCAGCGGCTTCGATTTGTCCTCGTTCTTTTCGTCGCCACGCACATGACGGAAGGTCGGTTTGTCGAGGTGAAGGTCATAGACGCGCGGCAGGCCGTTCTTCTCGAAGTCAGCCTCGCCTTTCCAGGGATCGAGGCGCACATGCAGCGGCTCAAAGATGGCGCGCATGCGGTAGTAGTCAGCCTGCTCAATGGGATCGTATTTGTGATCGTGGCACTTCACGCACTGCATCGTCAGGCCAAGAAAGGCGCGGCAGGTGTGCTCGATGGTTTCATCCAGCCAGGTGGTGCGGTTGAAGAGATAATAGCTGCGGGCGAGGAAGCCGGTGGCGCGCAGGTTGTCACGATCCTCCGGCGCGAGTTCATCGGCGGCAAGCATCTGCACGATCATCTGGTCGTAGCCTTTGTCGGTGTTGAGCGACTCCACGATCCAGTCGCGCCAGTGCCAGATATGCTTCTGTGAATGACGGAGCTGCGCACCGAGGCCATACCAGTCGCAATAGCGCCAGATGTCCATGAAGTGGCGGGCCCAGCGCTCGCCGTATTGCGGCGTGCCGAGCAGATGATCGACCACGCGCTGCCTCGCCGACATGGAAGTGTCCTTCAAAAACACCGCGATCTGTTCCTGCGACGGCGGTAGGCCGATGAGATCGAGATACACGCGGCGAAGCCAGATCTCCGGCGCGGCTTCGGGCTGTGGTTTGAGTTTCTTCGAGGCGAGACGCGCTGCGAGCAACGCATCGACAGACTTGCCGGACGACTTCGGCACTTGGTAGGCCCAATGCGCACGCGGATCGGCCTCGGGCTGCTCATTCACGGGCGCGTGCGCTCCGGCGGCGAGCCAGGCTTTGAGTTTCGCGATCTGCTCGGTGTTGAGCATGGAGCCTTCACCCTCGGGTGGCATGCGGTCGTCCTTGTCGGTGGTGGTGACGCGTTCGAGCAGGAGTGAATGATCGCCTGCGAGGATGTCTCCACCATCGCCGCCTTTGCGCATCGCGGCGGCGGTGTCGAGGCGCAGGTCGGCTTTCTGCTTCAAAGCACCGTGGCAGGCGTAGCAGCGCTCTTTGAGCAGCGGCTTGATCTCCTTCTCATAATCCACGGCCAGTGCAGGAAGCGCCATCCAAGCGAGCGCGAGCGTTCCTCGTCTCAGGAAAACGCGCGGAACTGGATTGGGAATGGCATTCTTCATGGGCAAAGCGACCGAGACATTACGCCGCCAGACGTAGAACTCTTTGCTGTCCAAAAACTGGCTTCCCAAGCCTTGGAGCGTCTGCCATCCTGATTTCCTCATGCGCCCGCTCCTTTTTGCCGTCCTCACGCTTTCATCGGTTTTCGCCGGAGATGCTTCCGTCATCGAAAAAACACCCGGACTTGTCGGCTTCTGGACGTTTGGCGAGGAGACCGGGCAAAAACGTATTTCCCAAGGCACGAAGGAAACACATCCGCTCTCCGAGGTGAACGGCCCGATCAAACGCAGCACCGGCGGTCCGTTCTCCGGTTACGCCGCTGATTTGAATGGCAGCCAGTATTTCGAGATCAAGCACAGCGAGACCGGCGACCTCAACATCTCCGGCAAAGACGCGCAGGTGACGATGTTTGCCGTCGTGCGCATCGTGGATCTCAAAAAGAGCCGCACCATCGCCGGCATGTGGAGCGAGGGCAAAGGTGCGAACGACGACACGGGCACGCGGCAATACGCGCTGCTGATGAACATGCCGACCTACGGCGGCAACCGCCAGCTCGTCCCGCACATCAGCGCCGAGGGCGGTGTAACGATGCGTGCCGACGGCACCAAATTTCCTTGGTGCGCCGATTACGCCGCCACGAAACGCGAAGTGCCGGAGGAGGAGTGGTGTACGCTCGCCTTCACCTACGATTCCCAATACCTCCGCGCCTACATCAACGGCGTGCTCGACGAGCGGCAGCTCGACGCCGTCAAAGACAAGCGCAACGACCCGTATTTCACCCAGGAAGGCCCCGACGGCAAAGATCGCGGCATGAACCCCTACTATCACGGTCGCGGCATCTTCAAGTATGACCCGGCGGTGCATGCGAAGACGAAGATCGCCCCGTCCGACTTCACCGTCGGTGCCCGCATGGCCGTGGGTTCGATGACCGGTGAGGCGACCATTGGCAAGTTTGGCGGCCTCGCAGTTTTTAATCGTGCTTTGAGCGATGCAGAGATCAAAACGCTGCATGACGCGGCGGGAGTGGAGGCGCTGAATGCCATGCCGCCGCCAAAGCCGGTGATCTTCCGTCATCCCAAAGGCAGCGTGACCCTGGAGGGTGAAAACGTGCTCTACACGCTCGACGGCACTGATCCGGTGGCGAAATCGAATCCGTATCTCGCGCAGATCGCGCTCGCCAGCGGGGGCACGGTGAAGGCGCGTTCGTTCTCCAAGGATCGCAAACGCATGAGTGAAGTCGCCGAGGTGGTTTACGAGCCGTTGCCGGGCCATCAGCCTCTGCCCAGCACCGTCGTGCCGGTCACACAGGATCGGAGCTGGCCCAGCTACGACTGGCGGAAGCGCCACGAGCTCACCAGCGCCGCCGTGAAGCGTGCGAAGCCGCAGATTCTCTTCATCGGCGACTCCATCACCCATTTCTTCGGCGGTGAGCAGTTCGACGGCTACGCGCTGCGCGGTAAAAACACCTGGGACGAATTCTACGCGCCGCGAAAGGCCGGAAACCTCGGTTTTGGCTGGGACAAGACGGAAAACGTGCTCTGGCGGCTTCAGCACGGCGCCATCGACGGCATCGCGCCGAAACTCGTCGTCATGATGATCGGCACGAACAACACCGGGGACTGCTCGGCGGCCGACATCGCGCAGGGGATCAGCGCCATCGTCTCCGAGCTGAACCAGCGCCTCCCTCAGTCGAAAATCCTCCTGCTCGGCATCTTCCCTCGTGGTGAGAAGCCCAATGCGCAGCGCGAAAAGATCGCGGTGATCAATCAGCTCCTCGCCCAGCTTGATGGTGAGCGAAATGTCACCTTCCTCGACATCGGCCCCACATTTCTCACGCCCGAGGGCCTGATCACCAAAGACATCATGCCCGACTACCTGCACCCCAACGAAAAAGGCTACCGCATCTGGGCCGAGGCCATCGAGCCGACGGTGAAGAAGCTGATGGCGGAGTGACCTGGATCGCGTTTGCCCGCTGGACAATCCCGCCGCTTTCCGCTCCAATACGCCCGCATGAATTTGAATCTCCTCGCCGGCCTTCTGGCGCTTGCCTGCGCCTCCACTGCATCTTCCCAGACATCCGAGACATCGGCCGCTCCGCCGCAGCCGACGTCCTTTGAGTTCCAGGACGGCGACCGGCTGGTTCTCATTGGCAACACGGTGCTGGAGCGTGAGCAGCGCTACGGCTCGTTCGAGCCACGGCTGGCTCTGGCGTTGGGAGAAACAAAAGTCAGCGTGCGGAACCTTGCCTGGAGCGGGGACACTGTTTTCGGCCATGCGCGTTCGTATTTTGGCCCCCCGGAGGAGGGTCTGCAGCGCATGGCCGCCCACCTGGAGATGCTGAAGCCCACCGTCGTGATCCTGTGCTACGGCTCCGAGCTGGCTTTCGAGCGCCTGGGCGGCCTGCCGGACTTCTTGAGCGGCTACCGCAGCCTCATTGAAATGATCCGCGCCAAATCGCCCGGCGTGCGTGTCATCATCGCCACGCCTCCGCCGTTGGAAAACCTCCCGCCACCGCTGCCGGAGCTCAGCATGGAAAACAAGAACCTCTCCAGCCTGCGCGACGCGCTGCGCAAGTTCGCAGGCATGCAAAACGCGTTTTTCGTGGATTGGTTCGAGCTCATGGGCGGCCTGCCAAAGCCTGGCAGCACCGCGAAGCCGCTCACCGAAAACGGCGTTCATTACACCCGCGAAGGCTATGAAAAGCTCAGCGCAAAGCTGGTCGAAGGCCTCGGCCTGAAAATGCCTGACGCGCCCTCCCCCGCGCTGGAAAACCTGCGCCGCGCCGTCATCGCCAAGGACACGCTGTTCTTCAATCGCTGGCGCCCGCACAACGAAACCTACCTCTTCGGCTTCCGCAAACACGAGCAGGGCCAGAATGCGAAGGAAATCCCGATGTTCGACCCGCTCATCGCCCAGGGTGACGAGGTCATTCAGAAGCTGAAGACCGAGGCGCTGGCGCAGACGCGCCGACCGTAAGACTGAGGCTGGGGCCGCAGCGATCGCTACTTTATACGACCGCCTTCTTCACCTTGCCGAAGTCCGTGCCGAGGAAGCGCTTGGCGAGATTCTCGGCCTGCTCGGAGTGATCGGTGAGGTAGATCTCCAGCGAAGGCTTCGACTTGGTCGTCCGCAGAAGATTGTCCTGCTCCAGCTTCGCTTTCACATGCGCCGCACAGGTGCTGGCGGAGTCCACCAGGCGCACTTTCTGGCCGAGCATGCGCTTCAGCACCGGAATGAGCAGCGGATAGTGGGTACAGCCGAGCACGAGGGTGTCGATGCCCTTGTCGAGCAGCGGTTTCAAATACTCGCGCAGCACGGATTTGAGCGCCGGATGATCAATCCAGCCCTCCTCGACAAACGGGACGAGCAGCGGTGTCGCCCGCGCCTCGATCAGGATGTCCGGCCGCCGCATCGCGATCTCATGCTGGTAGGCATGGCTGCGGATCGTCCCCGCTGTGCCGATGATGCCAACACGCTCGCAACTTGCGTCCGAAAGCGTCGCCTCGACCCCAGGGCCAAGCACACCGATCACCGGCACCCGAAACGTGGCCTGCAAAACCGGCAGCGCATGCGCCGTGGCGGTGTTGCACGCCACCACCACGGCCTTCACCCCGTTCGACACGAGAAACTGCGTGTCCTCCATCGAGAAGCGCCGGATCGTGTCCGGCGACTTCGAGCCATACGGCACGCGAGCGGTGTCGCCGAGATAGATGATGGACTCGTTCGGCAGCAGGTCACGCAAGGCCCGCACCACGGTTAAACCGCCCACGCCGGAGTCAAAGACGCCGAGAGGGCTGTTGGGGCTGGCTGGTGAACTCATGCAAAAGTGTTTGGAGAGTGATCAAACCATGATGCCCGCATGATGGCAACGGTGTTTCCTTGAATTGCCCTCCATTCACCCAGTTTTGAGTCGCAAATTCTTACTCATTCAGAGGATTGAGGAGCGATTTCGGCACGGAAAATGTTTCGTAAAAAACTCAGTTTTTTCTTCTCAACTTTATCAGCGGCAGTTAGAAGAAGCCCGCTCATTAAATTAGATCATACCTTTCATTCTCCCATGAACGCCTTCCCCCTGCAAATCTCCGCCATTGTTATCCTAGGGCTTGCCCTTGCCACGAGCGCCAGCGGCCAGGCCATTTCCACGCTGCACCCGGAGCGAGTGATCGGCGCGGAGCGCTGTGAGAAGTGCCACACGCAGGAGCTGCAGTCCTGGCGCGTTTCCCAGCATGCGCGCAGCGACAGCATCCACCGCGACCCGAAAACCTCGCAAAAAGCCAAGGAGATCGCCACGAAGATGGGATTGCGAAGCGTGAACGAGATCGCGACGAACCAGCTTTGCACCGAGTGCCATTTCACCCGGCAGCAGACAGGAAACGTGCTGAAGGTGATCGGCGGGGTGAGCTGTGAATCCTGCCATGGCGGAGCGAAGGACTGGGTGGACGTGCATGGGGACAAGGAAAAGATCGCCAGCCATGAAGACCGCATCCTGAAAGCGATCGCCGGCGGGATGTTGAACCCGCGCAACACTTATCAAGTGGCGGAAAACTGCTTCAGTTGCCATGTGGCGCGGGATGAGAAGCTGATCAACGTCGGCGGCCACCCGGCGCGCAGCGAGGGCTTTGAGCTGGCAAGCTGGAGCCAGGGCGAGGTGCGGCATCATTTCTACACGAATTCAGTGCGGCATGAAAAGGATAACAAAGAGGTGCCGCAGGCCTTCAAGCGCGTGCTGTTCACCACCGGACTGCTGCTGGACCTGGAGCACAGCCTGCGCGGCCTGGCCGCCGGGGTGCAGAAAGGCAACCAGTTTCCGTTCCGCCAGGCGATGGGACGCCGCGCCTTCACCATCATCAGCGCCGAGCTGCCAGCCGTCATTGAGAAACTGGGCGGTGACGCTGCACCAGCGGAGTTGAAGCAGATCCTCGCCATCGCCAAGGCCACCAATCTCGGCGGCGATGCCGCCACCGTGATCAAAGGCGCTGACGACATCAAGGCGCAGATCGAGATGTTCGGCCAGAAGCAGGACGGTTCCGGCCTTGCCGGGGTGGACAGTCTCATTCCCACCAAGCTGCGCGGCACGCCCTTCCAGCCGAAGTGAGGAGTGGATCATACTCCAATTCACCCACCACTAAACACGATGGATGCCAGCGGACAGACCATCCGGCCAGCACGTTGGGACGAGCCCTTCGACGCGGATGTGACGGCGGAGAAGGTGGAGCGTATTCTGACGCTGCCGCCATTTGACCGGCTGGACCCGCAGCGGTTTCCGCGCCATCTGCCGCTGGCAGGCATCCTGCGCAATGACACACGCCTGCTGACCCTGAAACAGGACCAGATCATCGTCCGCGAGGGAGATTACGGAAACTCCGCCTTCCTGGTGCTGGAAGCAGGGCGGACGCAGCAGTAAAAGCCAGAGTTTTGATTTATAGTGGTTGTACCCAGTGTGGGATGGTTATCTGTGGGCAGCATGAGCCAAACAGACCATGCAGTGCTGGGGCAGCTCGCGGAGAAGTT
>Ga0209573_1005072_pt1 | contig 12217 bp, 7 predicted proteins | sample TNRBio252014_DNA_FD_185870 | JGI IMG/M metagenome (GOLD analysis project Ga0209573, IMG submission 185870) | Wastewater treatment Type I Accumulibacter community from EBPR Bioreactor in Madison, WI, USA - TNR Reactor_6/25/2014_ DNA (SPAdes)... | ecosystem: Engineered > Bioreactor > EBPR >...
TGGACACCGCGAGGACTCGATCTGAGCGGCGGATGTTCACAGTTCTGCGAGGGAAATTCAATCCAGAGGAATGCGACACATGGGGGCCGTCCGCACCTCAGGGATTGAAGCCTGAACCGGCTGGCCTTGGGCTGCCGAGACATCTATTTCCCGGAAGATTCGAATCTCCTATTCTGGCCCGCCATATTCCGTGCCCCGAAGATTCGTTGAGTCAAGCCGCGAATGGAAAAGCCATGACCTACAAACAGCTTTTTCTGTTGATCCTGACAATCTGGTCAGCCGAACTGTTCACTCGATTGCTGTTTGAAGGCCTGGTTGCGCCGCAGATGGAATACCGAACAGTCTACATTGAGACCGACAAGCATGGACATTTCCTGGGTGAGGACGTCCCCCGGGAAATCGGCGACCAGGGCTGGCAACTTGTCAGTGCGGTACCCAATTCTGCCAATCGCGAAGAGATGATCCTGTTCTTCCAGAGGCAGGTTCTGTTCTGACCGATGCATCGAGCCCGGGTGGCATCCAGAAGTCCTCGCTGGCCGGCCGGGAACACGACCTGCCTCCGGCAGTCACCGTTGTGTCAGAAACTGTGGTCCCCATCAATGAGCTGGAGGGAGACTGTTCTGGAATGCACGGTTTCGAAACAGGAAATCGATGATATTGCCCTCATGCGGCTGCAGCCAGTTGAGCGCACATGTGGGAATGGGGCCCACATTCAGACGATCGATGTGCCGGGCATCAACAAGTTCGCTGATCCACTTTTCGTCGCTCGTGATGGCTGTTCCTACGAGTGTCGAACCGATGCGGCCCAGCATTTTCTCCTGCGGACATTTGACCACCGATACGAACGGAAACATGTACTCCGTGTTTGCCATCGGATTTTCATGGTCGCTTACGTGCAGGACCGTCGGACGCAGGTAGTCGCATCGCTCATGTTTCACCAGTCGGTCGCCTCCGCGATATCGAGCGGTGACTTCGGTGACCGGACCTTTGATGCCATCGTCGATCTGAGAGTTCATCGCATCGGCCACCCCGGATGTTGTGAAGGCTGCGATGGCGGCGAGAGGATCGGTCGTCGGGAGTGGTGCGATTGGCCCCAGTTGCTTCGCGATGGCGTCAGCAATCTCTTCCGTATGACGTGAGGCCCAGATGCCTGAGCAGTTGATGCAGCTTCGTCCTCCGTTCATCAGGACGCTCTTCACCATGATGTCCAGATAATCTTCCCAGCGATCTACCATATCGTCGCCCAGCAGAATCTTGCTGAATCCCGGACCATGCGCCTGCACTCGAGGATTGCCGTGGTATTTGTCCACGGTCGCCTGACCCCCGAAGATCATAGCTCGATCACACGTTTCAAGGACCTTGTTGCCCACATCGTGCGGGCCGGGGTACAGACAGAACACTTCTCGAGGAACTCCCGCTGCTGCGAACGCTTCGTACATGCGATACGGCGTCCACGGTTCTGAAGAGCCAGGCTTCAGCACCAGCCCGATCTGCAGGGGAATTGCCGGCAGCCAGAGAGTATGAACTCCCGGGGAATTCGACGGCAGCACAAGACCCAGAGTCGGTGTCGTCGCCTGGAAGCTGACCATCACATTGCGTGATTCCATCCCATATCCGCGAGTCAGAATGTCCAGCGGCAGTCCGCGCGTAAGGGCGTCCAGCATCTGACCCATGTGTTTGAGCACGAACGCGTTCTTGCTCATGTTCGCTCGGCACATGTTCAGCGGCAAACCCGTGGTGGCCGACTGAATGGCACAGAATTCCTCCGGTGTTTGAGTGCCGTTGCCCATCGGCAGTGTGGCGCTCAGATAGAGGTCCGCAGCCTTTACGCATTTTTCAATCAGGTCGGCAATACTGAACTGCTTCAGAATCGCGCGAGCCTGTCGGGATTTTCTCGAATCCATCTGCACCAGACCGGCATTGGCCTGATGCATCTTCGCCATTACCTCACCCGTTTCAAAATGAACGACATCAGCCTTTTCCAGTGACTCGTAAGGCTTGCCCCAGCGGATGACAGGAATTTCAAGCATGTTGGATCGTGTTCGCGCGAGAGAATCGAGGAATAAAGATCGCCTGACAAAAGCGGGTGTCCCGGTTTTGTCAGAGCCTCTGATGAAAACAGCGACACCGGGAATTGTAGAGCCGAAGACCGGGGAGTCCAGGAACGCCAGAGCCCGTGCTGAAAATCGGGACGGCACATGGAGTTTTATTGCAGGTCAGCAACTGGTCATGCGTGCGACTCATCTCACGACAGCAATTCTGCTGATCCAGGGCGATCAGTCAGTTTTGACTCTCTTCAGAAGAATGGCCCATCAGTCGCAGGCTTCGACCATCGATCGCAACTCGCCCACCCAAAGCGGCCTGAACCTCCCGAAACGTCTTTGCATCACAACCCAGTTCTGTGCGAAGGGAACGGCTGGAAACGCGATGAGTGCCCTGCGACTGCTCGCGCTGCAGGATTGCCAGCAACCGACTGGCCAGGGTCTCAATCTCTGCCGAATCCGATTGCCGGTTCGGTACGCTCAGTGACGCAATGGCAGAATCTGCTGTCAACGAACCTGGATTTGATACGATTGTCGGCGTGGCTCCCGGCACCACGATTCTCGATGCGCCGCCACGTCCTTTCACAACCTGAATCTGCACCGGGATTGCATCAGCCATTTCGGCCACATGCGAGATCACCCCGACCTTGCGTCCCTGAGCCTCCAGTTGCATGAGAGCACTCATCGCTGTCTGCAGAGTTTCCTGATCCAGGCTTCCGAACCCTTCGTCGATAAACAGCGACTCGATTCGTAACCGATTGGAGGTCAGTGACGCCAGCCCGAGTGCCAGTGACAATGAGACCAGAAACGATTCTCCGCCTGAAAGTGAATGAACCGACCGCTGTTCATCGCCCATGTCGCGATCGACGACAATCAGATTCAGAGACTCCGGGAGTCGATCGAGGCGATAACGGGCGGACAGGATGTTGAGTTGATGATTGGCATATCGCAGCAGGACATCGAGCGTCCTGCGCTGAGCGATCATTCGGAATTTTGCGCCGTCGGCTGAACCAATCAGGTCATTCAGACGACGCCAGGGATCCGTCTTTGTCTCCTGCTGCTGGATCTGTTGCACAAGTCGCTGATTCATCTGACGACGTGTGTCGTCGCTGATTAAAACCGCGTTGGCGGCATCAAACACACCCTTGATTCTCAGATGCTCGCGCTGCAGTTCCTCCTGCACGCGCAGCACAACGGATTCCTCATCTTCAGCAGGTATTGACTTAATGTGCTGCTGCAGTTGATCGGCATGAACCCTGCAGGCTCCTTCGGCTGTTTTCACCGCATCATCCAGAGCCTTGAGCATCTCGCGTTCGGTCTGAATCCATGCTTCGTCGCGCGACAGGATCTGATCCAGTTCCTCCACGGAAAGTGTTCTGCTGGTACGTGCAGTGAAGGTATTCAACCACCGCTCTCGCGCCGTAGTTGCAGTCGCCAATTCACGATTCGCTGCCTCGTCGGCGCGGAATCGGAAATCACGTTCAGCTTCAGCCCTGATGAGCTGTTCCTCAGCAGCGAGCTTCGTAGCGGCAGCGATTTCTTTGTCCTGTTGTGCGACAGCGAGGCGCTGCTGAATGTCGGATTCCACATCTTCGACAGGACGTCCGTCGAACAGCTGCTGCCGTGCAGTGAGTTGCTCCTGATAATCGGCAGCGGAGCTCCGAAATTCGGCTTTACAAACGGCGAGTGCTTTTTCTGCGTTCATGACCACTTCTTTGAGTGGTCGGATTTCCGCGTCGGCCGTTTCGATTCGACGCTCGACTTCAATCAGTTGATTCTGAATGTGGCCACATGCAACCGAGGATCGATGAAATGTTTCGCGGAACGCCAATGGATCGTCTTCAAAGTGTGTCTTTGCGTTTGGCAAGCCAGCCCAGAGATCGCCAAGCCGACCATGACAATCCTCGATCTGCTGACTGGCCTTTCGAACTTCGGCCGATGCGTTCATCAGGTTTGCCCGGCTCACCTGTGACTCTGTCGACAGTTCCGAAATGCGGGCAGTGAATGCAGACACCGCGCGGTGAGCAAGGTCTCGTGCTTCTCGGCAGGCGCTCGACTTTCTTGCTGCATCACGCGCGCGCTGTTCCCGTCTGGTGATGGTGTTCAGCTCTTCATCGACAGTGCTTTGCCGCTGCAGTGTGGCTGACAAGCGTTCTGCTTCGTCGAGATCCAGAATGCTTTTGACTTCCGGATGGCTGGCTGATTCGAAAACAAAATCGCTGATCTGCCTTCGTATCGCTTCCTGTTCTGATTGAAGTACCCCCAACTGCTGAGCCCTGGAATTGGTGGTGGTCTGCAGCTGCGTTTCCCGTCCTTTCCTGTCCTGCCAGGCCCGCCCGAGTTCTGCCACAGATTCTTTAGCTGCCAGCACGGCTGTGACTTCCAGATCCGGTGCGTGTTGACTGAATGGATGGCTGGTGGAGCCACAGACCGGGCATTCTCGTCCTTCCTGCAGCATCAGCCGCAGCCGTTTGGCATGATTATCGACTGCCGCCTGAATGTACTCCAGCTGCCGCCGACCGACATCAAGTGCGCGCTGGGCTTCCGGCAGAGTATCGGATTGCAGTTCATGCAGGATCTCAATGTCGCGAGTCTGTTCCGCGTTCAGCTGTTCGAGCCGGGTTATTGTCTTGTCTGCCTGATCACGCAGTGCATGCATCTCCTGAAGCTGCTGCTGCAGTTTCAGAAGAATTCGCTGGTTTGCCTCATGGCGTTTCCGTTCCGCCGCGATCTGTTCGGTATCGAACTGGCGTTCATCTGCAATGGCAGCTGCGAGTTCTTCCTCAGCTCGTTCCAGGTGCTGCCCCAGGAGTACGCCGGAAGCTTTTTCGGTTTCCAGTCGGGCTTCGACATCCGCGAGTTTTTCTCGCAATTTTTCTTCGGAGAGCTGAGCACTTTTGAGCTGACGAACGGCGGCAGTTGTCGCATCAAGCCGTTCCACCCACCGGGTCGCTTCACTGACATAGGGAATATAAACTCTGTGCAGTTCCAACTGCTGCTGCAGAGTCTGCTTGTTCTGCAGAGCCGTATTGCGAAGTGACTCAATCGAGTCTCGCTGACCGGTTGCTGAGGCCAGTGCTGACTGAGCCGTGTTGAACGCAGCGGTTGCCGTCTGCACGCGAGCCTGCAGAGTAGCGAGTTGAACATCAAGCTGGCGGGCTTTCGAAAGCAGCGGTTGCATCGATTGATGTTCAGTCGAGAGCTTGCCGTGAAACTCAACGGCCTGCTCAGCTTGCCTTCGACCTTCCTTGACAAGATCCAACTGCTGATTGTACGTCGTGCGGGCAAGTCCAGCTGCAACTGTGGTCTCAGCAACGGCCTGGGCGGCTCGAATTTCCGCATTGCGAAAGGGTCGAGCGTCCCGGCAGAGTTCTTCGGTGATTGCCAGATCCTGGCGTCTGTGTTCCGCATCAACTCGGGCTTGAATTGACCTTGCGAGTGCTTCGTCGGCCTTCGTCTTTTCCTCCAGCAACGTTCTTTGGCGTTCGAACCATTGAACTGACTGATTGATGGCGGCGAGTTTCAAATTCAATGCAGCCAGTTGTTGTTCTGCATCTGCAACCGCGGCATCTGCCTGAGTTCGATCTGCCTCGGAAAGCGGCGGATTCCCGGCAAGGCTGGAGTTGAGAGATCTGAGCACTGCTTCTTCATTGGACCAGCGCAGGTACACGTTCTTTGAAATCTGCTCGAAGTGTTCGGTCGCCGTCAGGGCCTGCAGAATTTCCGCGCGCTGACGGTCATCTGCTTTAAGAAATGTGGCAAACTCGTTCTGTGCCAGCAGCACTGCGCGAGTGAATTGTTCGAAGGTCAGTCCAACCTTCTGCTCAATTTCAGCCAGGACAAGAGTTTTCTTTCCGCCGGAAACAAGTGGGCCTTCGCCCCCGGCAGCTATGTGGCCGTGATACAACACCATATCCACATGCTGCAGAGTTCCACTGGACTGACGACGACTGCGGCGAACACTCCATCGCGATGTGTAAGTCTGTCCGTCCACGCCCACGAATGCGACTTCCGCAAAGCCGTCTCCTGTTCCCCGGCGGAGCATGTTCCGGGGATCGTTTTGTTTTTCGCCGTTCGGAAGGTCAGCCAGCCGCCCCACCTGCTGCAGTCGCGGAGTGGCGTCGTAGAGTGCCAGACACAATGCATCCAGCAACGTGCTTTTCCCTGCCCCCGTCACACCGGTGATCGAAAACAGTCCTGCCGAATGCAGAGGATCCTGAGTGAAGTCGACTGTGTGAGTTCCGGCCAGAGAGGCCAGATTGTGCAGCGTGATGCGCAGGATTTTCACGACTCAGGTGTCTCCTGCAGAAGGATTTCGCGAAAAGCAAGAATCAACGATTCGTCGGCAGCCTGGCCGTACCTTTCCATGTAGGCGTTCAGAAAGATCTCCTCCGGGCTGATCGATTTCAGATCAGTTTCCTGCACCACTGAGTCTTCGGTCAGTTCCAGCTTGCTGCGAAGCGAGTTTTCGACCCGGATCGTCGCCAGTCGAACGGCTTTGTGGGTCAAAGCTTCTTCAATGCGTCTCCGGCGCGCCGGGTCAGGGCCTTCTTCCTGAATGCGGACTTCCAGGAACGGATGCAGCTCAGGTGGAAGTGTGCTGTCGGAGACAAATGCCTGAAGTTCCTGCAGGGCCTGTTCGACAGGGGCACACCCGGAGTTCGGGACAGAAATCAGGGGCGTGGTTCGAGGAATCAGAATTTCCTCCACACCAGTCAGATTATTTCCTTCGAGCTTACCGTGCAGGATCTGATGCGGGTAACTGGCTTCGGAGAACGACAACGGAATTGTGCTGCCGCTGTAGCGAATCCGTCCGCCGCAAAACTGTTGAGGCCGATGCAGATGCCCCAGTGCGACGTAGCTGAGTTCCGTCGGAAACATGTCCGGAGTGATTGCTTCAGCGCCGCCAATGAACAGGCGACGTTCAGAGTCTCGTGATTCCATCCCACCGGACAGATGGCAATGTCCCATGGCGATCAACGCGCCGTTCGGACACAGTTGTTCACGCAGTTTCGCCGCGGCCTCGGTGGTGCGGCGATAGAGTTCTCGTATTCCGTCAAGGTAGGGATCGGTTACGTCTGCAATGACTGGCACATCAGACGGACGCAGGAATGGGATCGCGAGAACAATGGCGCATACCTGCCCGTGCCTGTCTCGCAATGGCACCAGAAATCTGTCGAGTTCGGGATGTCCCTGTTTGTCCCTCGTGACCGTTCCAACAACCTGAATGTTGAGACTGTTCAGGAGTTCCGCTGGAGCCTCAAGACGAGCACCTGCATCGTGGTTTCCGGCTGTGATCACGATCTGCAGATCGGGCACCGTTCGATGTGCGGCAGCAAGGAAGCTGTAATATCGGTGCTGCGCGGTGGCTGACGGATTGACAGAGTCAAAGATATCACCGGAGACAATCATTGCGTCCGGGCGCCGGGACTGCAGTTCTGCCAGCAGCCACTCCAGAAACCGGCGATGTTCGTAATCGCGGTCAAATCCATAGAAGGACTGGCCCAGGTGCCAGTCTGCTGTATGAAAAAATGTCAGCATGAAGATTCCCGGGGCGATTCGGATTGCAGAAATGCTGACGGTAACAAAAAACAGGACGGGAACCCTATGCAGGTGTCCCGTCCGTTGATTCTGGCTCAGATAGTTACACAGTGCAGAGCACGCTCTGATCACACCATGCGAACGAACCCCTCGGGGCTCTCACAAAACCGGGACGTACATTTTGCCTTCAGCCAGTTCGATTGTGTTGTCAGAAATGTTCGAGAGACCGTCCTGGTTTTGTCAGGGGTTCTTAATAGACTCCCACGGTCGTCGTCTTGGCAAAGACGTGATACGGTCGAACGCTGCTGACTCCGTCCCATGGATATTTCTCATGGGGCAGTTCGCGTTCGCCTTCATCCCGCTCCAGGAAGCCGGGAACAAACAACTCTTTTGTCATCGTATAAAGTTTGACTCGTCCCGTTGCTCCGTACGGCACAACCTTGTTGTGATCGTCGAAGTCGACAACTTCGATCACTGCTCGAGGTTGAGGGGCAAAGTAGGTGATCTTGTAGTTGTCGGCGGGATCAAAGGGCTTGCCACAGGCCAAACCCATCAGTGTGTTGCCGTAGGTGGGAGTGATGTAGACGTTTGGCCCCAGCAGTTCTTCGCAGGCGAACCGAAACCACTGCTGCGTGAATTCCGTACCGCCGCAGAAGATCCCTTTGATTCCCGCCTCTTCAATGCTGCTGCCCTGATCCATGAGTCTCAGTGCAAGTGCCTCCAGCAGTTTGGGTGTGGTGAACATGCATTGGATGTCGTTATTGGCTGACAGGATTGTCATCGCCTGATCGATGCAATGCGCACTGTATTCCTTCGCCTCCTCGACCTTGCCCTTTTTCAGAAGTTTGACGACCCAGCGAGGATCCAGGTCCACGCAGAAACAGATTCCTCCTCGAAACTGGGCCAGATGTTCGATGGCCAGTCGCAGTCGTCGGGGACCGGACGGCCCCAGCATGAGCCAGTTGGAGCCCCTGGGAAACGACTCATCCGGCAGAGTGGCACTGAAGAGTTCGTAGTCGATCCAATGGTCTTCAACGACGACACGGGACTTGGGGATGCCTGTAGTGCCGCCGGTTTCAAAAACGTAAATCGGTTTGTTCTGCAGTGGCTTGGGCACCCAGCGTCGCATTGGGCCACCCCGCAACCACTCGTCCTCGAACAGTGGGAACTTTTTCAGATCGTCAAAGCAGTTCACATCCTTCAATGGATCGAAGCCGAACGTCTCCTTTTTTTCCAGCCAGAACTCGCACCCGGTGTCATCAGAAAAGTGCCAATGAACCAGTTCGCGAGTTTGCTGGTCGAGAAGTTCTTTCTGCTGACGACATTGTACTTCGAGCGATGTCACCGATGTCTCCCGGAAGAGATTACGCGTTCAGATGTGTGTCCCTGCGAATTCGCAAACAAGCGACCGCAGACAGGTGTTGTCGTTCTCGCGGTCCTGGGACGGTCGAGCATCAGCATCGTAGGAATCAGAAATCTGAATTCAAATCAACGAGAACGTTGCACAAAGAACTGTGCTGTTTGAGAAAGCACTCGGGAGTTGATTGAGACATTCGGGGTGACTCTCATACGATTCCCCTGAACCACCTGCCGAATGGCTGAATCGAATCGCGTGCGGTTGGAAGAACTCCTGCCAGTGGAGTCGTTCGCGTGGTCGTTACTGTTTGAGAATTCTGCAGAACTGCCTTTCGGAAACCCTGTGCATGCTTCGTCACGATGGCCGATTGGCGTCCGACCTGAGATCGATCCGACTGCGTCGGGATTTTACTCCGGCGGCGGCAGCGAGCGTTCTGTTTGAAGCTGGCAGAACGATGGTTCTCTGCACGGCCAGCGTGGAAAATGGTGTCCCGCCGTGGCGAAAACCCCGCGCTGAGGGAACTCCAGTGACTGGCTGGGTCACCGCGGAATACAGCATGCTGCCGGGAAGCACCAGGCCCCGCAAACAGCGCGAGCGCTCGAAGACGGACGGCCGGACCACGGAAATCCAAAGACTGATTGGTCGCAGTCTGCGTGCCGTAATCGATTTCGAAGCCCTGGGAGAAAGAACGATCACCATTGACTGTGATGTCCTGCAGGCCGATGGTGGAACCCGAACGGCAAGCATCACGGGTGGTTATATTGCCCTGGAGGCCGCCATCAGGAGTCTCAATTCTCCGACGCCCATTCTGATCGATTCCGTCGCTGCCATCAGTGTGGGAATCATCAATGGTCAACCTGTGCTGGATCTGGACTACGTTGAGGACAGCAGTGCTCAGGTGGATATGAACGTGGTCATGACCGGCTCAGGAAAATTCGTGGAGGTCCAGGGGACCGCAGAAGGCGAGCCATTTGGCGAATCGTCTCTCCTTTCGATGCTGAGTCTTGCAAAACAAGGTATTCAGCAGTTGACGGCGATTCAGAAGGGTGAAGATGCCGGCCGCTGAAAGCCTCTGTTTGCCGATCCGCCAATCGTCTTGATGACTCTGTTTTCAGCCCAAATTCCCCACCCAGGAAACAGATTCGTGGTTGCCACGCCGAGTGGGATTTGAGCAATTTGCGGGATTCGCTCGCTGGCTCTGATTGTACGGTCAGGCATCGAAGTGAGTTGTCGCGAATGTCGAGTGCAGCGTCTCGAACGGGATGTTGACTTTTGGCACTCCGCAATCTGCAAATGATGCCCCAGACTCCCCATGCTTCTTGATTCGCCTGCGATATGCTCTTTCACCAGATGGATCGACCAGTGCATTCGTAAGCAGAAACCTGATTTCAGCGGCGTTTTCAATTGGGTTCAGGCAAACTCTTCGGATAATGCTGGCTAAGAGAGGTGAACGGTGTCCGTATTTGCGAAAGGATTTGCGACGGAGGACCCGGAAAGATCAGTTGCCATCTGGCCCGGTAAAGGAACCGGCGGGTGGCTTCATAATGCGGAGTAACGGTCATGCGGTTCTTGACGACTTTACTGACAGTCCTGGGTGCGATGTCGAATGTTGCGTCAGGCGGGCTTTGTGGCGTTCCTTCGTACAACTGCTGTCCGACCGTGGCGTGTGCGCCGACATCCTGTTATACGACTTGCCGAGTCGCCACAGAGACCTGCTATCGCATTGTCTGTGAGACGGTGTATGAGCCTCAGGAGTACACGGCCAGTCGAACGGTTTACGAAAACACGTACGAAGATGTGCAGCAGACCTGCTATCGCACAGTAACCGAGACGGCGTATCGCGAGGAACAGTATACGGTTTGCCGGCCTGTGACTGAGACAGCCGTACGGCAGGAGACGTATTGCGTCCAGCGACCGGTGGTTGAGACACAATACCGGACCTGCAACTACACGGTGCAGCGCCCAGTGTGGGAAGAGCATGTGCGTGAATGCCGATATACGGTTCAGCAGCCGGTCTGCGAGACAATCCAGCAGGAATGCCGACAGACCGTCATGAAGTGTGTCAATGAAACCATTCAGCAGGAACGCTGTTATACGGTGATGCGTCCCGAAACCCGGACTCGATGTGTTCAGCGCAATGTGGGTCAATGGGTGACGCAGACACAGAGTATTCCGGGGCCGGTGGTTCCCCGAATGGTCTATGGCCCCTGCGGTCCGCAGGTGTGCATGACACAGTGTCCGCCAAGGCAGATCTGCCGACGTGTCTGGTGTCCCCGAGTTGTTGAGGAACAAATTCCATACACTGTGATGGTTCCGCAGGTGGTGCGTCAGACGTGTCCGGTGACTGTGACTCGATACGTACCGGAAGTTGTCGTCCGATCGGTGCCGGTCACGGTGACGCGAATGGTGGCAAAGGAAGTTGTGCAGAAGATTCCTTATCGAACCTGCCGGATGGAATGTGAAACGAAGACCCAGCAGATTCCGTATCAGGTCTGCAAGATGGTTTCTGAACAGCGAACTCGCGAGATTCGCGGAAGGTGCCCTATTGCGTCAGCCGCAAAGTCCCCTTCACCACCACTCGCCGCGTCTGTCGCACTGTGCCTCGGGAAGTTCAGACAACCTGCACTCGCATGGTGGCTCGACAGGTCATGAAGCAGGTACCGTACACGCGTTGTGTCCTGATTCCGCAAACAGTCTGCTGCAGTTCCACGAGTGCTCCCGGAGCCCAGACCATTCTGAATGGCTGCAGCTCAGGTGACTGTGCTCCGGCGACTGTTGACGCATCCAAACCAGTTGTGCCCGTCGCGGATCCGCTGTCGAAGTAACGCCTGAGATCCGCAGGATTGTGGGCCGCGTCGCAACGACGCTTTTGGCATTTCGAAAGGACCAGCGGGCGTCGCAGGCTGCTGCGGATCGAACGGTTCAAGACTCCGGATGCGTCAATGACCGCTGGACGAATGGGCGCGTTTGTGTTGTCATGCCAGGGAACGCCAACAAAAGTGTCCGGCAGGGATGCGGTTTTCCCCCTGTCCGCATACAACCCGTGAAGTTGCGCTCCTGGTCATCCCCACACCGTACTCGTCTGATCCCGAGGGCACGGTCATACGCCAGGATTTGAGAGCCTTATTTCGTAAACCGTAGCTGTGCCTGGACAATGGATGACCTACAGACCAGAACGGCCGAACTCGTAAGGCTCGAGCAGGAGCAGGCGCGTTCCGAAGGTGCCAACTGGAAGCGCTGGGGACCGTATCTCGCCGAGCGTCAGTGGGGAACAGTT
>Ga0209573_1005073_pt1 | contig 12216 bp, 7 predicted proteins | sample TNRBio252014_DNA_FD_185870 | JGI IMG/M metagenome (GOLD analysis project Ga0209573, IMG submission 185870) | Wastewater treatment Type I Accumulibacter community from EBPR Bioreactor in Madison, WI, USA - TNR Reactor_6/25/2014_ DNA (SPAdes)... | ecosystem: Engineered > Bioreactor > EBPR >...
CGCACCCAACGCAGCCCTTGCTGAACGTGCTGGCCTATGCCCTTCGATAACAAGTACGACGTCGCCACAGTCCAGCAACGCTTCAGACGTAACGCTTGCGCCCCCGCCCCCGCTTGAACCGATGTCGCCTTCGGTACCATCTACGAAAGATTAAAGAGCGAGCAAGGTTACGGCCACCAGCGCCGGAGATGCAGGACTGACACAGCCCCAGGACACGTTCAGGATGATAGTAGCAGACGATTGCAACGAAAGTGCAACGGCAGTGAATCGATTGACGCGGTAGCGACGCATGGCGCATCTGGAAATCAAATTGCTCGGCACGTTCCAGGCGACCCTCGATGGCGTGGCCCTGACAGGCTTCCGCTCGGACAAGACGCGAGCCTTGTTGGCGTACCTGACCCTGGAGCGAACCAGGTCCCACCGCCGCGACTGGCTGGCCACCCTGTTGTGGGGCGACTACGACGACCGCTCTGCCCGGCGCAGTTTGAGCAGCGCGCTGGCCAACCTGCGCCAATTGCTCAGCCCTCTTGGCCCGGCCGTGGCGCTGGATGCCGACCGCAACGACATCTGGCTGCAGGCTAATTCAGAGGCGATTACCGTCGATGTGGCGCAGTTTCGTGGCCTGCTGGCCGATACCTCCAGCCATCCCCATCGTGCGCTGATGCACTGCGCCCAGTGCATCCAGCGTCTCGATCAGGCCGCCGATCTTTACGTCGGACCCTTTTTGCCAGGATTGAGCTTCGGCGACAGCCCCGATTTCGACGAGTGGCAGCAGACACAGCAGGAGTCCCTGCACCAACAGGCGCTGCACGCCCTCCATGTGCTGGCTGCGCACCACCTGGCTGCCGGCCGCTATGCCCAAGCTGAACAAGTCACTCGCCGCCAGCTTAGCCTGCAACCCTGGCACGAAGAGGCGCATCGCCAGTTGATGTTGGCGCTGGCCGGCGCGGGCCGCCGCAACGCAGCCCTGGCCCAGTACGACCTGTGCCGCGCCATCCTGGCGGCTGATTTGGGGGTCGAGCCAGAAGCCCGAACCACTGCCCTGTATCAACAAATCCGCGCTGGCCTCCCGCTTCAGGCAGCGGTCTGGGTGGGCAACCGGTCGGCCAACCCCTATCGCGGCTTGCGGCCCTTTCGATCGGCCGATGCCGCCGACTTCTACGGCCGGGATGCCATCACTCGCCAGTTGGTCGAGGCAGTGCAGCGCGGCTCGATGGCGGCGTTGATTGGTCCCTCTGGCAGCGGCAAGTCCTCCGTGTTGCACGCTGGCCTGATCCACCGGCTTCATAGCGCTGTCACGACGGACGTCTCTGGCCCAGCCCGCGCTGGCAACGGCAAGGTGGCGCCGCTTTGGACGATCTGCGAGGCGCGCTTGGGCAGCCAGCCGTTCCATGCCGTGGCCGCAGCCGTCGCTCCCTATGTCCCGGCCGGCAACCCGTCGCTGCCCAAGGGCTCACCACCCGCCGCTGTCGATCTTGCTGATCTGCTAGCCAGCGGCCAGCTTTCGCTGGCTCAATTGCTTTACGGCAGCGACTCAGGCACAGCCGGCCGCCGTCTGCTGTTGGTGGTGGACCAATTCGAGGAGCTGTACACGCTGTGCCCCGACCCGGAGCAGCGCCAGCGCTTTGTTGATCTGCTGGTGGGTGCGGCGGCGCCATCGGGCGGCCAGACAGCGCTTGCCATCCTGCTGGCCGTGCGCGCTGATTTCATGGGCCAGGTGCTCTCGCAGCGTTCGCTTGCAGACGCCCTGCAAGGCAACACGGTCATGTTGGGGCCGATGCACCGCCAGGAGTTGACCGAGGCGATTGTCAAGCCGGCCGAGGCCCAGGGCGTTCGTCTGCAGGATGGCCTGGTGGCGCGCTTGCTGAACGACGTGGGCCAGACCCCGGGCCGGCTGCCCCTGCTGGAGTTCGCGCTGACTCAACTGTGGGAGCGGCAGGAAAACGGCTTCCTGACGCACGAAGCCTACGAGGAAATCGGCCAGGTGGAAGGCGCCCTGGCAAGCCACGCAGAGCAGGTCTACGCGCTGTTGAACCCAGCGCAGCAGGCTGCAGCCCAGCGCGTTTTCTCGCAGATGATTCAGCTCGGCCAAGACACCGAAGATACCCGCCGGCCGCTGTTGTCCAGTGAGGTCACTGCCAGTGACTGGGCGCTGATCCAACAACTGGCCGACCGCCGGCTCGTGGTCACTGACTTCGACGCGCGCGGCCATCAGACGGCCGAGATCACCCACGAGGCGCTGGTCCATGGCTGGGGGCGATTGCGCACCTGGATCAACACCGATCGAGCCTTTCACCTCTGGCAGCAGCGGGCTCGCCTGGCCGCCGATCAATGGCTGGCCAGCGGCCGAGATGTAGGCGCCTTGCTGCGCGGCGCGCCGCTGGCAGAAGCCGAAGGCTGGCAGACCGCCCGCCCAGACGACATCAGCCCCAAAGTGCTGGAGCTGCTCGCCGCCAGCCAGGCTCAACAACAGCGCGACGCGTGGGAGGCCGAGGCTGGACGACAACAAACGCTGGCCCAAGCCAATGCCCTGGCCGCAGCCGAACACCAGCGCGCAGAGCTTGAAGCCAAGTCCAACCAGCGCCTGCGTTGGCTGTCGGCCAGCCTTGCCATCGTCGCGGTGTTGGCCGTGTTGGCCGGCGTCCTGGCTGCCATGCAGCGCAACGAGGCGCTGCGTCAGTCGGCTCTGGCCCAGGCAGCTCAGGTCAGAGCTGACGCGCAACGCGGCATCGCCGAGCAGGAGGCCGCGCTGGCCCGCGCCCGTCAGTTGGCCGCCCAGTCGCTCAACCTGGCTGAATCCGCGCCCGACCTGTCGATTCTGTTGGCGTTGCAGGCGCTGCAGCTCAACCAGAACCGAGACGAGAATTCTGCTTTCCTGCTCAACCTCGATCTCAACCCGCTGCTGGGCGCCGTTCTCCACGGCCAAGACTCCAGCGTCTTCAGCGCCGCCATCAGCCCCAACGGGCGTCTGCTGGCGTCGGGCGGCGAGAATGGCTCCATCTGGCTGTGGGACCTGGATCGCAACCAACCGCTGGGGCCTCCCTTGACTGGCCATCGACAGCCGGTTCAGTCGTTGGCTTGGAGTCCCGACAGCACAAAGCTGGTTTCGGGCGACTGGGAGGGCTGGCTGCGTTTTTGGGATGTGCCGACCCAGCAGCCGCTGGGCGACCCGATCCTGGGCCATACGGCAGCGGTGACTGCCGTTTCATTCACTCCCGATGGCCAGACGGTGCTGTCCACTGGCGACGACGGCGTCATGAAATCTTGGAACGCCGCAACCGGGGCTCCTGAGGGTGCGGACCTACCCTTGGCTGGCGAGAATGGGATGGCGTTCAGCGCCGATGGCAGTCGAATTGTGGCGAGCAGCGAGGTCACGTTGACGGTGCAAAGCGCGACCAGCGGACAACTGCTCGGCCCGCCCATGACTGGCCATAGCAACACGATCCACGATGTGATGATCAGCCCCGATGGCAAGCTGCTGGCTTCGGCCGGCTTCGACGGCATCGCCGTGGTCTGGCAGATCGCGACCGGCAAGCCGCTGTATCCGGCGCTGGAAGGGCACGACGGCCGCGTGCTGGCTGTTGCCTGGAGTCCCGATGGCAAGCTGCTGGCGACCGGCGGCACAGATTCCAGAGTTATCCTGTGGGACGCCGTGACGGGCGCGCCGCTGGGCGCGCCGTTGGTGGGAACCAGCAACTGGGTGCGATCGCTGGCATGGAGCCCGGATGGCCGCAGCTTGATCTCTGGCGACGCGGTGGGCAAAATCGTCGTTTGGGCCGTGGGCAACGTGCGTTGGCTGGCCGGCCACAGCAGTACGGTGCGCGGTCTGGCGTTCAGCCCCGACGGACGCACGCTGGCCTCCGGCAGCTTCGACCAGACGGTGCGGCTGCGCACGGTAGCCAGCGGCCGCGATCTTTTCCCGCCTTTGCAGGGCCATGACAACGCAGTGCTCAACGTCGCCTACAGCCCCGATGGCCGCTACCTGGTCTCGGCCAGCGCCGGCGGCGAGCTGGTGCGCTGGGACGCAGTGACTGGCGAGCAGATCGGCCTGCCGCTGCGCGGCCATGCTGGCCCGGTGGCTGCGCTGGCTATCAGTCCTGACGGACGGATCATTGCCTCCGGCTCCTTCGACAACAGCTTCATCCTGTGGGACGCCGCCACGGGCCAGCCACTGTTCGATCCGTTCACCGCCCACAGCGGCTGGGTGATTGGCCTGGCCTTCAGCCCGGATGGCCGCACGCTGGCATCGGGCAGCGGCGACACGACCATTCGCCTGTGGGACGTGGCCACGGGTGAGCAGATCGGCCAACCGTTGCTGGGCCACGCTGGATGGGTGACGAACCTGGCCTGGAGCCCTGACGGCGCCTCGCTGGTGTCGGGCAGTCTGGACGAGACGATACGTTTCTGGGATGTGGCCGCCGACCAGCCGGACGGCGAGCCATTGACCGGGCACAGGGCGCCTGTTTGGAGCGTTACCTTCAATCCGGCCGACGGAGGACGCAGCCTGCTCAGCGGCGACAACAGCGGCACGGTCATCTTGTGGGACGTGGCGACGCGCCAGGCGCTGGCTCCGCCGCTGCACACCGGCATCGAGACCGAGAGCATGGCGATCAGCCCTGATGGACGCACCCTGGCGATAGGATCGTTCAGCGGCGGCGGCCTGGTCAGCCTGTGGAGTCTGGCAGCGGTCCCGTGGCAGCAGAGCGCGTGCGCCATCGCGAACCGCGCTCTGACCGTTCAGGAAAGCGACAAATACCTCGGCCGCGCGCCCGAGATCCAGATCTGCCCCACCCCATAACTATCCAGCCACAGGCGCCGGGCGCTTGAATCCGCGCTTACAAGGCCGCCCGCAGCAGGGACTCATGCTGCAAATCGGTCGCAAGTGCCCGGCGCCTGAATAGTCACCCCACCCCATGACGGGCGGTCAGCAAGGAGCACCATGAGCAGTCAAGACGGCAAGTTCAGCCTGGGCGCGATCGAGATCTTGCCGGGCGCGCAACAGGCGCTGCACGAGGCTGGCCAGCCGGCCGCCGCTTATCTCTATCGCCATCAATACGAAGCGCCTGACGAGCAGACTGAGGGTGAGAGTGTTGTGTCGATCTTTCACCTGACGACCGGCGCGCTGCTCTACATCATCACTGACGAGGCGCGCGTCCACACGGTCGTTATGACCGCCGCCGATGCGCGACCGAGGGATGCCGCCCCATGACTCCTGAAGAGGAAAAAATCCTTGACACCTTTGTGCAGGACGGCCGGCTGGTACGCATGCCGGCGCGCCACGGCAAGAAACTGGTGATCCTGCGCTGGCTGGTGGAGCGCTTCGATCCCGGCGTGCTGTACCCCGAACGCCAGGTCAACCAGATGTTGCAGCAAGTTGACCCGGACTACGCGGCGCTGCGCCGCTACCTGGTGGATGCTGGCCTGATGCAGCGAGACCAGGGCGTTTATTGGCGCACGGCGCTGCGACAAGATTACGGGATTGAATCTTGACTTCCATCCACTCCCTGGTTTAACGCTGCCCATGTCCCCACCATCCACCGTCATCGACATCCTGGGCTGGATCGGCGCGGCGTTGCTGCTGCTGGCCTATGCCCTGGTCTCCAACCGTAAGCTAACCGGCGACAGCATGCGCTTTCAACTGCTTAACCTGAGCGGGGGCCTGATGCTGGCGATCAATTCTGGATACCACGGCGCGCTGCCCTCGGTGGTCGTCAACGCCGTCTGGATCGTCATCGGCCTGACCGCGCTGCTGCGCGCCCGCCGCCAACGCACCTGATCTCGCCCCGCTGTGGCCGGTCTCCGACCGAGCTGCCCCCGACCGCCGCGGCACGGGTTCGCGATAAGTCACTTGACAGAACGGATCAACAGGGCATAATAACCCCATCAATCAGCCTGCTTTGTTTACAGTTGACTCCCTTCTGCCATGGACACACTCCGTTTGCGCGACTTCGATCTCGAAATCAGCCCCGCGGCCGCCGATGGCCGTTACGCGCTGGCGGTGCTCAGCTCCCCCTCCGGCCAGGCGCGCGCGGCCATGGCCTTCCCCTGGACGCCGGCTGAGCTCGATGCGCGGCTCGTTGCGCTGGAGGACGCGGTGCTGGGCGGCGGCGGAGCGACAGCGAGCCAGGATGCCCTGGCCTTCGGCAGCCAACTGTTCGACGCGCTGCTGACGGGCGAGGTGCGCACCGTCTACGACCGCAGCCGCCAGACCGTGGCTGACAGCGGCGATGGCCTGCGCATCCGGCTGCGGGTCAACGCGCCCGACCTGGCCACCGTGCCGTGGGAGTTCCTCTACGACCCGCGCAGCGCGGAATTCCTGGCCCTGTCGCGGCTGACCCCCATCGTGCGCTACCTGGAGCTGCCGCTGGGCGAGCAGACGCTGGCCGTCAAGCCGCCGCTGCGCATCCTGGGCCTGGTGGCCGCGCCGTCCGACGCGCCGGCGCTGGACGTGCAGCGAGAAAAGGCGCGGCTGGAGCAGGCTGTGCAGCCGCTACAGGCCAAAGGCCAGGTCGAGCTGGTCTGGCTGGAAGACCAAACCTGGCGCGGCCTGCAGGCCGCCATGCAGGCCGGGCCGTGGCACATCTTCCACTTCCTGGGCCACGCGGCCTTCGACGCGCCCAGCGGAGAGGGCATGCTGCTGCTGGCCGGCGACGACGGCCGCGCCACCCGCGTCAGCGCCAGCCAGTTGGCGGGCCTGCTGGCCGACCATCGCACGCTGCGCCTGGCTGTGCTCAACGCCTGTGAGGGCGCCAAGGGCAGCGAGCAGAGCCGCTTCAGCAGCATCGCGGCCGGGCTGGTGCGCCGCGGCCTGCCGGCCGTGCTGGCCATGCAGTATGAGATCAGCGACCGCGCGGCCATCGAGTTCACCAGCAGCTTCTACGCCGCCTTGGCGGCCGGCCTGCCCATCGACGCGGCCGTGTCCGAGGCGCGCAAGGCCATCGACCTGGCCCTGGCCGGCTCGCTGGAGTGGGGCACGCCGCTGCTCCACATGCGCACGCCGGATGGGGTGCTGTGGGAGATGCAGGCCAAGCGCAAGCTGCCCGCCCTGGCCATCGCTGGCGCAGCGGCGGCGGCGTTGCTGGCGCTGGGCCTGCTGGCCTGGATCGCGCTGCAAGTCACGCCGTCCAGCGGCCCGCCGCCGCCCATGACCGGCGCGTTCAACATTGCCGTGGCGGAGTTCGGCCAGCTCGACCCGGCCACGGGACAGGCGCAGTCCTCCACCGCCGGCCGGGCCGTCAGCCAATGGCTGTTCGACGGCCTGCAAGGCGAGCTGCAAGCGCAGTTGGGGCAGGTGCAACTGGCCGATCGGGTGCAATTGCGCCACGACGCCACCACACCCCTGGTGCGCGGCGCCACGGCTGACGCGCGCGCCGCGGCCGCAGCCGAGCTGGCGCGCGCCATCAACGCGCACATGGTGGTCTACGGCTACGTGACGCCCGGCGCCGGGGCTGACGACTTGCAGATCGAGATCTACGTCGCGCCGCAGGCCAGCAAGGACGAGTACGGCGGGCTGGTGGGCGGCTATGCGCTGGGATCGGGGATGCGCCTGCCGCAGCCCTTCGACGCCGGCAATCAACTGGCCAACATCGGCGTCAGCGAGCAGGTGGCGCTGCGTTCCCGCATCCTGTTCTGGCTGACGCTGGGCCTGACGCAGGACCTGTTGGGCCGTCCCGAGCAGGCGCTGGCCACCTTCGAGCAAGCCGAGCAGGCGCTGCCAGACTGGCGCGACGCGGATGGCAAGGAGTTGCTGTACTACTTGCAAGGGCGCCAACACTTCTTCCTCAGCCAATTGAACGAGGGCCAGATCGACCAGGGCCAACTGGACGCAGCTCAGCAGGCCCTGACGCGCGCCTTGAGCGTCAACCCCGACTTTGCTCGCGCCGCTGTCGCCCGGGGCGGGGTCGAGGCCTTCCGGGCCAACGCGCTGGAGGATAGCGCCGCGCGCCTGGGGCCGGACGGCCTGCTGGCGCGCGCGATCGATGACCAGCGCCGCGGCCTGGCGCTGGCTGAGGCGGCCGGCGATGGCTACAGCGCGGCCCTGGCGCGCACATCGCTGGCCCAAAGCCTGGGCGTGCTGTGCATCTCGCAGCTCAACGTCGGCGGGATGTCCGAGGCTGAGGCGGCCTGCGGCGAGGCGGTGCAGCAGGCCGGCCAGGCGCTGGCTTTCCTCGAGACCACCGCAGAACAGCGCTTGCTGGCTCAAGCCTGGCTGGCGCAGGGGCTGGCGCACTACGGCCAGAACTTCGTCTTGGCCGCGGCCGGCGACAACGCGGCGGCCCGCGCCGAGACCGACGCTGCCATCGCGGCTTACCAGCAATGCATCGCTCTGGGCGACGCAGCCTTCTTCGACCAGACGTTGCTCGACACGGTGATCGCCCAGGCTTGCCGGCCGAACCTGCAACGCGCCCAAGACCGGCTCACACAACTGGAGGGTTCATGACCATGTTACACCGCAAACTGATCATCCCCGGCCTGCTGGCCAGCGTAGCCTTGTTGGCAGCCGCGTGCGGCGGGCAGGCCACGCCGGACGTGAACGCCACTGTGGAGGCGGCCATAGCCCAGACCCGCCAGGCCGAGTCCCAGATCGCCGGGGCCGTCGCGGCCACGCTCACCGCCAGCGCGCCGCAGGATCAGCCCACCGCCCCACCGCCAGCGCCCCCGACCGCGACGCCCGAGCCTGGGCCGGCCAACACGCTGGCGCCCACCAACACCCCTACCCCGGTGCAGGTCGATATCAGCCCGCCCGCCACCCCCACGCCGATCCGCATCGCCATCAGCCCGGTGGACGGCGACGACGGCAACGATTTCCTGCGCGGCAGTGACAACAGCAACAACGGGCGCAACATCCTGCTGCCCGGCTTCGACCAGGCTGACGTCGGGGACACGCCCACCTTCCGCGATTTCATCAACTTCCGCGTCGAGGTCTTTGACACGCGCGCCGGGCTGTACGACGGCGCGGGCATCGACAACGTCACCTTCCGCATCGTGGCCGACGACGGGCTGGGCGACGTGGTGTGGGAGAAGGTGGAGACCGCCGCGCCGTACTGCGTCTTTGGCGGCAACGATCCGGGCTGCACCCCCATCGACCTGCGCAGCGGCGTGCAGTGGCCCAACCCCTTCGCCGGCCAGATCAGCAACAACGTCTACCTGGCCGAGATCGACATCACCCCTACGCAAGGCGACGCAACCCAGTGGCGCTGGCGCTTCTTCATCGACTCACCCAATCTGGCCGCGGCCGCACCGCAGCCCGCCCCCAACACCGCTCGCATCAACCGCATCTGGCTGTTGGATGGGCGCTACTTCGTCGATTTCGAGACCTTCGGCTTTACGGCCCAGATGCCCGGCCAGCACGTCCACTTCTTCTTTGACAGCGTGCCGCCGCAGCAGGCCGGCGCGCCGGGCAGTGGGCCGTGGCAGATCTACCCCGCGGCCAACGGCCAACCCGCCGCCAACCCCTTCACGCTGCTTACTCTGGACCAGCGGCCGGCCAGCGCCGGCCAGATGTGCATCCTGGTGGCCAACGCCAATCACAGCGTCAACCCGGGGACGGGAAACTGCGTGGCGCTGCCGTGAGGTGAGGAGTATCCGGAGCGACACAGAGGACACAGAGAGCACAGAGAAGACCAGGAAAGCGCACAGAGTATTCTCTACCTCCTTCTCTGCGTCCTCTGTGCCTCCTCTGTGTTCTCTGTATCCCGCTCCCCTTCTGCAAACGCACGCGAGGCAGGCAAACGCCTGCCTCGCTTTGCTTTGGGCCAACGCTGCCGGGGCCTGTGCGGCCTCGGCAGCGTTTGGTCACGAGGGGTTCAGCCCGCTGGCCACTAGCTCGACGATGTCTTTGACCTCGATAGCCTGTTCGCCAGCCTGCTTGGAGGCGTCGGTCAGCATGGTCAGACAGAAGGGGCAGCCCACGGCGATGGTCTTGACGTCCAGCGCGGCGGCCTCCTCATAGCGGGTGATGTTGACGGCCGCCTGGCCGTGCTCTTCTTCCTTCCACATCTGCGCGCCGCCCGCGCCGCAGCAGAAGCTCTGCTCGCCGTGGCGCGGCATCTCGACGAAGCTGCCGTTGACCCCTTGCAGCGCCATGCGGGGCGCATCGACCACGCCGTTCATGCGCCCCAGGTAGCAGGGATCGTGTAGGGTGATGCCGCCCTTGACCGCGCCGGCCAGGGGCCGCAGCTTGCCCTTCTCCATCATCTCGGCCATGAACTGTGTGCTGTGGATCACCTCGTAGCTGCCGCCGTACTGGTGATACTCCTTGCCCAGCGTGTGCATGCAGTGCGGACAGGTGGTGACGATGCGCTTGGGCTTCTCGCCGGCCATGAACTCGTTCAGCGTTTCGATGTTGGCCGTGGCCAGCTCGAAGAACAGCGCCTCGTTGCCGGAGCGGCGGGCCGAGTCGCCGGTGCAGTTCTCCATCTCACCCAGCACCGCGTAGCTGACGCCGGTGGCCTGCAGGATCTCGGCGAAGGCGCGCGCCGTGCTCTGCGCGCGCATGTCGTAGGACGGCGCACATCCCACCCACCACAGCAGCTCGAAGTCGGGGTTGTCCTCCACCGTGGGGATGTCCAGGCCGTCGGCCCACTTCATGCGGTCGCGGCGCGCCAGATTCCACGGGTTGCCGGAGCGCTCCATGCCCTTGTAGGCCGTCTGCAGCTCGTGCGGGAAGCTGTTCTCCATCATCATCTGGTTGCGCCGCATATACATGATGTCGAACATCGGCTCGTTGCCGACCGGGCAGACCTGGATGCAGGCGCCGCAGGCCGTGCAGGCCCAGACAGCCGACTCGCTGATCGCGTAGTCCAGCAGCGGATCGGTCGCGCCGCCGTTGGCGATGGCCGTGCTGTTGGCGTTGATGTACATGCGCTTGTTGATCTCCAACGCCGACGGCGACAGCTCCTTGCCGGTGGTGTAGGCCGGGCAAACATCCTGGCAGCGGTTGCACATGATGCAGGAGTAGGCGTCCAGGATGTGTTTCCAGGGCAGTTGCTCCAGCGTGGCCACGCCGAACTGCTCGATGGTCTCATCCTCCATGTCGATGCGCTCGATCTCGCCGCGCGAGGTGCGCTTGGGATGCAGCAGGAAGTTGACGCCCGACATCATCAGGTGGATGTGCTTGGTGTAGGGGAAGTAGGGGATGAAGGCCAGGATCAGGCCCAGGGCGATCCACCAGGAGGCGTGCTGGGCCACGTTCAGCGCGGCCGGGCTCATGCCGGCCCACAGACCGCTGACGGCCGTGGCGAAGGGCTGCCAGGGATCGCTGTGCTGCGCCACGTCGAAGCTCTCGCCCAGGAAGCGGAAGCCGATGTGGCAAAGGATGAACAGGCCGACGATCAGCGAGTCGCGGCGGATGCGGCCGGCTTTGACCTGCTCGGTCAGCTTGATGTTCTCCCGGTAGTTCAGCACGGGCGACTTGAAGACGAAGCGGCGCAGCAAGAACCAGGCCATGGCCACCAGCGCGCCCACGCTGAGCACGTCGGCAACAAGGCGGTAGATGTCGCCAATCGTGCCGGGCACCGTCCAGCCGGTGAAGCCGCGCAGCACGTCCAGCCCGTTGACCAGGAAGTAGAACATGAAGGCCCAGGCGATCAGCGCATGCATGAAGCTGGCGCCCGGCCGCGCCCGCCAGGTGGGCAGCAGGCCGATCCACTGCACGGCCGCGTGCCACAGCCGGCTGGGGATCTCCTTAGCCGGGAAGTCGCCCTGGCCGCGCTGGATGATCAGGTAGACCTTCTTAAAGCCCTTGTAGCCGAAATAGAGCGACGCGGCCACCGCGGCGAGAAACAGGATCATCTCGGGGACGGTGAGCTGAAAGGTAGACTCCATAGGATGGTACTCCTTCCGACGATGAGGTAATAACTGCCTGGACGTTGGGCCGTCAAGAGCAGGTGTGAGGATGCAGATGCCAGCGCCGGCGCTGACGCCTCTGCGCCAGTCACAACGCTGGCTAGAGTGTAGCGCACTTCGCGGCGTTTGACTATGACCTGCGTCATAGAATCGGGGGCAATGTGGACTATTTGTGGCGCATTATACAAGAAAGGTGCGCTAGCCGCAAAAAAGCGTGACGCAGCGCGTCACGCGCCGGCGCCGTAGGACGATTTTCCAAATCGTCCGTTCCGCATTCGGTCAACGCAAGCATGGCGGAGGCTGGAACGATTTGGAAAATCGTTCTACGACAACCCTGGCCGATGGGCGCGGCCGGAGGAACGATTTGGA
>Ga0209573_1005074_pt1 | contig 12215 bp, 11 predicted proteins | sample TNRBio252014_DNA_FD_185870 | JGI IMG/M metagenome (GOLD analysis project Ga0209573, IMG submission 185870) | Wastewater treatment Type I Accumulibacter community from EBPR Bioreactor in Madison, WI, USA - TNR Reactor_6/25/2014_ DNA (SPAdes)... | ecosystem: Engineered > Bioreactor > EBPR >...
TGGCGCTGGCCGGCGGGCCATCCACCGTCATCATACGCGGCGGCACCCATGTGTCCTGGAGCCCGCCCTTTGATTATGTCGAACAGGTCTACCTGCCTGCGCTGGCCGCTCTGGGCATTCAGTGCCGGTTGGAGCTGGTCAAATGGGGCTTCTATCCCAAAGGCGGCGGCGAGCTACGGGCGACCATCGAGCCCGCCGCCGCTGCTCTGGCCGGCCCTGCCCCTGCTCTGGCCGGTCTTAGCTTGCACCCCGGACGGGGCCGACCGAGCCAGCACCCAACCGCCTCGCCTGCTCTGGCCGGTCTCCGACCGAGCCAGGTCTCACCCTGGACGCCGCCGCGCGGCGAGCTGGTTGCGCTCTCCGTGCTCTCGGCCGCAGCCAACGTGGGCAACCAGGTGACCGCCCGCCAGGCCAGCCGGGCCTACAACCGCCTGGCCGCGGCCCGGCTGCCCGTGACGCCACAGACTCGCCTGCTCAACCCGCCGTCGGTTGGTGCTGGCACGTGTGTGTTCGTGCTGGCTGAATACGAGAGCGGCGCGCGGGCCGGCTTCACCGGCTATGGGCGCCAGGGTTACCCGGCCGAGCGCGTCGCCGACGACGCTGTGGATGCGTTCCTGGCGCACCACGCCAGCGACGCGCCGGTCGATCCACATCTGGCCGACCAACTGATCCTGCCGCTGGCCCTGCTCGACCAGCCTCTCGTCTTCCACACCAGCCAGATTACCCAGCACCTGCTGACCAACATCTGGGTCGTCGAGCAGTTCCTGGGGCCGCGGTTTCGAGTGGACGGCGAGTTGGGCCAGGCGGGCGAGGTGCGGATGCACAGGCCTTAGATTTGACTTTTCTTCGGAAGAAAAGTCAAATCTAGTCTCGCCAACCCACCAACCTACCAATCTACCAATCTACCAATCTACCAATCTACCAATCTACTACCCCCATGTTCGAACTCACCTTCCTCGGCACATCCGCTTCGGCGCCCACTATCGAACGCGGCCTCTCCTCTGCTGTGGTCATGCACCGCGAGTATCGCTTCATGATCGACTGCGGCGAGGGCACCCAGCGCCAACTGCTCCAGTCGGGGCTGGGCTTCAAGCGCCTGGACCGCATCCTGCTGACCCACGGCCACTTGGACCACATCCTGGGGCTGGGCGGCCTGATCTCGACCTTCGGCCGCTGGGAGATGATCCCCGACATCGACATCTACGCCGGCCGCTGGGCGCTGCGCCGGGTGGCCGATCTGCTGGCCGTAGTCTTCGGCACGGTGGACGATCTGCCCATGAAGGTGCATCTGCACGAGCTGGAGGCGGGCGTGCTGATGGAGGATGAGCGCTTCCAACTGCGCGCGTTTCCCGTCACCCACCGCGGGCAAGGCTGCTTCGGCTTCTCCTTCATCGAACGCGACCGCCGCCCCTTCCTGGCCGAGCGGGCCGAGCTGTTGGGAGTGCCGGCTGGCCCAATCCGCCGCGAGCTGGCCCAGGGTCGCGCGGCTGCGCTGCCGGATGGCCGCGTGATTCAGCCCGACGACGTGCTGGGGCCGGTGGAAGCCGGCGCCAGGCTGGTCTATGTCGGCGACGTGGGGCGCACCGACAACCTGCTGGAGGAGGTCGCCGGGGCCAACACGTTGGTGATCGAGGCTACCTATCTGGAGGAGGACGCCGACATGGCGCGCAAGTTCGGCCACCTGACAGCCGCGCGCGCGGCCCAGTTGGCCCGGCAGGCCGGCGTCAGCACGCTGATCCTCAACCACGTCTCGCGGCGCTATGGCACGCGCCAGGTGCTGGCTGAGGCGCGCCAGCATTTCGACAACGTCCACGTCGCCAGGGACTTCGACCACTTTCGCGTCGTCAAGAATGAGCTGACCCAGTTGGTGGATCAAGAGGGCAACCCGGTGCGGCGCAGGCAACCTTCCAAGGCATCGGCCGAGGGCTGATGCTTGCGAAAAGTTTCCCGGTCAATTTGCCCGCCACAGACCCTCGTGGTATACTCTCAGTCCAGCGCGCTTGGCGCGCTATTATTACGCACGCCGCTCGCGGCCAGACAATCCTTGTCTTGCTCAGGCCGACTGCGTGCCCGGTGTGACACGGCGCCGGGTAAGCCGGCCTTTGGCGACGGCGGACGAAAAAACGCACCTTGAAGGAGGCAACAACAACCGTGGCAGTAGTCAAAATGAAGGACCTTTTGGAGGCGGGCGTCCACTTTGGACACCGCACGCGCCGCTGGCATCCCAAGATGAAGCCGTTCCTCTTCACCGAGCGCAACGGCATTCACATCATCGACCTGCAACAGACCATGGGGCAGATCGAGGCGGCTTACCAGCGCACCCGCACCGTCGTCGCCTCAGGCGGCACCGTGCTGTTCGTCGGCACCAAGAAGCAGGCCCAGCAGAGCCTGCAGGAAGCGGCCGACTCGGCATCGATGCCCTACGTCAACCACCGTTGGCTGGGCGGCACGCTGACCAACTTCCCCACTATCCGCCGGCGGGTGGACTACATGATCAAGCTGGAGCAGCAGCGGGAGCGCGGCGACTTCGATCGGCTGACCAAGAAGGAAGCGCTGGAGAAGGAGCGCCTGATCACCAAGCTGGAGCTGCGGCTGGGCGGCCTGCGCGAGATGCGCCGCCTGCCCGACCTGGTGTTCATCACCGACGTCTGTCGGGAGGACATCGCCGTGCAGGAGTGCAACAAGCTGCGCATACCCATCATCGCGATGGTGGACACCAACTGCGACCCGGATCCCATCGACCTTGTCATCCCGGCCAATGACGACGCCATCCGCGCCATCAAGCTGATCGCAGGCGTGATCGCCCAAGGCGCCGCCGAAGGCCAGATGATGCGGGAGATCGTCGCCGCCGAGGAGGAAGAAGACTATCGCAGCGGCCGCGGCGAGGAGATCAAGGAGCCGGAGAGCTTCCTGGGACCCTCCACCCTGGCCAAGCTGGCGCGCGGTTTCAATGAAGAAACCGGCGACGTAGCGGCGCTCGAGGACTTCGGCGTCAGCGAGGACGAGGAATTGACCGGGCTTGACCTGAGCGATTTCGTGTTTGAGCCCGACGAAGAAGACGAGTCCTGATCTTGTGACGCTCACCCTGTCCGGGACGGCAAGCCCGTCGTTGCCGTCCCGGACCTTCAACAGAACGTGTATTCTCAGAGGAGAACAACTTTGGCTATCTCAGCAGAAACCATAAAAGAACTGCGCGCGCTGACTGGCGCAGGTGTGCTCGATTGTAAAAAGGCATTGGAAGCGAACGACGGCGATTTTGAGAAGGCTGCAGATTACCTGCGCCAGAAGGGCCTGGCTGCGGCGGCCAAGAAAGCCACCCGCGAGGCCAACGAAGGGCTGATCGGCACCTACGTCCACACCGGCTCCAAGGTGGCCGGCATGGTCGAAGTCAACTGCGAGACCGACTTCGTGGCCCGCACCGACACCTTCCAGGCGCTAGTCAAAGACCTGGCGATGCAGGTCGTGGCCGCCCGCCCGCTCTACGTGCGCCGCGAGGACATCCCGGCCGACGTGCTGGCTGCCAAGCAGGCCGAGTTCATGGCCGAGCTGGCCGACTCCGGCAAGCCTGCCGACATCCTCGAACGCATCGTCACAGGCAAGGCGGACAAATACTTCCAGGAGACGCTGCTGCTGGAGCAGCCTTTCATCAAGGACCCCTCAGTCACGGTGGGCGACCTGGTGACCCAGGCAGTTGCCAAGCTGGGCGAGAACATCGTCGTGCGCCGCTTCGCCCGGCTTGAGGTTGGCGAGGATGCCGGCCAGGCGGCCTAAGCTTGCCCGCTCAGCCCCACCCATGAGGCTATGATCATCAAAATAGGAAGCGTGCAACGAAGAGCGTAGGAGCGTACACAGCCACCACGTCTCACGTTTCAAGCTTCACGATCCCCATCCACGAATGGCGAAGGAACCACGCAACGGAGCTCTTTCGCCATTCGTCATGACTCGCACGGACACCCGGCCGTTCCCCGCGAAACACTTATGACAAACCCCACGTACAAGCGAGTTCTGCTCAAGATCGGCGGCGAATCGATAGCCAGCAAGACAGGCTATGGCATCGATCCCGAACGCGCCGCCGAGTTGGCCCACAAGATCGCCCAGGTCAAAGAGTTGGGCGTGGAAGTGGCCGTGGTCTTAGGCGCCGGCAACATTTGGCGCGGCAAGATCGGCCTGCAGGCCGGCATGGAACGGGCCACCGCCGACCACATGGGCATGTTGGCCACGGTGATGAACGCGCTGGCTTTACAGGACGCGTTGGAGCGCATCGGCGTCACTACCCGCGTGCAGACCTCGATCGAGATGAAGTCCGTCGCTGAGCCGTACATTCGCCTGCGCGCCATTCGCCACCTGGAAAAGGGGCGCGTGGTGATCGTCGGCGCAGGCACGGGCAACCCCTACTTCACCACCGACACCGCGGCCGCGCTGCGCGCGATGGAGGTCGGCGCTGACGCCTTGATCAAGGCCACCAAGGTCGACGCCGTTTACGACGTCGATCCGTTGACCAATCCAGAGGCGCAGCGCTTCGAGTTCCTGGCCTACATCGACGCGCTCAACATGCGGGTAGGCGTGCTGGACAGCACCGCCATCACCCTGTGCATGGAAAACAGCATGCCCATCTTCGTAGTTGACCTGTGGCAGCCGCACGTGATGGAAGCTGTGGTGATGGGCGAGCGCGTTGGCACGGTGATCGCCGATTCCAAAACCTGGCTCAACGGCGCCTACACAAGAGAGCCTGCGCTGAACTAACACCATCTGGGTGACTGCCCGCAACCAACGCCATCGATCGGCTCGGTCGGGAGACCGGCCCCAGCGGCGACTTGGTTCTTGGCAGTTGCAAAGCACGTAGTGCGGCTGCCGGCGCGCCGCCACACCATCGCATCGAGGGAGCAAACAATGGTAGACGAAATACTTTTGGATGCCGAAGATCGCATGGAGAAAACGATCGTGGCCCTGCAAAACGACCTGAAACCGATCCGCACAGGCCGCGCGAGCCCTGCGCTGGTGGAGCACATTGCGATCGAGTATTACGGCATGCCCACCGCCATGAACCAGTTGGCCACCGTCAGCGTCCCTGAGCCGCGCCTGATCACCATCAAGCCCTTTAGCGCGGGCGACATCGGCACGATCCAAAAAGCGCTGATGAAGTCAGACCTGGGCATCACCCCCACCAACGACGGCAAGATCATCCGCCTGGTGGTGCCGCCGCTGACGGAAGAACGGCGCCGGCTGCTGGTCAAGCAGGTGCATGCGCGCGTCGAGGAGGCGCGCGTCTCGGCGCGCAACATCCGCCGTGACGCCAACGATCTGCTGAAAGACGCCGAGAAGGACAAGGCCATCTCGGAAGACGACATGCACGGCGCGCGCGAGGACGTGCAAAAGCTGCTCGACGCGACGATCAAGCAAATCGACGCTATCGGCGCAGCCAAAGAAGTCGAGATCATGGAAGTCTAGCAGCGGGACCGCCCGGCGGCCGCCGCGCTGACCTTCGAGCCGGCCATGTCACGAGAAGCGCAGAAGCTCACCCCTCCCAGCGTAGACGCGCAACCCGGCGTTTTCGACCTCGCCGGCCTGCGCGTTCCCCATCACGTGGGCATCATCATGGACGGCAACGGCCGCTGGGCGCAGCAGCGCGGCCAGCCCCGCTTCATGGGCCATCGCGCCGGCACCACCAATATCCGGCGCGTGCTGGAGGCAGCAGCCAGCTTCGGCATCAAAGTCCTGACGATCTACGCCTTTTCGACAGAGAACTGGTCGCGCCCGCCGGCCGAAGTGCGCACGCTGATGCAGTTGCTCAGCCGTTCGCTCAATGATCAGTTGGCCGAATTACACGCCAATGGGGTGCAGATCCGCCACAGCGGCAGCCTGGTGGGCATCTCCGACACGCTGCGCCGCCAGATTCTGGAGGCGCTGGAGATGACCCGCAACAACCGCCGCATCGTGCTCAACGTAGCCTTCAACTACGGCGGCCGGGCGGAGATCATCGACGCGGTGCAGCGCCTGATCGCCGACCAGGTGCCCCCCGACCAGATCAGCGAGGACCTGTTCAGCGACTACCTCTACACCCACGGCTTGCCCGATCCCGATCTGATCATCCGCACTGGCGGCGAGTACCGGCTGAGCAACTTCCTGATCTGGCAGGCTGCCTACGCCGAGTACTACGCCACCCCCACCTACTGGCCCGATTTCGACGAAGGGGAGCTCTACCAGGCGATCGTCACGTACAGCGAGCGCGACCGCCGTTTCGGCAAAGTGAAAGTGGCCTGATATGTTGCGCGCGCGGGCCATCGGCGCTGCCATCGTGGTCGTGGTCGCGGCCGTGCCGACCATTCTGGGCGGATGGCCCTTTTTAGCGCTGATGGCGCTGCTCGCGGCGCTCGGCTCATGGGAATGGAGCAAGCTGTTGCGGCAGGGGGGCTACAACCCGCTCGCTTGGCTGGCCATTGGGCTCAGCCTGCTCTTTGTTGCCCAGGCCCGCTGGCCGGAGCTGCTGCCTCTTTCGCTGCTGCTGACGATCGCCGTCCTGGGCTCCCTGTTGCTCAGCCTGTGGCACCGATCGCCTCAGCCGGCCAGCGACTGGGCGCTGACCCTGGCCGGCGTGCTCTACCTGGGCTTCCTGCTGGGCCACTTCGTGCGCCTGCGGGCCCTGCCCGACGGGCTGGCCTGGATGATATTTGCCGTGCTGGTGGTATGGGCCGCCGACGTCAGCGCGTACTTCGGCGGCCGCGCCTTTGGCCGCCATCCCTGGTGGCCGCGCCACAGCCCCAAGAAGACGTGGGAGGGCTATCTGGCCGGCATCCTGGCTGCCACACTGGCTGGCGCGTTGGTCGGGCAATTTCTCGTCGGCATCCTCTGGCTGGAAGGGCTGGCGCTGGGCCTGCTGGCCGGGGTGCTGGCCCCGTTAGGCGACCTGGCCGAGTCGATGATCAAACGCCAGGTGGGCGTCAAGGACTCCGGCCATTTGATTCCTGGCCACGGCGGCGTCCTGGACCGCATCGACACCATGCTGGTTACTATGCCGTTGGTTTTCTACTGGGCCACCCTGCTCCCCCGCTGGTCCACCTAGCTCAAGGAGGTTCTATGGCTACCGCAACTGCGCGACCGATGGTCAACGACCGCCGCGAGATCTTCGGCTGGTCCATGTATGACTGGGCCAACTCAGCCTTCAGCACCACGGTGATCACCGTCTTCCTGGGGCCGTATCTGAGTGGCATCACCGAAGCCGCGGCCAACGCGGACGGCCTTGTTTACCTCCTCGGCGTGCCGATCCGCTTCGACTCCTATTTTCCCTACCTCATCTCCGCGTCTGTGTTGTTGCAGGTGACGATTCTGCCGTTGCTGGGAGCGCTGGCCGACTATTCCCGCCTGCGCAAGCAGTTGCTGCAATTTTTCTGTGTGCTGGGCTCGGTGGCCACTATCGGCCTGTTCTTCGTCACGCCCGGCCTGCACTGGCTCGGTGGTCTGCTCTTCATCATCGCCAACGTCTCGTTTGGGGCCAGCATCGTCTTCTACAACTCCTATCTGCCCAACATCGCCAGCGAAGACCAACGCGACCGGGTGTCGGCCTTTGGCTGGGCCATGGGCTATCTGGGCGGCGGCCTGCTGCTGCTGATCAACCTGGTGCTGTTCCTGTTTGCCGACAGCCTGGGGCTGGAGCAGAGCATGGTGGCGCGCATCAGCCTGGCCTCGGCCGGCTTTTGGTGGCTGGGCTTCTCGACCATCACCTTTGCCACGCTGCGCCAGCGCCAATCGGCGCGGCCTTTGCCCCCCGGCGACACCTACCTGACCATCGGCTTCCGCCAGCTCGCCCACCTGATGGAGGTGCCGGTCTCGCTGGTGACGGTGTTGTTGCTGTTGCCGCTGGCGATTCCGGTGCTGATCCTGCTGCGCGTGCCGATTGCGCTGGCGCTGCTGCCGGCCCTGGGGCCGATCGCGGTCTTGATCCTCTTCATCGCCCGCAAGGCGCGCACGCTGCCCGAGGCCATGAAATTCCTGGTGGCCTATCTGCTGTACAACGACGGCATTCAAACCGTAATCGCCGTCTCGGCCATCTTTGCCGTGCAGGAGCTGGCCTTTTCTTCGACCAACCTGATTCTTGTCATTCTGATGATCCAGTTCGTGGCCTTCATCGGCGCGCTGCTGTTTGGCCGGCTGGCTGGCTGGCTGGGCGCCAAGCGCGCCATCCTTCTCAGCCTGGTGATCTGGAGCGTGGTGGTGATCTACGCCTGGGGCGGCTTGCAGAGCACGGCCACGGTGCTGGGCATGGAGCAGCGCCAACTGGAGTTCTGGCTGCTGGGCTTCGTGATCGCGCTGGTGCTGGGCGGCAGCCAGGCGTTGAGCCGCAGCCTGTTCGCTCAGATGATCCCTAAAGACCAGGAGGCCGAGTTCTACAGCTTCTACGAGATCAGCGAGCGCGGCACCTCGTGGATGGGCACCTTCGTCTTCGGCGTGGTCAATCAGATGGCCGGCAGCTTGCGTCTGGGCATTCTATCGGTGATCTTCTTCTTCCTGATGGGCCTGATCCTGCTGCCGCTGGTTAACGTCGAGCGGGCCATGGCGCAGGCCAAGCAGGCAGGCAAGGCGGCGGAGGCGGCGTCAGACGGCCCGGCCTGAGGCCGCCTGGCTTGGGCTTTCGCCACCAGCCGCGACTGTGCTATAATCAACAAGCGTCAACGTCGACGCTCCTATTCTCATCGTGGAGGATATCCCTTATGGCAGAACAACCCGATCGCAACCTGGCGCTGGAGTTGGTGCGCGTCACCGAGGCGGCCGCGCTGGCCGCAGCCCGCTGGATGGGCCGCGGCGACAAGATCGCGGCTGACCAGGCCGCGGTGGACGCCATGCGCCTGATCCTGAACACCATCGACATGCAGGGCGTCATTGTCATCGGCGAGGGTGAGAAAGACGACGCCCCCATGCTCTTCAACGGCGAGCAACTGGGCACAGGCGGCGGCCTGGCGCTAGACATCGCCGTGGATCCCATCGACGGCACCACCTTGACCGCTACCGGCGGGCCTGGCGCGCTGGCGGTGGTGGCCCTGGCCGAGCGCGGCACCATGTACGCGCCCGGCAGCCTGGTTTACATGAACAAGATCGCGGTGGGGCCCGAGGCGCGCGACGTGATCGACATCAACCAGTCGGTGGCCTACAACCTGCACGCCGTGGCCCATGCGGTGGGCAAGACGGTAGACGACCTGACGGTGATGATTCTGGACCGGCCGCGCCACGAAAAGCTGATCGCCGACGTGCGCAAAGTCGGCTCCCGCATCCGGCTGATTCGCGACGGCGACGTGGCCGGAGCGATTGCGGCCGGCCGGGCCGGCACCGGCATCGACCTGCTGATGGGTGTGGGCGGCTCGCCCGAGGCGGTGATTGCCGCCGCAGCGCTGAAGTGTCTGGGTGGCGGCATCCAGTGCAAGCTGTGGCCGCGCAACGACGAGGACCGCCGCTATGCCCAGGAGCACGGCCACGACCTGAGCCGGGTGTTCTCCATCAACGACCTGGTGGCGGGCGACAACGTCTTCTTCGCGGCCACCGGCATCACTGACGGCGAGCTGCTGGACGGCGTGCGCTTCGTGCGCGGCGGGGCTGTCACCACCTCGATGGTCATGCGCTCCCGCTCTGGCACCACGCGCATGATCGAATCGCAGCATCGCTGGGACAAGCTGATGAAGATCAGCCAGATCAGCTACGCCAACCCCAACCTGGCCATCCCCGACTGAGGCTGGCCTATCCCGCAGGAGAGCGCACCATGACACGAGAAATCATTGCCACCTCTGCCGCGCCGGCCGCCATTGGCCCCTACTCGCAGGCCGTCTCGACCGGCAGCCTGGTCTACACCGCCGGCCAGATCGGGCTGAACCCAGCCACCGGCAAGATGACCGAGGGCATCGAAAACCAGGCGCGCCAGGTGATGGCCAACCTGGCGGCCATTCTGACGGCCGCCGGCAGCAGCCTGGATCAGGTGATCAAGACCACCATCTTCCTGCAAGATATGGCCGACTTCGCCGCCGTCAACGCCATCTACGGCGAGGCTTTCAGCGCCACGCCGCCGGCCCGCTCCACCGTCCAGGTGGCCGGTCTGCCGCTGGGCGCGCTGGTTGAGATTGAGGCCATCGCGCTGGCCGGCTGATAGCGGCGCGGCTGGCGCAGCCCAATAGACGCACTCGAGTTCACAGAAACGGAGTTTTGCGGAAGAAACTCCGTTTCTTGCGTTGCAACGCAACCACACGCAGTCCGTCCTTGCATATTGTAGACTTATTCGTATAATACCCGTGACTCTTTAGGAGGAGAAGCATCAAACCCTCATGAATGATATGGACACTCTCGTGAAGGCCGAAGAACTCGACGTTGCTGCGGCAGTCGAAACGGCCGAGGATGCAGCGCAAGACGCAGCCTCGGCGGTCGCAGAACTCAGTTCCGAGGCTGAACCGCTGGTGAACTCGGCAGATGCGTCTGTCGAGACGGTTGGCGAGGCAGTAGCCGAGGCCGAAACGGTCGCGGCTGAAGTCGCCGAAGCCATGGAAAATGCCGAAGTCGCCGCAGGCGACCAGGCGCTCGACATCGTCGAAGAGACGATCGTCGTCGAATCGACCGCCGATCAGGGTGTTGCAGTCGTCGAGACGGTGGAAGCCGTGGTCGACGAAGAGGATCACAGCGTGCCCGCCGTCGACGAGATCGAATTCGACGAGTTTGTGGATCTGGCAGCCGAAGATGCTGCCGAATTCACCATGTCGAGCATGGCCGATCTGGTCGATGACTTCCAGTACAAGCCGCTCAAGGCGGGCGACGTGCGCGACGGCATCATCGTCAGCATCTCCGCGTCGGAAATCCTGGTCGATGTGGGCGCCAAGTCCGAAGGCTTTGTCCATCAGCGCGAGATGGAGCGCTTGGGCAAGGAATACCTGGACAGCCTCAGTGTCGGCGACTCGGTGGTCGTCTACGTGGTACGGCCCGAAGATCGCGACGGCAACGTCGTCCTCTCCATGAGCCGCGCTCAGCAGGAGCGCGACTGGCGCGAGGCCGAGGCGCTGCTGGAATCGGGCGAGGTCTTCGAGAGCGCGGTCATCGGCTTCAACCGGGGCGGCGTGATCTGCCGGGTCGGCAAGGTGCGCGGCTTCATCCCGGCCTCGCAGTTGGTCACCAAGGGCGAGATCAAGCCGGACACCACTGAAGACAACCGCTACGCCAGCATGGTGGGCAAGTCGCTGTGGCTCAAGGTGGTCGAGCTGGATCGCAAGCGCAACCGGCTGATCCTGTCCGAGCGGCTGGCTCAGCGGGAGCGGCGGCGCGGGCGCAAGGACGAGCTGCTGGGCGAGCTGAAGAAGGGCGACGTGCGCAAGGGCCGCATCAGCAGCCTGGCCAAGTTCGGCGCCTTTGTCGATCTGGGCGGCGCTGACGGTCTGATCCACCTGTCCGAGCTTTCCTGGTCCCGGGTCAACCACCCCAACGAAGTGATCCAGGTCGGCGACGAGGTGCAGGTCTACGTGCTGAACGTGGACCGCGACCGCAAGCGCATCGGCCTGAGCCTGCGGCGGTTGGAGCCCGAGCCGTGGAGCGTGGTGCATGATCGCTACTCGGTCGGCCAGATCGTGGAAGGCGTCATCACCAAGCTGGCCAGCTTCGGCGCCTTTGCCCGCGTCGATGGCACGCTGGAGGGCTTGATCCACATCTCCGAGTTGGCCAATCACCGGGTGACCCACCCGCGTGAAGTCGTCAAGGAAGGCGATGTGCTCAATTTGCGTGTCATCCGCATCGATCCGGCCCGGCGGCGCATGGGCCTGAGCCTGAAGCGCGCCGCTGAAGAGGAGTACGCCGAGGTGGACTGGCGCGCGGCTGAGCTGGACGATGATGACGACGTGGCCACCGACTGGGCCGTGGCAGGCGAGGAAGACGACGAGTAGTCTGCGCCGACCGCTGGTTCCAGTTCGACCCTGACCCGTGTAGCAAGGAGGCTGAGAGAGCAAATCTCTCAGCCTCCTTTGATTTGGATAGATTCTCACTACGCAACTGTCCCGGTTGTGTGCTATAATCGTGCAGCGTGGAAGGTGCGCGTGAGATCGATGCCGCGGTTGTGGCAGTCGATCGGCAGCCCCCAGCGTAAATCGCTCTCATAGAGGAGTGTTACTCATGTCTGACAAGTTGGACCGCTTCTCCAAGCGAGCCCGCAAAGTCCTGACCATGGCGCAGGAAGAGGCTCAACGGCTCAATCATAACTACAT
>Ga0209573_1005075_pt1 | contig 12213 bp, 8 predicted proteins | sample TNRBio252014_DNA_FD_185870 | JGI IMG/M metagenome (GOLD analysis project Ga0209573, IMG submission 185870) | Wastewater treatment Type I Accumulibacter community from EBPR Bioreactor in Madison, WI, USA - TNR Reactor_6/25/2014_ DNA (SPAdes)... | ecosystem: Engineered > Bioreactor > EBPR >...
GGCATCCCAGCCGAAACCTTCGACCGCGTCTACGCGCCCATCGGCATCGCCATTGGCGCCCGTACCCCGGCCGAGATCGCCGTCTGCATCATGGCTGAGATTATCAACGTGCAGCGCGGCGGCCCGGCGCGCTCGATCTCGGACGAACGGCGTGAGGTCCTACAACAGCGGCGCAGCCGGCCCATAACCTGTAACCCGTAACCCGTAACCCGTAACCCGTAACGCGTAACGCGTAACTGGAGACTTCTTCGCCCGAGCGCGCGTTCCGGGTTACGCATTGCGCTCCTCATGCTCCACTCTTCAACACCACAAGAGACCTGCTATGCAACCCAATCCCCTCATCCTCCCCGGCATCAAAGTCGTCGACCTGACCCAGGCCCTGGCCGGCCCCACGTGCAGCATGTACCTGGGCGACATGGGCGCGGACGTGATCAAGATCGAGCAGCCGGGCATCGGCGACGTGTGCCGCGGCTGGGGCCCGCCCTTCGTCGCGGGCGAGAGCGCCTATTTCCTGTCCACGAACCGCAACAAGCGCGGCATCGCGCTGGACTACACCAAGCCAGAGGGGCTGGCAATCTTCCACCGACTGATCGACCAGGCCGATGTGTTTCTGGTCAACCTACCGCGCCAGGCCTCGCTGGACAAGTACGGGCTGTCGGTCGAGGCGTGTCACGCCCGCAACCCGCGGCTGATCCACGTCAGCATCACCGGCTTTGGCCGCACTGGCCCCTACGCCGACCGCAGCGGCTTCGACATCATCGCCCAGGCTATGGGCGGGCTGATGGAGCTGACCGGGGAGCCGGGCGACCCACCCATGCGCTTTCCCATGGCCATGGCCGACTTCAGCGCCGGCCTCTACGCGCTGATCAGCGTGCTGGCCGCGCTGCTGGCCCGCCAGCACACCGGCGTTGGCCAGGCCATCGACATCAGCCTGGTGGAGTCGCAGCTCAACTGGCTGAGCTACCTGGCCGGCAGCTACTTCACCACCGGCGAGGCGCCGCAGAAGACCGGCAACCAGCACCCCACCATCACTCCCTACCAGCCCTTCAAGGCCGGCGACGGCAAGTGGATCGTGGTGGCAGCCGGCAGCGAGCGGCTGTGGCGCAAGTTCTGCGAGGTCATCGGCGCGGACGAGGGGCTGGTGACCCATCCCCTGTTCGCCACCAACGCCCTGCGCAACGTCAACCGCGACCAGTTGACGCCCATCCTCGACCAGTACCTGGCCGCCCGGCCGGCGAGGGAATGGGTCGAGCTGATGAACGCGGCAGAGATCCCCAGCGGCCCGCTGTATGCCGTGGACGAGGCGCTGAACGACCCCCACATCCGCGCGCGCCACATGATCGTGCAGATGGAGCATCCGTCGGTAGGGCTGTTCAAGTCGCTGGCCTTCCCCGGCTTCTTCTCCGGCACTCCCATGAGCTATCGCATCCCTCCACCCCGGCTGGGCGAGCACACCAACCAGGTGCTGGCCGAGCTGGGCTACGACGCGGCTGGGATCGCACGGCTGCATGCGGAGGGGGTGGCGGGGGTCAATGGTTAATGGTCAATTGCCAATTGTCAATACTCAATGCAGAAAGTGCAGGTGAAGATGAAAGGTAATGGAACCGGCGTTGAACAGGGGCGCAACGTTGAGCGGACACCAGACAACCTGAGTTACGTCCGATGGGAGACTGACGAGGCCATTGCGCTGCCGATTGGCGCGGTGCGGGCCAGCGGCGCTGCCAGCCCGCAAGTGCGCAGCCCGCAGCGGCTGGCCGCGGCCGGCGACGTAGACGCGCAGATCGCGCACATCCGACAGGTGATCGTGGAGGCGCTGGCCGGCGCGCTGCTGGGTATGGAGCCTACGGTTGACGACCTGCAGGCCCGCCGCGAAGAGATCGCCTCGCTGACGTTGGTCGCCGCCAATATGCGGCTGGGCGCGGCGGGAGTGGCGCTGCTGGAGCTGCGGATTGAGGTGTTGGTGAGGAAAAGCCTCATAGCGTGAATGACAAGCGTGCAAGATCAAAGACGACACCGCATCTATCCGCCGATACTTGAACGAGCGAGAGAACTCCGGCAACCTCAGACGCCGGCCGAGCAGAGGCTTTGGGCCGCGATCCGGGACCGACGGCTAGAAGGCTACAAGTTCCGCCGCCAACATCCCATCGACCGCTTCATCGTCGACTTCTTCTGCCACGAGTGCTCGCTGGTTATTGAAGTCGACGGCGACTCCCATGTCTTGCAAGCCGAGTACGACCAGGCCCGTACAGAATGGCTCAACGACCATGGGTATACCGTGATACGATTCACGAACCAGGACGTTCATCAGCGCTTCCCGGCCGTGGTACAGGCGATTCATGAAGAGTGCATGAAGCTTAGTGGAAGGAAGGACTCCCCCTCACCCTAGCCCTCTCCCATAGGGAGAGGGGACCGTTGTGCCGCTTGCCAGGTTTCGCCGCGTGACCGACCCATCCTGCGCGCACCCCCTCTCCCTGTGGGAGAGGGGACCGTTGTGCCGCTTGCCAGGTTTCGCCGCGTGACCGACCCATCCTGCGCGCACCCCCTCTCCCATAGGGAGAGGGGACCGCTGCGGTGCTTGCCAGGTTTCGCCGCGTGACTTGATCCACCCCGAAGCGCACTCCCTCTCCCCCTGGGAGAGGGTTGGGGTGAGGGAGAGTCTCGCCCTGTGCACATCTCTCCCTCACCCTAGCCCTCTCCCATAGGGAGAGGGGACCGTTGTGCCGCTTACGAAGCCTCGCCGCGTGACTTGATCCACCCCGAAGCGCACTCCCTCTCCCCCTGGGAGAGGGTTGGGGTGAGGGAAGGTCTCGCCCTATGCACATCTCTCCCTCACCCTAGCCCTCTCCCATAGGGAGAGGGGACCCCGTTGTGCCGCTTACGAAGCCTCGCCGCGTGACCTCATCCACCCCGAAGCGCACTCCCTCTCGCCCTGGGAGAGGGTTGGGGTGAGGGAAGGTCTCGCCCTGTGCACATCTCTCCCTCACCCTAGCCCTCTCCCATAGGGAGAGGGGACCGTTGTGCCGCTTACGAAGCCTCGCCGCGTGACCTCATCTACCCCGAAGCGCACTCCCTCTCGCCCTGGGAGAGGGTTGGGGTGAGGGAAGGTCTCGCCCTGTGCACATCTCTCCCTCACCCTAGCCCTCTCCCACAGGGAGAGGGGACCGTTGTGACGCTTACGAAGCCTCGCCGCGTGACCTCATCCACCCCGAAGCGCACTCCCTCTCCCCCTGGGAGAGGGTTGGGGTGAGGGAAGGTCTCGCCCTGTGCACATCTCTCCCTCACCCTAGCCCTCTCCCATAGGGAGAGGGGACCGTTGTGCCGCTTACGAAGCCTCGCCGCGTGACCTCATCCACCCCGAAGCGCACTCCCTCTCCCCCTGGGAGAGGGTTGGGGTGAGGGAAGGTCTCGCCCAACACGCATCTCTCATCAACGCGGAGTCTACTCATGCCCGAATCAATCCAACCCACCACCGACACCCAACCGACCCCCCAAGACAACCTGGTCACCACCCACCACACCATCGCCCTCGACGGACAGACTATCGCATACACCGTCACCGCTGGCGCCATCGTGCTGAAGGAGGAGGCCGAGAAGACGGGCGAGGATGAGGGCGCGTCCGAGGGCGAACAGCCCAAGGCGTCGATCTTCTTCATTGCCTACACCAAGGACGGCGTGGATGACCCCGCCAGCCGGCCGCTGACCTTCTCCTTCAACGGCGGGCCAGGCTCGTCGTCGGTCTGGCTGCACTTGGGGGTGCTGGGGCCGCGACGGGTGCTGCTGGACGACGACGGATTCCCCCTGCGGCCGCCCTACAGGCTGGTGGACAACGAGGCCTCGCTGCTGGACGCGACAGACCTGGTGTTCATCGACCCGGTCAGCACCGGCTTCAGCCGGCCGGCGCCGGGCGAGAAGGCCAAGGACTTCCACGGCTTCACCAAGGATATCGAGTCGGTGGGCGACTTCATCCGCCTCTACATCAGCCGCTACCGACGCTGGCTGTCGCCCAAATTCCTGGTCGGCGAGAGCTACGGCACAACGCGCGCGGCCGGCCTCAGCGGCTACCTACAGGAGCGGCACGGCCTGTGGCTGAACGGCATCATGCTGGTGTCCAGCATCCTCGACTTCCAGACGACCGACTTCAACCCCGGCAACGACCTGCCCTACCTGCTCTTCCTGCCCACCTACACGGCCACGGCCTGGTACCACCAGCGCCTGCCGGCCGACCTGCAAGCGCTGCCGCTGACCGAGGTGTTGGCGCAGGTCGAGGCTTTCGTCATGGGCGCCTATGCGCTGGCTCTACTGCAAGGCACGGCGCTGCCGGTCGAGCAGCGCGCAGCCATCGCCGCCAAGCTGGCGCGCTTTACCGGCCTCAGTCAGGATTATGTCGAACGCAGCGACCTGCGCATCGACATCTTCCGCTTCGTCAAGGAGCTGCTGCGCGAGCAGCGGCGCACCGTGGGAAGGCTGGACAGCCGCTACACCGGCATCGACCGCGACGCGGCCGGCGAGCACTTCGAGTTCGACCCCAGCTACGTCGCGATCCAGGGCGCGTACACGGCCTGCTTCAACGACTACGTGCGCGGCGACCTGCAGTTCGAAAGTGACCTGCCCTACGAAATTCTCAAGGGGCTGTACCAGACCTGGAGCTACAAGGAGTTCGAGAACCAGTACGTCAACGTAGCCGAGACGCTGCGCAAGGCCATCAGCATGAACCCTCATCTACACGTCCATGTGGCCAACGGCTACTACGACCTGGCCACGCCCTACTTTGCCACCACCTACACCTTCAACCACCTGAGCCTTGACCCCAGCCTACAGGACAACGTTGGCATGAGCTTCTACGAGGCCGGCCACATGATGTACGTGCATCAGCCGTCGCTGCACAAGCTGAAGGCCGAGTTGGCCGGATTCATTGCCAAGGCTTAACCAAAGTTTAACCGGACTGTTAACGTTCTTTGCCACAGGCTTAACGGGGTAGGTATACGATGGGGTGGAAAAACCATGACAAGAGGCAAAGAACCGATGAACTTCCTCCTGACCAACGACGACGGCATTGCAGCGCCTGGGCTGTGGGCGGCAGCCCGGGCGCTGGCCGGCCTGGGGCGCGTGTTGATCGCAGCGCCCAGCACCAACTACAGCGGCTATGGTGCAGCCCTGCCGCCCGCCAGTGAAATTGGCTTCTCGCTGCGTCCCAGCCCGCGCGATCTGCCCTTCGTGACTGCCGTCGCCGTGGACGCCACCCCCGCCGCCTGTGTCCAGGTGGGACTGAGTGGCGCGCTGAGCGCCATGCCCATCGACCTGGTGGTCAGCGGCGTCAACGCGGGGCTGAACGTGGGCCGCGACGTGTTCCTGTCGGGCACGGTGGGCGCTGCCCTGACCGCACGCATCCTGGGCTACCCAGCCATCGCGATTTCCATGGAGGTGGGCAACAACAGCGGCGAGCACTGGGACACGGCCGGTGCCTGCCTGGCCGAACTGGTGCAGACCTTCGGCGAAAGCATCCGCCTGGACGACGCGCCCTACAACGTCAACGTGCCCAACCGGCCGCTGCACGAACTGACCGGCGTGCGCGTGACCACATTGAGCGCCCACACCTGCCTGGACAACTACCAATTGGCGGTGAAGAGCAGCGAGCTTTTGCAGGTGCAGCGCGTCTGGCGCGAGCGCGAGCAAGCCCACCCAGCCGGTAGTGACGCCTGGGCCATCGCTAACGGCTACGTCTCTCTAACCCGTCTGCGCTTCGTGCGCGACGCCGGCCACGAGGTATCCTTTTGGCGAGAAGCGCAGTTGCCCCACCCCATTCCCGTGTTCACCGCAGGCATTGGCCTCAACATGGTGTCCAGCCCAAACGGCGCTTAACAGGCGCCAAACGCCACCAATCTACCAATCTACCAATCTACCCTCCCCCTCAATGCACCGTCCGGTGCGGCGCCACCTTTCCGTTGCGCCACATCAGCAGCTCCGCTGTCAGCCCGCCCTCGCGCTGGGCGGCGTCGCGACGGATCTGTTGGGTGATAGCCGCCACCTGCTCCGGATCGCGGTCGCTGAAGGCGATCAAGAAATCACGGTTGGGGACACCCAGCAACATGCGTCCGGCGATGCGTTCCGCCCAGGTGGCCATCAGCTCTGGCAGCAGGACGCGCGCGGCCGCAAAGCCGTCCCGCTTGTCACAGACAACGATGGTTTGGTCGCCCATGCCGAAGGTTTTGCAGTCGCGCGGGCTGGTGCGCTTGCGCAGGTTGGCCAGCGCCATCTCATACACCACATCAGGCGTGGCGTCGGGCGCGGAGAGCAGCTTGTCATACGTGGCCTGCTGGAGGTAAGCGCGCGCCTGGGGCAGGTCGAAGACGTAGGTGATGACCAGCCCGGCCACAAAGGGTCGATGTACCGGCGGCTCAGCCCCCTGCTGGCGCACGGTATCCAGCCAGGCACGCGGGTTGAGCAGCGGCAGGAAAGACTCCAGCGCTTGCTTTTCGCTCAGCGGCGGCTGGGGTTGACTGGCCTGGCTCAGCGAGGCCAGATGTGCGGCGACGATGTCGTCCAGTCGGTCGGGCTGAAGCTGATAGACCCCGTAGAGCCGTTTCAGGTCGCAGCGCATAGGCTGGCCCTGCATTTCCAGAGTCAGCGTCATGCCGTCGCGTTGCTGGATGACGTAGCCCGCCTGGCGGGTTGCCGCTTCGACGTGATCGACGAATTCGTTGCGGTCGAGAGGTGGTTGTTTAGCCATGGCATATAGTTTACCCACTCTTACGAAAAATCGAAAAGTTCGAGCGGTCTTCGTTGACGATGCGGACAACCTGCGCTATACTGCCCTGCGAGACGCCATGCCACAAAGGAGTGCGCCATGCCACCGGTCTACGCCGGCAAGTATCTGCAAATCGATCTCTCCACCGGGGATGTGACACCCCACACCATCGATGGCCAGGCCGTGCGCCGCTTCCTGCTGGGCAGCGGCTTCGCGGCCAAGCTGTTCCATGAGACGCTGAACCCGGAGCTGGCATGGGACGATCCTGCCAGCCCACTGCTGATCTTCAACGGCCTGTTCAGCGGCGCCTTTGCGCCGACCGGCTGCCGCAGCGCCTGGTGCGCCCGCTCGCCGCTGACCGGCATCTGGGGCGAGAGCAACATGGGCGGCCACTGGGGCGCCGAGCTGCGCTTCGCCGGCTACGATGGGCTGGTGATAACCGGACGGGCGGAGCGGCCGGTCTATCTCTGGATCGACGGGACGGGCACGGTCGGAGACCGGCCCGAGCAATTCTCAGCCAGCTCAGGCCGGTCTCCGACCGAGCCTGTCTGCATTGAGCTACGCGATGCCAGCCATCTGTGGGGCCACAACCACTATCACGTTTTCGACCAGGTGCGCGCCGAGACCGATCCCAAAGCGCAGGTAGCGTGCATCGGCCTGGCCGGCGAGCGGCTGGTGCGCTATGCCGGCGTCATGCAGGGCGGCATAGCGCACGCCCGCACGGCCGGCCGCACGGGCATGGGCGCGGTCATGGGCAGCAAGAACCTCAAGGCCATCGCCGTGCGCGGCAAGGAGCGGCCTGAGTACTATGACACCAAAGGCTTTCGGGACGTGGTCAAGGCCCAGAACGCCCAGATCAAAGACGGCGCCTATGGCCTGAGCATGTTGGGCACGGCCGGCAGCGTTCCCAACGCCGAAAAGCACGGCGACCTGCCGCTGCGCAACTGGCAGGGCGGCTCCTGGCCTGAGGCGGTGCAGATCAGCGGCCAGCGCATCGCCGAGACCATCTTCGCCAAGCACACCTTCTGCTTTGCCTGCCCCATCGGCTGCGGCAAGACCGTGCGCATCGCCAACGGCCCCTACGCCGGCACGCAGGGCCATGGCCCCGAGTACGAGACGCTGGGCGGCTTCGGCGGCCTGCTGCTGAACAGCGACCTGGACAGCATCGCCCACGCCAACATGCTGTGCAACGACTACGGCATCGACACCATCTCGGCGTCGGCCTGCATCGCGATGGCCGTGGAAGCTGCCGAGCGAGGGTTGCTGTCGTCGGAAGATGGGGACGGGCTGGACCTCGCCTGGGGCAACGCCGAGGCTATCGTAGCCTGCGTCCACAAGATCGGCCGGCGCGAGGGGCTGGGCGACTTGCTGGCTGACGGCGTGCGGCGTATGGCTGAGCGGCTGGGCCCGGCCGCCGCGCCGCTGGCCATACACGTCAAAGGGCTGGAGATGCCCTACCACGACCCGCGCGCCTTCGTCAGCATGGCCCCCGGCTACGCCACCGCCAACCGCGGCGCCTGCCACATGGAGACCATGACCTACTACGAGGGCTACGGCATCGAGATTCCGGGCGTGGTCTTCCGACCGGGCGCGGACCAATGGCAGGCCCGGCTGGATAGCCAGGGCAGCGGCGCGATGGCTGTGCGCTATCAGGACTTCCAGAGCGTCTTCAACCCTCTGGGGCTTTGCAAATTCATCGAACGGGGCTTGATCGGCCCGGCCGAGCTGGCTGAGTTGGTCAACGCGGCGTTGGGCTGGGACTGGACCGGCGAGGAGGTGCTGCTGACCGGCGAGCGCATCTTCAATCTGAAACGGCTGATCAACGCGGCCTACGGCGTGACCGCGGCCGACGACGTGCTGCCACAGCGGCTGGCCACGCAGCCCCATCCCAGCGGCGGCGCGGCTGGCGTGCTGCCTGATATGGCGCTGATGACGAGCGAATACTACGCCGCGCGCGGCTGGGACCCGGCGACGGGCGCGCCCACACCTGAGCGATTGACTACGCTGGGCCTAGCCTAGCTCGTCCAGCAGGCGGCGCAGGCGTTCGATCTCGGCTTCGAGTTGAGCAGCGCGCTGTTCGGCAGCGTTGGCCCGCTGGGCTTCTTCTTCTGCTTGCTTGGCTTGTGCCTCTGCCCGCTGGGCTTCTGCCTCTGCCCGCTGGGCTGCAAGATATGCCCGGCGCATCTCTGATCGGGCGGTCTCCAGCGCATCCTCCATCTGGTCGACGGCTTCGTCCAGGGTGGGCAAAGACGCGCCAGTGGCAGGATCGACCAAGCGCAGCAGTTTGCTCTCCGCCCGCAGCACAAGACCCAGCTCGCGACTCAACAGACTGCCGTCCAGGGACGGCTTGAGCGGCTGATACATGCCCGCCACGAGCTTATGGCCTTGCAGCCGGGGCCGCAGATACTCGTCCAACGGATCGAACAAGTAATACTCCCGCACGCCCAGCATCTCGTAGAGCGCCCGTTTGGTGCCCAAGTCGTCCAGCCGCGTGCTGCGGGACGTAATCTCGAAAACAACGCAAGGCGCGGCCTTCTCTTCCCACAGCTTGTAGACGCGACGGTCGTGCTTGGCGATCCCCTTGACCACGAATATGTCGGGCGCCTTGAACTCGGCCGGGTTGCCTTCTTCATAATAGAAGAGCATATTGCCGGCCACGTAGACGTTGGGATCGTTGCGGTAGTGGAAGCGCAAGGCTTGCCACAGGTGAAACAGCGCGGCGATGTGAAAATCGGTTTCTCCCACGGGCTTCCCATCCGATTCTGGATAATGGATTGCGGTGAGGCTCTTTGGCCCCTTCACTGCCGGCGGTTTGGTCAATACAGGTGCTTCGATCATACGTCTTCATCCCGCTGTGCGTTCAAGATCGTTGGTTCAACTGACGCCAGTATAACACCGGCCGCGGTTCCAGTCAACTGACAATGATTTGGCAAGATAGCACTCCTTGCGTAAGCTATAGAATGAACCAGACACAGGTTGAGGCCGTGTAATCGCCGTGCGAAACCATCGTCCCATTGTCGTCTCGCACAGGCTATCAACTTTCGATCTACGGTGGTGTCTTCACATGCGTTCTTTGTCTTGGCGGCGCCGTGCGCTGCTCATTCTCGCGACTGTCCTGCTGGCTGTGCTGGCCCCTGGCGCCTGGCTGGTGGGCGACTTGCCCGCGCCGACGAGGGCTAATCTAGCCGCGGCCCGCCCCAGCACGCTGCTCTTCGACCGTCACGGCCAACTGCTGTTCGAGGCTATCGGCGACCAGGGCAAGCAGCAGTCGCTTCAATTCGAGCAGATCCCGGCCGCCTGCTGGCAGGCCACGGTCGCGGTCGAGGACAGCCGCTTCTTCCACCACCCCGGCGTCGACCCGCTGGCCATCGGCCGCGCGGCCGTGCAAAACTGGCGCAGCGGCACGGTGGTCTCCGGCGCGTCCACCATCACCCAGCAGTTGGCCCGCACCACGCTGATGACAGCCGACGAGCGCTACGAGCAGTCGCTGCGCCGCAAGCTGCGCGAGGCCTGGCTGGCGCTGCTGATCGAGCTACGTTATGACAAGCAAGAGGTGCTGGCCATGTACCTCAGCCAGGTCTACTACGGCAACTTCGCCTATGGCCTGGAGGCTGCGGCCCACGGCTACCTCGGCAAGTCGGCCGCTGAGCTGGATCTGGCTGAGTGCAGCCTGCTGGCCGGGCTGGTGCAGAACCCAGAAGTGTATAATCCGTTGTACAACCTGGAATCGGCCCGTTGGCGCCAGTCCAACGTGCTGGCCGCCATGGTCGCGCACGGCTACATCCCCCGCAGCGAGGCCGAGCTGGCCCTGGCCGAGCGCCTCCAGTTCGCGGCCACCCCCTTCCCGATCCAGGCGCCGCACTTCGTCAGCTATGTCGAGGCGCAGTTGGAACGGCTGCTGGGCAGCGAGCGGGTCAGCCAGGGCGGGCTGCGGGTGATGACCACGCTGGACCTGGACTGGAACCGGCAGGCCGAGGCCGCGGTGGGCTACCGCCTGGGCCAGCTCAAACAGGCCAAGGACGCGCCGCCCGACCGGCGCATCGAGAACGCGGCTGTGGTGCTGCTGGACCCGCAGAGCGGCGCGATCCGCGCCATGGTCGGCAGCCCCAACTACTTCGACGCCCGCATCGACGGCGCGATGAACGCGGCGCTGGCCCTGCGCCAGCCCGGCTCGGCCCTCAAGCCGCTGACCTATGCCGCGGCCATGGACCCGGCGCGCGCGGGCGCGGCCGGCCGCAAACCTGTCACTGCGGCCACAGTCATCGCCGACGTGCGCACCGCCTTCCTGACGGCCGAGGGCGAGCCCTACGTGCCGCAAAACTACGACATGCAGTGGCACGGCCCGGTCAGCGTGCGCACCGCTCTAGCCAGCTCGTACAACTTGCCCGCGGTCAAGGTACTGGACAGCATCGGCGTGCCAGCGCTGATCGAGCAAGCGCAGCGACAGGGGATCACGTCGTTCCGGCCAGCCGGTGCGCCAAAGGGTTTCGACACTTGCGCCTGCGCGCAGTGCAGGTGTACGGCGAGGACGCCTACTCAACCCACGACACAGGAACGCCCTTACGGCCTGGCCCTGACGCTGGGCGGCGGCGAGGTGAGCCTGCTGGAGCTGACGGCCGCCTACGCCGCCTTCGCCAACGGCGGCTACAAGGCCACGCCCTACGCCATCGAGCGCATCGAAGACGCGGAAGGAAACATCCTCTGGCGCGCCCCACACGATTCCGAATTACGTGTTACGCATTACGCAGTAGACCCCCGCGTCGCCTACCTCATCACCGACATCCTCAGCGACGACGACGCGCGCGCGCCCTCCTTTGGCCGCAACAGCGTGCTCAAGCTGAGCCGGCCGGCCGCGGTCAAGACCGGCACCACCACCGACTGGCGCGACAACTGGACGGTGGGCTACACGCCCGACCTGGTGGGCGGCGTCTGGGTCGGCAACGCCGACAACACCCCCATGTTGGGCGTCAGCGGCGTCAGCGGGGCCGGGCCAATCTGGCGCGACGTGATGGAGATGGCCCACAAGGGGCTGCCCGCGGCCCGCTTCCGCCAGCCCGACGGCCTGGTGCGGGCCGAAGTGTGTATCGATTCGGGCTTGCTGCCCACCCAGTGGTGTACCCGCCAGCGCAGCGAGCTGTTCATCGCCGGCAGCGAGCCAACTGAGTTCGATACCGTCTACCGCCCGCTGGCTGTGGACCGCTGCCGCGGTGGCGTAGCCGGACCTGAAACTGCGCCGGAGTGCGTCGAGCAACGTGTGGTGCGCGTCTATCCGCCCGAGCTGCGCGAGTGGGCGCTGGCGCAGGGGATCGAGCAGTCGGCGGTCGGTGAAGGGTTAAAGGTTAACGGTGAGCAGTTAACAGTGGACAGTGAACAGTTGGTGACGGCAAGTGGGTCGCCGGCGCAACTTGCCACCCGCAACCTGCAACCTGCCACTCTCGTACTGATCAGCCCGGATCCCAACAGCGTGT
>Ga0209573_1005076_pt1 | contig 12212 bp, 12 predicted proteins | sample TNRBio252014_DNA_FD_185870 | JGI IMG/M metagenome (GOLD analysis project Ga0209573, IMG submission 185870) | Wastewater treatment Type I Accumulibacter community from EBPR Bioreactor in Madison, WI, USA - TNR Reactor_6/25/2014_ DNA (SPAdes)... | ecosystem: Engineered > Bioreactor > EBPR >...
TCCGGGGTGATCGCCATGGAGCCCGCGAACTTCGAGCCGCCGTGGACGACGCGGTGCCCCACCGCGAGGAGGCCGTCGGCCAGGCCGAGCTCGCGAAGGACGTCGACGATGGCGTGCAGCGCCTCGTCGTGGAGCGCGCCAGCGATCGGCTTGGACGTCTTCGTGCCGTTCTGCTTGACGTCGAGAGAGGCCTCGGGCGAGCCGAGCCTCTGGGCGATACCCGAGACGTGCTCGACGGAGGTGTCGGGGTCGATGACCGCGAACTTGAGGGACGAGGATCCGCAGTTGAGGACGAGTACGTTCATGCCCTTCTTCCCGTGCCGTTCGGTCTCGTGCGATTCCGCCGGGGAGAGCTCTCCCCCGCGTTCGTCCGAGCAGCGTTCCGGCGTGTCGTTCTGGCTCTGATGACAGTCTCCGGTGGCGCCTCCCCGCACCCGCCGGAAACCACTTCCGGGGCGCCCAGGAGGCCAGCGGGACATCATAACGCCCGGAGGCGAACGGAACGAGTGGAGACCAGGTAAAGAGACGGGGTGGAGCCCCCCGGGAACCGACCGGCCGCGCGCGGGTCTCACCCGGCGGAGGACATCGATGAGAACGCAGATCGCCGCCGCCCTGACCCTCGCCCTCGCCGCCGCCGCCCCTGCTCACGCCGCGGCGCGGGGAGGGTTCGAGCTCTCCGTCCTCGTCGACGGCGCCCAGCGCCCCGAGTTCCACAAGGGTGGGACCGTCTACGTGGAGGCGTTGAAAGGGCGCGAGTACGCGCTCCGCGTCACGAACCCCCTCGGAGTCCGCGTCGGCGTCGCCCTGGCCGTCGACGGGCTCAATACCGTGGACGCCTCGCACCGCGACGCCGTCTCCGCAACGAAGTGGATCCTCGAGCCGTACCAGTCGATCGTCCTCGAGGGGTGGCAGGTGAACCTCTCCGACGCCCGCCGCTTCGTCTTCACCGGCGAGCGCGATTCCTATGGGGCCGCCCTCGGCAAGACCGAGAACCTCGGCGTCCTCGAAGCCGTCTTCTTTCGCGAGAAGGTCCGCCGTTTCGTGCCGGTGTTGCCGCAGGGATGCGATTCGAAGGATGCCGCCGGCAGGCCCGCCAGCGAGGCGCCGGCCCCGAGGGCGAAGGGGGAAGCCGAGGCGTCGCGGCAGGAGAAGAGTGCAGCCTCGTCGCTCGCCGACGAGTACGCCGCGACGGGAATGGGAGAACGGACGCGGCACGACGTGACGCGCGTCGACCTCGAGCTCGAACGGACCCCCGCCGCAAGGGTGAGGATCCGCTACGAATTTCGGCCCCAGCTCGTACGCCTCGGGATCCTGCCCGCCGAGGACGACCGGCTCGCCCGGCGCGAGCGGGCGCGCGGCTTCGACCGCTTCTGTCCCGAACCCGACCGCTGAGAGCTCCGGTCTCCTTCGGCCGGAGGATCGCCCCTGAGCCCTGGCTCCGGGGCGATCCCTATTTCAGGTCTCCCAGGAAACGGGAGTACTCCTCGAAGTAGCCGCCGAGAGCGAGACAGAAGCCACTCCCCCCCAGCTCGTCCGCGAGCGCGAGCGGAACACGGCGCACGCGAACGACGGTTCCGTGGCATTTCACCGTCTTCCCGTTCGGAAGGTGCAGGGTCGTCTGGAGATGCTCGCCGAGCTTCGGCACGTACTGGCTCGAGATGGAGAGTCCGGTGTGGGAGATGTCCCAGGTGAAGCCGGAGGCCGTCCTTCCCTCCACGGCGATGTCGACGAGGAGCCGTTTCTTCAATCTCGAAAACGTCCGCTTCTCGTTCATGGTTCCCCCGACGAACGGCGTTCGTGCTGCCAAAGGCCTGATTGAACTCCCCGGAGGATACAGAACTCCCTTGACCGTTCGTTCCGTCACGAATACCCTAGCATTCCGGTAGGAATAGATCTGAAGATATCCCAGCGCGGCCTCTATGCCCTCAAGGCGCTGATCCACCTCGCGGAGCGGTGGAAGGCAGGGACCATCCCGACCCGCGAGATCGCCGAACGCGAAGAGATACCCGAAAAGTTCCTCGAGGCGATCCTCCTGACCCTCAAGAACGCCCGGATCGTGAAGAGCCGCAGGGGCCGCGAGGGGGGCTACGAGCTTCGCCGCCCTCCCGGTGAGGTCGTCGTCGGCGACGTTGTGAGGCTCCTCGACGGGCCGCTCGCTCCGTTCGGAGACGCCGCCGAGCTCACGCACCTGGTGAAAACCGAACCCCGCCACGCCGGCCTCTTCGACCTGTTCCTCGACGTCCGGAATGCCGCCGCCGCAATCCTCGACAACACCACGCTGGCCGACCTCCTGGAGCGCGACCGGAAGATCCTCGTCGCGCGGCACGACTCAACGGACGTTGCATTGGAGCCGAAGTGAGACTCCTCGGAAACAGACTGCCCGGACCCGGCGCTGCCCTCACCTCCTCCGTCGCTCTTTTCCTGTCCCTCCTCCACCCCGCTCCCGGGCGCGCCGCCGGCGCGCCGCCTCCGGTCGAAATCCTGAACGCTTCCTACGACCCGACGCGGGAGCTCTACAAGGACGTCAACGCCGCTTTCGCGAAGCAGTACCGGGAGCGGACGGGCACGTCCGTGACGGTCCGGATGTCGCACGGCGGCTCGGGGAAGCAGGCCCGCGCGGTCCTCGACGGCCTCCAGGCCGACGTCGTGACCCTCGCCCTCGCCTACGATATCGACGTCCTCTCCGACCGCCGCCTCGTGAAGCCGGGCTGGCAGGCCCGGCTCCCCCACAACTCCACGCCCTACACCTCTACGGTCGTCTTCCTCGTGAGGTCGGGCAACCCGAAGAGGATCCTCGACTGGGTCGACCTCGCGAGGCCGGGGATCTCGGTCGTCACTCCTAACCCGAAGACCTCCGGCGGCGCCAGGTGGAACTACCTGGCGGCGTGGGGAGCGTCGCTGAAGGCCGGAAAGGGAGAATCGGCGGCTCGCGAGCTCGTGGCCGGGCTGTTCCGCAACGTTGCCGTTCTCGACACCGGCGCCCGAGGCTCCACGACGTCGTTCGTCCAGCGCGGTCTCGGCGACGTCCTCCTCGCCTGGGAGAACGAAGCCCACCTCGCCCTGGCCGAAACGGGCCGGGGCCGCGTCGAGATCGTCGTCCCGAAGAGCTCCGTCCTCGCCGAACCGCCTGTCGCCGTCGTCGACGCCGTCGTCGACCGGAAGGGGACCCGCGCCGTCGCCGAGGCCTACCTCCGCTTCCTCTACTCGCCCGAGGGCCAGGCGCTCGCGGCGAAGCACCACTACCGGCCTCGCGTTTCCGAGGCCGCCGCAAGGGCGGGGCGCACGTTCCCCCCGGTCGCCATGTTCACCGTAGACGAGCTCTTCGGAGGCTGGCGCGCAGCACAGAAGAAGCACTTCGACGACGGCGGCGTCTTCGACTCCCTCTTCGTCAACCGGTGAGAATGGCCCGCGTCACCCCGTCGCTCCTCCCCGGCTTCGGGCCGGCCCTCGGCGTGACGCTCCTCGGGCTCTCGCTCGTCGTCCTCGCGCCCCTCGCCACGCTCCTGGCGACCTCCCTGCGCGGCAGCCCCGCGGAGTTCCTCGCCGCCGTCACGACCCCCCGCGTCCTGGCGGCTCTCGAGCTCTCCTTCCTCCTCTCCCTCGGCGCTGCGGCCGTCTCCGCTCTCCTCGGCCTTCTCCTCGGCTGGGTCCTCGTGCGATACCGCTTCCCCGGCCGGCGCGTCCTCGACGCCCTCATCGACCTTCCCTTCGCCCTGCCGACCGCCGTCGCCGGCATCACGCTCACGACCCTCTATGCCCCGAACGGCTGGCTCGGGAAGCCGCTCGCCGCCCTCGGAGTCCCGGTCGCCTTCACGCCCCTCGGGATCGGCGTGGCGCTCGTCTTCCTCGGGATCCCGTTCACCGTGCGGACGCTCCAGCCCGTCCTGGCGAGCCTCGACCCGGAGGTCGAGGACGCCGCCGCGAGCCTCGGGGCCACGCGGCTGGAGACCGTCCGGCGCGTTCTCTTCCCTGAGGTCCTCCCGTCCCTCCTGACGGGCACGACCCTCGCCTTCGCGCGAGGCCTCGGCGAGTACGGCTCGGTCGTCTTCATCTCGGGGAACATGCCCATGAAGACCGAGATCGCCCCGCTCCTCGTCATGACGAAGCTCGAGCAGTACGACGTGGCCGGGGCCACCGCCCTGGCCGTGGTCCTCCTCGTCTCCTCGTTCCTCCTCCTCCTCGTCCTGAACCGGCTCGAGGCATGGGCCGAGGGTCGAAGGCGATGAGCGCTCCCCGTCCGCGCGAGCCGCGCGCCGTCCGCCTCGTCCTGATCGGCCTCGCGCTCGCGGCGATCGGCCTCTTCCTTCTCGTCCCGCTCGCCGCCGTCTTCGTGGAGGCCTTCCGCCACGGGGCCGGGGCCTGGTTCGCCGCCGTCTCGGACCCCGACGCCCGGCACGCGGTGAAGCTGACGCTCCTCGTCGCGGCGATCGCCGTCCCGGTGAACGCCGCGTTCGGACTCGCTGCCGGCTGGGCCCTCGGGAAGTTCCGCTTCCCGGGGCGCAACCTCGTCCTGACGCTCGTCGACCTGCCGTTCGCCGTCTCCCCCATCGTCGCCGGCCTCGTCTTCGTCCTCGTCTTCGGCAGGTCGAGCCCGCTCGGCGGCTGGCTCGCGGGCCACGGGATCGAGGTCGTCTTCGCCGTGCCGGGCATCGTCCTGGCGACCGTCTTCGTCACCTTTCCCTTCGTCGCCCGCGAGCTGGTCCCGCTCATGCAGTCGCAGGGAACCGACGAAGAGGAGGCGGCGCGCGTCCTCGGAGCCGGGTTCTTCAAGACGTTCCTCCGCGTGACCCTTCCGAACGTGAAGTGGGCGCTCCTCTACGGAGTCGTCCTCTGTACGGCCCGCGCCGTCGGCGAGTTCGGCGCGGTCTCCGTCGTCTCCGGCCACATTCGGGGCGCGACGAACACGCTGCCGCTGCACGTCGAAACGCTCTACAACGAGTACGCGACCCAGGGGGCGTTCGCGGCCGCGTCGCTCCTCACGCTGGTCGCCCTCGCCGCGATGCTGGCCAAGGCGTTCCTCTCCCGGCACGCCGGAGAGGAGGCCCCGTGAGCATCGAGGTCCGGTCTGTCTCGAAGTCCTTCGGGGCCTTTCTCGCGCTCGACGACGTCTCCCTGCGCGTCGGCAACGGCGAGCTCGTCGCGCTCCTCGGACCCTCGGGCTCGGGAAAGACGAGCCTGCTTCGGATCATCGCGGGGCTCGAGGAGCCCGACCGGGGCACGGTCCTCTTTCACGGCGAGGACGCGACCCGGCGCGACGCCCGCGAGCGCGGCATCGGCTTCGTCTTCCAGCACTACGCCCTCTTCCGGAGGATGACCGTTTTCGAGAACGTCGCCTTCGGCCTGCGCGTGAAGCCGCGCGACGAGCGGCCGCCCGAGGCCGCGGTGCGCAAGCGCGTCACCGACCTGCTCAAGCTCGTGCAGCTCGACTGGCTCGGCGACCGGCTGCCCTCGGAGCTCTCCGGCGGCCAGCGCCAGAGGGTCGCCCTCGCGCGGGCCCTGGCCGTCGAGCCGAAAGTCCTCCTCCTCGACGAGCCGTTCGGATCGCTCGATGCCCGCGTGCGGCAGGAGCTGCGCCGCTGGCTCCGGCGGCTCCACGACGAGATCCGTCTCACGAGCCTCTTCGTGACGCACGACCAGGAGGAGGCGCTCGAGGTCGCCGACCGCGTCGTCCTCCTCGACCGCGGGCGGATCGTCCAGGCCGGCACCCCCCGGGAGCTCTTCGAGAGACCCGCCACCCCCTTCGTCCTCGACTTCCTCGGCTCCGTGAACATATTTCACGGCCGGGTCGAGAACGGCCGCGCCCTCCTCGGGCCCCTCTCCGTCGACTACCCCGAACACCCCCACTCAGAGTCGGCCCCGGCGTCGGGCTATGCGCGCTCGTGGGAGATCGACCTGGCGCGCGACACCGGCGGCCCCGGGGGGTTCCTCGCGACGGTCCGTCACGTCTCGGTGGCGGGCGCCGTCGTGCGCCTCGAGCTCGACCCGGACGACGGCTCCTCGCTCAAGGTGGAGATCTCCCGGGAACGATTCGAGGAGCTCGCGCCGGAGCCTGGCGAGCGGCTGCGCGTGACGCCGAGGAAGGTCCGGGTCTTCCTGACGGAACCAGGCCGGGAGTAGGTCCCTCCGCCGCGCCCCTTCCCGACGGATCGGCCCGACGGCCACCCGGCCGTAAGCCTCCCGTCAACCCGCCAGGAGGGCCTCGGCCGCCAGGCGTCGCACCGTCGTCTCGACCTCGCTCGCGAAGACGGCCCGGATGACTTCCGGGTCCCGGACGGGCTCGCCCGCCTGGCTCAGGTCGAAGCGCCCCGCGAGGACCTCCTCGACGAGCGCGTCCAGGACTCGATCGACGTCGCGGGTCCCGTCGAGCAGGAGCAGGACGGCCCGCTCGAACTCTTCGAGCTCGACGGCCCGGCGCCGGAGGTTCGTCACGCGCGTGGCGGTCGCGGCCTGCAGCCTCGCGTACGCGCTCGCGACCGGCCTTTCGGAGACGTCGACGACCGGCCGAGGCGGCCGGACGTGCAGATCGACGAGGTCCGAGATGTAGAGCTGGAGAATCGCCCCCATGAGCTCGTTCCGCACTTCGGCCCCGCCCGCTATGACCGGCCCGTCGGGGGCTGCGAGGCGCGCCTGGACCCTGGACCAGAGGGTCTCGAAGTCGAGCGCACGCGGACGCTCCTCGAAGAGCGTCAGGAGGGCCGCCTTCACCACGGGCCTGTTCGTGGTCACGGAACCGGCCTTCTCGGGCCGTGCGAACTCCACGGCAGAATCGTCCGAGACGACCGGGTCGGGGACGCCCGGCATCACCGCCGTTGTGACGGAGAGTCCGGCGATCACATCGGGCCCCCTGCGGGCCGCCACGGGTCCGCCGGCCCGTCTCAGGACCGTCCGCCGGAAGGACCGGTTGATGACGAAGTCGAGGTACTGCTCTCGCGAGGAGACGTCCGTCGCCCAGCGGGAGATCGCCTCCTGGGCCGGCGCCGGCAAGCCCTGGAGCAGCCCCGAAGTGCTCGCCTCGGCCACGAACTCCAGCCCGAACCTCGCCGCGCGCGTCAGGAACTCGTGGACATGCGTCGGCTGGTTCTCCTCCTCGAGGAACTCGTGGAAAAGGTAGGCATCCGAGACCTCCCGAAGCACCTCACGCTCGACCTGAAGTCCTCTCCCGTAGGGGCTGGAGGGATTCGGAAGGACCCCCGTCAGCTCTTCGACGATGCCTCTCGCCCTCTCCAGCCGCTCCGACGCGCTCGCCGGATGGCGCGCGTGGTAGAGCATGAGCTCGCGGATCATTCCCCGCTCGTGCCAGCCCGGGTAGGTGTTGTAGCTCACGAAGGCCAGGCCGTTCGGAGAGAGGTTCTCCGAGCAGATGGAGAAGATCCGCTCGCGCACGAAGTCCGGCACCCACGAGTAGACGCCGTGGCAGACGATGTAGTCGAAGAGCCCGAAGGACGCGTCGACGTCGGTGAGGCTCATGGCGTGGAGGACGACGTTCTCGAGGCCGAGCTGCGCCGCCCTTTCGCGAGCCTCTTCGATCTGCAGGACGGAGAGGTCGACGCCGACGAAGGACGACTCCGGGGCCTCGAGCGCCATCGGCAGGAGGTTGCCCCCTCGCGCGCAGCCGAGCTCGAGCACCCGGAACCGCTCCACCGGTGGCGCAGGGACCCCGTGGACGATCGCCAGCGTCGCGAGGTGATCCGGATGCGTCATGAAGAAGCACCGATCGCTGTACGGAACCTCGTCGTAGCTGCTCGCGGCTGCGGTCGTCATGAAGTGACCTCCTCGTCCCGGGGATTCAGTGGGTTCGGTGGAGGGCCCCCTCGAGGGCCGTCCGGGCGTCGGTCTTCCCGTCGCGGTACTTGACGATGACCGCCGCCGAGATGGAAAGGCCCCGCACGTGCGCCCAGGAGCCGGGCGCCGGGCGGGAGCCCGGGACGACGACCGCGCCCTCCGGCACGGTGAGGGGTGCCGATCCCGTGGCCCGCAGCTCGCATTCGTTTGCGAGATCGTAGATCACGCTCGACGCGGTCAGGATGACCCCTGCGGCGAGGACGGCGCGGGAGCGGACACGGACCCCCTCGTAGAGGCCGACGCCTCCGCCCACGAAGACGTCGTCCTCGACGACGACCGGGAGCGCCCCGACCGGCTCGAGGACCCCGCCGAGCTGTGCTGCGGCCGAGAGGTGGACCCTCTTTCCCACCTGTGCGCAGGAGCCGACGAGGGCGTGGCTGTCGATCATCGCTCCCTCGTCGACGTAGGCCCCGACGTTCACGTAGGCCGGCGGCATGACGACGACGCCCCTCGCGACGAACGCGCCGCGCCGGATCGCCGTTCCCCCGGGGACGACCCGGACGCCTGGCGGCAGCCCGCCGCGGGGCGGGAGCGTGTCCCGGTCGCGGAAGGCGAACGGTGGCGCCGAGAGGTCGGTGTCGACGCCGAGGCGGAAGGCGCGGAGGATCGCCTCCTTCACCTCCGGGTTCACGCGCCAGCCGTCGCCCACGGGCTCGGCGGCGCGGAGCTCTCCCCTCTCGAGCCGGTCGAGCAGCGCCAGCACCTCGTCGCGCGAGAGCGCGTCGCTCACGACGCCTCCTCGACCGCGTTCCCCGCGTCGTCGAGGAGCCCGGCTTCCTTCAGGGCCTCCTCCATCGGCTTGTGCTGGCCTTTCGAGAGCGGAACGAGCGGGAGACGCAGGACGTCGTGGATCAGGCCGAGGCGGTGGAGGGCCCACTTCACCGGGATCGGATTCGACTCGCGGAAGTTCGCCCGCATGAGCGGCAGGAGCTTCGCCTGGAGGCGCGCGGCCTCGTCCCGCTCGCCCGTGAGCGCGGCCTCCACGAGCGCCACCAGGAGCGCCGGCGCCTCGTTCGAGATGACCGCGATCACGCCGTCCGCGCCGCAGGCGATCATCGGGAGCGCGAGCGAATCCTCGCCCGAGAGGACGGAGAATCCAGCCGGCCGGTGCCGCAGGATCTCGCAGGCCTGGTCGAGGCTCCCGGAGGCTTCCTTCACCGCGCAGATCCGCGGGTCCTCCGCGAGCTGAAGGACCGTTTCCGGGAGCATGTTCACGCCCGTGCGCGAGGGGACGTTGTAGGCGACGACGGGCAGGTGCCCGGCGTCGGCCACGGCTCGGAAGTGCTCGAGGAGACCGCGCGGTGTCGGCTTGTTGTAGTACGGCGTCACGACGAGGAGGGCATCGGCGCCCGCCTTCCGGCACCGCTCTGCGAGCTTCTGCGACCTCCGCGTGTCGTTCGACCCGCAGCCGGCGATCACCCGGATGGCGCGCCGGGCCGACCGCGCCTCCTCCACCGTCACGGTGACGACCCGCTCGTGCTCGTCGGGATCGAGAGTCACGGACTCCCCTGTCGTCCCGCACGGGACGACGCCGGCGACGCCTCCCGCAACCTGGCGGCGCACGAGCTTCCGGAGGGCCGGCTCGTCGAGGTCCCCCTTCTCCGTGAACGGAGTCACGAGCGCCGTGAAGACCCCCGTGAGGTGGATGCGGGTCGGCTCCTGCGTCTTCATGCGGTCCTCCTGTCGAGGAAGTCGTCGAAGTTGACGGGCCCTGTCAGTCCCGACCGTACGAGCCACTCCGCGGCCTGGACGGCACCGAGGGCAAAGAGGCTCCGGGAACGGGCCCGGTGGACGAGCTCGATCGACTCGTCCGGCCCCTCGAAGACGAGGACGTGCTCCCCCGGCTGGCCCCCGAGGCGCAGCGAGACGATCGGGATCTCCTCCCCCGCCTCCCGCCCCACGCCGACGGACTCGGCGATCGCCTTCGCGGTCCCCGACGGCGCGTCCTTCTTGGCGGAGTGGTGCCGCTCCACGATCGCCGGCTCGAACTCGGGGAAGCGGGCGAGGGCGCCTCCGAGGACCATCGCCGCGCGCCGAAGCGCCGCGACGCCGATGGAGAAGTTCGGGGAGTGGAGGAACGGCACGCGCCGCTCCCCCGCGAGCCGCTTCATCGGCAGGGCGTCCCACCCCGTCGTCCCGGAGACGACCGGGACCCGGTGCATCAGGAGCGCCGCCACCGTCTTCGGCGCCGCCTCCGGCGTCGTGAACTCGAACGCCACGTCGACGACGTCGGGCTCGAGCGCCTCCAGGTCGTCGCGCCGGCCGACCCGCGCGCGGACGCCGTGCCCGCGCTGGACGAGGACCGCCTCGATGGCCCGCCCCATCTTCCCCGGGCCCACGATGAGAGCCTTCACGCCGCCTCCTTCTCGAAGAGCTCGCGGTGGAGCCTGCGGAGCGCCTCGGGCGCGTCCGGAGCCTGCACCACGAACGTGAGATTCGTCTCCGAGGCCCCCTGCGAGATGAGGACCACGTTGATGTCGCCGAGCGCCGCGAAGACCCGCGCCGCCACGCCGGCGGTCGTCCTGAGACGCCGCCCCACCACAGAGACGACGGCGAGGTCGCCGAGGACCGACACGTCGGCGAACTCCGAGAGATCGCGGACGAGGGCGTCGATCGGCGCCCCGCCGTCGACCGTGATCGAGATCGACACCTCGCTCGTCGCGATGACGTCCACCGCGACGGCGTGCCGCTCGAACACCGAGAAGACGCGGGCCGCGTAGCCGTGGGCCATGAGCATTCGCGGACTCCCGACGAAGAGCGCCGCGACGCCCGTCCGCATCGCGAGCGCCCTCACGCCCGCGCCGGACGCCTCCGCCCGCACGGTCGTCCCCGGGGCGTGGGGCCGGAACGTGTTCCTCACGCGCACCGGGAGACCGCGCGCGATGGCCGGCCGGATCGTCGCAGGGTGGAGGACCTTCGCGCCGAAGAAGGCCAGCTCCGCCGCCTCGGCATAGCCCGCCTCCGGCACGAGACGCGCGCCAGGGACGAGGCGCGGGTCGGCCGTCAGGATCCCGTCGACGTCGGTCCAGATCTCGATCGCCTCGACGGGCGCGCCGGCGTCGTGAAGCGCCGCACCGAGCAGTGCTGCCGAGAAGTCCGACCCGCCCCGCCCGAGCGTCGTCGTCGAGCCGTCGGGCGCCGCCCCGACGAAACCCCCGGTGACGACGACCTTCCCGGCGGCGCTCTCGGGCAGGAGGCGGCTCGCGGCCTTCCCCGCGAGGGCGGCTTCGTCGGGCGTCGCGGCACCCCAGGTCGCGTCGGTCGCCATCCACTCGCGGGGATCCACCCGCGCGACCGCGACGCCCCGCTTCTCGAGTGCCGCGGCGGTCAGCGCCGCCGAGAGGAGCTCCCCCGCCGAGCAGATCGCGTCGGACGTGCGGGCCGAGAGCTCGCCGAGAAGAGCGACTCCGGTGGCGAGGCTCTCGAGCCTCGCCAGCTCGCGCGAGATCTCTTCCCGGAGCGCGCCGGCCGCGCCCTGCCCGAGGCCGAGCGCGTCCACCGCCGTGCGGTGCTTCTCACCCAGCGTCGCGATCGCCGCCGCCGCTGCGGCCCTGTCCCCCGTGCGTGCCGCGCTGGAGAGGTCCAGGAGGGCATCGGTGACGCCCCCCATCGCCGAGACGACGACGAACGGCTCCTCGGCGAGCCGCGATGCGACCAGCTCCGCCACACCCGCGATCCGCTCGCCGCTCCCCACCGAGGTGCCGCCGAACTTCATCACGAGCATGGCGTCTTCCTCAGAGCCGCCCCGTCGCGGCCAGGAGCTCGGCGTTCAGGAGCGCCGCGCCCGCCGCCCCGCGGACGGTGTTGTGGACGAGGAGGGTGAAGCGGGCGTCGTAGACCGGGTCGGGGCGCAGCCGCCCGACGGTGACCACCATTCCGTGCCCGGCCTCCACGTCGCGGATCGGCTGCGGCCTGTCCCGCTCGTCGCGGACGACGATGGGCCGCGGGGGGACCGACGGGAGGCCGAGGCGCTGCGGCTCGCCCGTGAACCCCTCGAGCGCCTCCCGGATCTCCCCGAGCGAGGCCTTCCGCGAGAGCTTCACGAAGACCGACTCCGTGTGCCCGTCGCGCACGGGGACGCGGTTGACGGATACGGAGATCGGGAAGGCCGCCGGGACGACCCGGTCGCCGTCGAGCGCCCCGAGGATCTTCCCCGGCTCCTCCGCGATCTTCTCCTCTTCGCCGTCGATGAACGGGATGACGTTTCCCTGCGCGTCCAGCGAGGGGACGCCCGGATAGCCCGCGCCGGACAGCGCCTGGAGCGTCGTGACGCAGACCGCCTCGATGCCGAAGGCGCGGTGGAGAGGCGCGAGCGCCATCGCGAGGCCGACGACGACGCAGTTGGGGTTCGTGACGATGCCGCCTCCCGC
>Ga0209573_1005077_pt1 | contig 12212 bp, 15 predicted proteins | sample TNRBio252014_DNA_FD_185870 | JGI IMG/M metagenome (GOLD analysis project Ga0209573, IMG submission 185870) | Wastewater treatment Type I Accumulibacter community from EBPR Bioreactor in Madison, WI, USA - TNR Reactor_6/25/2014_ DNA (SPAdes)... | ecosystem: Engineered > Bioreactor > EBPR >...
TACGGTACGGTAGTCGGTTCCCTACGGTACGGTAGTCGGTTCCCTACGGTACGGTAGTCGGTTCCCTACGGTACGGTAGTCGGTTCCCTACGGTACGGTAGTCGGTTCCCTACGGTACGGTAGTCGGGATAGCTACTAGGGGCTAGATCACGAAACGGAAAAAATCGTACGCTAAGCCTCGGCTTGTTAAATGAACTTCCCGTGAAACCGGAAGAACAGGTGATCGATGTTGGATGTGGAACGGGCTGGTTTACCCACCGACTGGCGGTACTATCGAGCCTGTGCGTCACCGTACTAGACACCAAGGTAAAAAATGGTAAGAAATTAATTCTCATTTGATTTTGTTTTAAAAATAATATTCCAACTCTTATTAATACCCTTAATAAAATTAATCTCCCAAGGTAAGTCGTATTGTGTTAATTCATATTTAAAACGTTTTAAAGTTCCCTCATGAGCACATAATGATTGCAACCTTTCCAATCCAATTTTCCAACTCGATTCTTTTCCTATGCTAACAGCTACTAACTCAAGTAGCTTCTTCTTAATACCTGATTCTTCTTTTAAAATCATTTGGTCTATTGCTAAGAGGCCACGTAATTTAGCAGATTCTTGAATTCGATTATTAAAATTTATTCTGATTTTATCAACTTGCTCTTCTCTATTCTTCAAATACTCAACATTGATTAATGTAAATATTTCCGACCTATTTTCATCTTCTCTAAAGATATTTCCTCTATAAGTAGTGCTTACCAAGCGGACTAATGCCTCTTCTACCCAAATGTAGTTCTTACCAGCTTTGACATCTCTTCCCACAGCTTTTAGACATTCATAAGCAGTAAAATCTATATAGGAAGGGAAATAGCCTATTTGTAATGCAATTTCACCCGCTTTACTCAAAGCAAACCGTAATATATCAAAATCCCAAATCTTGGCCATGCCATAATCGTGATTGGCTGTCACCTCTAGCCAGCGTTTTCCATCCGCTGATGAATAGCGAATGCTTTTGATTCTTTTTGCCTTCGCGGTCGAACAAAATGGAAATAGCATTAAGTTACGTTCATTACGATAACGAGTAAGGTCTACAGGCGACTTGGCAAGCACTAGCGCTTGTTCTCTCAGTGGAGCGTCCTCTGTTTCTTGGCGTTCCCGTGCTTCGCGGGCTTCCCGTTTGATACGTTGTTGATCCAATTCAGCCAACAGCTTTTGATGGTCTTCCCAAGTTTGGGCCATGGTGATGACTCCCAAGGGTAAGGGGATTGCTTACTGATCCTGTTCCAACGCACCGCTGAGGTTGTACTGAATCCAAGCGCTACGGCTAACACCACGCCGTTTGGCAGCGGCATCAATGCGGCTCAATAAGTCAGGATCGAAACGCAAAGTGACCATGATTTTGTGTGCCTCGACCGGCGGTGAGCTGGCGGCGGCGATGAATTGTTCGGCGGCGTGTTCGGCATCGGTGGGTTGATGCTGTCGTTTAGGTTTCTTTCCGATAGCCATTGCATATCACTTGAATTTATTTTTGATAGACAAATGATATCAATCGAGCCAGTTCATCGACGGCTTTTTGATCGCGGGGAAGGTATTCGATGATGCCCTTGCCTTGGGCAGCGGCGTTGGGATAGACCTTGCGACGGACGATGGGGCTATCCAGATAGTGGATTCGGGTACATTGTCGTAGATAGGTTGCTGCTTCTTCGTTGTCCTTGCCCACCGAATCGGCGGCGTTCAGGACTGAAAAGGCGTTGAGGTTTTCATTGATCGTTTCGGCCTCTTCGATCAAAGCAGCCATATGATCGATAGCCCACACGTCGAAAGTACGCGGTTGGAAGGGAATCAAGAGCGTATCAGCGACAGTTAGTGCTGCACGTAAACTGGCGGTATCGCGTCCGCCGACATCAATCAATACGTCGTCATATTTCGGGGCGAGCTGACGAGCTTGTGCCCGCACTGACGAACCGCTCAGGGCTACGGCGGTATAGTCGGTCAATCGGGCTTGTTCGCTGCGCAGCTCGGTGAAGGTCAGGGCGGTGCCTTGTTCGTCACCATCGATGAGGAGTACATCGTACCCTTGTACCGCACGGGCAATCACGAAATTGATCGCTAAGGTGGTTTTGCCCACGCCCCCCTTGACGTTTCCAACAACGACAATCATCTTGATTTACTATGAATATCTTTTGTATATCTATTTTATATCAAAAATATAGCTAAAGAATTATAAAAGCTATCAATAGTTCACCACCATAATTTTTCAAACCGTCGCGGGTTGGAGGCGGTGTAACGCACGGTGTTCTGGATGTTGCGGTGGCCGAGATAATCTTGAATGAGCCGGGTGTCCGCACCCTGATCGGCCAGGGCGTAGCCGCAGGCGTGCCGCAGCATGTGCGGGTACACCGGCAGCGGGAGCCCAGCCAGCTCCCCATACTTGCGCACCGCCAGCCACACGGTCTTGCGGCTCAAGGGCTGTCGCCGCTCGCTGACGAAAAAGGCATCCGTCGGCGGCTTCATCGCCTTGCGCTCCCGCAGCCAGGCTTGAATGACGCGGATTTCCTCTGGCCGCAACGGCTGCGTCGTCGATAACCCCTGCTTCAACCGCAACACATGCACCACCCGGTTTTCCGCGTCCACTTGCGACAGTTTCAGCCCGCACGCTTCAGAGACCCGCAACCCGTGGCGGAACATCAACACCAACAAGCAGCGGTCGCGGGCCGCATTGCGGCTCCCCTTCGTCGCCGCGATCAGCCGATCCACCTCCGCCGCCACCAGATAATTGCGCTCAAGCATTGTAAGGTCTATTGTGAAGTCAACTAGGACGCCCACTCTATCAAGCCCTTATCAAGGGTGCGATAGAAAACATCAGACAGAATAAAACAGAGGGTCCAGTTGAGCGGTTGGGTGGTCTCCTGTCTGAAGTGCAACGAAACATCGGGGTTGCGTCCAGAGAGGAGCCAGTCAATGAGGGCTACCACCACCTCACGCTGAAAACGCGGTTGAGGCTGGAGACGCTGTTGGATATCGGCCAGAGGCCGACCGCCATCGCCCGATTTGCTTAAGTTTACTTCGGGCCTTCGGCCCTGCGGGACCTGCGCTGCTGCGTGGCTCCGGCTCCTTAGCAAGGCGTTAGACACAGAAAAGGAGGAGGCCCGTGAATAAAACAGTATCGTATGCGCTTCTGATTATCTGCTTGCTCGCGTCTATGGTGATGGCTTCAACTAGTCAATTCGATGAGCTTCAGGTTGGACCGGTAAATTTAACGCAAGACATCAATGGTGTCTCGGTAACAACCATTGTTAAGTCATTCTTCAAAATGCACACAAACGAAAAAGGGCTATACCTTAAAGCAAGGATTGTCGCTGATCTTTCTGATTTGCAAAGAAAAATTGGTCAGATTATTGATACATTCCCACTTCCAACTGATAATTGCCGAAGCTACAACGGAAATAACCCAGTGGTTAAGATTCCTCGGAAGGAACTAGCGGTCTCAGATAACATTGCGGTGCTTAATATCAGCGGTAGCGTCGTTATGTGGGATTGTAGAGAAAACCCAATCCCCAATTCCAAGGTGGAGTGGAGAAATGAAACCGTAGCCTCGATTTCAGGAACTAAGATAAAGACCAAAGTTCCCAAAGTAATTACTTGGCCAGGAGACCCAATAAAGGGTGAGCTCGGAAGTCAGTCATTTGATGCAAGTCTACCTGTTATTGTGTATGCGCCGAATTCGCAAACTGCCGCAATCAAGTTTGGTGACCCTAAAATTAATTTAAAAGGGCAGTACGCATTTATTACCGAGGGTATCCTCAGTATCGCAGGAATTGATATTAACTCCGAGGCAAAAAAAGCACTGGATAAAGCAATTGATCCAACTTCACTACAGCAAACCATTCCAGAGGAATATGCACAGCTCAACCCCGTTGTTGAAAAGCTAGAGTTTTTTGACAACAATGGAGCATTGAATATATCGATCCACTTATCTGCAGCGGTTCCAGTAGAAAAGATAAATGCTTTTATTCAACTTCTCTTAAATAAATAGGGCTTAATTATGAGTCTTGCGAGGTTTGAGAAGGCGGCACCTATTACTGTTTTGGGGTGTATCTGCGCAATAATTATTAGTAGAGCACCAGCGCTTGTTGACGAATTCAGTGTGGCAGGTATAAAGTTCAATATTAATGCAGGATATGTCATAGTTTTTTCAATTCCCTTAATTACATTGCTGTTGGCTTGGCTCTGGATTATCCGCGACAGATCTACTTTAGATAATTTTCCATACTCTAATAATAAATGGTTAGTTTCAATCTTGGTGATTTTCCCATCACTTGCAGCGTTATTTTTGTATGTTCAATTTGTAACAGAATTCGCACCTTCGGGCGAGTGTAATGTTTTTTCATCGCTCCGTTACTTTTGGGATATCAATCTATGGGAAATGAAGCCAGAGTATTGCTTCAATCTCCCAAAGCAAGTGCAAGATCTCATGCCTTATATATACCCTCCTTTACAGACTTGGCTCTATTTGTGTCTTGTTGGTGTAAGCGTGGTTATTAGCACAAAGCTTTGGAAATATTACCGTGCTTAACAAGCAGATGCGCGCTGACACATACTGTAGCAGTATGTGTCTGTGAGCCAAGCGTTATCCTTGAAAAATCCGCCTAGGTTCACATCCCTGCCCTCCTGAAAACCGCTTGTTTCTTGCCATTCATCCCACGCAATTCAAGATAAGCGCCCATATCGTGAGCATCCAAGCACCGAATAGCGCCGCCTAATATCGGTGTGGCATCATCAAAGATCACCAAAATTTGGTTAATCGTTCTATAAATAATGTTTATAAGAAATAAAATATTCCCTTTCTTTGAAAGTATTTCAGCCTATCACTGGAAGAAAATACGCAAACTTCACTGCGCCACTGCCCCAGTGCGTGAATGACAGGTGCTTGAAGAGGCGTTTGGAGTGTCATTGAAATGTGGCAGTGAACAGGGTCACACCTGTTGCATCTAGCGATGCTGTGGATAAGTCGGAAAAGTAATGTAACCTAATGAATCCATTGATCTATTCCAGGCACCTTGAGGTGTTTCAAAGTGTTTTGAAGTGCATCCCCTAAAATAGCCTATAAAAGCAACGGCTTGAAAAACCTACGTGCTCGGTAAACTTTGCCCAGGCTTTTGATGCAGAAGGCAGCTAGGAAAAAGATAAATAGACCTGGCTAAGAGCAAGCCCACGTTGGAAAGCGAGCAGTTAAAGCATCAAGATCCTGTTAACAAATGCCCCCTATTACCCGCAACTGTGTATCCATTTACTAACTGCCAGACTCTCCAGCGTCTGCCTTTCCTAATTAACTGATTTATATTGATAAAGAGATAGTGGTGCCAAATGGCATCAAATGGCAGCGTTTTGGCACAGCTTTTTTAAATAATTTTCATAGGCTTATTTCGGTATGGCTGTTTTTTGATCGCATCGCTAGATGCAACAGGTGTGACCCTGTTCACTGCCACATTTCAATAACACTCCAAACGCCCCTTCAAACATCTGTCATTCACACACTGGGGCAGACCGATCTGCTCCCACATCGCTTTTACCATCCAGCGGTGCCCGCTGAAATCTTCGGGATGGGGCTATCTCACCCCTAACTAGGGCCTCGGCTTCCAGGAGGCTCTACATCAAATCTTCAAATAGCGTTGCGTCCATCTCACAACTCTTCGACCTGCTCCCCGCCCTAGAGCCGTTAAACGGGATTGGGTATACCAAGGGAAGGGAAACCACGCTAAAACGCGGCAGAACGCTTCTACGGCGATTTTAGAGGCATTCCAAGAAGGGTCACGACACTACAACTGGTTCGCCTTCTGAAACCCGGCAGACCGTGCGCCGGATTTCCTCACCCGTTTCCCGCTCAGCCAAACGCAGTTCATAAAGCTTTTGCAAGTTCAGCCACAGTTCGGCGGACGTACCGAGCCAGTGGCTCAAACGCAACGCCGTATCCGCCGTCAAAGCCCGTTTGCCCGCCAGGAGCTGGTAGATCCGGTTAGGGGGTACTTTCAACGCCGTGGCGAGTTGGGTTGGGGTCATGTTCAGCGCCTCCAGCTCGTCAGCTAGAAACTTACCGGGGTGAATGGGATCACGGGTCATTGGTCATGTTCCTAGTGGTAATCCACAATCTCGATATTGAACGGGCGTTCGGCATCCGTTGGCCACTCAAAACACACCCGCCATTGCGAGTTGATGCGGATACTGTATTGCCCCTTACGATCACCCCCTAACGCTTCCAAGCGGTTACTGGGTAGCTGTTTGAGGTCATCTACGCTCATCGCCACTTCCAGCACATCAAGACGGCGCTCCGCTTGCTCCTTGAAGGCGTGAAATGGCTTGACGCGCTCCCCCTTAGCGAAGCGCTCTGTGAGCTTGTTTCTAAACTTGGGCCGGTTGCCCGCTGACGGGGTGTCATCGTCCATAGCCTATCCTCTTATGGAGGATGCTTTACGTCAAGCGTCTTCTTGGTTGGGTATCTGGGTCAGACGAATTTTTTGAAGAATCGTTCGAGCCGAAGGCCGAACAGGTTTACCTGTTTGGCCTTGGCGACCCACTAGCCGAAGCGCAGCGGCTGTCAAGGCCGTGCGAGCACGCCGCGTAGCGGTTTAGCCTTGACAGCCAAGCGAAGCGAAGGATTGGGGGGATTGGGGGGTTTACCCCCCATTGGGTTTAAAACATTCGTGAGCGTAGCGAACTCCTTTTGGGGGGGTCTGGGGGGAGCCGAACCTAAAAGTTATCCACAGGCGGCTTCGCGCGCGTCTTTTCTTTTAAATATCTTTTAAAAATCTTTTAAAACCTTTTAAGGACGAAAAATGAGCGATAAGTATTTGATTTTATTTAAAAATAAAAATATGCCGGTGGGCTACGGTCCGGTAAGTGGTGGGCTACGGTCCGGTAAGTGGTGGGCTACGGTCCGGTAAGTGGTGGGCTACGGTCCGGTAAGTGGTGGGCTACGGTCCGGTAAGTGGTTAAACCGCATTCTTGTCTACGAAAGTAACATTTTGAGTTGTTCCAACAGCCTTGCTGAAATTTACATCCCAAGGTAGAGAGTATTCTTTCAGTTGCCTTTTAAATTCTTTTAATGTTCCTTCGTGGGCACATAAAGCTTGAAGCCTTTCTATACCTACAGTCCAAATTTTATCTTTACCTTTACTAACTGCTACTAATTCTAGCAAACGCTTCTTAATTCCTGCTTCCTCATTAATAATATCTGGATTGATCGAAAGTAATCCTCTAAACAATTTGACGGAATCAATAATCCTTTCATTAAATGTTAAGCGAATCTTTTCAAGTTTTCCTGTTTTGTCTTCGTAAGTGGCTTGTATTAAAGTAAATACTTCAGTGGTTTTTTCATCTTCACGAAAAATATTTCCTCTGTATCCAGTTAGGCACATTCTTGTAATACCTTCACGTAACCATCGATAATTTTTTCCTTGATGACTACGCTTCAATGCCTTTAAACATTCATATCCTGAAAATTCAACCGCATTCGGAAAATAGCTCACTTGCAATGCGATTTCTCCCGCTTTGCTTAAAGCGAATCGCAAAATATCAAAATCCCAAATCTTTGCCATTCCATAATCATGATTGGCTGTTACCTCTAGCCAGCGCTTTCCGTCCGCTGAAACGTAGCGAATGCCTTTGAGTCGCTTGTTTTTCGCCGTAGAACAAAACGGAAATAGCATCAGGTTGCGTTCGTTGCGATAGCGGGTGAGATCTAACGGTGATTGGGCCAATTCTAAAGCTCGTTCTCGTAGCAGCGCGTCTTGGGCTTCCTGGCGTTCGCGCGCTTCACGGGCTTCGCGTTCGATCTTTTTTTGGTCAAGTTCAAACAGTAGTTGCTGATGTTCTTCCCAAGATTTGCTCATTATCCGTCACTCCTGTGAAAGTTTTGCCTGTGTAGATATATCTGTAAGCAACGTTTATAGCTCATCTCGATACTGGGCTAGGAGCAGTCCTACCGCTTCTTCAACCAGTGAAACGACCGAAACCCCCTTCTTAGCAGCGAGTATCTTGAGATTGATGACGGTGGTAGCAGGTAAGTGGGCTTGCAACAGACGCTTGCCGATTCGGTCGGGCCGTCGCTCGACGGTTTTCTCGGCCTTGGGAGGGTTAGGGGTGTTGAAGCTGAGCTTGGGTTTGGCGGGCGTCAAGTGGTCTCCTTATCTTCATACCTTCATATTTTAATATTTTTATTAATACCTTAATACCGGAATAGTGGAATTAAGATATTCATTGCTGGATTAGCCAGCGGTATAGGGCGCGAGTCTCGGTGGCCGCCTTCCCTTCTGGTTCGTACTCTTCGACGCTGCGCCCGTCGATCCAGGCGCGTGCGTAAGCGGACCGCTGGCAGAGGATGATAGGGGCTACTTCAAGGTGATCTGCAATAGCGGTACGAGCATCGGCGGCCATACCACCGCGCACCGGGGCGGCATTAAGGACGGCGGCGCGTTTGTCTTTGCTTAAATGGATTAGGTGGATGGTGTCTTCTATTGCATCGAGATCAGCCGCAGAAGGTCGGTATGGCACGAGAATAAGATCGGCGACTTGTAGAGCATGATGGGCTGCCACATCTGAACAGCCAGCGGTATCGATAAAAGGTAATGTTGCTCTATTGGGTGAGCAAATTAAATAATCACTATAGCAATCGAGCCCCGATTTTTCTGAAAACCGCTTGTTTCGTGCCATTCCTCCCACGAAATTCAAGATTGATGCCCGAATCGTAATTAAATGGATGCAAAGTTCAGCACCTTATGCAAAACGGTTGATCGATCACACTCAGAGTATTAATACGGCGCATGATGGTTTTTCATACGACCTTATTTGCTAAAGAGTGCCGCCATCTCTTGAGTGGAAACAGAGGTGAAAAGCCCATCTTTCAAAAGGGTGAATCCGACTAAATCAGATCCTTGATTATCAGTCGTAAAATCAACTTTAATCCCACCAATATCGTAAGGTTGAAGGTGAGCAGCCTTCAAAAAAGCTTCATGAGTTAACGGCCCATTAACAGCTTTCATGATTTCTACGAACAGTCGAGCGACGACATACCCTTCTAGTGAAATGTAATTTAAATCATTGCCTAAAGCCTTTCGTGCTTCAGCTATAATAGGTAGGGTTGCATCCAATGAAGGTAACACCTGAGTGGTAATGACTTTTTCTGTCTTTCCAGTAACGCCTTTAGTGCTAAGCTCACTAGAAAATTTGTCTCCCGATACCACCGAAAGCGCGCTAAAAATCCATGGCTCATTTTTGTAACGGGAATAAGCTATAAACATAGTTGCCGGTTCAAGAATTGCTGTGGTTATAACTAACCGACAGGGTATGCCTGATGCCTTTTCCCAATTTTTCAGCGATAGATACCCATCTGCAGCGGCCCAGTGATTGCGATTATGGACGCCGACGGGACCAATATTATTACGGGTCGGCTGGTCGCCCGTCATCGCAATTAATTGGTCTAATTTACTGATAATGTTTTCAACACCTGATTGTTTGGATAAAGCCACGCGAAATCCCTTGAGGCCACTCATGCCAAACTCATCATTTTGCACGTAAGCACAAATCTCAGTGGGTTTTACACCGGCTGCTAGCGCAGTCGTGATCATAACTTCTACTTCTCTCATAGAAGAAGGGCGAAAATTGAGAACGTCGCCCGGCTCAGTAAAGCCTGCACCGGTGTAAAATCCAAATGCAGGTATTTTGTGCTCGGCCAATGTTGGTAATACTTTTTTAGTACTCGCTGAACCAAAGCTACCGACCATGGCAAAAACACCTTTATCTATAAGTTGCTTGGTATTCTCGATTGCTTTTTCTGGCGTATAACCGTCATCCAGCATTTCAAATTCAATAGTACGTTTTTGTACGATCTGACCTGTGAAGGCAGCATCCATACCTTTTTTCAAATTTTGACCATAGATTTTAGCCTCTCCTCCCAATGGATCGCTTGCGCCAATCCGGATTGTCTTGTCAGTAATGCCTGATTCTTCAGCCCAACTCAGTGAAATATTAAATACCAGCACTACAAATAATAAAGATTGTAGAGCTGTTTTGAATATTGAGATCCATTTCGACAATGGTCTCGCCTTAGCACGCTTGCTCATTTTCAAAGGCCCCCTTTCTAAGAATTTTGCATCGGGAAATGCAATTTCAGACTGGTGAATTCATTGAACCTCAAAGGCTGGTTTCTCATAAAACGGATTGACTAAACTCCTTATAAGGATTGCATTAGCGCGGTTGAATTAAAAATGATAATAAAATCAATATATTAATAATAAAGTCTCTATTAGAGACCATTTTCTGACTGATTTTAATGTAAATTTAAAATTACAATATAATTGGTAAATTATTATTTTATTATCCTGTATACTATCATATATAGTAAAAAATAAAATTTAATTTGTCATATTTTAGGTTGATTGGTTCTTAATTTTGTTTTTGTTGGTGGGATAGGTGTAGATAGGAAAACCGTTTATGAGTGACCTTGCGCCAAATAATCTAACAAGGTCACTAAGGCGCTCTTTGAGCGGTGGAGGAAGGGAGTACAAACTTTAGATGAGAGCTTTAAAGCGGTGTTAAAGCGATTCTAAGGGCATGCGTAGGCCAGCGGGGGGTGCCAGTCATCAGTTCAATGTTTATCCTGATATTTTTGGAGAAAGCAATCCGCTGCCTGTGAAGTTTTTGTCGTATCTCCTTAGCTATCGCTCGAACTAGGTGATTTTTCTTTCTATTTCAGCTGGTTAACAGGGGACAAAAAACCTGTCTAAATGAGTATAAAGTCACTTTACAACCATCAACGAATAGAGCACCCGCATAAGACCAGCCAGCGCGCTGTGGTCTCACTTCGAATTTTCGCTGCTAAAGGCCCTAAAATCGATCAGAAGGGCTTGGAAGAGGGAAAGGGAAGGGCCTACCTGCTACTACCCCCAGAACGCCTCTACGGCGATTTTAGGGGCATTCCGCGAAACATGTGCCCTCAAAGAAAAACTTCCATCGGCACAAGAAACCTTGTGGCCAAGCGTTTAGCCAAGTTTTTGCTTACTGTGCGCTGAAAAGCCAACGCTAGTCATCTTCCAAGACGGAAATCAGGCACTCCAGCACTTGGCTAACGATGTGCGGCGGTGCGCGTTCAACGACGCTTGCCTTTCGCGCTTTCCAGTCTAGCGACTTGACTTGGTGGGCATGAATGCTGCCGTCTGTCTTCATGCCGGAACCCGTCAGCGGTATGAGAAAGCCGGAATCGCGGGCTACGGCCGCCATACCGCCGGAAATAGGACAGACCCAGGCGAGCTGAAACCGCTGGTTGAAGGCTTTGGGCGAGACCACCAGGCAGAAATGGGGGCCTTGCATCTCTCGTCCGCTCGCCGGATCGAACTGGAGGTGGAGAATATCGCCCCGATTTGGGACTTTCACTGCTCGTTTCCTACCGCCGGTAATTCATCCCAGCCCGCCACGCGCTGCAATCCTTTGGGAGTAGCAGCCAGCAGTTCTGCCAAACGCCGACGTGGACGGGCGGGCTTTAGCCGTAGCTCATCGCCTGAAATCTCGACAGACAGTACAGCGCCCGCCTCAAGCTGGTTTTGCTCAATGTACGACTGGGGAATAGTGACAATCAGCGAGCCACCGGAGCGACGTAACGAAGCCATCAACATGGCTAACTCCCATAAGTTTTACCATAGTAAAACTATCAGAGGTTCTGGCTAGGATCAACTAAATGTTTTTGTTAGGAATCCGTTTGAGCCGAAGGCCAAACGGAGTACTCCGTTTGGCCTTGGTGACCTCTCAGCCGAAGCGCAGCGGCTGTCAAGGCTGTGCATAGCACACCGCGAAGCGGCTTGGCCTTGACAGCCAAGCGAAGCGAAGGCTTGGGGGTTTGGGGGGGTTACCCCCCATTGGGGTTAAAACATTCGTGAGCGAAGCGAACTCCTTTTAGGGGGGTCTGGGGGGAGCCGAAGCCAAAAGTTATCCACAGGCCGCTTCGCGCGCGTCTTTTCTTTTAAATAACTTTTAAAATCTTTTAAAACCTTTTAAGGACGAAAAATGAGCGCTAAGTATTTGATTTTATTTAAAATAAAAAAAAAGTCGGTTCCCTACGGTACGGTAGTCGGTTCCCTACGGTACGGTAGTCGGTTCCCTACGGTACGGTAGTCGGTTCCCTACGGTACGGTAGTCGGTTCCCTACGGTACGGTAGTCGGTTCCCTACGGT
>Ga0209573_1005078_pt1 | contig 12211 bp, 9 predicted proteins | sample TNRBio252014_DNA_FD_185870 | JGI IMG/M metagenome (GOLD analysis project Ga0209573, IMG submission 185870) | Wastewater treatment Type I Accumulibacter community from EBPR Bioreactor in Madison, WI, USA - TNR Reactor_6/25/2014_ DNA (SPAdes)... | ecosystem: Engineered > Bioreactor > EBPR >...
GGCCGGAGGCGTCGGTTTTGGCTTTCAGCGACGGGCGAACGGTGGCCGTCATGCCGGCTGCCCAGGATCACAAGCGCGTCTTCGACGGCGACCAAGGCCCCAACACCGGCGGCATGGGCGCCTACGCCCCGGCCCCGCTGATGACGACCGAGCTGCGGGACGAGGTGCGCCGCACGGTTCTGCAACCCGCCATCGATGGCCTGGCTGCGGAGGGTATGCCCTACGTTGGCGTGCTCTACGCTGGTATGATGCTCACGGGGTCTCGATACGGCGCAGACGCCTACTCGACCAGCGGAATGAGAACACTGGAGTTCAACTGCCGTTTCGGCGACCCCGAAACCCAGGTTATCCTGCCGCTGCTGGAGAGCGATTTGTTGGAAGTGATCGATGCCTGCCTGGATGGCCGGCTGGCTGAGATGGACGTGCGCTGGCGGGACGGCGCGGCGGCGACTGTGGTTGCTGCATCCGAGGGCTACCCGGACAGCTACCCCAAGGGGCGGGAGATCAGCGGCGTGGCTGAGGCCGCGGCGCTGCCGGGCGTGGCGGTGTTTCACGCGGGCACACGGCTGGCCGAGGACGGTCGCCTACTGACCGACGGCGGCCGCGTGCTGGCCGTCACTGGCGTCGGAGACAACCTGCCAGCAGCGCTGGCACGCGCGTACAGCGGCATCGAGCACATCCACTTCCAGGGCATGCACTACCGCCGCGACATTGGCGCGAAGGCCGACGTAGGGTAAAATGAAGCCATGCCCGAAACGTTAACCAACCCGCACGATAGCTTCTTCCGTCAAGCTTTGTCACGGCAAGACGTGGCCACTGACTTCCTGCGCCATTACCTGCCCCCAGAGGCTGCGGCGCTGGTGAACCTCTCGTCGCTAGAGCCGATGCCGGATACGTTTGTCGACGAGCATCTGCGGGTACATCACTCGGACCTGGTCTTTGCTGTGCGGTTGAAGGATAACCGGCCGGCCATCGTCTACGTGCTCTTCGAGCACAAGAGCTATCCCGATGTGCGTGTGGCTTTTCAGTTGCTGCGCTACATGGTGCGCATCTGGGAGCGCTGGCCCAAGCCGTCGGCCGGTTTGCAGCCCATCATTCCTCTGGTCGTCTACCATGGCCAGTGGGAGTGGCGCACGCCCATCAATCTGGCTGGCATGTACGACGGGCCGGACGATCTGCTGGCTTACTTCCCCGACTTTCGCTATTGGCTAGTAGATCTATGCCAGTTCAGCGACGCCGAAATCCGCGGCGAGGCGGTGCTACGCTTGGCGTTGCTGGTGATGAAGCATATCAACGACCCAGACGGGATCAAGCGCGTGGCAGAGATCTTTGACTTGATGGAAAAGCTATCACAGATCGAGAGCACGGCAGAGTTCGTAGCCACGGTTTTGCGTTATCTGATCACGGGCAGTAGTACCATCACAGAAGCGGATCTGCAGGAATCTATGGAAGAACACTGGCCAGAAGGAGTAACGATTATGGCGACGATAGCAGACAACTGGTTACGACAGGGCATGCAACAGGGCATGCAACAGGGCTTGCAGCAGGGCTTGCTGGAAGGACGGCGTCGAGGCCTGCTCGATGCCATCAGCCTGGGGGTGAAGCTGAAGTTCGGCAACGAGGGACTGCGCTTGCTTGCGGAGATTCGCCGAATCGAGGATGTGGCGACGCTGGAGACCATCTACGACAGCATTCTGGTCGCTGAGAACCCTGACGACCTGCGCCGGCTCTACGCTGAACCACAGGCATGAGCGCCGCCACCTACCAAGCCGCTGGCGTTGACATCGCCGCCGGCGCGCGCGCGGTTGAGCTGATGCGGGACGCCGTGCGCGCCACCTATGGGCCGGAGGTGCTGCTGGGCATCGGCGCGTTCGGCGGGCTGTTCGACGTGGCCGCGCTGCAAGCCATGGACGCGCCGGTGCTGGTGGCCTCCACCGATGGCGTGGGCACCAAGACCAAGATCGCCGCGGCGCTGGGGCGCTACGACACCATCGGCCACGACATTGTCAACCACTGCGTCAACGACATCCTGGTCCAGGGCGCGCGGCCACTTTTTTTCCTTGACTACATCGCCAGCAGCAAGCTGGACCCCAAGGTGGTTGCCGCGGTGGTCAGCGGCGCAGCGGCTGCCTGCCGGGCGGCTGGCTGCGCGTTGCTGGGCGGCGAGACGGCCGAGATGCCGGGCGTCTATGCGTCGGACGAGTTCGACCTGGTGGGCACGATCGTGGGCGCCGTTGATCGCGCCGAGATCATCGACGGCTCGACCATCCAGCCTGGCGACGCGGTAATTGGGCTGGCCTCGTCCGGGCTGCACACCAACGGCTTCTCGCTGGCCCGCAAGGTCTTCGAAGGCTGGGACCTGCACGCCGAACTACCTGAGCTGGGCCGGCCGCTGGGCGATGCGCTGCTGGCGCCGCACCGCAGCTATCTGGCCGAGGTCCAGCGCCTCCAGCAGGCCGGCGTCACCGTAAAAGGGCTGGTCCACATCACCGGCGGCGGGCTGATCGACAATCCGCCGCGCATCCTGCCAGACGGCACAGCCATCCATCTGCGCCGCGGCAGTTGGCCTATCCCACCGCTGTTTCAGCTCATTCAGCGCACAGGCGAGATTGCTGACGACGAGATGGCCCATGTCTTCAACCTGGGGCTGGGAATGTTGGTAGTTGCGCCGGTCGAACAAGCCGCCGCGGCCCTGGATGCGTTGGGCGAGGGCTGGATCGTCGGCGAGGTGGCGGCGGGCGAGCAAGTGTGCGTAATCCGTAACCCGTAACCCGTGACCCGTAACCCGTAACCCGTAACCCGTAACTGGAGATTTCGCCGGATTCTTCCGGGTTACGAGTTACCCATTACGGGTTATCCCCATCCAAGCAGACTCTCGTGACGAAACGACTGGCAGTTCTCATCTCCGGCAGCGGCAGCAACTTGCAGGCGATCATCGACACCATTGCAGCCGGCCAACTCGACGCCCGAATCGCTGTGGTTGCATCGAACCGGCGCGATGCCTACGGCCTGGTGCGGGCCGAGCAAGCTGGCATTCCCACGCTCTATTGCCCCTTCAAACCTTATAAGGACGCTGGGCGGCCGCGCGAGCAGTACGATGCCGACCTCGCCGCGCAGGTGGCAGCCTATGCGCCCAACCTGGTAGTGCTGGCCGGCTGGATGCACGTGCTCAGCCCCGCCTTTCTGGATCGCTTCCCCGGCCGGGTCCTCAACCTGCACCCGGCGCTGCCTGGCCAGTTCGCCGGCACCCACGCCATCCAGCGCGCCTATGTGGCCTTTCAACAGGGCGAGATCGACCACACCGGCGTGATGGTGCATTGGGTCGTGCCGGAGGTGGATGCTGGGCCAGTGGTGGCTAGCGCCGAGGCGCCCATCTACCCCGGCGACAGCCTGGACGATTTGGAGCATCGTATCCACGCGACGGAGCATCGGCTGCTGGTCCAGGCGATCAAGGCAGCCTTAAGCTGAGCGGCGGAGTTGCACCGCGCCTGGGTGGGCTGGGGACTGGTTCGGTGCATGTTCCCCATTTTTCCAATCTGTGTATAATGCGCGACAGCGATTGACCTGATTGGCGACGCTGGCCGGCGCTCCCCCCACACGACTTCGCGCTCCCTACGTGACCCGGCTTGTGTCATAGCGTTCGCGGAGGCAAGCAGATCGATGGAACTCAACGCAAGGCTGGTTATTGGCGGTCCGCAGGGCACTGAACGGACGGTGTCTTTAGCGGAGACAGAAATTACGGTGGGCCGGGCCACGACCAACGACGTCGTGCTCTCCGACGCCAAGGCCTCGCGGGCGCATGCCCAACTGGTCTTCAGCGAGGCACAGTGGACCCTGGTCGACCTGGGCTCGGCCAACGGCACGCTGCTCAACGGCCAGCCCGTGCTGGAACGCGTGGCGCTGCAACCGGGCGACGTGATTACAGTTGGCGACAGCACGCTGCACTTCGACCACGGCCTGGCGGCCAACCTCGGTCCCCTGGTCATCGAGACCCCAGCCGACCTGGACGCAACGCTGGCCGACGTGACGGTGCCTGTCCAGCTCAACGACACCCGCGTTGCCCGGCTGGCCATTCAAACCCCTACCGGAACGTGGGAAGTGCCGCTGCAACAGGAGTCGCTGCTCATCGGCCGGCAAAACGACTGCGACGTAGTGCTCAGCCTGGAGCGGGTTTCCCGCCAGCACGCGCGCATCGAGCGCCGCGGCGATGAGTTTTGGCTGCGCGACCTGGACAGCACCAACGGCACCTGGCTGGCCGGGCGACGCATCGAACAACAACCGCTGCGCGACGGCGACACCGTGCGCATCGGCGACGCCCAACTGGTCTTCAAGCAGGCCGCGTCTCCCGACGATCTGACGTTGGTCGATGCCGGAGGCGCCAGTTTGAGCCGCGGCGCCGGCCGGCCGCGCCAGCCCGTGGTCTTCGTCCCGGGCCTGATGGGCTCCGAGCTGTGGCTGGGCAGCGAGATGGTCTGGCCCAACGTGCGCCTGCTCTTCACCCAGCCCGAGATTTTCACCCTGCCGGAAACCGTCCACCTGGAGCCGCGCGGGATCGTCGGCGAGGTGGTCCTGGTGCCCAAGTTCGTCGAACAGGAGCAATACAGCCGGGCCGGCGACTTTCTGGAGGAAGCGTTGGGCTACCAGCGAGGCCGCGACCTGCTGGAGTTTGCCTACGACTGGCGCCACGACGTGCGCGAGTCGGCCCGCAAGCTGGCTGAAGCCATCGACGCCTGGCCGGTTACGCCGCCCGTCACCATCATCGCTCACAGCCTGGGCACACTGGTCAGCCGCTACTACATCGAGCGGCTGGGCGGCAAGCACAAAGTCGGCCGTGTCGTTCTGATCGGCGGGCCGCACCAGGGCACGCCACGCATCGCCACCGACTTGATCCATGGCGTCGGCCTGCTGCCCTTCGGCCTGTTCGGCGACCGGCTGCTGGACGTGATCAAGACCTTCCCTTCGGTCTATCAAATCTTGCCAACCTATCCCTGCGCCATCGACCAGAACGGCCAGCCCATCGATCTGCTGGCCGACGAGCACTGGCTGCCTGCCGAACAGATCCCGCTGCTGCGCCTGGCGCGCGAGTTCCGGACTGAACTGGGCACGCGCAGCAGCGTGCCGGCGGTCTCGGTCTTCGGCTACGGCCTGGAGACGGTCACCGACCTGCAAGTGACGCGCGCGGGCGACGGCCACTGGTCGAAGCTGGCTTTCAAGGCCAAGCCGGGCGGCGACAACCGCATCCCCGAACACAGCGCCATCCTGGACGGCTCGGATGTGCATCCCGTGCAGCAAGGTCATGGCTCGCTCTACGTGGACAACGACGTCAAGGCGCGCCTCAAAGTAGAATTGCTGCGATGACTCCCGACTCTCTGGGCGACTATACCATCACCCGGCTGCTGGGCCGGGGCGGACAAGCTGAGGTCTACGAGGGCTTCGACCCCGACCTGGACCGCGCCGTGGCCATTAAGGTAATCTTGCCGGCCGTGGCCGGCGAGCCAGGCTTCGAGGAGCGCTTCCGGCGCGAGGCCCGGCTGGTGGCCAGCCTGCGCCATCCGCACATCGTCCAGGTGTTCGACTTCGACGTGGCCGACGGCAAGCCCTTCATGGTCATGGAGTACCTGAAGGGCGACACGCTCAAGACCCGCCTGGCCGACCTGCGCAGCCGCGGCCAGACCATGCCGCTGGCCGAGATCGCCCGCATCCTGGACGCATTAGCCAGCGCGCTGGACTACGCCCACGGACGCGGGGCCATCCACCGCGATATCAAGCCGGCCAACATCCTGTTCACCGAGCAGGACGAGCCGGTGGTGGTGGATTTCGGCATCGCCCGCCTGCTGAGCGACGCCGCCCAGTTGACCGCCCAAGGCCAGATCGTCGGCACCCCGGCCTACATGGCGCCGGAGCAAGCGCGCGGCGAGTCCGTCGATGCAACGTGCGACCAATACTCGTTGGGCGTGGTTCTCTACGAGATGGCCACCGGCCGCACCCCATTTCAGGGCGAGTCGCCGACCGCGCTGCTGATGCAGCATGTCAACAACCCGCCGCCGCCGCCCCGCTCGCTGAACGCCGATCTGCCCACCGCTGTGCAGGCGGTCTTGCTCAAGGCGCTGGCCAAGCAGCCGCAACAGCGCTTCGCCACGGTGGGCGAGATGGCCGCGGCCTTGCGCCAGGCGCTGGCCGGCGTGGCCATGCCGCAGACTGCGCCGGTTTCGGCCGACGCAGCCACCCTCGTGGCCCAGGCGGGGGTCGCATCTGAAGCGGCCAAAGCAGCCGCGCCGGCCCCGCTCAACCCGGCGGTCGAGAATGCGGCCGGCAGCGGCGACAATGTGCTGACCGGTCTTTTGAAGGTAGCCAGCGTCTTCGCTCCGCTGGTGGGTCAAGAGCCCAAGCCGGTTGGCGACACCCCGCGCGACCGGCGCAGCCGCCTGGCCGCGGCCATGGGCGCCATCGGCATCTTGCTGGCCAGCCTGCAACTGCTGGTCGGCGCGTTTGACCTGGTCTCGCGGCCGGCGGCTGTGCTGGGCAAATTTCTGCCCTACATCATCGTCGTGCTGTTGGTGGGCGGGGCCGTCTTGTCCATCGGCGTGGCGTTGCGTTCTCCCACGCTGCGCCGCCGCCGCCAGGCTCTTTCGCTGCTGCTGCTCATCCTGCTGGTGGGACTGGTCTGGGGCGGCTACACAGCCTATGACCGGCTGCGCCCGCCCGAGGGATTCCTGGTGCTGATCGCTGATTTCGACGGTTCGAACGCCACGCGCAAGGGCGACTTCGCCGGACGCATCGGCGCCGAGCTGATCGATGAGCTGCGCCAGGTCAGCGATTTGGTCACCGTCGAACGCAGCCTGGAGACCTACGCCGATGCAGCGGCCGCGCAAGCTGCGGGACGCAAACGCAAGGCCGGCATGGTTATCTGGGGCGCCTACGACGACTTCGGCGTGACGCCGCGCGTCGAGCTGCTGCGCCAGCCGCTGCTCAACGTGGAGACGAGCCTGCCGCAACGCGTGCTGGACGCCGTAGGGCCAGCCACGGCCGAAGCTGCCGACAGGCTCGATCCATCCCGCCTGGGCGATGTGTCCTATCTGACCCGTGCGCCGCTGGCCAGCGCCGACCTGGACCTGTTCGCCGCGCACGGCCCGGAGCAGATGGCCTACGTGGTCTCTGCCATCCTGGCGACGGGGCTATACGCCGATGGACAATACCAGGACGCGTTGGCGCTCTTCGACAAAGCGCTGGCCAACGCCGAGGCCAGCGGCGGCAGCGCAGCGGGCCTGGCGCAGGTGTACTTCCAGCGGGCCATGGTTCAGTACGCCCTGGGGCAGGCCGGGCAGGCCGAAGCCGATCTGGAGCGCGCCGTCGAGATCGACCCAGCGTTGTTTGCCGCCCGTTACAACCTGGCGATCACCTACGCCAGCAGTTGCGCCGTGCCCAACGCCCTGGCGCGCGCCATCGCCGAGGCGGAAACAGCCGTGCGCTTGCAGCCTGACAGCGCCGAAGCCCATCGCTTGCTAGGCAGCCTGTACCAGCAGGCTGGCCGCGACGAGGAGGCGCTGGCGGCTCTGCAAACGGCCTTGCAGCACGACAGCCGGGACGCATTGACCTACCAGCTCCTGGCTTCGGTGCATGCCGCCCTGGGCAACGGGGCCGAGGCCGCGCAGGCCAGCCAACAGGCCGTGGCCCTACATCAGGCTGCGCTGGCCGGCCAGCCGGCTGACGCCTACGACACCTACCTGGCGCTGGGCGACGCCTACGTCGGGGCCGGCCAGTATGAGCAGGCCGTGGCCGCCTATCAGGCCGCGGCCGCGCTCAAGCCGGACGCCGCCGCCCCCCAGCGCGGCTTGGGCAACGCCCATTACTGGATGGGCGAACCAGACCTGGCAATTGCCGACTACCAGCAAGCGGCCGCGCTGGCGCCGCAAGACCCTAACGCGCCGCTGCTGGCTGGCCTGGTCCAGGCGCAGCGCGGCGATCTGGCCGGCGCGATTGCCTCGCAGGAGGCCGCGGCGCGGCTGTCCATCTGCGACCCCGCGCCGTATCTGTTGCTAGGCGGACTGTATTTCCAGCAGGACGACATCGCCCAGGCGGCCGCGGCCTATCAATCTGCGCTGGCTCTCGATCCCGGCAACGCCGACGCCTGGTACGTGCTGGGCAGCCTGCGCAACCTCCAGGACGACCTGGCCGGCGCGGCCAGCGCGGCGCAGCAGGCCGTAGACCTCGAACCCGACCTGGTCGAGGCGCAACGCCTGCTTGCCCTGGCGCTGTTCAACCTGGGCGACATCGACGAGAGCTTGTCGGCTGCGCAGGCGCTGGTCAGCCTGGAGCCGCAGGCCGCGCAAAACCATGCGCTGTTGGGCGATATCTACGCCGGCTTGCAGCAATGGGAGGCTGCGGCCCAGGCTTACGAGGCCGCGCTGGCCCTGGCCGACGACGCCACCACGCGCATCGTCTTGGGCTTGGTGCGCATGCAGCTCGGCCAGATCGACGCAGCCGTCGAGCAATACCAGGCTGCGCTGGCGCTGGAGCCGGACAATGCGACCGCCTGGCAAAGCCTGGGTGACGCCTTCGCCCAGCAGGGCAACTTGGCCGAGGCGGCTGGCGCCTATGAGGAGTCGCTGGCCATCGAAGACAGCGCGCTGGCCCGCGGGCAGTTGGCCAATGTCTACTGGCAGCAGGGCGTTGTGGATCAGGCCATTGTCCAGTACGAGCAGGCCGTTGCGCTGGACCCGACCCAACCGCGCTTGCAGGTGCGCTTGGGCGGACTGTACGCCAGTCGGGGCCGGCTGGCCGAGGCCGAGGCGGCCTTTCGCGCCGCACTGAGCAGCGACCCCGAAAACGCCGACGCACTGGCTGGCCTGGCCGGCGCGGCCTATCGCCAATGCAGCGTCAACACAGCCGTTCAATCCATGTCAGGTGCGGCCGCGCTGGCGCCCGGCTATCGCGGCACGCTGGCGACCTACTACGAGGCCCAGGGCCGCAGCGCTGATGCGGCCGCGCTGTACGCCGAGCTGGCCGATGCCCCGGCCGAGGACGTGTTTGCCCATCTGGCCGTCGCCGACTACCTGTTCCGTAGCGACCGGCTGGACGAGGCGGCCCAATCCTACCAGCAGATCCTCGAGGCGGGCAGCGCGCCGCCGGGCCTGGTGACTTCGCTGATTCACTACGCACTGGGCCAGATCGACTACAGCCAGGAGCGGCTGTTTGCGGCCGGCGGCGAGTTCGAGCAGGCGCTGGCCGCCTTCCCGGCCAACGTCGACGCGCAGGCTAGCCTGGGCGACTTGGCGTTGCGCGCTGGCGACCCCGCGCAGGCGCTGGCCGCCTACGACGCTGCGCTGGCCGGTGCGCCCCAGTACCTGGCCGGGTTGCCGGCTGAGAACGCGTCGTTGACTGGCGTCCTGCTACACGTGCGGCGCAGCCTGGCCCTGGCGCAGCAGGGGGATGACGCCGCTTCGGCCGCTGCCCTCGACCAGGCGCTGGCTCTGGCCGAGGCGGCTGTAGCCTTGACGCCCCGGTCGCCGTTGGCCCAGTTCGCCCTGGCTACGGCGCACCTGGCGCGCGGCGAGACGGCCGACGGTGAGGCTGCCTTTGCCCGCGCCGGCGAGTGCGATCAGTCGCTGATCGCCGCGCGCGGCCGGCTGGAAGCCGGCCTGGCCAGCTTGCAGTCGGGGCAATGAGACGCCGCCCCTGCTCCACGTCCCGTACCGTGCGCACGCTGACGCCCAGGAGGCCGGTCCAACGCGCGGCGTTCTACGGGCCGTCCAGCCAGAACGGCAGCGGGCCGGCCGTGTAGCGGGTCTTGCCAGCCCTGTTCCAGATGGTGACGCCGCCGCTGCCCAAGACTTCGTAGCCGCCTGCCGTCTGGACCAGGGCGGTGTTGCCCTCGACACCCAGGATGGTGAGGTTGTTGCCGGCCACTTTGCGCATCGGCTGCAGCATGCCCTGCGGGATTTCGTCAAAGTGCGGAATAATGGCCGCGCGGGGCAGGAAGCCAAAGCCTTGCTTCCAGCCGGGAAAGCCGAAGAACTTCTCGCCCAGGATCATCGCGCCGGCGCTGCAGCCGGCCAGCAGGCCGCCGCGCGCCAGCACCGCCAGGATCGCCTGCCAGACCAGGCTGCCGTGCAGCGTGGCGTGCAGGTAGTTGGGCTTGCCCCCAGAGAGATAGACGAAGTTGGCTGCATCGACCGCAGCGGCCAGGGCCGGATCGTTGGCGCTGGCGCGGTCGATCACGGGCACGGCCTGGACCTGGACGCCCAGGCTAGAGAAGTGCTCGACGCCCAGGCGCGACCAGTAGTCGATGCGCTCGTGGCCCTCCGTGCCGGCCGCGGTCGGCAGGCAGACCACGCGCACCGGCGCGGCAAGCCGGCCGATCAGCTCGCGATCCAGAGCTGCGATGGGCGGCAGGTATTCGCCGCTGCCGACGAGAGCAAGCATGGGGAAGGGGCGCTTATCCATGAGCGTGATCAGCCAACCGGCGGCGCGATGCCCATCAGCAGCACCAGCCGCTGCGAACCCTCGTTGCGCACGCCGTGGGGCAGGCCGGCCGGCGCCCAGACGACCACGCCCGGCCCGGCTTCCTGCTCGTCCGCGCCCACGGTAAAAACGCCCATGCCCTCCAGCACGGCGTAGAACTTATCCTGGTCTGTGTGGTCGTGGACGGGCTGAACCTGGCCCGGCTCCAGGCAGTTCAGGCCCAGCATCAGATGGTCGCCGCGGAAGAGGGTGGCCTTGTAAAACTTGTCGGGCTTAGCGCCGATGTGCTGGCGGTAGTCGGTGAGGTAGGGTGGCATGGGTGCATCGGAATGGATCACGGGCGTTCCTCCGTGCCTGGCCTTGCTTATGGGGCGGATCGATCGCATCTGGGGATGCGAACTCCGCGGCAACTTGGGCGGCATTGTACCATAGAGAACCGCAGCGGGCCAAGCACCTCCTAGCGAAAGGCCGGCATGTCCCCCAACATGCCGTGCAGCTCACCTAACTGTCCGGCGAAAGCCGGCTCCAGCAGCGGCGGGCAGCCGGCTGGCTGCTGCTGGCCGGCGGTCAGCTTCAGGGCGAAGGTGAAGCAAGTCGGCTGGCTGCGCTGGCCAGCCAGCCGTTGATATCGGCCACGCTGGGAATACGGCCGCCGCTGACCAGCTTGCCTTCGATCACCAGGCCGGGCGTGAACAGCAGACCGTATTTGGGGTACTCGGCGCGGTCGGTGACGTGCTCGATCTCGGCCTCCAGCCCCAATTGGGCTATGGCGGCTTTGGCGTGCTCCTCAACCATATGGCAGTTGTTACAGCCAGGACCGAGGACTTTGATGTTGATGGGCATGGGATAGGTCTCCTGTAGATTGGTAGATTGGAAAAGTGGTAGATTGGTAAGGCGGTCGCGCTTGACCAATCTACCACTTTACCAATCTACCCGTCTTCCACGATAATCTTCGGCTCGACAACAATCTCGCTCTTCACCGAGTTCGCCACCAGGCTGTACTTCTGGGCCGAGGCCAGGGCGCGCTGGATGCGCTTTTCGGTGGCGGCGGTATCTTCGCCGGCAGCCGCACGTACGGTGATCTCCGGGTAGTAGTAGAGGTGGGTGAAGATCTCGGTGCGGTCCAGCTCGATCTTCTTGACGCCGTCGGTGCGGCAGGTGTAGCTGACCAGGTCGATCTTGAAGCGCTCCACGGCCCAGAGGAACATCATCATCACGCAGGTGTTGGCCGCAGCGACGAAGGCGTCCTCCGGCGTCAGCACGCCCTGGTGGCCGTAGGCATCGGGCGGCGCGGAGAACATCATCTGCGGGCCGTTGCCCATGACGATGTGGCCCCAGTGCTCGCCCTTCCAGGTGACCGAGGTGGTGTAGGTGGCGGTCTTAGCCATGAGCCTGCTCCTTGGCCGCGCAGAAGCTCTGCCAGGCGATGGCGACGGCTGCGGCGTAAACCGCGTCGTCTTCGACTGGGAATGTGTTGTAGAGGCGCACGGTGTCCATGAGCTGGGCGGGGACAATGACCTCGCTCTGGCCGGTCTCCGACCGAGCCAGCGTTGCGCGCAGCCCCTGGCCGTAGGCCATCTCCAGGATCGGCTCCAGCGCCATGATTTCCACCGCTCGCCCGTCGACCTGCACGCGCGTGACGGGGATGCCGGAGCCGCAGGCGCAGCCGGCTGAGCTGACCTTGGCCGGCTCGCTGGCCTCCGGCTCCAGCACCTTGCCCTCGGCCCGGCTCCAGCGGGAGGCCATAAGA
>Ga0209573_1005079_pt1 | contig 12210 bp, 15 predicted proteins | sample TNRBio252014_DNA_FD_185870 | JGI IMG/M metagenome (GOLD analysis project Ga0209573, IMG submission 185870) | Wastewater treatment Type I Accumulibacter community from EBPR Bioreactor in Madison, WI, USA - TNR Reactor_6/25/2014_ DNA (SPAdes)... | ecosystem: Engineered > Bioreactor > EBPR >...
TCATTGAAGCCGCCCTTTCAGAAATCAATCGCCGCTTCACGCGGGGCGTCGTCATTGACAGCGTGCGGCAAAGCCAGACGTTCGTGAATCTGCGCCTCGCCCGCTTTGAACATGAGGTGTTCGCCGTCCTCTGGCTGGATAACAAAAACCGCGTTCTGGCCTTTGAGGAGCTGTTCCGGGGCACCATCAATAGCGCAAGCGTCCATCCCCGCGAAATCGTCAAGTCCGCCATGAAATACAACGCCGCCGCCTGCATCCTGTGTCATAACCATCCCTCCGGCGTGTCTGATCCCAGTCGGGCTGACGAGACCATCACCCACCTGATCAAAGAGGCGCTGAAACTGGTGGAGGTCAATGTCCTGGATCATCTGATCGTGGGCGAACAGACCTATTCCTTCGCCGAACATGGGCTGCTGTAGGCGGGAAGGAAACAAAAAAACCCGCCTGGGGGGAATAAACCCCCAAGCGGGTTCAGGCCGGGCGGTCAGTATTCGCTCGGAAGCAAAATCACGTTGTTGGTGAAATAGAAGGCGATTTCCGGCAAGGGAAAATCAGTGTATTCGATGGCCTTGACGTAAACCTCGCTGCCGTTGCCGTCCTCACAGGTCAGGATGGCGGTCTGGTCGGCGCTCACTTTAAGTTTCCAGAATTGGAATTCCTCGGCGGCCACGGCCTCGATGGACTTCTGGGCAAAGGCGATTTCGTCCAGAAGCCAGTAGGCTCCGCCCGCCTCGGCCACGTACTGCGCGCCCTCGGTGTAAAGGACCGTTCGCACCAGAGAATGGCGATACCATGTTTCCGTTCCCGTGAACTGCATCAGGTCGGCTTTGATGAGGGGTTTTCTTCCTTGGGTCATGGCTCAATGCTCCTTCGTTTGAGTGACCCCCACGGCGGGGGCGAAGGTGCGAAAGGCCGGGAAGCCCAAAGGCGGGCCGTCAATCCCCAACACGGGAGCGAAGCGAAGGGAGCGGGCCGGGGATTGACGGGCCGGCGGCTTGCGGCCAGGCGTCACCCGTAGCCCCGCCCGTGGGAAGTCATAAGAAGGGCAAAGTCCGCCCCAAGGAACGCAATAGCCTCGAACAAAGCGGCGGGCAGTAAAGCAGGGGCAACAGGAAAAGAATGTTTCCAGAATGTTGGGCGTCCGGTCTTTTCATGGAAAGCCGTTAAAGAGGGCTTAGGATTTACCCCGGATAATGGTATGACTCAAGGGATTGGTTTCCATCCCCGGAAAAGGATTGAAAGGTCATGACCAAAAGGGATTTTCTGCTGTGCGCGGGACTGGCGCTGTGTCTGGCTCCTGCCGCCTTCGCCGGAACGAAGAAGCCTGTCAGTCCTTGCCCTCCTTCCGCCAAGGGCTATGTGCTGCCCAATGGGGAAACGCATGGTGAAACCACGATCCAGCAGATTTGCAACGGCGCGGAATATGAGGTTCTGGAAAGCGCCAGGACAGGCCCGCTGCGCAAGGGCATCGGAACCGCTGACCCGCAAGCCACGTTGGACGTAAACGGCGCGGTCAAAATCGGCAACGATCCGGCCCCTTGTACCCCGGCAAAGGCTGGAACCCTCCGATGGACCGGAAAAGCCTTTGAGGGCTGCGACGGCGCGGCGTGGCAGACCCTGAACGCGGCGGGGAAATAAGCCATGACCCGGACCTTTCGCCGCCTTCTTGCCCTTACGTTCCTCCTGCCCATTCTGGCCGCCTCCCCGGCCCGCGCCCAGCTTTATAACGCAGGCGATGCGTGCCCGGAGCCGACTCCCGGAAGACTCTTTACGCAAGAGGGGGCGGCGGGTCCCTCGCTCGTGTGCAACGGAACCACGCTTGAGGTGGATGAAAGCGTCCTGACCGGGCCTTATGCGCGCGGGGTCGGAACGGCAACGCCCAAAGCCCCCCTGCATGTGGCGGGTGAAGCCATCATCGGCCCCACCACGGGCCTTGCGTGCGACGCGGACCGCAAGGGCGGGATGCGGTGGAGCGACGCCGACCTGACTTTTGAAATGTGCGATGGGACCCAGTGGAAAAAGATCATGGCCTCCGCCGGGGCCGGAACGCCTTCAACACCTCCGGTGGGATCGGGATATTTCATTCTGACAAACGGCGCATGGGATGGCGATTTGAAGACAGCCGGAGTAGGGGGGGACGGGTTTGATGGCGCAAACAAACTTTGTCTTTCCGATCTGACCTCCAATGACTGGATGGGCAAAACGGATGCACAGACACGGGGAATTTTGACCGCCGCAAAGGTCCGGGCGTTTCTGTGTTATGGATCGAATGACGTAACCCATGGAGCAACCCATAACATATGTCAGAACCCTCTTTCCGGAACAACGTATGTATTTGCTGTATCCGGCCAGCCGAGTTTGGGCGGTGCGACATTCACAGCCAGCATATCAAGCCAAGGTCCGCAAAACACACAGAACTGGTCGGGGGTTAATTATTTTGGGTCGTCATCGGATTATTGGACGGGACGGCGGCACGTATCAAGCACTCTGTGGTCAACAGGTGGGACGTGGCACTCTTCTGCTTGCAATCGAAACTGGGATGGTTATGGCGGAACCCCCTCATATCCAAGTAGTGCTAATTATGGATCATCCAACACAGCGGACTCCCAACGGTGGACACTTTCCTCAAAAAGCTGTGCTTTGTTTAGTAAACTCATCTGCATGGTTCATCCATGACCCGCGCAAGGGTTCCCTTTTGCGCGGTCGGCGGTGGGGTTCTAAGCGGTTGATCTGACAGGAGCCAAAAAGCGGCAAAAGGGGTGGGCGGAATTTTCGCCTTCTATAAAAGGGTGTTTCCATACTGCCGATTATCGCTTATGGAGTCCAAGTAGGTTGATTTTTTATCATATGGCTATTCTGCTGTATCAGAAGCCAGAATAATTCCCTTTATCATATCTCTGTACTTTGGTTGGTTGCCTACACCTTTCATTGCTATCTTATACTGAGAAATCAGAGTATTAAGCAAAGGCGTAGATTGATTCCCTTTTCCGAGTTGATCCCACTTCAAAAAACTATTCAAGTCATTACCTTTTTCTGAGAACTTTGGTTCTTTGAACACGCAATAATCAGTTCCATGAGTTAGATAATCATCAACTATGGAAATTGCGAAATCAAGGAGTGCATTAGAAGCTGCCTCATTCTCTGGTTTGAAGAGGCTCAAAAATGTTTTCGTGATATTTTTGTTTGTTGCCGTTCTCTCAGCCGCGATAAAACAATCTTTTAGTAACTCAACGACTAACATATAAAATAAATATCTTGTTTGGCCTCTTTGCTGTTTCTCCGCACCGCGACCGAACTTAAAATGTCCACTAGCTTTGTATAGCTGAAATGCAGCATATAAATCATCGAGACCAAAATTTTCCTGATTTACAATTCTATGAAAAATGCTCCCTCCGGGAGCAAATGGCGGGTTTTTCCCGAAAGAAATACCCGCTTCCCCTAACCAAGCTGCACCATAAACCTTTAGCAGATCAAAGGCATTTATGCATTCAGAAAACTGCTTAGTGCTGGGGTGTTGTTTTTGATATGCTTTTTGGGAGTCCCACCCTCCTCTTTGTATTTCCAAAAAAATGTTGTGTTTGGAAGCCATGGCTTTTGACCACTTTTGAAAATCACTTTCAAGAGCCAAAAAATCCTTCTCACTTACTGCGTTCTGGCTATTTGTATACCTTGTGGTTTCAGTAAGAAGCTCATCGCCATTTGTTCCAACCTTAACGATCTTAATAACTACAATCCCTTTTCCAAGATTTCTTTTCCATGCCTCAATTTCAGGGTTTTTTCCTGTACCGCCCGATTCAAGTTTTCTATACAGAACTTCCCAAATTGTCTTTGTTGTCTGGCAACCATTGACAACAAATGGCTCGGTTAATTCGTAATCAATATTATTGGGGAGCTTTTGAAAATCCTCAACAACTATCGTAATCCCATTATTATAAAGACCAAACCTTTCCGGCTTATTCAAAATGGTGTCTTCAATGCCTTTGTTCACTTTTCTCCTGCTACCAAGGAACTTTCTTACATTCTTTTCGTAGAGCATATCAAGATCGTTAGTGATCGCTTTATAATTCTTCAAAAAATCAAATAGCTGAATTAAACCAATTGATCCAACAAGCATCTCATCACCTGAAGCAACTAAATGAGCGGTTATTAAAACCTGATTTTTTTTAACATGGCTGACTTCTTCAAGCGTTCGATGATATATTGTTTCAAGGCTAACCGTATCCGTCTCAAAAATCATTCCAAGGCGGCTTTTACCCATTGCCCGGATGTCATCAACAGCTCGCTTTTCCTTTTCAGACAAAGGCCTTTGTGTAGCATAAACAAGAATTATCTTGTCTTTTTCTGATGCCTGTTTACGAAATGTCTGGAGCCTTTCGACAAAGCTCGATGCAAGCGATGAAAGATTGCTTCTTTTACAATCAACTGTATCAATCAGCTTTTGGGCTTCTTCTAATAATGTGCTTGTCCCGGCAAAAGATGATCCATATTTACTCTGAACTATATACCAAATATCACCACCATTGGGGTTATCTTCGATATCATCACCTCTTTGCAAATACGCAATATCAATACCCCCATCACCTGTTCCATCACAATAAACAAGATCATCTTGATATTCAGTATCTTCTGAAATATCAAGCCATTGGGTTACCAGTTTTCTTGAAAATCTTCTCCCGAGTTCTATTGTGCTCGGTTTTCCAGATAAAACGTCTTCCAGCCATTCTTTTTCAAATGCCTCAAAAGTTAAATTATTTCCCATGGACGCCCCCAAAAATTACATTAATATTCTACAGTCAATTCCCTTACCCATCATCAGCAGACGGCAAGCGACAGGAAAATAGGCCCTTTCCCGCTCCCTTGCAACTGACATTGATCCGCGCTCACCGCTCCACAACCATTTGACTAGACAAAATGTCTCATTTTGTCCGCTTCTACCAGATAAGCCGCATCGAAATCCCGCATGGTTTTCTCACCAATGGCTTCAATCTGATACAACGCATCCATTGTTTCATGGATGGCAGCAAAAGTCCCAGAAGTCCTCCCAATCCGTCAAAGCTATATACCCTCTGTTAGCCAACCACTTTCCATACTGCCGATTATCACACACTCTCTCTGTTTTACAGCAGAAAACACAGTGCTAACGACGACTCTGCCCTCGCCTTACTGACGTAGCTTCATCATCGATCATTCTTTCATCATCAATCAAAAGCAAAGAAAGAATCTCTCCATCCCTTATTCGAACAGTTTGTTCGCGAATTTCATATTTGGCAGCCTCGTTTCTATCGAACCAGGCATCCGCTCCAATTTTACGCGGAATTGTCTCCTCAACCTTTTGGCCGAATAAAATATCAAAAGCATAACTGTCGCTATCAAGTTCGTCTTGAGGAAACCAACGCTCTGGTACGGACGGTGATTGGCAAAACCACTTACGACCTTTTAGTCCGTGGCATATGAGAATAGATGGGGAATGATCTTCTTTAACTAATCGGATTGCTGTTGCAGTCAAACTGGTACAAAAAAGGTCTGCAAGCGTTCGCACAGTCTGAAATGTAAGTTTCGCGTAACTCTGGGCAATAGGCTGAAATATGTAACGCGGCATAAGAATATCTGCCGCGTAGGTATCGGCAATCCGCTCTGCTTGTGACCGCTTATTATCACCACAGTCAATTTCATCAGCTTGGCATACAAGAAGGCGTCCCCGATGGTAATTCCAATGCCCCAGCTCATGAGCGAGCGAAAAGCGCTGCCTACTTAAAATACTGTTATTGTTGACCGTAATGATAGCTTGGTCACCATGACCTATAATTCGTGCTTCACATCCATCAAGCGGCCGATAGCGCACGCGCACGCCAAGAGTCCACGCGATTGCTTCAAGGTCAATCTCACTTGGATCAGTAACCCCCAACCCTTTTAGAAGTATTTCGGCATGGCTCAATCCCTTCACTCGTTATCATCCTGCTTCTCGGTTAGTGAAATCACGCCAAGCTCTCCCAAATCTTCCAACATACTGAGCACGTCACTATCTGAAAGACCGTCTCCATTTCTTGCTGCAAGCGTCAACTTATTACGTGTTTCCGGATGCTGCCTAAGAATATTTTCCAATCTCTGGCGCGCGGTCCCCGGATCAAGTCGGAGAACTTTAGAACCTTGCTGACGATCACTAAGAACAGCCTTTTTTGCAGCGGCTAGCCTGGATTTTCCACAAATCGTAACGGCACGCTCAAAAATACCCTTGGCTTCTTGAGCAATTTGCTTAGGGTCTTCTCCATCAGCGGCAACTTCAGCCAGTATCTCTTCATCAGTCATTCTCAAAATGTCATCAACAAGGGATGCAGCTAGCCGATCAAGAGCAAGATAATCGTTTGATTTTTGTCTGGTCATGGTGTCCGTCCCTCTGGAAAAGCTTTCTCTATTCGACGCTTGATTAATCTGCGCTTGGACGCAAAAGCGGTCTTATCCAGTTCGGTGAAGGCACGGAGTTCCTCACCATCCATACCCTCCATTATTCCCTCAACCATGATCTGGGCAACCGGGTCGTCCTCAAAAAGGAGGAGGATTGCCTGTTTAATCCGTGCAACCTCCTGTTCTCCGATAAGGGCGTCCTCGGCACTTGGCTGTTCATCTGGCGGCTCGTAAGTGTCTTCCTCACCATCGATAACTGACACCAGAGACAGGTGTGGATGCCGTTTCTCCGCTTTCAAGGTGTCGGATGCAATACTTCTCATCGTTCCGCCAAGAAACTCGAACAAGTCCAAATTTCTTGGGCAGCGCCGACTGCCATCAAGGGCACGACGACAAGCCTCTTGGAGCAAATCATCTGCCTTGATTGTAGATAACTTGGCAAAAATATGGGAAATTTTGCGCAGCCGAATCCATCCCGCCTCAGGGAGAGCCCGAAGTGCAGCTTCAATATCCGCTGTAGAGAGATAAGCAACGGCAGGTTCGTTTGGTGCCATTATCGCGATTGACTCCTTTCTTGAGCCTATGCGCTATCCAAGAATGTCTTCGGACATCAATGCTCCATGTCCGAATAGGCAAGGCCGTGGCGCATAAGAAGAGGACGCCGGGATTTGTTCCTCGGCTTACGGCAAATGACGGCAATACAAAAGGAGTGTGCCATGATTGATACCATCCTTAAAGAGGATATCGAAGACATTCAGGATTCGGTGCGGAACGGCCGGGCGGTGCGCCCGCATGGTCCGTACCGAGTGCAAATCGGCAACGAAAAGCTGGAGTTCCATCCTGCTGTGATTGATGACCCGGTCCCGACTGGGTTGCAAATTCTGGAGGTGGCGGGCGCACACCCGGCAGACGAGCACTTGGTTTTTCAGGTGCTCAAGAACGGGCTGCTTGAGGAGCTGCGCCCGGACGAAACAACCGACCTGCGGGCAAAAGGCGTCGAAAAATTCCTCGTTTTCCGTAGCGACCGGTCGTTTCGCTTCGAGCTGGATGGCCGCATTTTTGAGTGGGGTGCAACGTTGATCTCGGGAATGACGCTGAAAAAGCTCGCCGGCGTTGATCCTGCAACTTACGGTGTGTGGCTTGAAGTGCGCGGGGCGGATGACCGGCCAATTGGCGATACCGAAATGGCCGATCTATCGGCTTTGGGCGTGGAGCGCTTTTTCACCGGTATCGTGCAGACCACGGAGGGCTGAAGGAGATGGCTGTGCTCCCGATGAAGTGCCGCCGCTACTTGACAGAGCGCGGCATTGCTTTTGAGGAAGTGGCGGATGGCGGCCAGCAGGCCGTCATCCTGCGCGAATTCGCGTTGCCGCCGGGTCGCTTCAATACTTCAGCGGCGGATATTCTTGTCCTGCTGCCGGCGGGTTATCCCGATAGCCCGCCCGACATGTTCCATGCGCTCCCCTGGATCAGTCTGGTTTCCCCAGATCGCTATCCAAAAGCCGCCGATCAGCCGGTTCTCTTCGCCGGACAAAACTGGCAACGTTGGTCGCGGCACAACAACGCTTGGCGGGCGGGCGTTGACGGCATCTGGACCATGCTCAAACGCATCCAGACGGCACTGGAGGAAGCGGCATGACCCTCGTTGACCTCACCATCCAGGAACGCCACCTTGATTCACTGCGCGAACTTGTACAGCGTAATGACGGAATCGAAGCGGCGGCCTATGTGCTGTGCGGCGAAAATCGGGTTGCGTGCGATCCTTGGGACCGCCGCGCCCGGCGTCGATTGACCTCCTACGATGTGCAGTCAATCCCGGATGAAGATAGGGTCTCTGCAAGCGGTCAGCATGTCACTTGGTCAACCGCGTCCTTCGTGCGCCTTCTAAAGCGAGCTAAGGATGAAAACCTCGTCGCCGGTATCGTTCATGCGCATCCGGGCGGGCCTGCCCGGTTTTCAGACCAGGATGATCGGAATGAGCGGGAATTGGCGCGGTTGGCACAGAACCGTAACGGCCAAGAAACAACGCTACTCAGCGTTCTCCTGACGGGAGCGGGCGACATTCGCGCCCGGCTTTGGCCGGATACTCATGCTCCGATTGACGCCAAAACGGTTCGGGTGGTCGGTCGGCGGCTCACCTTTCATGGTGTGTCAGAAGTGGCGCATGGTCTTGATGCTTTTGCCCGCCAAGCGCTCGCCTTTGGGCCAAAAGTGAATGCAAGGCTCCGCGCATTGCGCGTTGGCATCGTGGGCTGCGGCGGGACGGGCAGTGCGGCTGCAATGCTGCTCGCCCGCCTCGGCGTTGGACAGCTTGTGCTGTTTGATGACGATATCGTCGATGTCACGAACCTCAACCGTCTGCATGGGGCACGCCGGTCGGATGCGGACGCCATGCTGCCCAAGGTTGAGGTCGTTGCAAGGGAAATCGCGGAATTGGAAATTGGGGTACGCGCCGTCCCATTGCGTGGCTGGATCAACGATCCCGCCGTGCGGGATGCGTTAAAGGCTTGCGACGTGATTTTTGGCTGTACCGACGATCACGATGGACGGTTGCTGCTCAACCGGGTGGCTTATTTCTACCTCATCCCGATTATCGACATGGGTCTTGCGATTGATCCAGCCCCGGATGGCAACGGGCTACGCGACTTGAGCGGGCGAGTCACCGTCCTGACTCCGGGGGCTCCCTGTCTTCTGTGTCGAGGTATCGTCGATCCGATAACAGCCCGAGACGAGGATTTGCGGCGGCGGCAACCGGAAGAGTACGAACGACGAAAGCGTGAAGCGTATGTACGAGGCGGCGGCAATCCGGCCCCGGCTGTGGTGACTTTCACGACCGCCACGGCGTGCATGGCCGTCGATGAATTGCTGCAAGCCCTGACGGGCTTTCGGGGACCTGATGGCTGGGTCTGGCAACGCGCCCGGCGATTTGATCTGATGCAGGATCGTCGACCGGGAGCGGTTCAGAACCCCTCCTGTCCGATTTGCGTGGAAACCGGCTATTGGGGCCGCGCGGATATTGAACCTTTTCTTGATCGTGTGGGGTAAAAATGTGGAATGATCTGCTCCGCCGATTGCTTGTTTTCGTTCGCGTTATACCGCGCCCGCATGTGGTCGGGCGAGTTATGACGCAGCATCCATCGCCTGACGAACTCCTTGAAGGGATTCTTGTTCTCGTCAAGGATGGTGATCGTCAGAAATGGGCTTGCCTGCGATGCCCGTGCGGTTGTGGAGAGAGACTACAACTCTCTCTTAATCCGTCTCGTCGCCCACGTTGGACCGTTGCATTTGATTGGCTACAACGGCCGACTGTAGCACCGTCAGTTCATCAGCTTAATGCTTGCCACTGCCACTTCTGGATCAAAAAAGGCATGATCGAATGGTGCAAGGATAGCGGTCAGCGCTTGGATCAATCCCCTCATTACTGAACAGTTCGTATCATTGTGTCCGTTGTTGATGCGGGCTTCTAACCTTTGGCCTCGGGAAGCCCTACGGTAATCGTATCCTCCCAGCCCGCATAGGGCCGGGGCGCTTCGGGATCGGCATGACGGCGGCGCATGGCCTCTTCATGGCTCATGGTCCGGTCGGTCTGGTCTTCGCCATGCTTGCGCATGGCTTCAAGCTGCTCCGACTCCCTCTCTGGAAGGTCCGCCAGACAGGCTGCATCGAAATCCCGCATGGTTTTTTTATCAATGGCTTCAATTTGATGCAACGCATTCATTGTTTCATGGATAGCGGCAAAGGCTTCCGACTTGTACTGCTTTCTTTTGCTCATGGCCCAGCATCTCCCTGCAAATATGGATACATGGCCTTTGATCAGCCTTTACGGAGTGTGGTTGCCGTGCCCTGAATCCAGTTTCTGGGGCGCAAGGCGGTAGCCCATCGCGTGCATAATCGCATTCACCCGCGCAAATTCAGGATTACCCTCTTCGGAAAGGGCTTTTTGTAACCCCTTACGACTCATACCCGCCGCTTCGGCAATCCGGCTCACGCCCTTAACACGGCTGACAATCCGTAAGGATGACAACAGCGCGGCTGTATCTCCCGACTGGGCATATTCATCGAAGAGGATCGCAATGTAGTCGTCCACCTCTTCCGGGTGGTCACGGAGATACCCCTCTTCAAGATCGCCGAAGGTTCTATAGTTCCTCATGGCCTAAATACTCCTTCCAATAAGCTTTCGCCTGCTCAATGTCCCGGCTCTGGCTGGACTTGTCGCCGCCACATAAGAGCACGACAACCGTATCGCCCTGCTCCCCGAAATAAGCCCGGTATCCGGGGCCGAAAAACATCCGTAACTCGCTCACCCCTTCCCCGACGGGCGCGCAATCCCCCAAATTGCCCTGTCCCAGTCGGGAGAGACGCGCCAGAATGCGCTTGCGTCCCGCAACATCACGAAGCCCGTAGAGCCATTCCTTGAATGGTTCTTCTCCATTCTCATCGGCATAGATGAGAACCTGCCTTGGCTTTGTTTCTTCCGCCACGTCCTTGATTTCCTAAATGATTGTACCAGATGCGTACCATAGTACGCAATCACTTTGAATGCAAGTCTCTTCATTAAGCGGCTCTAAAGGGGTTCCCAAAAGCCCCTTTGGTGACCTTTGAACTTTGGTTCTCCCCCCACTATGGACAAAAGGGTTCATTTTGTCCTATGTTTCCCCAACCGCCGCCCGCAAGCCGTTGAATTCCCAAAGGCCCAAAAACCCTCACATGAGACAAAACGATGGAAGAGCGCAAACACCTCACCGGGCTGGAAGTGGACAAGCTGATCGCCGCTGTCAAAGGCGCGCGCCACGAGGCGCGGGACCGCTGTTTGCTGCTGCTGCTGTTCCGCCACGGCCTGCGGGTCTCGGAAGCCTGCGGGATGAAACTCTCGCAAGTGGATAGCGAAAGCCGGGTCCTGCATGTCGCCCGCCTCAAACAGGGCCTATCCACCACACACCCCTTGCGGGCGGATGAACTGCGGCTCATCAAGGCGTGGCTCAAAGAGCGGGCGGCGATGAACCCGCCGGGGGAATCCTTCTTCATCAGCGAACGGCGGGGGCCACTCAATCGCAAAACCGTCTGGGCGGCCATCCGCCATTATGGGGAGTTGGCCGGGCTGCCCCTGCCCGCTCACCCGCACATGCTCCGCCATGCCTGCGGCTTCGCCCTGGCCGATCAGGGCGCGGATACCAGGCTCATTCAGGATTACCTCGGCCATCGCAACATTCAGCACACCGTCCGCTATACCGCCACCAATCCCGCCCGGTTCGAAAAGCTTTGGCGATAGGAAAGAAAAACAGAAAACACGATAAAAAGATAAAAAGAAAGAAAGTAAAGCGGATAGAAAGATAAGGAAAAGCCTGCTGGCTGTCGGTTGTCCAAGGCATAGTCCAGCCTTGCCTGAAAGCGGGTTTACTCCCAGAAAATAATGTGTTATTGAATTTATAACAATTTTGTTATAAGATGACTTGAAAGGCTGCCTATGCTTCGTGATGTGGTTTGGATGGGAGATTCAAGAAAGCGGTTAAAGGAATTCCCAAATGAAACGCAACGCTCAATGGGTGGCGCGCTGATGCTGGCGCAATTTGGCGGAACTGCCGACAACGTAAAACCGTTCAAAGGGGTGGGCAGTGGCGTATTTGAGATTGTCGAAAGCCATCAAAAGAACGCTTATCGAATGATTTATGCCGTGCAGATTGGCGAAAAAATTTACGTCCTGCACGCCTTTCAGAAGAAATCCAAGACGGGGATTAAAACGCCAAAATCGGATGTGGATTTGGTGAAACAGCGTTACAAACAGGCACAGGAGCTGGCGAAAGATGACGA
>Ga0209573_1005080_pt1 | contig 12207 bp, 7 predicted proteins | sample TNRBio252014_DNA_FD_185870 | JGI IMG/M metagenome (GOLD analysis project Ga0209573, IMG submission 185870) | Wastewater treatment Type I Accumulibacter community from EBPR Bioreactor in Madison, WI, USA - TNR Reactor_6/25/2014_ DNA (SPAdes)... | ecosystem: Engineered > Bioreactor > EBPR >...
CGAATGCCGCAACTGCCATTCGCACCAGAGCATGGACCCCGAGAAGCAGAAGCCGCGCGCGAAGAAGTCGCACGAACTGGCCAAGAAGAACAACGAGACCTGCATCGATTGCCACAAGGGCATCGCCCACCACAAGCCCAAGGGCATGAAGGAAGAGGATTAGACCCCCCCGAAGCGCGGCCTGGCGGCGGCCTCCCCCGTGGACCCGAAGGGGCCACTTCTTGACCCGGGGAGCACCGCCAGCGGACCGGCCAGGCCGGTTCCGCGGCGGCCGCTGCAGGGGCGGCTGCGCTACGCTTGCCTGAACCTACGGAGAAACCATGAAGAAGACTCATCTGCTCGCCCTGGCTGCTGCGGCGGCTTGCACCTCGTCCCTTGCCGCGCCGCCCGACTGGGGCAAGGTGCCTGCCAAGGCGATCACGCTGCTCTACCCCGGCGCATCGCCGATGGAATGGATCACCAAGGGCAGCGACCATGGCGGCGCACGCGCGCTCCGCAAGGGCGAGAGCTGCGCCAGCTGCCACCACGACGAAGCCGTCGACATGGGCAAGAAGATGGCCAGCGGCCAGAAGATCGAGCCCAAGCCCATCAAGGGCAAGGCGCCGGCCATCCCGGTGCAGGTGCAGGCCGCGCACGACGGCGCCAACCTGTACATGCGCTTCAGCTGGAAGCAGCCTGCCGGCGGCGCCGAGAAGATGGACAAGGACAACGCCGTCAAGCTGGCCTTCATGCTGGAGGACAACAAGATCCCGGGCGCCAACCTGTCGGGCTGCTGGGAGACCTGCCACGCCGACGCGCGCACCATGCCCGAGGCCAAGGACGACAAGAAGACCAAGTACGTCAAGGACGGCGCACTGGCCGGCGGCAAGTTCTACGACCTCGTGCAGTGGACCAGCAAGGGCGGCAAGTTCGACGGCTATGTCGCCGACAAGCGCGTCATGGAAGGCGGCAAGGCGCTGGTCGACGCCAAGGGCGAGAACAAGGGCGGTGAATGGTCGGTGGTCTTCACGCGCAAGCTCTCGGGTGGCGAGGGCGACATCGCGCTGGCCACGGGCAAGACCTACAACTTCGGCTTCGCGATCCACGACGACCACACCGTCGGACGCTTCCACCATGTGTCCTTCGGCTACACCCTGGGCATCGATGCCAAGGCCGACATCACGGCGGCCAAACAATAGCCACCGCGCCCGTTCCGACCCGGCCCAGGCATGGCGATGAGGCGCCGTGAGGTCAATCGCGCCGCCTGTGCGGCGGCGCTCGCTGCGGCGGGTGCGGCCGGGTTGACCCGCGCGCAAGGGCAGGTGGTGGTCGTCGAGATCCGCGACTACAAGTACCTGCCCGCCCTGGTCAGCATCAAGCCCGGGACGACGGTCCGCTGGGTCAACCAGGAGAAGCGCACCACGCATACGGTGCGCTTTCTCGGCCCCGACGGAATCGAGTCCGAGCGCCTGTTCCCAGGCGAGAGCTGGGAGCGTCGTTTCGACAAGCCCGGCACCCACCCCTACGTCTGTGGCCCGCACCCGGAGATGAAGGGCAGCGTCGAAGTCGGCGGCTGACCCTGGAGGGTCGATGCACGCCCTTCGTCGACCGCTGACCTTGGGCGCAAAACTCGCCCTGGCCGGCGTGCCCTTCCTGCTGGCGGCGCTGCTCATGACCTTGTCGACGCTTTGGCTGTCGCACCAGCTCGAGGGCGGCGCCGGCGCCGTCAACGAAGCCGGCCGGCTGCGCATGCTGAGCTGGCGGCTGGTCGTCGAGCGCGGGCAAGACCCCGCTGCGCCCGCGCCGGCCGCGGACGAGTTCCGCCGCAGCCTGCAGTTGCTGCACACCGGCGACCCTCGACGCCCGTTGCTTGTACCCTGGGATGCGCAGGTGCGGCAGCATCTGGCGCTCGTCGAAGCCGCCTGGCACGAGGTCGATGCCGCCTCCGTCACCGGCCCCGATCCCGGCCGGCAGGCGCAGCAGCGTGCACAGTCCCTGGTGGCCCGCATCGACGGCCTGGTTGAAGCCATCGAAGGGCGGCTGTCCCGGCTCACCGCGCTGTTGCACCTGCTGCAGGTGGCGCTGCTCACCATGGGCGGCGTGGCCGCCGCGATGCTGCTCGTCAGCGGCTGGCGCTTCGTGCTCAGGCCGGTGGCCGAACTCGGGCGCGCGGTCGGCCGACTGCGCCATGGCGATCTTTCGGCACGTGCAGTCGTCGACACGCGCGACGAGCTCGGTGCGCTGGGCACCGGGTTCAACGACATGGCGCGGCAGCTCGAAGCCTCCTACCGCGAACTGGAGTCCCGTGTCGAGGCCAAGACCTCCGAACTGCGTGAGCAGCGGGAGCGGCTGCGCTGGCTCTACGACGTGAGTCGCCTGGTCGCGGAGTCGGTTGACCTGCAGCCCATGGCGCAGGCCTTCACCGAAAGGCTGCACCGGCGCCTGCAGGGTGCCCGGGTGACCTTGAGCCTGCTGCAGGCCGACGGCCAGCGTCGCGTGCCGGTGGCCTGCGAAGGCACCACTGGCGAGCCGCCGGGGCACCGGACCGAGGTCGCGGTCCGGCACCAGGACCGCCTGCTGGCCGAGATCGCGCTCGAGCTGCAGTCGCCGCTGGACGACGCCGAGCTCGCCTCCATGCAGGCGGCAGCCGCCCTGCTGGCCAGCGGCATCGAGAACCTGCGCCTGCAGGCACGCAACAGGGAGGCGGCGGTGTCCGAGGAGCGCGCCTTCCTGGCGCGTGAACTGCACGACTCGATCGCGCAGTCGCTGGCCTTCCTGGGCATCCAGGCGCAGCTGATGCGCGAGGCCATGGCCGACGACGACCGCCGGGCCATGGACCGCACCATGGGCGAGATCGAGGCCGGCCTGCGCGAGAGCCAGGTCGACGTGCGCGAGCTGCTGCTCAACTTCCGCCTGCGCACGCAGGCCGAGGACATCGAGCCCGCGCTGCAGGCCGCCTTGCGCAAGTTCGAGCACCGCAGCGGTGTCGGCGCCAGCCTGACGGTCCACGACGAGGGCCTGCCGCTGCCCGCCGACGTGCAGGTGCAGGTGCTGCACATCGTGCAGGAAGCGCTGGCCAATGTGCGCAAGCACGCGCAGGCCGACCATGTGTGGATAGACGTATGGAAACATCCGCAGTGGTGCATACAGGTGCGCGACGACGGCCGCGGCTTCGACCCGCGGGACGTCGGCATCAGCCAGGTCGGCCTGCGCATCATGCGCGAACGCGCGCAGGCCGTCGGCGGCCGCCTGGACCTGAGCTCGGAGCACCGCGCCGGCACACGCGTGCTGCTCGAGCTGCCGCAGCCGGGCGCCGACACGCCGCTGCAGGCAGGGGCCCGCCAATGAACCCGGCAAACCCGGTCAGGGTGCTGCTGGTCGACGACCACACGCTGTTCCGCCGCGGGCTGGCGGCGCTGCTGTCCCGCCGGCCGGGCATCGAGGTCGTCGGCGATGCCGGCGATGCGCTGCAGGCGCTGCACCAGGTGGCGCTGCTGCGGCCCGACGTGGTCCTGCTGGACAACCACCTGCCGGGCGCTTCGGGCATCGCTGTGCTGCCCGACCTGAAGGCGGCCTGCCCGGGCCTGCGCGTCATGATGCTGACGGTGAGCGAGGACGAGGACGACCTGGTGCGAGCCCTGCGCGCCGGTGCCGATGCCTACCTGCTCAAGACCGCCGACGGCGACGACCTGGTCGACGCCGTCGTGCGCGTCGCGGCCGGCGAGTCGGTGCTCGCCGAGGCCATGACCGGCAAGCTGATGGCGGCCTTCCGCCAGCAGCCGCAGGCCTTGCCACCGGTGCGCGTGCAGGGATTGCAGGACTTGTCGCCGCGCGAGCGCGAGATCCTGGCCGCCATCGGCGAGGGCGCCAGCAACAAGGAGATCGCGCGTCGCTTCGACATCGCGGAGTCGACCGTCAAGGTCCATGTGCAGCACCTGTTGCGAAAACTCGCTGCCAGCTCGCGGGTGCAGCTGGCGGTGATCGCCAGCAGCGCCGGGCTGGGCAGCGGCTCGCCACCGGTCGCGCACGAGTAGTTCGTTCGAACTATCGGCGCCCCGCGGCCATACCCCTTCTGCCGCCGCCGGGTGGCCGGCCGATGGATGGTGGCGGGCCCGCACCTTCCCTAGCATGGGTTCTCGATCGCACGGTATCGCCAGTGCGGCACCCGAACGGAGAACCTCATGACCGTGAACACCCCCTCTCGATGGGTCATCGCCTTGTCGGTGGCCCTGGCCACGGCCGCCTGGGCCGACGACAAGAAGCCGGTGACGCCGGCCGAGATGAACTACCAGGCCGGCACCTCGCCGCTGGCCGGCGAACCCATGGTGCAGAGCACCAACCCGAAGGCGCCGCCGATGTCGCAGGCCGAGTTCGCGGTGGCGCGCAAGATCTATTTCGAGCGCTGCGCCGGCTGCCACGGCGTGCTGCGCAAGGGCGCCACCGGCAAGCCGCTGACGCCGGACCTGACCATCGGCAAGGGCACCGACTACCTCAAGGTCTTCATCGGCTACGGCTCGCCGGCCGGCATGCCCAACTGGCTGACCTCGGGCGAAATGGACGAGAAGACGGTCGACCTGATGGCGCGCTACGTGCAGCACGACCCGCCGCAGCCGCCGGAGTTCGGCCTCGAACAGATCAAGGCCACCTGGAAGGTCGTCGTGCCGCCGGCCCAGCGCCCGAAGCGCAAGATGAACGACCTCGACATCTCCAACCTGTTCAGCACCACGCTGCGCGACACGGGCGAGGTGGCGCTGATCGACGGCCACAGCAAGAAGATCGTCAACATCGTCAAGACCGGCTACGCGGTCCACATCTCGCGCCTGTCGGCCTCGGGCCGCTACCTGTTCGTGATCGGGCGCGACGCCAAGATCAACATGATCGACCTCTGGATGGCCACCCCGGAGACGGTGGCCGAGGTGCGCATCGGGCTGGAGGCGCGTTCGGTCGACACCAGCAAGTACAAGGGCTACGAGGACAAGCTGGCGATCGCCGGCGCCTACTGGCCGCCGCAGTTCGTCATCATGAACGGCGACACGCTCGAACCGCTGCGTGTGGTGTCCACGCGCGGCATGACGGTGGGCAAGCAGGAGTACCACCCGGAGCCGCGCGTCGCCTCCATCGTCGCCTCGTACTACAAGCCCGAGTTCGTCATCAACGTCAAGGAGACCGGCAAGACCCTGCTGGTCGACTACTCCGACCTGGACGTGCTCAAGACGGTGGAGATCGGCTCCGCACCCTTCCTGCACGACGGCGGCTGGGACTCGAGCAAGCGCTACTTCATGGTCGCCGCCAACAACAGCAACAAGATCGCCGCCATCGACGCCAAGCTCGGCCGCCTGGCCGGCCTGACCGAGGTCGGCAAGATCCCGCACCCCGGCCGTGGCGCCAACTTCGTGCACCCGAAGTTCGGCCCCGTCTGGGCCACCGGCCACCTCGGTGACGAGACGGTGTCGCTGATCGGCACCGACCCGGTCAAGTTCAAGGCCAATGCCTTCAAGCAAGTCGCCGTGCTCAAGGGCCAGGGCGGGGGTTCGCTGTTCCTCAAGAGCCACCCGAAGAGCAAGCATCTGTATGTCGACACCCCCCTCAACCCCGACCCGGCGATCTCGCAGTCGGTGGCGGTGTTCCGCATCGACCGGCTCGAGGAAGGCTACAAGGTGCTGCCGATCGCCAAGTGGGCCGGCATCAGCGACGGCGGCGCCATGCGCGTCGTGCAGCCGGAGTTCAACAAGGCCGGCGACGAAGTCTGGTTCGCCGTCTGGTCGGCCAAGGACAAGCAGTCGGCGCTGGTCATCGTCGACGACAAGTCGCTGCAGCTCAGGGCCGTGATCAAGGACCCGCGCCTGATCACGCCGACCGGCCACTTCAACGTCTTCAACACGCAGCGCGACGTGTACTGATCCCTTTCTCCGTCGGGGCGTCGTCCCGGGGCCACCCGGGATGAACGGTTCCCTTCAGCGCGCCGGCTCGCCGGCGCGCTTTTTTCTTGCTCGCCTGCTTGCCTTTCCACAGCCGCGAGCTACCTGTCGGGGCAAGGCCTTGCACAGGCTCGCCCTACCAAGGCCGGCCCCGCGCACGACCCGGGTCATGCCCCAGGTGCGCGAAACGTCGCCTAGCGCAGCCGCTGCTGGGGCTGGTCTACCTTCATCCAACGCGGCACCGAGGTAGGCTGCCATAGCCTCCTCGGCACCCAGGTACTCGGCGGGAGCCCAGACCTTGGTGTCGGTCCTGGCCATGTGCGAGCTCCCAACGGTGGCGCGCCAGTTCCCCGGACACCTGTACATCTCGTTCCTGCGTGGACTCCTCACCTTCGAGCAAGACCACCAGCTGTTCGCCTCTTTGCACGAGGTACACGCAGTAGCCGCCGCCCTACAGGATCCAAAGCTCATTGCCACTGTGGGCAGCCCGGGCTACCGATTGCCATGTGCCCTCAGCCAATCAACACTCTGCAGGGATCGGAGCCATGCCATCGCTCCCTCGAGATCCAGGTGAAGGCTGCCGTATGACATGCGCAGCAAGCGGTCAGGCAACGCCCAGTCCCACTTCTCCCGTTGCAGGTTTCTCGTATTGGCCAGAAGCACATCCAGCGGCGGCGCCTCGTCCAGCCCAGCGTCGAACAGCACGTCGACAACGTCCTCCAGCGTTGCCTGACCCTTGAGCACCTCGACACCGGGGCCCGCTGGCGCCGCCACAAAGCCTCGGCGGCGCAGCAGACACGCAATCGCTTCGTTGGCGGCATCACCGAGCCATGTCAGCAGGAGCACCTCCCTTCCTTGGTCCAGAACGTAGGCGTCGGAGAGGCTGCGTGTACGGTAGTTGGCCCTGCCCTCGGCCAGGAAGCGCCTTGCGACCTCGTCCAGATATGCTGGCTGCGCGTCGCCTTCGAGCAACTGGCGCATCCGCTGCCGCACCCGGGTGTGCGTGCGTCCCGCTCCACCGGAGAACAGCGGTGGCGCCCCGCTTGCCGCACGGCTGACATGGATCGTCTTCTGCTCTTCGTCGATGTCCTCGACCCTCCATGTGCGGCCGGCGAACAGGATGCGTTGACCGATCGTGAGCACCTGGGAAACCGGCAGGGTGCCCAGCGACTTGCCCCCTGCGACGATGCGGAACTCCTCGTCGGAGGCGAAGGCGGCGTAGAACGTGTAGTGGTTGACCAGTTTCTCGCCGACGCGCCCGTGAAGCAGGACGCCGGATGAATCCTGCAGTTCCTTCTGCCCGAGATGCCGGACCAGCTCGACGAACTCGTCCTTGGCCACGACCGAGAAGGGTGTCGCTGGTGCGCACAGCAGCCCATGAAGCTGCCCGATGGTCGCGCCGCCGTTCTGTGCGATGAAGGAAAGCACCTGCTGGACCAGCGTGGACAGATGCGCGCCCTTCACCGAGGGAGGCTCGAACCAGCCCTCCAGCAGCAGCGAGATCATGGCCGTCATCTGCACGGTGCCGAGTCGGAGCTCATCGGCGATGGACGGTTGCCCACCCAGCGCGTCCTCGACACAGTAGCCGCGAAGCACCGCGGGCTCTCCTTTGCGGCGACCCGACCGCCCGAGACGCTGGCGCAGGCTCGCCACTGTAGGGGGAGGCCCGATCTGGGCCACGCTCTTGACGGCACCGATGTCGATGCCCAGCTCGAGCGTGTTGGTGCAGATGGCAGTGGCCGGCCGCTCCTTCTGCTTCAAGGCGGCCTCCGTCTCCGCGCGGATCTCCTTGGACAGGCTGCCGTGATGCGGCCAGAACTCGTTGGGCACCTGCTGGGCCTCGCACATCCGGGTCAACATGTGCGTGTAGCGCTCGACCTCGCGCCGGGAGTTCGGAAAGACCAGGTTGTTCGAGCCCCTCAGGCCCTTGAACAGATGCCCGGCGATCTGTGCCGGCGAGATGGGCTCGCTCTCCCCGTCCTCCTGCTCGTCACGCACCACTAGCGGCTCCTCAAAGCCCTTGACCAGGATGCGCAGTTCGCCGCCCGACGACTTCGACTCGACCAGCGCCACGGCAGCGCCATGTCCAGGCCGCAGAAACTCCGCCGCCAGACCCATGTCGCCGAGGGTCGCGGACAGCCCTATGCGTGGAACACGCCGGCCGATGACGCGTTCAATGCGATGCATCAGCGACTGCAACTGTTTGCCGCGCTCGGTGCCGATGAAGGCGTGCAATTCGTCGACCACCAGGTAGCAGAGGCGCTCAAAGGTCGAGCCGATTGCGGTGCCGCGGTTGCACAGCATCGCCTCAAGAGACTCTGGCGTGATGAGGAGCACGCCCTGCCGCTGCGACAGGAAGCGGCTCTTCAACGAGGCCGAGATGTCGCCATGCCAGGGCCAGACGGGCACCTCGAGCTGCTCGCACAGTCGATCCAGCCGGCCGAACTGGTCGTTGATCAATGCCTTCAGCGGGCTGATGTAGACGGCGAGGCCGGGTGCATTGGCCTGAACCAGATGGGTCAGAGCGGGCAGGAACGCTGCCTCGGTCTTGCCCGCGGCTGTGGCCGCCGCCACGATGACATCGCGGTCGCCCTTGACGATCAAGGGAATCGCCGTCTCCTGCGCGTCGCGCAGCGACTCCCACCCTTCGGCCCAGATGAACCGCTGGATGCGTCCGTCGAGCAGATGGAACGAGCTCGATGCCGCGGCTGACATGGCGATCGTGCGCTAGCGACTCACATCCTGAAGGTCGCGAATTCGTCGTCGCCGTCGGCATCCGTCGTCTGGTCGGCCGCGCCGCCGTTGTCGGCCGCGACATCGATGCCCCCGAGCAGTTCCTCCCACGAGGCGCCAGGGTTCTGCTCCAGCACAGCCAGCAGGTTGATGAACGCGGTGATCGTCGTTCGAGGCGTGCGGAAGTAGGTGTCCCCGATGCGCTTGGAGCAGTGCTCCATGAAGCTGAAGAGACCCGGGTCGGAGATCAGATGCCTGTCTGGATCACCAAAGGCATACACGCCGCGGATCTTCTGGAGCAGCACGTAGAAGTCCTCGGGGGTGAGGCTGGACAGCCGCACGACCGGCCCGCTGAAGTCCACTAGGCCCTCGGAGGCAAAGGTGTTCTGTGCGAGCCGGCTCTGCAGCGCCGGGTAGCTGTACAGGCCGCGTCTCGTGTCGAGCAGAAACTCCGGCGTGCCGCCCAGCACGAAGCCCAGGCCCACGGCCGTGCCCTGCAACGAGTCGTTCAGGATGCGCAGGATCTGCTCGTAGTTCGCATTGCGGGCCTGGGTGTTGGCCAGCTTGTAGAGATTGACGAGCTCGTCCAGCCCCACCAGCAGGCCGCCGAACCCGGCCAGCCTCACGAATCGCGCCATCAGCTTGAGCTGGTCGTAGACCGCGGCGTCGTCAACGATGGTGCGCACGCCCAAGGCAGCACGGGCATCGGTCTTGGTGTTGAATTCGCCTCGCAGCCAGCGCACGGCGTCCGACTTCAACTGTTCGTTGCCTTCGTCATGCCCGCGGCAGTAGGCGGCGATCACGTCGGCGAAGTCGTAGCCGTTCACCAGCTCGGTCAGCTGATCCAGCCTCTGGCGCATGACAGCCTCGGTCGATGCACCACTTGCCTTGGCTTCCGCCTTCGCGGTCGCGATGAACTTCTCGACGATGCCGCCGAGTGCGCCGCCGTCCGGCTTGGTGCGGGTGGCGAGGTTGCGCATCAGCTCGGCGTAGAGCGAACGGGCCTGTCCGCCACTCGCATGCAGCCTGCGATCGGGGTTCAGGTCGGCGCTGGCCACGACGAGCTTCTTCTCCATCGCCACGGCGCGGACCAGATTGAGGAAGAAGGTCTTGCCTGCCCCGTACTCGCCAATCACCACACGGAACGCCGCGCCGCCATCTGCGACCCGGTCGATGTCCGTCACTAGAGTCTGGATCTCCCTTGTGCGCCCGACCTGGATCAGATGCTGCCCAGCCCGAGGCACGACACCCGCGCGCAGCGACTGGATAACCGCATCGCGGTCCTTGGGGCGGATGGCCGGTGTGTTCATGCTTCCACTTTCTCCAGGATCTCGGCATTGACGACCACAGGTTCGTCACCTTCGCACAGGGGCATGTCGTGGGCGTCGAAGGCAGCCTCGTTGATGCGCTCCAGCGCGCCGTCGAGCATCAGATCGAGGTCGGCGGCGACGTCCAGCAGTTCCTCGCGGCTCCATTCGGGACGGGAGAGCATCATGCGCGCCAGGGCGCTGTGCGCCTCGTCGAGCCCCAGCAGGCCCGCGGCGGCAATGCCCGGCTCGAAGTCGGCTTCGCCATCGGACTCCTGCTGGGTCTCAGCGGGCGACGTGACCGTGTCCTCGGCCTCGGTAAAGATGTTGGCGAGCAGTGCGGACACGCGCTCCGTGTCCTGCTGCAGGGCCGCAATCTTCGCGGGGTCCAGCTTGAAGCCGGTCTCCTCGACCTTTGCCAAGACCGCTGCAGTGGGCTTGACGCCAGCCGCCACGGCATGGACGTCGGTGAAGACCTTCCTGGCATTGACGCCCAGGGCCTTGTAGACCTTCTCCAGCATCTTTACTTCGGCGGGCGACACCTCCCCGTCCGATTGCGCCACGGTGGCCATGAAGGCCGCGATCGTTTCCCTCACGCCTTGATCCAGAGGTTCGAACTTCTTCTTGAGCGCCGCGAGCGAGGCCGGCGCCTGGATCAGCAACCGGAGGTGCGCAAGCAGCCGCCGGGTCTGGCTGGGCGGCAGATGCTTCCAGGTCAGCACTGTCTCCCGCAGATGCCCCATCTCCTTGATGCCAAACTCCCCATCGGCAGACGCCACGGCCGACGCCAGCTGCAAGGTCAGCGCAGCGGCCAGGTAGGGACCTCCGACTCTCGTAATCGGCTCGGAAGGCGGCAAGGCGAACAGCACCACCTTGTCCTCGGGCTTGGGCACCTTTGCGCCCGTCAGTACATCAGGCTCGAAGCCGATGCCAACGGATTCCAGCGCCCTCGCCAGCGAGACCGTCTTGTCCCTTGTGAACGGTCCGGTGCCACCCAGCGACGCGAGGAGGTCCCGGAACGACAGTGCCACCATGCCTGCGCCGATGCGCCCCTGAAGACCTCTAAGGGCCTTCTGGCCGGCTTCCGGCCAGAGGGTCGCCGGAAGCTGGAGCCAGGCATCGATTGAGGCGCGTGCTCCCGGGTTCTTGCCCACGAGCCGGCTGTAAGACTCCAGGGGCTTGGTGGCTGCCTCAACTACCTCCTGCAGCCTTCGCGTCGGCGCCGTGAGGACGGTAACGTCCGGGGTGTCCTTGAAGGTGAGCTTCAGCTCCTGGAAACCCCGGAATCCGGCCGATGCTGGTTGGTAGACGAGCTTGAGCTTGGTGCGGTTGCGCGGCAGCAGCATGCCGGCGCCGCAGAGCTCGCCGTACTTCTGCGCGAAGACGCGCTCGAACTCCTCTGCACAGCGCGCAGCTGGCGTCCTGAGGACAATGTTCGGGTCCAGCCTCGCCCAGGCCAGCGCCAGCGCCACCGGTACGGGTACGCCGTCTACAGCGGCCTGACCGAGCGCCAACCGGACGTAGAGGGGCAGTTCAAGCGTCTTCGGGAACTCAGGCACGGGCCTCTCGTAGAGACGCGACGGGTGCTGGGCCAGTGCCACCCAGTCGAGCAATTCGCTGGCGCAGCGTCGAAAGGAACCCGACTTGTCGCCGTAGATGCCCAGCAGGCGCCGCAGTTCAGCCGCGATCACAGGCCAGTCGGCCTGCGCGGCCTCGTCCTTCGAAGCGTCAACGATGGCTCTGCGCTCCAGCCCGTAGAAGAACAGGAACACGAAACCGATATCGGCCTGGGGATCCTGTCGGCCGCCTGCAAGCCAATGCAGATAGGCCCGCCGCGCCGCCGGGGACACGTCCGAATAGCTCGGCCAGTAACTCATCTGGCGCTCGGTGTAGTTCCCGCTGCTTGCGACCGACTTTGATGGATCGATCAAGCAAGGGTCGTTCGAGCCGCCGGGTGAGGGCAAGGATGTGCCGACATAGACCAGCCCGCCCGAGATGGTCGTCCCCGCCACCATCACGGACTGCCCTATAGGGATCCAGCTTGCCGGGCCGTAGCCCTGGGGCGCCCGGGGGACTCGGTACGACGGCCCAAAGTTGGCAGCCGACGACCGAACAATCGTCAGTTGCTCGTCGACCGGAGTCCACTCCAGGGGCGCCACGGACTCCACCGACTCGTGCGTGGCTGTCCGCGGACTTGGGGTCGGGGTCGGGGTCGGGGTCGGGGTCGGGGTCGGGGTCGGGGTCGAGGTCGAGGTCGAGGTCGCGGTCGG
>Ga0209573_1005081_pt1 | contig 12205 bp, 12 predicted proteins | sample TNRBio252014_DNA_FD_185870 | JGI IMG/M metagenome (GOLD analysis project Ga0209573, IMG submission 185870) | Wastewater treatment Type I Accumulibacter community from EBPR Bioreactor in Madison, WI, USA - TNR Reactor_6/25/2014_ DNA (SPAdes)... | ecosystem: Engineered > Bioreactor > EBPR >...
CTCGCTCAGCCCCTCGCCGATGCAGAACGGCTCGATCCCCAGTCCGCTCACGGCAAACCGCGCGAACACCGCTTGCCACTCCTCGCGGCTACGCCGCCGCCACTTGTTGTTGGTCGCTGTCGCCCTGATCACTGCGTGTTCCTCCCTCATGAACGTGGGAGGCATTGTTCCGCGTGGGCGCGGGCGGAAAAAGAACGCCGCTCAGTGACCGGTTACGTTGCCGGCGGCGGTGCTGCTCGCCGCCTTCACCCACTACCCGGCCGTCGCCACCTTCTGGCACAGCCTGTTCACAACGCCGCGCGGCAACCGCCCGGCGCGCTTCATCGGTGCCGACCACTACCGCGACCTGCTGGCCGACCCGATCTTCTGGACCGCACTGCAGAACAACCTGGTGTTCGCCGCCTGCACCATCCTTCCCTCGATCGCGCTCGCCATGGTGATGGCGCTGTGGGTCAATTCCCGCATCGCCGGCCGCAGCCTGCTGCGCCTGGCCTACTTCACGCCCACGGTGCTGCCGATGATCGCCGTGGCCAACATCTGGCTGTTCTTCTACACCCCCGACTACGGCCTGTTCGACCAGCTGCGCGGCCTGTTCGGTCTGCCGGCGGTCAACTGGCTCGGCAGCGGCGACACCGCGCTGGGCGCGGTGATCGTGGTCACGGTGTGGAAGGAAGCCGGCTTCTTCATGATCTTCTACCTCGCCGCGCTGCAGCAGATTCCGCCCGAGCTGGGCGAGGCCGCCGAGCTCGAGGGCGCGAGCCGTTGGCAGCGCTTCTGGCGTGTGAGCTTTCCGCTGCTGATGCCCACCACGTTGTTCGTGCTGATCAACGCCACCATCAACGCCTTCCGCCTGGTTGACCACCTCTTCGTGATGACGCGCGGCGGCCCGGACAACGCCACCTCGCTGCTGCTCTATTACATCTACGAGGTCGGCTTCAAGTTCTGGGACCAGGGCTATGCCGCCGCGCTGACCATGGTGCTGCTCGCCCTGCTCGCGACCGTGGCGCTGCTCAAGTTCTTCTGGCTGGAGCGCAAGGTGCACTATCAATGAGCGAGCCCGCCCAACTCACCCGCGCCCATGTGCGCCCCATCGCCTCGCCGGCCCCATCGAGCGTACTCGCCCATGGCTATATCGACCGCATGCTGAACACGGCCGGCGCCTGGACGCTCGGCCTGCTGTGGCTGGCCCCCTTGCTGTATGCGGTGTGGACCGCTTTCCACCCCAGCGCCTACTCGACGCACCTCGACCTCTTCGCGCCGCTGACGCTGGAGAACTTTCGCGCCGCCTGGGCCGCTGCACCCTTCCCGCGCTACTTCCTCAACACCAGCATCCTGGTCGCCACCATCCTCGCCGGCCAGCTTGTGCTGGGCACACTGGCCGCCTATGCCTTCGCCCGCTTCACCTTCCCGGGGCGCGACCTTGCCTTCGCCCTGGTGCTGATCCAGCTGATGATCATGCCCGACGTGCTGGTGGTGGAAAACTACCGCAGCATCCACGCACTCGGCCTGGTCGACACGATCCCGGCGATGGCGCTGCCCTACATGGCCTCGGCCTTTGGCATCTTCCTGCTGCGCCAGACCTTCAAGACGATCCCGCGCGAGCTGGAGGAGGCCGCGCGCATCGAGGGTTGCGGGACGCTCGGCATCCTGTGGCGGGTGTATGTGCCGCTGGCCAAACCCACCTACCTCGCCTACGCGCTGGTGTCGGTGAGCCATCACTGGAACAATTTCCTGTGGCCACTCATCGTCACCAACACCGTCAAGACCCGTCCGCTCACCGTCGGCCTGGCCGTCTTCGCCGGCACCGACCAGGGCATCGACTGGGCGATCATCACCGCCGCCACGCTGCTGGCCTCGGGGCCGCTGCTGATCGCCTTCCTGCTTTTCCAGCGCCAATTCGTGCAGAGCTTCCTGCGCGCTGGCATCCGCTGACTCGCCGCATCCAAGCGCCCCGTCCATGCCTTCATCCGAAACTGCCTGCTCCTCGATCGCACTCTTCGACCTCGACCACACCCTGCTCGCCGGCGACTCCAACGCGCTCTGGCTGAGCTTCCTCGCCGAGCGTGGCCTGATCGACGGGGCCGCGATCATGGAACGCCAGGCGCACTACCTGGCCGACTACACGGCGGGACGGCTGGACATCCTCGCCTACCTCGAATTCCAGCTCGAGCCGCTCGCCGGTCGCACCCTGGAATCACTGCATCGATTGCTCGAGGCGTTTGCCGCCATCCACCTCGCGCCGCGCATCGCCCCCGGCGCCGCGTCCCTGATTGCGCACCACCGTGTGCGAGGGCAGCGCTGCGCCATCGTCTCGGCCACCCATCGTTTCCTCGCCGAGCCAAGCGCGAAGGTGTTGGGGATCGATACCCTGCTCTGCACCGAAGCCGAAGTGATCGACGGCCGCTTCACGGGCCGCATCAGCGGCGAACGCTGCTTTCGCGAGCGCAAGATCGGACACGTGCTCAACTGGCTGGCCACACTCGGCGCCGCTCCCACCGAGGTGCTGCCGCACACCTGGTTCTATTCCGACTCTGCCAACGACCTGCCGCTGCTCGAGGCCGTCGGCAATCCGGTGGCGGTGGATGCCGATGCACGTCTGTATGCCGTGACGGATGAGCGTGGCTGGCAGCGGATATCTCTAAGGCATCCGGTGGCTTTCGCCACCCGCACGCCTGAAACCTCAACGGGCAGGGGAACCACGGATCCGCTGTCACTTTGCACAACGGCTGTCACGGACCAAGGCGACGATCGGGGCAACGGCAACATCTTGCACAGCGCGCCGAGCGGAACGTCGGCCTCGTGATAGCCATCATTGATGGCGACACGCTGAGCGTGCTGAGCGAGGCGCTCCGCATGATGCGGTTTCGCATGCCTGATTCGTCAGTTACAGTAACCCTGCAAGAGGGTCCAATGACGTAGACGACCGGGTCGAGGACAGGAAGATGGACAGCACCGCAGCGTCCGGCCTGCAAGCGCTCCGAGCGGAAGCCTCTCCGCTTCACGACCGGCAGACGGTCGAGGATGCCTTCATCGCACTGGCCCGATCGTGCGTCCGCCAGTGGCAAGGCAATGTCGCCGGCGCGTCGCAAGCTGAGGCGGACGAGGCGGCAGAATTCATTCATCAGATCCGGGTTGCGCTGAGGCGGCTGCGGTCTGTGCTGAAGGTCTTTGCGCCCGCGCTGCCAGGTGCGTTCACCGAGACATGGCCGCAGCACCTGCGTGACAACGCCGACCGTTTTGGGCCAGCTCGCGATCTCGACGTGCTCCGCACCGAACTGCTCGATGCCATTGCGCCCGAATGGCTGGTCGGCACGGTCACGTTTCGCGACCTCATCGACGTCGTCGATGCCGAACGACATGCCGCCCACGAAGCAGCGAAGCGCGCGCTGGATCCCGCCGAGCAGGCACGCATCATCCTTGCGTTCAGTGCCGACCTGCTTCAACTGCAAGGAAGCGGACCCGACCCGGGCCTCAAGCTGGCCGAGTTTGCCCGGGAGCGGCTGATCCGCGCGCAGCGACGCGCACGCGAGCGCTTCAATGCGGCGTCAGGTCTCGAGCCCGCGCAACTGCACCGGCTGCGAATCAGCCTGAAGGAGCTGCGCTACGCGGTCGAGTTCTTCGCGCCCCTTTTTGGCCGCAAGACGGTGCGGGCCTATCTCGAGCAGCTCACCCAGGCGCAGACCCTGCTCGGCTACCTGCAGGACATGGAGGTGGCGCGCGGCTGGCTGGCGATCTGGACGCACGAGGCACCCTCGCTGTCGCTGGTTGCCGGCTTCGTGCTCGGATGGCATGGCCCACGATATGCGAGCTTCCGAAGTCAGGTGCTGGAGAACACACGGCCCGTGCTATGGGGCAGTGCCCCGTGGAAACACCGCTGAGAGGCAAAGTGGACCTGCGCGATACCCCGAGCCAGGGGATATCGATCCTGCGCGTCACACCTGACGCTCCTCCCAGTCCTTCCACGCGACATCGTGGGCCGCGACGTAGGCGCTGACCGCGACCCCGAGGGTGGGGAAGAAGGTTTCCTCGCCCAGGCGCGCGAACAGGCCGAAGCGCTTCAGCTTGTCCTTGACCGGATCCTTCATCTCGGCAAAGCACAGCTCGATGCCGGCGGCCTGCAGGGTCTCGTCGAGTTCGGCGAGCACGTCGGCAGCGGTGACGTCGACGCTGGTGACCGGCTCCGCTGCAACCACGAGCCAGTGCACGGGCGTCGGCGATTCGTTGACCGCGTCGAGCACGCACTCGCGAAACAGCTCGGCGTTGGCGAAAAAGAGCGGCGCGTCCCAGCGGAACAGGACCAGCCCGGGAGCGCGACGGGCGTTTGGATAGCGCTTGATGTCGTGGTAGCCCTTGACGCCCTCGGCGCGGCCCAGCACCGCGAAGTGCGGACGCCAGCCGTCCCACAGGAATTCGATGACGGCGACGAGGATGGCCAGGCCGATGCCGGGGATGACGCCCAGCACCGCCACCCCTGCGGTGCAGCCCACCGAGAGCCAGAACTCCCAGCGCTGAATGCGCCAGATGCGGCGCAGGTCGGCAAATTCGAACAGGCCGAGCGCGGCTGCGATCACCACCGCAGCCAGTGCGCTGGTCGGCAGGTTGCGCAGCAGGTCGGGCGCGAGCAGCAGCATCAGCGCGACCGCCAGCGCGCCGACGACCCCGGTGAGCTGCGTGCGTGCACCGGCCGCTTCTGCGACCGGCGTGCGCGAGGAACTGCTGCTGATCGCGAAGCCCTGGAAGAATCCCGCTGCCAGGTTGGCGGCACCGAGCCCGACCATTTCCTGGTTGGGGTCGACGTGGGTGCGGGTGCGCAGCGCGTAGACGCGCGACAGCACGCTGGTATCGGCGAACGAAACCAGGGCGACGGCAAGCCCGCCGATGACCACGGTGTCGAGGTCGTTCCAGGTGATCCACGGAATGGCGAACGCAGGCAGGCCCTGCGGCAGCGCGCCGAGCACCGCGACCCCCGCGTTCTCGCCAAGGTCCAGCGCGCCGACGACGAGCGTCGCGGCAATGACGGCGACGAGGATGCCGGGTATGCGCTTGTGGCCCTTCAGCAGCAGGATGATGACCAGCGTGCCCGCGCCGAGGAGGAAGGTGGTCCAGTTGCTCCGACCCTCGCCAATCGCCACGCCGATCGCCCACAGATCCCGCAGCGGCCCGCCACCGTCGATGGAAAAGCCGAACAGTTTGGGGAACTGGCTGATCAGCACCGTCAGCGCGATGCCGTTCATGTAGCCATAGCGGATCGGCTTGGACAGCAGTTCGGTGACGAAGCCCAGGCGCAGCAGCCCGAACAGGATGCAGGCCAGACCGGACACCACCGCCATCGCGCCGGCGAGCGCGACCGCGCGCATCGGGTCGCCGCCGGACTGCTGCAGCACGACCGCGAGGATCAATGCTGCCAGCGCACTGTCGGGGCCCAGCACCAGGATTCGGCTGGGGCCGAACAGCGCGTACGCGAGCAGGGGGACGAGCGTGGCGTAGAGACCATAGATCCCCGGCACACCCGACGCGACGGCATAGGCGATGCCGACCGGCACCAGCATCGCTGCCAGCACGAGGCCGGCGACGAGGTCATGGCGCAACCAGGCGGTCGGGTAGCTGCGCAGGGTCTGCAGGCCCGGCATCCAGCGTATCCAGCCGGCCTGGTCGGAGGACCGGGGCGGACGGGCGACGCGGCCGGGTTCGGGGCCGGTTTGCGGAATGTCGGCGGAGTTCATGGGCTTGGGACCGATCGTGTCAAGTATGGGAAGCGTCGACACCCGTTTTACGGCCGATTCAGCGCCGCCTGACCAATCAGTCGAGCAGCGCTTTCAGTGTAGCTGCTCGACGGGATCGATGCGATTGCTGTCGAATAGCGTCACCCCGGTCTCGACCGCCTGAACGCAGCGCTGCGACTGCCGTATGCAGGTGATCAGGGGCAGGTCGAACTGCTGCAGGTACGCCACGAGCTGGCGGGATGGGTTCGTGCGCGGATCGACCCGCATGCCGACGATCGCGATGTCCACCCTTTCCTTGCGCACCGCCTTCGTTTCAGCGAGCTCTTCGAACAAGTCGCGGCTGGCGAGCATATCGAAGCGCGACGGCGAAACAGGCACCACGATCTTGTCCATCTCGCTCAAGACCAGCTTCAGGCGCTTGCCATGCAGGCCCGCCGGCGTGTCGAGGATCGCCACAGTGCAGTCCTTCGGTGGCGCGTCGAACTCGTCGCCCGAGATGTCCCAGTGACGAATGGGCGCCAGGTTACGCGGCCGTCCGGCCAGCGTCGACTTGCCGCTGCCCCCTTTCGGATTGGCCACCATGATCCTGCGCATTTCGATTGCTCTCGGAACGCCAAAGTTATAAATTGTTTATACCGTTTATTCCTTTTCAAACCTGCTCGGGAGAGCGATGTGAACGAAGAGATCCAGGCAACGCCCAAGACGGACGAGGCACCCGTGACGGCGACCCCCGCCCCTGCGGCGCCCCCCCCGCAGACCGAAGCGCAGGTGCAGGCCGCCCCGAAGAGCCCCGGGAAGCCTGCTCCGAAGGCGAAGCCGAAAAAAGCGCCGACTGCCGCTGCAGGCGCAACCCCCGCGGCCGAGAAGCCCGCTTCCAGCGGGAAGGCGGCAGCGGTTCAGCCCCCCGCCCCTGCAGAGCCGCCCAAGGCCACCAAGGTCAAAAGGCACGCTCCCGCCAAGCCGAAGCTGATTCGTGACAGTTTCACCCTGCCCGAAAACGACTACGCCCTGTTTGCCAGCTTGAAACAGCGCGCACTCGAGGGCGGTGCGGAGGCCAAGAAGAGCGAGCTGCTGCGAGCCGGGCTGGCCATGCTGGCGCGCGCCGATGACGCGGAATTCCTCAAGGCGGTTGGCTTGGTCGAACGCATCAAGACCGGGCGGCCTAAGAAGTAATCCGCCCGGCCCGCCAATCCTCGCCTGCATTGCGGGCGGGGGTCCTGACCCGAACTTCAATGGGGCCTTGGCTCCGGCGTCGCCCGGGTTTGCACCACGGCATCACCACCCTGAGTTGTGTCGTCCCGCCACGCGCCACACGCTACAAACAGGTCGAACAGATCGGTGTCGATCACCTGCCGGGCGCACAGGGTGCGCATGATGGCGAGGGCCTCGCTCACGCGGTGCGCGCGCTTGTAAGGACGATCGCGTTCCGCCAGCGCCTCGAAGATGTCCACGATCGTGGTGATGTGCGCATTGACGCTCAGCGCCACTGCGCCCAGACCGCGCGGAGAGCCTTTTCCATCCATCGTCTCGTGGTGCCCGCCCGCGATCTCCGCAACGCCCACGAGGTCGGGCGGAAACAGCAGGCGCTCGCGCATCAGGATGGTCTCGACGATGTGCTCGTTGATCTTGACAGTAGGCCAGTCTCCATCGCCGTACTGCAGTCCGGTGTCCGGGGCGGGCAGGCCACGCGATCGGCTGCAGGGCTGGCGCGTCACGAATCAGTCATCAGCGCGGCGCATCATTGTTTCAAGCAAATGAAAGCCCGTTCCGAAAGGCGCTCTCGTTGAGGATCCTGCCATGCTTGACGACCCGCTCAGACCTGCAGCAGCGGATGAATCCGCGCAGATTGCGCCCCCCAGCGCCCCTCACGAGGGCAAGCAGACCCAAAGCGAATGGGATCAGGCCGCGTGCCTGGCGCTCATCGACGAGCTGTGGGCGTTGCGGCAAGAACTGCTTGAGTTCGAAGGAAAGCTCGGTGAGCCGTCCGAGGATCTCAAAGCGAGCGCCCGCAACCTGGCCCACTACATCGCCCTGCGACGCAAGGATCGAAGGCATCTGCAACTGAAGCTCGCAAGCCTTGGGCTGTCCTCGCTCGGGCACGCGGAATCCCACGTGCTGGCGAACGTGGACAAGGTGCTCGGGATCTTGCACCGACTCACCCATCAGGCCTGGTCCGACCGCTCGGACGACGAGCCCGTCGGCATCAACAGCAGTCGCCGACTGCTTGAACAACACAGCGTGGACTTGCTGGGCCCCCAGCCCGGCGACCGGGCGGTCCGGATCATGGTCACCCTGCCCCCGGAAGCCGCGAGCGACTTCGACGTCGTTGAGCAACTCGTCGTATCCGGGATGAACATCGCCCGTATCAACTGCGCGCATGATGACGCGGACAAATGGCGATCGATGGCCGAGCACGTGCGGAATGCCGCGCGGGCACGCAGCGTCGATGTTCGAATCCTGATGGATCTGGGTGGGCCCAAACTTCGCACCGGAGAGATCGCTGCGGGTCCGAAGGTTCTGAAGCTGCAGCCTCACCGCGACGCCTTCGGGGTCGTGGTCGCGCCGGCGCGCGTCCGACTCCATCCGATTGCCCCCAATGCCCCCGGGGACGAGATCCCCGCAATCGCTGTCGATCCGGAATGGTTTCTCCATCTGCGCCAAGGAGACCTCCTGACCCTGACCGACGCGAGGGGCTCCGATCGGGTGCTGACTGTCACCGATGTCGCCGTCGCAAGCGTCATCGCAGAGACAGACCGTACCACCTACATCGTGCCCGGAATCGACCTGCGCCGTGAGCGCAAGGGGACGGGCGCGCGTCGCGGTGAAATCAGGGGCGTACCGGAGACGCCAGGCAGCCTGGTGTTGCGGACAGGCGATCTGCTCCGCATAACCGCGTCGGGCATCGCACAACCCTTCGGCGCGGACAACCGCTCGGATCCGCGCCATGTGCCGTCCATCGCCTGCACGCTCCCCGAGGTGTTCGGCCAGGTGCGGGCGGGCGAACGGATCTTTTTCGACGATGGCCATATCGGTGGTGTCATCCGCGAGGCGAGCACCGGTGGGCTGACCGTTCAGATCGTCAGCGCAAACCTCAAAGGCAGCCGCCTTGCGGGCGACCAGGGCATCAATCTGCCGGACAGCAAACTCGAGTTGCCGGCGCTGACCTGCAAGGACATCGAGGACCTCGAGGCCGTCGCGCGCCATGCCGATCTGGTCGGACTCTCGTTTGTACAGCGCCCCCGGGATGTCGAGGCCTTGCGCACGCAACTGAAAGCGCTGAAGGCGGACCACCTCGGGATCGTGCTGAAGATCGAGACGCGGCGGGCTTTCGAACGCCTGCCGGAACTGATGCTGGCGGCCATGCACTGCCGCAGTGCCGGGGTGATGATCGCGCGCGGCGATCTGGCCGTCGAGTGCGGCTACGAGCGTCTTGCCGAGGTGCAGGAAGAAATCCTGTGGGCCGCCGAGGCCGCCCACATGCCGGTGATCTGGGCAACTCAGGTACTGGAAACCCTCGCCAAGACCGGGCAGCCATCGCGCGCCGAAATCACGGATGCCGCCATGGGTGAGCGGGCGGAATGCGTCATGCTGAACAAAGGGCCGCACATCATCGAGGCCATTCGCACGCTCGACGACATCCTGAGGCGAATGCAAGCCCACCAGTCGAAGAAGCGCGCCCTGCTGAGAGCGCTCAGCGCATGGTCGCCTAATCGTTGAGTTCAGTATCGCTTTAGTCAGTTGCCGGGGCATCCGCATCGGCTTCGCGTCTGGCCTGCCCCTGGCCCTGGCCCTGGCCCGCATCGTTTCACACCCTTCGTCGCACGCTGCCGTGCTGAACGCCGCAGCCCTCTCCACCTACACGCTCGTCGACGGCAAGGGTGCGCGTCTCGCCGGCAATCCGCTGGCCTGTGTGTTCTGCCTCGCCTGCTCGAACCGATCGGGGTCCTGCTCGTCGGCTTGCAGCGCCCCCGGCGCGCTGTGGTTCAAGGAGGGCACCTGCTGCGTGGCATGGTCGCGGGCACCATCGTCATGGCCGGGTGTGTCTTCTTCGCAACTGGCAGTCGGGATGATCGGCCTATCAGCCGTCAGAGTGCTGCAATAAAATCGCCATATTTATATTATATAAACGCTTTATATTGTTGACCGTCGGCAGCCCCCACTTCCCAACAACGATCCCCTCGCGAACATGGCCAAGGAACGTCTCTCCTCCACTCCTCCCCCGGGTGCCTGGGCAGTCATTCATTGCACGAAGACGGACACGTATCTCCTGGGCAAGCGCTCACACGCCGTCAATAACGGTGGCGCGTGGAACCTGTTCGGCGGCCGGGTCGACCGTGGCGAGGCGCCCGCCCGAGCCCTGACGCGAGAACTCGCCGAGGAGGCCGGACTGCGGATCAAGCCGAAAGCCCTGAGGCGGATCTCGACCATCCGCTACCGCGATGCCGACGACCGCGAACTGCATTATTTCCTGCTCGAAGTCGAGCGCGAACTCGCCCCCCGCCTTAACCGCGAACACTCGCGCTACGGCTGGTTCAAACGCCGCCAGTTACCCTCCAGGTTCAACCTCCCGACCAACGTCGCCATCAAGCACGGGCTGCTCAAGAAGGGCCGGTCCTGAGGCCCGGCCGCGACTCGAGGTTCGTGCTGGCAATGATCGCGCGGAGTCCCGCCGTTGCAAAAGGCCGAGCCCTCGCCTAGCGGAACCAGGCCGGCACGATCATCTCGCGCGGAACCGGATGGCGGGTGTAATCGGGGTGACGCACGCGCGCTGGCAATTCAACCATCGAGCGCTGAACTTCGGTGTAGGGCATCTCGCCCAGCAGGTGGTGGATGCAGTTCAGGCGCGCGGCCTTCTTATCATCAGCCTCGACGATCCACCACGGCGCCTCCGGAATGTGCGTGCGCTCGAGCATGGTTTCCTTCGCAACCGTGTAGCTCTCCCAGCGCGCCCGCGACTCGAGATCCATCGGACTCAGCTTCCACTGCTTGAGCGGATCGTGGATGCGCGACAGGAAGCGGAAATGCTGCTCCTCGTCGGTGATCGAGAACCAGTATTTGATGAGCTGGATCCCGGAGCGGACCAGCATGCGCTCGAACTCGGGGACCGAGCGAAAGAACTCCTCGTACTCGTCGTCCGTGCAGAACCCCATCACGCGCTCGACCCCGGCGCGGTTGTACCAGCTGCGATCGAACAGCACCATCTCGCCCGCTGCGGGGAGATGCGGCACGTAGCGCTGGAAATACCACTGCGTGCGCTCGCGGTCGTTGGGCGCCGGGAGCGCGACGACCCGGCAGACGCGCGGATTGAGGCGCTGGGTGATGCGCTTGATGACCCCGCCCTTGCCCGCCGCGTCGCGCCCTTCGAAGAGGATCACCACCCGATGCCTGGTGGTGGCCACCCAGTCCTGCAACTTCACCAGCTCGCCCCGCAGGCGCAGCAGCTCGGTGAAGTATCTACGTCGTTTTGAGCGCTCGTCCGCCGTCGGGGGCTGCGATGCCCCTTCGCCAAGCTCATCGAAGCGCTGGTCATCGAGCTCGAGCTCGAGCTCCTCATCGTAGCTGTCCAGCAGTTCACGTTCGATCCGGCGGTGAAGATCGCCAATATCCTGCTTGTCCATAGGGTCCTCCGTACCAGATCGACGAATGCGTTTCGTTGCGCTCATCGTCTTACAGATTGATGACGGCTCCGTGACGTTGCCCACGCGCACGCTTCACAGCCTTGAAACGCATCGCAGCAACACTACAAGGCTGAGGAGCAGCCCCTACTCCTCCTTGTCATCAGAGGAGTCTGAATGCCTGTGCTCGGTGGATACGAACATTGCGGCGCGATCGAGCAGTATCGCGCCGCCACGCAACGGCTCTCGAAGCTTGCCGGGGTCACGCAGCCATCGTTTCGTTGTCGAAAGTGCGGGAAGAGCCAGGTCGTCAACGGCCGGCGGCAGGTCGTACGCGGGACATCGAGATATGGATACCATTGCGCCCGTTGCGTGGATTCGCTTCAAAATTGAAAAACAGCGCGCGCGAACGCAGGAACCGTCCATCGGATAATGCGAGCTGTCAGCCCCCTGCCGCCAACGAGAAGATGCTGGGCGCTGTCGACCCGGCACGCCCACTAGCACGTTGTGACGGCTGCGCCTATTTCCGGGCCGGATACGAGCTGACGGGAACATGCCATCGGTATCCACCCGCCTTCGCCGGCGATCAGTCGCCACGCGAAGACCATCACTGGCGATTTCCCTGCGTGATGAGTAAAGCGTGGTGCGGCGAATTTGCACCGCGTCGCGTCCCCGAGCCGAGATGAATCGGTGCTTGGACTGAACCGCGATTGAGCGGACCGTCCCCGCTCACGTGTCGTGACGTGCCCCTCCACCACTTCACCCGTGCAGCCGATGTGGCGCAGCGTCGACGAGATCTGCCCCCTCTCCGTGACTGCCTAAGGAATAGGCAAGCCGGGGAAAACCTATACCCGCGCGGGCTGCAAG
>Ga0209573_1005082_pt1 | contig 12205 bp, 8 predicted proteins | sample TNRBio252014_DNA_FD_185870 | JGI IMG/M metagenome (GOLD analysis project Ga0209573, IMG submission 185870) | Wastewater treatment Type I Accumulibacter community from EBPR Bioreactor in Madison, WI, USA - TNR Reactor_6/25/2014_ DNA (SPAdes)... | ecosystem: Engineered > Bioreactor > EBPR >...
ACCGATGTGCCAAAAAGGTCGTTGGCGCGATTGCGCAGTTGCCCCCGAGGGTACTCTTGCAAGTGCAATGAATACTTTAGTTGAATGCGTTGCTCGTCCCAAAATGCAAACTGAATGGTGGCAAGAGCGGCACCTGCAAAGTTAGCAGCAAGGTCGCTGCCGCTGGCGCCCCATTTATCCGAAAAGCCATCCAACACCTCAATAGAAGAGATAAATACAAAACCTATTGCGCCCGAGCTAAGTGCTGCCGGTACACGTTTTACACCGCCCCAGCGTAGCATGTTGTAGGTGTAAACCGAAATAAAATATGGCGCAAAAGCGTGTCCGCATTTGTCTATTTGATTCCACTCTTTAGAGTCATCGAACCAATGGAATTTGCCGCGTGGATATTGTGCATACCAAATTCTATCGAGCCCTACCATTGCACCGGCAAACAAAACTGCCGAGCCGCCCACCACTCCGCCCACCCGAGCTTTGTTTAAAGTAGGGGAGCGATCTAACCAATGCGTTTTTTTGAGAATTGTTGGTGTGCTTGTAATGCTGTCCGATTGTGCATGGCTGTGCAGCACAATCAAAAGTAACACCACAAGTAAAAACACCTTTTGTTTCATGGTATTTTAGCCAAACATCGGTATGATATTAAATGCAATAAACTGCCCCGAAAAACCAACTAGATAACCCGAAAAAATATCTTTCGGTTCGTGGGCTTTTAATATCAAGCGTGCGCTGCCCACCATGCCGCCAATCAGTATTGCGGCAATCAACAGTAGTGTAAGATTGAAATCGGAAAAACGCACCAGTACCATTGTTAGCCCTAAAAAGCAACCAGCACCAATGGCATGAAGACTTACTTTTTGAAAAATATTGATAATGAAACCAATAAAAATGGCAATAGATGCCCCAAGCATCATGGTAGAAATCAATTCGTTTGCCAACACAGTGTTGGAGGTAGATGGGTGAAACAATCGGTAGGTCCACAAATAAAAAGTGGCGGTGGCAATGTATGGAATGATGCGTTCTTTGGTGGTTTCTAACTTTAGCGAATCTATCATCTGCAACTTGCGCATCATCAGCAACCACACCGCTGGAAAAACGAAAGTGAGTACAAACACTAAAATCACCCACAGTGATTGCTGCTTAAAATCGAAGTTGCCAAACAGATGCGGGTTCGAAAAAATGATTGTTGCCGTGCCATAGCTCGGAAACAACAATGGATGAAAAATATAGGAAATGAAATTTGCAATGAAACGCGACATACAAGCGCGAATATGAGAATTAAACCTCTGTAAAAAGTTGCAATCGCATTTTCTGGTTTTTATTTTCACATCATTAAGAAGCCGTATAAACTTTAAAGAGTGCTTTACCTTGGCAGTGCTGTGGTTGCAATGGTGGCAGGTTTCTGCACAAAGCAACTGCGCGATTATGAACGTAGCCTGCGGAGCGAAGTAGTCTCGAATAAAAGTTTAAACAGCTATAACGGTCTGCGACTTTGCGTTCGGGCGGGCTTTTTAGCACTAACCTTGATACGAAGAACCCACTTCAATTAGGCACAAAATTTTCTACGAAGCACGTTACCCAGCCTGACGCAAAACTGCGGTTAGGTGCTGACCGTATTCCTGTCGGTCGTTGATGAATTTTCGCTTTTTGCTATCGAAAGTTACTTAAAATAAAGTAAGTTTGTCAGTATAACTCTAAGGTTTATTGTCAATGAAAATAGTCTCATTTTTTGCAGGTGCTGGTGGTCTAGATTTAGGCTTTGAAAATGCTGGCTTTGATGTCGTTTGGGCAAACGAATACGACAAAGAAATTTGGGAAACATTTGAGAAGAACCATAAAAAAACGGTATTAGATAGAAGAAGTATTGTTGATATTCCGTCAAGTGAAGTTCCTGATTGTGATGGAATAATTGGTGGACCACCTTGTCAAAGTTGGTCGGAAGCAGGTTCAAAACGTGGAATTGCAGATAAAAGAGGTCAACTATTTTATGAATTTATGCGAATACTCGCAGATAAAAAGCCAAAATTCTTTTTAGCTGAAAATGTGTCGGGAATGTTGTTGCCTGCTCACAAAGAAGCCTTGTCGAACATAAAGCAAATGTTTACGGATATTGGCTTGATTTGTCGTTTGAATTATTGAACGTGTCTGATTATGGAGTTCCACAGGATAGGAAACGAGTTTTTTTTATTGGTTATAGAAAAGACTTAGGAATAAAATTCCAAATTCAAAATGCTGCATAAATGGATACTATTAAATTTCAAAACAAAAAATACAAAGCACGCGAAATAGAACTTCCTGAATTAGGCAATGTTTTAATTTCTACAACAAGTTTGAACGATGCTTTGATGAACAATGGAAGTGATTATGTTTCAGATGAAGCGAAAAATATTGATGAGGAAATTTACTTTTTTGTTGAGGAGAGTGAAGTCGAAATAAATGAAGTAGATTTAGTCAAGTTAATTAGCCAACAAGAAGTATGATTAGATTTCAATTTTTCCCAAGGTCACAAGGCATAACAAAGCCGATAAAAGAAGTTATCTCTTGTTTTGAAAAGGAGGTAAATAAAATAAAATCGCCAGATTTTAATTTATCAAGTAATGAGGTTTTGGAAGTTATAAGACCACACTTAGAAAAGTTTGGATTTACTTGTGAAACTGGAAAATCAAAAGAGAAAAAAATAAGCGTTCCAGTTCTATTTGGATATGATAATAAAATTGACAAAGCATTTAATGCAGATGCGGTAAGTAAAGATGGAAAAATAGTAATTGAAATTGAGGCAGGAAGGGCAACAGAAAACAATCAATTTCTAAAAGATATTTTTCAAGCCTGTATGATGTTTGAAGTAGAGTATTTAGTAATAGTTGTTCGCAATGTTTACAGAGGTCATAAGGATTTTGAAATTATACATACATTTTTAGAAACGCTATACATTTCTAATCGTCTTCATCTTCCGCTTAAAGGAATTTTACTGATTGGCTATTAGTTTTAGCGATTAGGTCATTGCAGAAATGGGAAAAAGGAATTTCTGCTAAAAATAAGCACAGAGCCGTTAAACATTCTCGATTGTCAAACGATATTGATTTTGGTCAAAAGTGGTTGAGGATTCCTTGTTCCGTTACATACTTCAAAGAGGTTAAGCCAATCTTTGATAACTTGGCAAAACTAAGAACAGAAAGTAAAGCAACTCAAAAGTGGGTTGCACTTGGGGATTATCACACGTCTGTCTATATTCCGATATTAGATGCGTTTAAAAAAGAATTGTTACGTCTTGATGCAGAAAATCCGGGAACTGTCGCTGAAAGGTTAATTGGAAATAAAGATTTCTATAAAGTCATAAAAGGGAGTAACAAAGTCGAAATACAAGCATATAACTTACGAGGAACATTGAATTTGCCTTTTGAATCTGTTAAGCCGAAAGCAAAAATTCCAAAGCTGAAATTACCAAGTCGTTTAATAGAAGTTGTCTATCAAGAAAATTCTAAAACAACCTTGTTAGTTACGCTGAATGAGGGTTGGCAAATTTCGTTCCGTATTCATAACGCAAGTTCGCGTATTGAACCATCATTAAAATTTGATATTAATTTGGTGTCCGCACCACACTCATTGTTTACAAATCAATTGTTCTTAGGTTAGCGTCTGTCTGGTGGGGGTCGCTCAAATCGGCTTGCACCTAGCTAATATATAAATCAATATTATGCAAAATGTAATGTTATTGTTGGTCTTAGTAGGTTCGCTGCTATTAGTTTCTTGCAGCAATTGCACAAAATGTTCAAAAAGCAACGATGAAAAAAGTGTGTGCGAAGGCAACTATTCATCTGCCAGCGCCTACGAAGCCGAGGTAACCACCTTGGAAAGTCAAGGATATTCCTGCGCACCCCAGTAATTAAAATTTGGTGTTTTTTGAACCTGTAAACGAATCTGTTATATTCACAGCCCTCTTATTTTAAAACAAAAAGGAAAAACAGATTTATGGGCAATTTTACAAGACTATTCGATGTACTACCACATCAATTGGCAACGTTTCCGCAGGAAGATGCATTTGCTGCAAAAGAAAACGGAAATTGGCGCAAATATTCTACCAAAGAAATAATTGAAACCGGTAACAAGCTTAGCCTTGGGCTATTAAAACTTGGTTTGCAACCCAATGATAAAATTGCCATAGTGAGCAACAACCGCCCCGAGTGGAATATTGCCGATTATGGCATATTGCAGGCAGGTTTTATAAATGTTCCTGTTTATCCCACTATCAGCGAAGGCGAGTATCGTTTCATTTTTAATGATGCCGAAATAAAAGCCGCATTTGTATCGGATGAAAATCTGTACAAAAAAATGAAGGCTATTCAAGAAGATGTGCCAACATTAAAGCATGTGTACACTTTCGATGCGGTGGCTGGTGCGCCACACTTTAGCGAAGTGTTGAAGCTTGGCGAAGGCGAAGATTTTAATGAAGTGAAAAAAATAAGCGACAGCATCCAGCCCGAAGCACTGGCTACCATAATTTATACTTCGGGCACCACCGGAAACCCCAAAGGTGTAATGCTTTCGCACAATAACGTTATCAGTAATATAAAAGCGGTGTTGCCGTTGTTGCCCTTGGCTTCAGACAAGCGCGTGTTGAGCTTTTTGCCGCTGTGCCATATTTTTGAAAGAATGGTGGTGTATGTTTACAACTCAGCCGGAGTTTCGGTTTACTATGCCGAAAGTATGGAAACCATTGCTGCCGATTTGAAAGATGTGAAGCCACATTTCTTTACTTCGGTTCCTCGTTTGTTAGAAAAAGTTTACATGAAACTGGAAGCTGCCGGAGCAGCACTTACAGGTTGGAAAAAAGGTTTGTATGAGAATGCCTTGGCCTTTGCAAACGATTACAGTTTGGAGAAAAAACTCGGTCTGTGGGATTCTATCAGATATGCAGTTTTCGATAAATTGATATACAGCAAATGGCGCGCAGCCTTGGGCGGCAATTGCGAAGGTATTTGCACCGGAGCAGCAGCCTTGCAACCGCGGTTGGCACGTATTTTTACCTGCGCAGGCATTGTTATTTGCGAAGGCTACGGGCAAACAGAAACTTCGCCCGTAATTTCAGTTTGTTTGTTTGATAAAGATAAATTGAAGTTCGGTACCGTTGGTCCGGTAATTGACGGTGTTACCGTAAAACTTGACCATCGCGATGGCATGAAAGAAGGCGAAGGAGAGATATTGGTAAAAGGGCCGAATGTGATGATGGGCTATTACAAACGCCAAGACATTACCGACCAAACAGTTATTGATGGTTGGTTATACACCGGAGACGTTGCAACATTTGTGGAGTACGCAGGATTAAAACACTTAAAAATTACCGACCGCGTAAAAGAACTTTTCAAAACCAGCGGAGGAAAATACATTGCTCCGCAAGTGTTGGAAAATAAAATGAAAGAAAGCTCTTACATAGAGCAAATAATGGCGGTTGGCGAGGGTAAAAACTTTGTAAGCGCATTGATAGTTCCAAACTTTGCAAACTTGAAAGACTGGTGTTCTAAAAATGGGGTGAATGCTTCTACAAACGAAGAGATTGCCACATCAAAAGAAGTTGTAAGTTTGATTAAAGCCGATGTAGATAGATTGAACAAAAACTTCGGGCAATGGGAAACCATCAAGAAGTTTGAATTGATTCAACACGAGTGGACAATTGAAGGCGGAGAACTAACCCCAACCATGAAGGTAAAACGCAAAATTGTACACGAAAAGTACAAAGCACTGATTGATAAGTTATACGCCAACTAAGATTGCTTGATTCGTAAAGTAAAAAGGCTTGCAGGTATTACCCGCAAGCCTTTTTTGTGTTATAAAGTATTTCTGATTTTGAGGTTAATACTCTCGCGCATGCAATGCGCGTGCAAGTTCTTTTAAAGGTTCTTTGTAGCCTTCTTTCACTCTTATGGCTTCAAGATTACTAAGCGCATCGTCATAAAAATCTGCAATGGCTTGCTCGGTTTTTTCTTTCACTTTTAAATGATTGAAGATATCTAACACGCCAGCAATCTTTTTTTCTTGGTCGGGTTCGATAAGCAATTGAGTAAGTTGTGTTTTTTGAACGGTGCTGGCATTGTTCCAAGCGGTAAGCCACAAAAAGGTTTTTTTATTGCGCAGAATATCACCGCCAATTTTTTTGCCCACTTTGTCGCCTTCGCCAAAAGTGTCTAAGTAGTCGTCTTTAATTTGAAAAGATAAACCAAGGCTTAAACCGAAAGTGTATAGTTTTTCTTGCTCGGCATTAGATGCGCCACCAATTACTGCGCCAATTTGCAAAGCAGCCGCCAGCAACACAGATGTTTTGTATTCAATCATTTTCAAATACTCGGCAACAGAAACATCCATGCGGGCTTCAAAATCCATATCCATTTGCTGTCCTTCAATAATTTCAATGGCCGCTTTATTAAATACATTCAATACAGCCGAAAAACAGTTTGCAGGAACTTTCAATAAATAGCGATGTGCATGTAAGTGCATAGCATCGCCCGCAAGAATTGCTTTGTTCAACCCCTCTGTTTTATACAAGGTTGGTTTGCCTCTGCGCAACTCTGCATCGTCCATAATATCATCATGCACTAATGTAAAGTTGTGAAACAACTCTATGGCAAATGCAGCATTCAATGAATCGTAAACATTGCCGCCAAATAAATCGGTAGCCATGAGCAACAACAATGGGCGAATGCGTTTGCCACTGTTTGCCATAGCCGAGTTGATAGGCTGGTAAAGGCTTTGAGGCTCGAAGGTGAAAATATCTTTTTTGAATTGCTTATCGTAAATAGCGGCAATAGCAGTTAAGTTTTGCATATCAGGTAAAACCGATGAATTTTCAATTTGGTGCAACAAGGTTAGTTATTTTGAATTTGATAATGAATGAATGTTTGCCTGTGGATGTTGATTATTAGTATATCTGCCAAGTGCCCACAGCGGAAAAATGTTTCTGTAATTGGAATAGCTAATCATACAGTTGTGATTGAAAACGCCATTGATGGCTTCTTGTTGCCAGTCGCCATTTTGCAACTGTTTTGCGGTTAGCAATTGTATTCCTTTTTCAATAGCCGAATGGTTGCTGCTGCAAAGCATTAAGGCCATGAGCGCCCATGCTGTGTTTATGCTTTGCGATGTTTCGCTTTGTATGTATTTTTTTTGAACACAACTTTCAAAGTTTTCGCCCCAGCCGCCATCGGTCATTTGTGATGCAATAAGAAATGATTCGGCTCTGTTAAGAGCAATTTCAATTTTGTTGCCCGAATAAAGGTTTAGTTTTTTTGCCAAGTGCAATGCTTCTACTGCAAACCAAGTGCCATAGGTAAAGCACACCGCCCACGAGCCATACCACGAGCCATTTTTACATTGCTGCGATAAAATAAATTGCAAACCATTTTTTATTGCCGATTGCACTTCTGCGTTTCTGTAGTCAGGAAATTTTTGCTGAAATTTTAGTAGCGCTTGCACGCTTGCCGAGGTGCATTCTGTATAAGAATAGTCGAGCATGATGTTCCCAAAAATTAGCGAAGGATTAAGCGCTTCAATCCATTCGGGAGCGCGGGTTTGCTCGTAGCTTGCCCAGCCGCCATCTTTGTTTTGAAAAGAAAGAATTACATCAACCGGGGTAGTAATGTTTTGCACTTCGGTTTGTGTGGGCGATTCGGGTAGTTCATTTAAAAGAATTTTTACGCCCTCGGCAGTGCAATCGGTGATGGGCCAGCCGTGCAATTGAGTAGAAAATGGAAAGCCACCTGCCGAGGTGTGGCGGAAAAATGTATTCCATTTGTATGGTTCTTGCGCAATTTGCTGCTTGCGCGCAAAGCCAATTGCTTTATTGTAATTGTGAGCAAATGTTTGGTCAATACCCGACTCTTTCATGGCAAGAATTGCAAAAGCGGTATCCCAAAATTGCGAACCATTGTAGCCTTGCATTTTCATGCCGTCTTCTGCCAGCCACAGGTAGTCAAATAGTTTTTCTTTGTGTTTTTGAAAGTCTAAACTTTTGCCGCCTTGGCGATGCCACACACACAGCATGTTTAGTACTTTGTTTACAGGGCCAATGTTTATGTAATTGGTTTGCTGGTCTTCTGCGGCAATGTATTCATAAGCATAGTCCAATGCCTTGTTGCGCAGTAATGAAGGCGATAATTTTTCGTATGAGTTACTAAAAAAATCCAGTACCGATAATGCGGTATGTGGCGGGTGATATACATCTGCTTTTGCACAAGTATTGCGGGCTTTTTTCCAATCTATTTTATGGTAGTCTTGTGTAAATAGTTCCTTACGAAGTTCGTGTGTTAGTTTGTTTTCTGTTGCCTTCAGTTTTACACCATAGCAATAAGACATAGGCAGGTAAACCATGCGTGCATGACACCAATATTTTGATGGATGAATAGGTAGCGATTTTGGCAGCAACCACAACTCTGGCAATAGCGAGTTGCAACCTTCCCATTCATATACATTTAAACAAGCAAGGTAGAATTTACCCCAAGGCGGAATGTTTGTTGCGCCTCCATGTTGCTGAATCCATAGTTGCGCTTTTTTTAAAGCTGTATCGTTGTTGGTTCCTAAAATGCGCAACGAAACATATTGAAGGCAAGTGCCAAACATGGTGCTTTTGCCCTCTAAGTGCAGCCCCCATCCCCCATCGGCATTTTGATGGTTGAGCATATATTGCGCCATCAGTGTTTTATGGGGCGCAGGAATTTCGGTTTGTGTAATGTATGCAACTATTATTAAACCCGGAAGCAAAAACATTGGGCCGCCATAGTCGCCTGCCCAGTGTCCATCTTCATCTTGCAATTGGGTATAGTATTGCCACCCTTTTTGTAGCGCATGTAGTGATGGGTTGTGGCTTTCCTGCCATGGCGAAGCTGCAGTTTTGTTTCTGAAAATTTTATCTTGACTGTTTGGGTTTTGGGTCTTGTCAAAAACAAATGCTTTCGACATTTCATGCAGTACTTTTTGCCCTTCCTCGGTGTTGAAGTCTATTTGCGAAAACGCTTGCGGAGGACAAAATTGCCACACCTGTCTGCCATTATCGCACTTCAATTGCCACCAATCAAAAAAGTTGACGCTTGAAGTTGTATTTGAAAAATCTGCCGTGGCTGAAATCATGCCTGCAAAAGTAGAATCGGTGTGTTTTATAAATGCCGAAATGGGTACAGATTAAGCAATTGGGATGTCCGAAAAAAGATAATGAGAAATAAATGAAGCAGATTAACACAAAATTGGTCGCAAGGCATACCTATAATTAGTTATTGTGGCAGCATACTGCTGCGCTTTTATTTGTGTTATCAACTTTTAGCGAAGCTGAATTGAAGTTAAGGGTGCGATACTTAACGGCAATTTGGTTTTCGCTATTTTTTTGAAAAACACTTCTTTGGTTGGTTTAACCTTTCTTTGTTTTAGTCATCTTGGATAGTGCTTGTAGATATGTGCATGAAGAAGTGCATTTATTTATGGTGTTTTGAAGCGCAACATGGATTTTCAACAAACAACTTTTTTCAAACTCTTTCGCAGTGGCAGTCAAGTTTTGCTACTGCTGTTCCTGTTTTTAACCACCACTGTATTTGCGCAGCAAAACGAACACGGGTTTATTGATTGGCAAAAAGATAAACAGTGCAAAGCATGGGTAGATTCTGTTTATGATGCATTGACATTAGACGAACGCATTGCTCAATTTTTTATGCTGCCGGCACACACTGCTGCTGGCAAAGACTACAACATGGATTCGGTGGTGAAACTGATTGGTGAAGGCAAAGCGGGCGGTGTTATTTTTTTTAAAGGTAATCCAACCAATCAGGCACAATGGACGAATAAATTGCAGGAGGTAGCAAAGGTGAAAGCAATGGTTGCAATTGATGGCGAGTGGGGGCTTTCTATGCGCTTAGATAGCACTATGATTTATCCGCGCCAAATGGCTTTGGGGGCAGTAAAAAATAACGAGCTAATTTACACAATGGGCAAGCATATTGCCCAACAGTGCAAGCGCATGGGTATTCATGTGAATTTTGCTCCGTGTGTAGATGTGAACAACAATCCAAACAATCCGGTAATAAACGAACGAAGTTTTGGTGAAGACAAAATAAAGGTTTCGTTAAAGGGAATTGAATATATGCGTGGAATGCAAGATGAAGGGGTGTTGGCTTGTGCAAAGCATTTTCCGGGGCATGGCGATACCGAAACCGATTCGCATCACGACTTGCCGGTAATAAACAAATCGTTGGAGCAGCTACAGCAATTAGAATTGTTTCCGTTCAAACAATTGATAAAAAATGGTGTTGGGAGTGTGATGGCTGCGCACTTGCATCTGCCACAGTTAGATAGCAGTGGTGCCGTGGCAAGCTCACTTTCAAAAAAAGTTGTAACCGAATTACTGAAAGAGCAAATGCACTTCAATGGCTTGGTGTTTTCCGATGCCTTAAATATGAAAGGGGTAAGTAAATTTTTTGCTCCTGGCACGGTAGACTCAATGGCGTTTATGGCCGGTAACGACATACTTGTTTTTTCGCAAGACTGCCGAAAGGGAATTGAAAAAATTCGCATGGCAATAGACAGCGGTGTTGTTTCTGAAAAAGAATTTGAACATCGTGTAAAGAAAGTTTTAGGCTATAAATACAAAATGGGTTTGAATAATTATGCGCCCATTGATGTTACAGCACTTACAAATGATTTGAACAGTTTTGAATATCAGCAAACCCAAGAATCGCTTTACGAACAGGCAGTAACTATTGTGGCCAATGCAGACTCTTTGTTGCCATTAAATACCAAAGAGAAGGTGAAAAAAGTTGCGGTGTTAAGTGTGCGGGCAAAAAGAAACACCTCGATTCAAAACTTCCTAAAACAATGGATGGAAACAGATGAGTTTTTTGTAGAAAACGATACCGACACAAAGAGGTTTCAAACCCTTTTTGACACGCTATCGCAATATGATGTGGTGGTAATGAGCATACACGATATGAGCCGCCAGCCTGCAAAAAATTATGCAGTATCAAAACAAACAGTTGATTTTTACAATCGCCTTACCGGTTCAACAAAAGTAATTTTAACCCTTTTGGGTAATGCTTACGCACTTTCAAATTTTCAAGATGCGCGCACAGCAGTTGTTGCCTATGATGATACCGACCCTGCACAACGCGCAGCCGCCAATGCTATTATGGGTGCAATAAGGGTAAATGGCAAATTGCCGGTTACTGTTGGTAAATTTTGGGAAGGCACAGGCTTTGCCATTAAGCAACCCGTGCGCTTGCAAATGGCTAAGTCGGCATCGCTTGGTATTGACCCACTCGATCTTAAAGATTTAGAAGAAGAAATTTATGACGGCTTAATAAGTAAAACTATGCCGGGCTGCCAGCTATTGGTTGCGCACGATAACAAAGTAATTTGGAATCGTGCTTATGGCAACCCTACCTACGAAAGTACTGCAAAAGTGGGTACAACAGATTTGTATGATGTGGCTTCGCTTACAAAAATACTTTCAACCACTTTGGCGATAATGCATTTAGTAGATGAGCAAAAAATTGACCTTACCAAAACAGTAAAAGATTATTTGCATTTAGATGAAAAAGCCACGATTGGCAATATTATGTTGCGCAATTTATTGTTGCACCAATCGGGCACAAAAGCCTACATTGAATTTTACAAAGCATTTAAAGACCCTTACGATTACCGCCAGTTTTTTTCGCAAAGCAGAGACAGTGTGTTTAATATCACTGTTGCAGACAAGGTGTTTATGCGTGGCGATTATCGCGATTCTATGTGGAACATAATGGCACATTATCCCATTGACCCAAAGCCGAAATATGTTTACAGCGATCTTAACTTTTACATACTGCAAAAAATTGCCGAAACAGTTTCGGGTAAACCGTTGGATGAGTATGTGAACGAAACTTTTTACGAGCCGATGGGCTTAACGCGCATTGGTTATTTGCCTCTAAACCGCTTTGATATATTGCGTATCATGCCTACTGAAATTGATACTGCTTTTCGTAAACAAACCATTCAGGGTTTTGTACATGACCCGGGTGCTGCGATGTATGGTGGCGTGGCTGGTCATGCCGGTGTGTTTTCAAATGCCATGGATGTAGCAGCCATTATGCAGATGCTTGTAAACAAAGGCAACTATAACAACAGGCAGTTACTAAAGCCCGAAACGGTTGAACTATTTACCAGAAAAATAAGTGCGGCCTCGCGCAGAGGTTTGGGCTTT
>Ga0209573_1005083_pt1 | contig 12200 bp, 11 predicted proteins | sample TNRBio252014_DNA_FD_185870 | JGI IMG/M metagenome (GOLD analysis project Ga0209573, IMG submission 185870) | Wastewater treatment Type I Accumulibacter community from EBPR Bioreactor in Madison, WI, USA - TNR Reactor_6/25/2014_ DNA (SPAdes)... | ecosystem: Engineered > Bioreactor > EBPR >...
GCGACGGCGGTGTTGGGCTTGTGGCTGCCGGCCGGGCTGACGCCTTCGTATTTGTAGTAGATCCGCGCCGGGGTGCCGAGCGCCTGTTCCAGTCGGCGGGCGCGGTACAGCGGGCTGGGTCGCCATTGCCGGTAAATCTCGCGCACTGGTTCGGGAATTTCGATCTCCCGTTCGGCGGACACTTCCTGCTGGATCAGCGTCATCGGGAACAGCGGCGCCAGATCGTCCGGGCCAATCGGCTTGAGAGTTCCAGGGTGCAGCACCGGCGGCGGTGGTTTCGGCAGGTCGGCGACCAGGTTATACCAGTACTTGGGCATCCGGCTTTCGTCGAGCAGGTATTTGACAGTTTCGCTCATCTTCTCTTTGTCCAAAAAAGCAAAAGCCCGCCGTGGAATCGGCGGGCCGGGTGGGTTCGGCGCGGCGATCAAGCGCTGCCGATTTTAACCGAGATTGACGCCGTAATCGCGGGCCACCGCCGCCAACCCGCCGGCGTAGCCCTGACCGATGGCCTTGAACTTCCATTCGTCGTTGTGGTGATAAAGTTCGCCGAAGATCATCGCCGTCTCAGTCGAGGCGTCCTCGGACAGATCATAACGGGCGATTTCCTGCGCGCCGTCGGCGTTCAGCGCCCGAATGTAGGCGTTGCCAACCTGGCCGAAATTCTGCTTGCGCGCCTCGGCGTCGTGGATGGTGACCACGAACGCCACCTTGGCGGCGGTGGGCGGCATCGTCCCCAGTTCGATCTCGATCACCTCGTCGTCGCCCTCGCCCTGGCCGGTGCGGTTGTCGCCCTTGTGCGCGACCGCGCCCGAGGGATCCTTGGGGTTGTTGTAGAACACGAAATGCTGGTCACTCAACACCTTGCCATTGCCGTCCAGCACGAAGGCCGAGGCGTCCAGATCGAAATCGACCCCGTCGGTCTTGCGCAAATCCCAGCCCAGCCCGAAACAGACTTTCTTCAAGCCGGGCGCCTGTTTGCTTAGGGAAACATTGCCACCTTTCTGCAGGGAAATAGCCATCGCTCATGCTCCTTTCTCGTTGCCAAGGATGATAAAGGGGGAAGGGGACCGGTGAATTATCCGATGTTGACGCCGTACTGGCGGCACATGGCCGCCAGCCCGCCGGCGTAGCCCTGACCGACTGCGGTAAACCGCCACTCGCCGCCGTGCCGATAAAGTTCGCCAAAGATCATCGCGGTCTCGGTCGAGGCGTCCTCGGCCAAGTCGTAGCGGGCGACTTCGGCGTTGGTTTCGGCGTTGACCAGCCGGATGTAGGCGTTGCCGACTTGGCCGAAATTCTGTTTGCGAGCCTCGGCCTCGTAAATGGTGACGGTGAAGGCGATTTTCTGCACCTCCGGCGGGACACGGAACAAGTCCACCATGAGCGCTTCGTCGTCGCCCTCGCCGGCGCCGGTGCGGTTATCGCCGGTGTGCTGCACCGAGCCGCAGGCGGATTTCAACTGGTGGTAGAAAATGAAATCGGCGTCGGAACGCACCTTGCCGCTGGCGCCCAGCATAAACGCCGAGGCGTCCAGGTCAAAATCGACGCCGTCGGTGGATCGGGCGTCCCAACCCAGTCCGACCAGCACCTTCTTGAGATTTGGCGCTTCCTTGCTCAACGACAACCGCTCGCCTTTGTTGAGGGAAATAGCCATGGGGTTCGTTCTCCCTGGATTTGGATGGTTAAGGGTGAAACAGGTGGGCCGGCGGGGGATTTCATCCGTCCGACCCACTATGGACTCGGCGGAGTCAAAGGCTTGCGGCGATTATTCCAATTTCTCCGGTTGCGCCGCACCTTCCTTCCCAGCTTCTTCCTTTTCGGGCAACAGCAGCGAGGCGATCACGCCCGCCGCCAAGGTACCGAGGATAATCATCAGGCTCAGGTTCGAGGAAATCTCGAAGCCGGGCCACTGAAACAGGTGGTTGGAGGCTTGCAGCGCCAGCTTGAAGGCGATGAAGAACAACAACGCCGCCACCGCCTTGTCCAGATGCACCAGATACTTCTGCGCCGCGGCCAGCACGAAATACAGCGAGCGCAGGCCAAGAATGGCGAAGATCACTGCCGAGTAGACCAGCAGCGGTTCGCGGGTGACCGCGATCACCGCCGGCACCGAATCGAAGGCGAAGATGATGTCCGACACCTCGATGCAGACCAGGCACAGCAGCATCGGCGTGGCGTAAACCGTCGCTTCCCGGCTGATCGACACGCTGGAGTCATTCTCCACTACGGTCTTGACATGACCGTGATCAACCACAAAGTGGTCACCGTGCAGACGGGGAAAAATCGGCACCAGTTTTTGGGTCAATCGCACCGACCAGTGGTCGGAGTAATCCTCGATCTCGTCATCTCCGCCGACGCCAGCCAACATCTTGTAGCCGGTCCAGGCCACGATGGCGGCGAACACGAACTCGATCCAGGTGCTTAATCCGAACAGGCTGGTGCCGAAAGCGATGAACAGCATGCGGAAAACCACTGCGCCCAGGATACCGAAATACAGAATCCGGTGTTGCAGGGCGCCCTTGATGCCGAAGGAGGCGAAGATGGCGACGAACACCATCAGGTTGTCCACCGACAGCGATTTTTCCAGGATATAGCCGGCCAGGAACAGGTCGGCGTACTCGTTGCCGTGGTGAATCTTGAGGTAGAAAAAGAAGGCGATGGACAGGCCGATCCAGAATAGCGACCAAGCCACCGCATTGGGGATGCTGATGTCCTTGCTGTCCTTGTGCAGCTTGAGGTCCAGCCAGACCGAAAAAGCCACTACCGCCACAAAAATGGCAATCGTTTCCAGCGGAAAGCCGAGGTGTTGTTCCATGGATAACCGCGCTCAGGCCAGATCGAAGTCCTTGGGATTCAGACCCAGTTCCGCACAGATCTTGCGCGCCACCGCTTTCTCCTGATCGTCGAAATTGCCATCGGCGGCGCCCACGGCGCAGCAGACCCGCACCATCAGCCGCGCCTCGGCCTCCTTATCCTTGAGCTTGGCGACCGCCTGCAGGGCGCTGGCTTGGCCGATCTGGTGATCGAACTCAAACTGCTTGGCGTACTTGTCGAAGAGGGTAATGATCTCGTCCGTACCGAATACCGACAGCATTTCGGAATTGCGCAGAAAACCCATCATCTTCTGCTTTTCCTCGGGCCGAACCACGCCGTCGGCGTGGGCCACCAGCGCGCAGCCGGCCACCACCGCCTCCAGAAAACTCTTGTTCTTGAATTTGGTGACTTCGGATTTCAGGTTGGCGGAGACTTCGCTGTAACGCTGTTTCAACCATTCGAGAGCCATGCGGATATTTCTCCAGGGTGTATTGATGTTGGTGAAGGGGTGGAAAAGCTAGTCCTTGGACCCGGCGACCCAGCGCAGGCCAAAATGATAGGCCTGATCCAGATACCGATGGTCCTGGAAGTATTCGACCAGCTTGGTGACCTTAAGGTTGCCGCCCTGGTTCTCCAACAGCGCCAGCGCGCACATCCGCTGATCGTTGCGATGGCTGTCGAGGTGGATTTCCAGGGTCGGCTGGTCGGGCGTCTGAATCGTGACCACCGCGTCGGTCTCGGCCCAGTTGGGCGCGCCCTCGTAGATCAGGGCGAACGCCACGATGCGCTCCAGTTCGTCCCAGTGGCGGCCGTTGATGCGCAAAAACTCGCCGGCGGCGCTGGCGCCGCTGCGGTCGTCGCCCATGAGCTGAATATAAGGCGGTTGTTGCAGGCTGCCGAAACTGTCGCCCAGCGCCTGCACCGCGCCAGCCCGGCCATCGCGTAGCTTGAACAGACAGCCGAGGTCGAGATCCACCTTGCGGCTGGTCAGCCGGCCGAAGAATCCCTTGCCGCCGCCGCCCTGGTTCCAGTTGAGGTTGATCGCGATTTCGCCGAAGCCCTGCGCCTTTTTCTCCAGCGAGATGCTGGGAGTTTTCTTGTCCAGCGTGATTTTTTCCAGCCGGATCTTGGGCGGGGCGGCGGTCGGGGCCGGCGCAGCGGGGCGCGGCGGCGTGGGCGGGGCGGCAGCCGGCGGCGCGGCGTCGGGATCGTCGGCTACGTCCACGCCGTATTGTTGGGCCAGCGGTCCCAGCCCGCCAACGAAGCCTTGGCCGACGGCGCGGAATTTCCATTCGGCATTGCGTCGGTACAGCTCGCCGACGATCAACGCGGTTTCCGCCATCATTTTGGTGGTCAGCGGGAAAGCGGCCAACACCGCCTGGCTGCCAGCGTCACGGATTTCCGCCCGGACTTGGCTCAACTGGCCGAAGGATTGGCCACGCCGCTGCCCCTGGTCGATGGTTAAAGCGATGACCAAGCGATCGATGGCCGCCGGCAACGCGGCGAAGTGGACCGTGAAGGCGCGGCCATCGCCGGCGCGCTGGATGCCACCGCCGGCCAGCGCCGGTTGGTTGTAGAAGATGAAGTCGCCGTCGCCGCGCACCTTGCCCTGGCCGGTCAGGGCGAAAGCGCTGGAATCGATCGCCAGCGGCGTATTCGCCGGCTCCCAGGCAAGCGTGATTTCAACGGCAGCCGGCGCCGGCTGGCGCTGGGTGAGCGAGATGTTCTGACCGGGTTGCAAGTCCATGACGCTTCCTCCGGCGGGTTCACAGATGGGGTTGAAGCGCCGGCAACAGATCGTGGAAAGTGCGGCCGCTGGCGTGTTCGCCAAGCGCGTGCATCTTCCACTCGCCGTTGTGGCGGTACAGCTTGGTCATGATCAGGCCGGTGTAGGCGCCGCCTTCCAGCGACAGGTCGAAGCGGGCGATTTCGCCGCCGTTGGCCCCGTCCACGATCCGGCAAAAGGCGCTGGGAATCCCGGCGAAGCCCTCGCCGCTGAAGCTGTTGACGGTGAAGATCAGGGTTTGTACCGTGGTGGGCACCCGGTTCAGCTCGATGGCGATACGCTCGTTCTCCGCGCCGACCTCGCCGCCGCCGGCGCGATCGTCGCCGCTGTGGCGAATGGAGCCGCAGCGGCTTTCCAGTTGTCGAAACCAGACGGTATCCACCAGAGCGCCGCTGGCGTCGAACAGCAGGCAGGAGGCGTCCAGGTCCACGGCTTCCTGGCGGGCGCCGCCGCCGAAACCCAGAAAGCCGCGGGATTGGACTTGCTTCATGCCCCAGCCCAGCCCCATGACGACCCGGCTCAAGCCGTGCCCCGCTTCCTTTTCCAGGCTGATGCGCTGTCCCTTTTGCAGATTGATGGCCATGCGGATTTCCTCGGTTGCTAGGATAAAATTGGATTCGGATGATAGACGCGCCATTCTGGATAGGGTAGACGCCGGCGGCGGCGAAACATCCGGCCCGGGGCGGATCGGTGGCGAGAAACGAACGCGGCGGCGACGATTGCAATTTATTATTAAATGACGACGGATGCCAGAAATTCAAGGGCATCCGTCCTGTTCGAGCGGAGGCGGTCATGCGCAAGCGAGCGTTGTGGTTGGCAATTCTTCTGACTGGCGCGGCCCAGGCCGCTACTCCACCGCCCGAGCCGAGCGTCAAGAAATGGCAGGACGAAACCGGCAAGTGGCATTACGGCGACGCCCGGCCAGTCTCGCCCAACGCCGCTACCGACAGCGCCGCCGAGTTTTACCAGCGCGGCGATTACCCCAAGGCGTTTCAGGAATACATGGAGTGGGCCAAGAAGGGTGATCCCCGCGCCCAGACCATGATCGGGCAGATGTACCTGAGTGGCCAGGGCGTGGAGCGAAACCCGCGCAGCGCCATCGAATGGTTGCGCAAGGCGGCCATTCAAGGCAATGCCGACGCCCAGCTCCAGCTCGGGATGCTGTACGCTGCCAACCCCAACGCCGCTCCCAACCAGAAGGAGGCGCTATTGTGGTTGCGCAAGGCGGCGGAATGGGGCAATGCCGAGGCGATGTATATCCTGGCTGGCAAGTATGCAACCGGTCAGGGCGTGGGTCGGGACGAGCGGGAGGCCGCCAACGGCTACCGGCGGGCGGCGGAGAAGGGCCATGCCGCCGCCCAGTTCGAACTGGGAAATTTTTACGCCAGCGGGCGAGGGGTGTCGCGCGACGACAAGGAGGCCGTGCAATGGTACCGGCGGGCGGCGGAGCAGGGTCATGCCGCCGCCCAGTTCAATCTCGGCGCGATGGTCGCCGCCGGCCGTGGCGTGGCGGCGGCCAGCGATCGGGATGCGGTGCTCTGGTATCGCAAGGCGGCGGAGCAGGGTCATGTCGAGGCTCAGTACAACCTGGCCGTGCGGTTGCTGGCCGGCCGGGGTGCGCCCGCCAGCGCCGAGGAGGCGGCGCGCTGGTTTCGCAAGGCCGCCGATCGGGGACTGGCGCTGGCGCAGGTGAATCTGGGTCGGTTGTACGCCGAGGGCCAGGGCGTCGCCCGCAACGACGGGGAGGCGGTGAAGTGGTATCGGCTGGCCGCCGAGCAGGGTGAATCCCTGGCGCAGTACTCCCTGGGGCGGATGCTGGTGGACGGGCGCGGCACGGCGCGCGATGATCTGGAAGCCTTGCAGTGGTTGCGCCGCGCGGCCGATCAGAACCTGCCGATGGCGCAATTGGAGCTGGCCAACGGTTATTTGAACGGCCGCGGGGTCGTGCTGGACGAAGTCAAGGGGATGCAGTTACTGGGGCTGGCGGCGGCGGGTGGCTATCCCGAAGCGCAATTTTTACTGGCGGAGCGGGTGTTGGCGGGTCGCGGCGCGCCTCGCAACGACCAAGCCGGGCTGGACTGGCTGCGCAAGGCGGCGGAACAGGGCCACGCCGAGGCGGGTCACCGGCTGGCCGGACTGTACGCGAGCGGCGAGATCGTGGCGCGCGACGACGGCCTGGCGGCGGAGTGGTATCGCAAGGCGGCGGAGCAGGGCCATGCCGCCAGCCAGTTTCGCTTGGCGACATTCTACGCCGAGGGGGTTGGCGTGACTCAGGATGACCGGCAGGCGCTGCAATGGTTCCGCGAGGCTGCCCAACGGGGCGATGCCGTGGCGGGGTTCAATCTTGGGGTACTGTACGCCTCCGGGCGGGGGGCGCCACGCGACGAGGCGCAGACCGCGGTCTGGTATCGCAAGGCGGCCGAGCAAAATCTGCCGCTGGCCCAGTTGAATCTGGGACTGATGTACGCGGATGGGCGGGGCGGTTTGCCGCGCGACCCGGCGCAGGCCGTCGCTTGGTACCGCAAGGCGGCCGAACAGAATTTGCCGCTGGCCCAGTTGATGCTGGCGCTCAGCTACGCGACCGGACGCGGCGTGCCTCGCGATGATCCGCAGGCGCTTCGTTGGTTCGAGCAGGCCGCCGACAGCGGCTTGGTGCTGGCCCAGTATGGACTGGGGATGCTGTACGGCGCCGGTCGGGGGGTGGTGCAGGATTTGATCAAGGCCCATCTATGGTTGAGTCTGGCGGTGTCCGGCGGCTACGTGGGCGCGGCCCAGCCGCTGGACGCTATTGCCAGCCAGATGAGCCAGGTCGATCTGGCTCGCGCTCGACAACTGGCCCGCGAGTGGCAAGCGAGCAGTTCCCAAGCATCGAGGCCCAATTAGAAAGAAATGGCCAGCATGAGCGGCGCGGCGAGTCGAACCCGACAGGGTTTCGCTGGCCACGGAATGGCGAACGCGCTTGGCCTGTTCCTGGCGCTGTTCGTTCTCAACTCGGCGCTGACGTTTCAGAACCGTTGGCCGACGATCGGCGTGCGCTGGGTTCCCGAATTGTCCATCGAACTGGCGGCATTGCTGCTAGCGCTGGTTCTCGCCGCCGCTTGGCGTGGCTCGCTGGGGCGCGGGTGGCGCAACGCGGTTTTGGCGGGGTTCGTCATCCTGATGCTGGGACGTTATCTGGATGTCACCGCGCCGGCCTTGATGGGTCGTTCCATCAACCTGTACTGGGACAGCCGGCATGTCCCGGCGGTGGCGGCCCTGTTTCTGGATCGGGTGGCCGGCTGGCGGGCGCTGCTGGGCGGCGTGGCGCTGCTGGCGCTGCTGGCCGCGCTGTTCGCCATCCTGCGCTGGGCGGTCGGCGTCATCGTGGCCGCGCTCGCCGGCACTCCCGCCCGGCGCGCGTTCGGCGTCCTGTCCCTGACGCTGCTGGCGTTGTACGGCGTCGGTCGCCTGAGTCCGCGCCTGCCGACCGAGGCCCTGTTCGCGCTGCCGGTGACCGCCATGCTGGCCGAGCAGGTTCAAATGGTGCTGGCCGCGACCGTGTTTCGGGACGACCGCTGGATCGCGGTTCAGCCGCCGTTGCCGGCTTCGAACCTGGGCCGTTTGCGGCGGGGCGACGTGTTCGTGATCTTTTTCGAGTCGCAGGGCGCGCTGGTGTTTGACGATCCTCGCTTCGCCGCGCCGCTCGCCGGCGATTTCGCCGCCCTGGAACGGTCGCTGACCGCTGCGGGCTGGCTGGCGGCCTCGGCGCGGGTCGAATCCAGCACGTTCGGCGGTTTGTCCTGGCTGGCGCATTCCAGCCTGCTGTCCGGGCTGCGCATCGCCGATCAGGGCGATTATTACGACCTGCTGGCTTCCAGTCGGCCTACCCTGGTCAGCCGGTTCGCCGCCGCTGGCTACCGCTGCGTGGCGCTGATGCCGGGACTGCGGCACGCTTGGCCGGAAGGGCGGTTCTATGGCTTCGACCGGATCCTCGACGCCGCCAGCCTGGACTATCGTGGCCCCGCTTACGGCGGCTGGGTCATTCCCGACCAATACAGCCTGTACCAGTTGCATCGCACCGAGGTGGAATCGGCTAACCGGTCGCCGCTGTTCGTATTTTTCCCCACCATCAACAGCCATGCCCCGTTTGCGCCCATCCCGCCCTACGAATTGGACTGGAGCCGGTTTGATGCCCTGTTGGCCGCACCCGCCGCGTCAGGCGGGGTGGAGTTGAACGAGCGCCTGGATGGCGAAGCGCTGGCCGCCGCCTATGTCCGAAGCGTTCGTTACAACTTGGCGGTGCTGGGCGGCTATCTGCGCCAACGCGCGCCCGCCAACGCGCTGCTGCTGGTTCTGGGCGATCACCAGCCGCCGGCCATCGTCGGTGGGCGCGAGATCTCCTGGCAGACGCCGGTTCATGTGTTCTCGCGCGCCCCGGAGTTGATCGGTGCGTTTCAGGTAGCGGGATTCCGGGCGGGCCTGACGCCGGGTCCGGCGGCGCTGGGCGGCGTGGAAAGCCTGGGGCCATTGCTGTTGCGCCTACTGAACAGCCCGCCGCCGCCAGCATCTGTCACTCCGCCGGAGGCGCGTGACGGGCCAGCCAGACCGTATCCACCGTGAAGGACAACGCTAGCAGCCCCAGCGCGCCCGCCGCCAGCAGCGTGGTCCACGGTGGCACCAAGGGCGGGATCAGGCACAGCGCCAACACGGCGGTCTGAATCACGCACGCGGCTTGGCGGCGCCAGCGCGGCGGCAACGGCTGGCGCAACCAGGGCAGGAGATAGCCCAGCGCGACAAAGCCATAGCGCAGCGCGCCGGATAGCAAAACCCAGCCGCCGGCCTTGTCGGCTTGATGGACCAGCGCCGCCAGGATCAGAATGAAAACGGCATCCACTTCCATGTCGAACCGGGCGCCGAACGGGCTTTGCCAACCGCCGCGCCGCGCCAGCCAGCCGTCCACGCCGTCGAGAATCAGCGCGATGCCGGCCAGCGCGGCCAGCGTCCAGGCCAGTCCGGGCGGCAGATCCGTTCGACCGATCAGACCGGCGGCCAGCGCGGCCATGCCCGCGCGCAGGAGGGTAACGCTGTTGGCCGCGCCGAATCGTTGCAGCGGCTGGTGCTGGGGTAGGAATGGCAGCAGGGCCAGCAGCAGGCCGGCGAAGGCGGCGAGGGCTTGGAGGGCATAGCCGACGGGCAACTGGAAAGTTTCGGCCAGGACCAGCGCCAGCCCCGCCACCAGCGGCAGCACGACGGCGAGGTGAAGTAAGGCGCTGAAGATGAGTGGTCGAAGCGGGGATATGGTTAAACGATTCATGGACATCGGCAAATGAACCAATGGTTGATCGGGTAATGATGGCCAGCGAACTTTTGTCGGCGCGCGCCTTCTGGCTGGCGGCGCCGGGTCGGGGCGAGATTCGCACGGAGCGGCTGGAAGCGCTTGGCGCAGCCGAGGCGCGGGTGCGGACGCTGTATTCCGGCATCAGTCGCGGCACCGAGAGCCTGGTGTTTCGCGGCGAAGTGCCACCCAGCCAATATCAGGCGATGCGCGCGCCGTTTCAGCAAGGCGAGTTTCCAGCACCGATCAAGTATGGCTATTGTAGCGTCGGCGTGGTCGAGGCCGGTCCCGCCGCGTTACGCGGGCACACCGTATTTTGTCTGTATCCGCATCAGGACCGCTACGTGGTTCCGGCGGCGGCGCTGACTCTGATTCCCCCGGCGATTCCCCCGGGTCGGGCGGTGCTGGCGGCCAATCTGGAAACCGCGCTCAACGTGCTGTGGGACGCCGCACCCCGGCTGGGCGACCGGATCACGGTGATCGGCGCGGGCGTGGTCGGTTGCCTGATCGCGCGGCTGGCGGGACGGTTGCCGGGCTGCGCGGTGCAACTGGTGGACGTGGACCCGCGCCGGGAGGCCATCGCCCACCGCCTGGGCGTCCGCTTCGCCCTGCCGGAGCGGGCGGACGGGGAACAGGATCGGGTGATTCACGCCAGTGGTTCGCCTGTTGGCTTGGCGACGGCGCTGGGTCTGGCCGGCTTCGAGGCGACGGTGGTGGAAGCGAGTTGGTTCGGCGCGCGGCCGGTCAGTCTGCCGCTGGGCGAGGCGTTTCACAGCCAGCGGCTTGCGATCCAAAGTTCCCAGGTCGGCCACATCGCCGCCGCGCAACGCGGGCGTTGGGATCATCGGCGGCGCATGGCCACCGTGATGGAATTGCTGGACGATCCCGCGCTGGACGCGCTAATCAGCGGCGAGAGCTTGTTTGCCGACCTGCCGCGAGTCATGGCGGAACTGAGCGCGAATCCCAACGGGGCGCTGTGTCAGCGGATCGTCTATCCCAGCGCGGGCGAATGGGGAGCGCATCCAGAGGGAAACGGCGATGAGTTTCATTGATTTTTAGGGCGTTGCACCTACCAGCAAAACTGTTCAAGGAAAAAGGAGTCTTACGATGCCGCTGCCGCCAGGAGGATGCCGCCCAAGTCAGTCAGGCTGATCGCCTCGGTGTTTTCGTTGACCGGAAAGCGCTCGGCGCCGGCATAGACGACAAATCGGCGCTCGGGCTGAAGATCGGCGCAAGCGTGATGAAAACCCCGATCCAATTTCGGGGCCAGGCTGCGCTTGATTTCTATGGCCCACCCGCAGTTGCTTGGCCAATGAAGCACCAGGTCGATTTCAGCGCCGGCGGCGGTTCGGTAAAAGTGGGCTTCGGTTTCCGATGGGGTTGCCGCCAATAGCGTCTCGATGACGAGGCCTTCCCAGCTTGGCCCGACCACCGGATGACCCCAACAGGGTTTCCCTATGACCAGCCAGCCTAAGCCACACCACCTAGTGTGTGCAAATATAGCATTCCTATACAAGTTGTGGAATTTCCCCTCCTTGGATAAGGAGGGGTGGCGCGTAGCGCCGGGGTGGTTTGAAACGGTGATTCCACAAATCAGATAGGATCGCTATATCATATGGTGTTTATCCCGAAGTGTCGTCGCCGGACGCTCTACGCGCAGCTAAGACGGTATCTGGGAGAGGTGTTTCACACTCTGGCCCGGCAGAAAGAGAGCACGATTGAGGAAGGCCATTGGTTGCCGGATCATGTACCTATGTTGATCGCCATCCCACCGAAGCATGCCGTATCCGAGGTGATCGGCTTTATGAAAGATAAAAGAAAGGTAAAAGTGCGATCCGCTGGGCGCGAGTGGATGGAGAGCGCCGGCGCAATTTTACCGGGCAACACTTTTGGGCGCGGGGTTACTTCGTCTCAATGCAATCAGGTCAGTTTAGAGGGACAACCCAACTAGGCGGGTTACGCTGCGCTAACCCGCCTTACACACTAATCCGCCGTACCGTGTTAGGAAATTATGAATCATATTTTGAGCGACCATGCCCGCAAGCGAATGATGAAGCGGAAGATTCGTACTGAGTGGATCGAAATCACCTTGACTCATCCGGCACGCACCGAAAATGACAATGTTGACCCCGCTTTAGCTCATGCGTTGCGACCGATCCCAGAGAGAGGGTTTCGGATCTTGCGCGTCATTTACAATGAGACCACTGATCCGGTTATGGTAGTGACCGCCTATTTCGACAATGAGGTGAACGACCTATGAAGCTTGAATTTGATCCGCAAGCCGAT
>Ga0209573_1005084_pt1 | contig 12198 bp, 14 predicted proteins | sample TNRBio252014_DNA_FD_185870 | JGI IMG/M metagenome (GOLD analysis project Ga0209573, IMG submission 185870) | Wastewater treatment Type I Accumulibacter community from EBPR Bioreactor in Madison, WI, USA - TNR Reactor_6/25/2014_ DNA (SPAdes)... | ecosystem: Engineered > Bioreactor > EBPR >...
GATGTCGTCGCCGATGGTCGTGGCCTTCCAGCCCTCGAAGCCGTCCGGCGGCAGGATCATCGCCAGGTTGGTCTTGCCGCAGGCGCTGGGGAACGCGGCGGCGACGTAGGTCTTGTCGCCCTGCGGGCTCTCAAGCCCCAGGATCAGCATGTGCTCTGCGAGCCAGCCCTCGTCGCGGGCCATGACCGAGGCGATGCGCAGCGCCAGGCACTTCTTGCCCAGCAGCGCGTTGCCGCCGTAGCCGCTGCCGTAGGACCAGATCTCGCGGGTTTCGGTGAAGTGGCAGATGTACTTCTTGCTGATGTCGCCTTCGCACGGCCACGGCACGTCTTGCTGGCCGGGCTCCAGCGGCGCGCCGACGGAGTGGATGCAGGGGATGAAGAAGCCGTCGGAGCCGAGGACGTCGAGAACTTTTTGACCCATGCGGGTCATGATCCGCATGTTGCAGACGACGTACGGCGAGTCCGTGATCTCGACGCCGATCTGGGCGATGGGCGAGCCGAGCGGGCCCATGCTGAAGGGAATGACGTACATCGTCCGCCCCTTCATGCAGCCGTCGAAGACGCCCTTGAGGACCGTCTTCATCTCGGCCGGATCCATCCAGTTGTTGGTCGGCCCGGCGTCTTCCTTGTTGGGGGAGCAGATGTAGGTCCGCTCTTCGACGCGGGCGACGTCGCTGGGGTGCGAGCGGGCAAGGTACGAGTTCGGCCGCTTCTCCGGGTTGAGCCGAATGTAGGTGCCGCCCTTGACCATCAGCTCGCTGAGCCGGTCGTACTCCTCCTCGGAGCCGTCGGCCCAATAGACGCTGTCCGGCTTGCACAGCGCCGCGATCTCCTCGACCCACGCCAACAATTTGGCGTTGGAGGTACGGTCACGTCCAGTTGCTGTCATGAGTCATTTCCCTCGCATTATCATCGTTCGATTGAACCGTCCCGCGATCCCGCATGACAAGGGCACCGCCGGCCGACCGCGCTCGCCACTTAGATGGGCATTCCCGCTCTAACTTCAGCCCGATACTAAGCCTTTTCAACTTGGTTGCAAGCGCGAGACGGTTGCTCCGGCGGTGCCGGAAAGTCGGGCTTTCCGTGGCCGGAATCGCTGCGCGTGCGAGGCTCAAGTCCCGGGCGGCGCCTCGGGGCGACCGTCGAACAGGGCGTCCAGGGCGGCGGCAAGCTCGTCCGCCGTCTGAGCGCGCCGGCCGAAGTCCAGGCGGCCCAACGTCCCGCGACGGCGAAGGTCGCAGCCCTCCGGATCGATCGCCACGAGCCGCCAACCTGCGCCGGGGCGGGCGAGGCGGTGTTCCGCGGCCGCAGAGAGTGCCTCGGCGCGCACCCTGCCAGGCGGCCAGCAGCGACGGCTCCGCCTCGGCGGCCGCTGCGGCGGCTTCGGCGGGAAGGAGCACGTCCTCGGGGGCGAGCCAGGTGGCGCGGCCGAAGCCGCCGACGAAGTGGGCGCGCTCGACGCTCATGCGGTAGACGTTGAAGTCGGCGAAGCCGGCGTAGAGGCCCGCGGAGGGATGGCGGGCGAGGAAGCGCCGGCGGTGCCGTTCCTCCGTCGTCCTGGCGATGCGCCCGAGCAGGCTCACCCGCGGCCCCGTCTGCGGGTTGGCTCGGTTGGACGCCGCCTCGACGAGCAGGCTGGCGCGGTCGTCGCGGGCGATGTTGCGGGTGTGATCGGAGAGATCGGAGAGCAGCAGGATCGGGCTCGCGTCGATGTCGCAGGCGATGGTCACCAGCGAGGCGTAGGGCCAGCCGCCGCTGCTCCCGTCGCCGGTCAGCGACGTCGCCAGCGACGTGGCCAGCGAGGCCGACCGGGCCCGGCGGAGCAGCGCCCGCGCCTCGATGCCGCTCACCGGGGATCCACCGTCCCGGCCGCGGCATGGCGCAGCACCAGGTCGCGGAGCGTGACGATGCCGACCGGCGAGCGGGTCTCGTCGACCACCAGCGCCCGCGACAGGTTGAAGCGGACGAGCAGGCGGACGGCGTACTTGCTCTGCATGTCCACCGGCACCGTCAGCACCGGCTTGGACATGACCTCGTAGACGTTGACCCTTTCCGCGGCGCGGTCCTTGGCGATGACCTCGCGGGCGATGTCGGTGACGACGATCAGCCCGAACTCGTCGTCGTCGTCGCGCCTTTCCACGACCAGCGAGCTGACGCCGGCGTCGCGCATGGCGTCCAGCGCCGCGGCGACGCTCGCGGTGAGTTCTATCATCCGCACCACCGGGCTCATCACGTCGCCGACGTGAACGAGACCCGCAGCGGGTTCGCCGACAGCCTCGCTCATATCCGCTCCGCAATCGCGCTGAAGAGCGCCCGCGCCTGGGTCCGCAAGCCCACTGCGTCCTCAATGGCGACCTGGAAGGCGATGCCGGCGCCGGGCTCGCTGTCCAGCTTGCCGGCGCGGGCGATGGTCTCGAGGATCTCCCGGGCCTTCGGCTCGGCGACGAGAAAGAGGAGGATGTCGCGGTGCGCCGTGACCTCGAGGCCGAGGAAGCTCTTCTCCGGGGTCAGCCCCTCGCCGCGGCAGTTGGTGATGACGGTGGCGCCGGTGGCGCCGGCGGCGCGGGCGGCGTTGAGCACCGCGTCGGTCCGTTCCTCGCCGACGAGCGCGAATATCACCTTGAGGTTCATGACTCCGCACCTCCCGCTGGGGGCTTTCGCCGCAACCGGTGCGCCAGCCAGACGTAGGCGAGCACCGACATAATGGGGCAGACACAGGCGAATGCAATCAATCCGAAGCCGTCGACGAGCGGGCTGCGGCCCGGCACCGTGGCGGCGAGGCCGAGCCCCAGGGCGGCCACGACCGGCACGGTGACCGTGGACGTGCTGACGCCGCCGGTGTCGTAGGCGAGCGGCACGATCGCCCGTGGCGAGGTCAGCGTCTGCAGCATGACGATGACGTAGCCGGCGATGATGAAGTAGGGCAGCGGCAGGCCGGTGACGATGCGGAAGGTGCCGAGCGCGACGCCGACGCCGACGCCGACCGCCACCGCCAAGCGGAGCCCCAGCGCCGGGATGGTTCCACCGGAGGTCTCCTGGGCCTTCAGCGCCACGGCGATCAGCGCCGGCTCGGCGATGGCGGTGGTGAAGCCGATGGCGGCGGCGAAGGTGTAGACCCACAGATAATCGCGCCAGTCGAGCGTCGCCTCGCTGCCCCCGCCGCCGGACTGGGTGCTGGTTTCGGCGAGCTGCAGAGCCATGGTCCGGCCGATGGGAAACAGCGCCTCGTGCAGGCCGACCAGGAACAGCGTCATGCCGGCGAAAACGTAGATCAGGCCGATGCAAATCCGCCGCGGGTTGGGCAGCGGCCGGCGCAGCACCGCCAGCTGGAAGACCAGCAGGACCGCGACCACCGGGATCAGGTCGAGGGCGCTGGCCCAGGCCGTCGACAGCACGAAGCCCGCCAGCTCCATTTCAGCCGCCGCTCCCGATCGTGCCGACGATGCCGAACAGGAGGACGAACACGATCGGCGTCAGGCTGGCAAAGGCGATCAGGCCGAAGCCGTCGGCGATCGGGTTGCGCCCCCGGATCGAGCGGGCGAGGCCGACGCCCAGCGCCGCCACCAGCGGCACGGTGATCGTCGAGGTGGTGACGCCGCCAGAGTCGAAGGCGATGCCGACGATCCGCTCGGGCGCCAGCGGCGTCAGCGCGACGACGCCGAGATATCCTGCGACGATGAGCACAGGGATCGGCCAGCCCTTGAGGATGCGAAAGACGCCGATCACCAGGGCGACCCCCACGGCCATCGCCACCCACAGCCGCAGCTGCAGGGCGTAGCCCGCGGCGGCCTCGGCGCCGGCGGCGATGGCGCCGGCCTCGGAGGCGACCCGGGCGCCCTCGCTGGCGATGGCGATGAGCGCGGGCTCGGCGAAGGTGGTGCCGAAGCCCAGCGCGAAGGCGAAGGCCAGCAACGCCGTCAGGCTGCCCTTGCGGACGAAGGCGCCGGCCATCGCCTCGCCCAAGGGGAACAGGCCCATCTCCAGGCCGCGGACGAAGAGCGTCAGGCCGAGGACGACGAAGACGCAGCCGACAAGCACCTCCGCCAGGTCCGGAAACGGCTGGCGCAGGACGACGATCTGGAAGAAGGCGATGACGCAGACGAGCGGGGCGAGGTCGCGAACCGCCGCCTGGACGAAGCGAAAGAGGCGGCGGGCGAGCGTCTTCATCTATGCATCGGATCCGAGGCCGGCCGGCGGCGGGAGGCGGATCTTGCGCGAAGGCCGCGGCGAAATCCATGCCGGCCTTGCCGGCGCGAGCGAGCCGCGGCTACCGTTGCGGCCGCATGGGCGGGAGGAGCGAGCAATGACAGCCGGGACGGCGCGGGTGATCGCCATCGACGGGCCGGCCGCGGCCGGGAAGGGGACGCTGGCGCGCCGCCTGGCCGAGCACCTGGGCTTCGCCTATCTGGACACCGGCCTGCTGTACCGCGCCGTCGCCGCGAAGCTGCTGGCGGCAGGCGCCGGCATCGAGCCGGAGACGGCGGAGGCGGAGGCGCTGCGGCTTGCGCCCGCGGATCTCGATCGGGGCGACCTGCGCGGCGACGACGTCGCGGGTGTGGCGTCGCAGGTGGCCGCCATGCCGGAGGTTCGCGCGGCGCTGCTGGCGTTCCAGCGCGCGTTCGCCCAGAGGCCGCCCGAAGGCCGCAACGGCGCCGTGCTCGACGGCCGCGACATCGCGACCGTCGTCTGCCCCGACGCCGACTGCAAACTGTTCGTCACCGCGAGCCTGGAGGTGCGCGCCGAACGGCGGCTTAAGGAGTTGCGGGAGCGGGGGGCAGACGCTATACCTAGCCGCGTTCTGCGGGAGATGCAGGAACGCGACGCCCGCGATTCGCAAAGAAGCGTCGCCCCTCTCGTTCCCGCGCGGGACGCAGTCGTCATCGACACAAGCACGCTGGACGCCGAACACGCTTTTGCAGCCGCTCTTGAGATCGTCGGGGCACGCATGCCGGACGCGCATGCGTGAAGGCTTAGCTGACGGCATCGTCGCTGTGACGCCACTCCTTCGCGCCGGCGTCTTCGCGCGCACCGGTGGACCCTCGCGCAGCCTGAACCCAGTGAACCCCCTCAACGCTTAACCCAGCCATCGACGGAACATCCAACGCATGACCAACCCCGCAACCGCCGCCGACCAGCAGAGCCCGAGCGGCAAGGAGAGCTTCGCCGCCCTACTCGACCAAACGATGGGGGAGGCGGAAGGGTTCGAAGGCCGCGTCGTCCAGGGCACGGTCGTCGGGATCGAGAACGACATGGCGGTCATCGACGTCGGACTGAAGTCGGAAGGCCGCGTCAACCTCAAGGAATTCTCCGCGCCCGGGCAGCCGATGCAGATCGTGCCGGGCGACACCGTCGACGTGTTCGTCGAGCGCTACGAGGACCGCGACGGCATGGTGATCCTCAGCCGGGAGAAGGCCCGGCGCGAGGAGGCCTGGAACGTCCTGGAGAAGGCGTTCAAGAACGGCGAGCGCATCACCGGCACGATCTTCGGCCGGGTGAAGGGCGGCTTCATCGTCGACCTCTCCGGCGCCGTCGCCTTCCTCCCCGGCAGCCAGGTGGACATCCGCCCGGTGCGCGACATCAGCCCGCTGATGAACACGCCGCAGCCGTTCCAGATCCTGAAGATGGACCGCAGCCGCAACAACATCGTCGTCTCCAGGCGGGCGGTGCTGGAGGAGACGCGGGCCGAGGCGCGCTCCGAACTGATCGCCAACCTCAAGGAGGGCCAGGTCCTCGAGGGCGTGGTCAAGAACATCACCGACTACGGTGCCTTCGTCGACCTGGGCGGGGTCGACGGCCTGCTGCACGTCACTGACATCTCCTGGAAGCGCATCAACCACCCGTCCGAGGCGCTGCAGATCGGCGAGACGGTCAAGGTGCAGGTGATCCGCTTCAACCCCGAGACCCAGCGGATCTCGCTCGGCATGAAGCAGCTGGAGGCCGACCCCTGGGACGGCGTCGAGCTCAAGTACCCGAAGAGCGCCAAGTTCCTGGGCCGGGTGACCAACATCACCGACTACGGCGCCTTCATCGAGCTGGAGCCGGGCGTCGAGGGCCTGGTCCACGTCTCGGAGATGAGCTGGACCAAGAAGAACGTCCACCCGGGCAAGATCGTCTCCACCAGCCAGGAGGTCGAGGTCGTCGTCCTCGACGTCGACAAGGACAAGCGGCGCATCAGCCTCGGGCTGAAGCAGTGCATGGCCAATCCCTGGGAGGACTTTCTCGACAAGCACCCGGTGGGCTCCGAGGTCGAGGGCGAGATCAAGAACATCACCGAGTTCGGGCTGTTCATCGGCCTGCCCGGCGACATCGACGGCATGGTCCACCTCTCGGACCTGTCCTGGAACCGCTCCGGCGAAGAGGTCCTGGCCGAGCAGCGCAAGGGCGAGATGGTCCACGCCAAGGTGCTGGACGTCGACGTCGACAAGGAGCGCATTTCTCTGGGCGTGAAGCAGCTCGAGGACGATCCGTTCGCGGCGTCCGTGGGCAAGTTCAAGAAGGGCGACGTCGTCACCTGCACGGTGATTACCGTGCTTGAGAACGGCATCGAGGTCCAGGTCGGCGACGGTCTGACCGGCCTGATCCGCAAGGCGGAGCTGTCGCGCGACCGCAGCGAGCAGCGGCCCGACCGGTTCGCCGCCGGCGAGAAGATCGACGCCAAGATCACCCAGCTCGACATGGCCGCCCGGCGGGTGAGCCTCTCGATCCGGGCCCGCGAACTCGACGACGAGAAGAAGGCGGTCGCCACCTACGGTTCGTCGGACTCGGGCGCGAGCCTCGGCGAGATCCTCGGTGCGGCGATCAAGGAAAAGCGGGAACGCGCCGCCGAGCAGAAGCGGGCGGCGGCGGCACGGGCTGCCCGGGCGGACGGTGAGGCCGAGACGGACGGCGACAGCGGCGGCGGCAACGAGGGCGGCGGCGACGTCGGCGGCGAGGGCGCCATCGACGGCGGCGACGCCAAAGAGTAGCTGAGCCGGCGGAGCCGCGGCCATGGCGCTTGCCACCGACTACCTCATCGACCGGCGGCGGCTGAAGCGCCGGCTGACGGTGTGGCAACTGGTTGCGGTCGCCGCGGTCGTCGGCATTGCCATCGCCGCCTATGGCCGGTTCGACGGCCTGGTCTCCCGATCTCACGTGGCGCGGCTGACGGTGACCGGGATCATCGCCGACGATCCCGAACGCGACCAGGCGCTGGAGGCGCTGAAGGAGGACGGCAGCGTCAAGGCGCTGGTCGTTCGCATCGACAGCCCCGGCGGCACGGTCGTCGGCGGCGAGGCGCTCTATCGCCGGCTCGACGAGATCAGCGGGCGCATCCCGGTGATCGCGGTGATGGGGGAGGTGGCGACCTCGGCGGCCTACATGACCGCCCTTGCCGGCGAGCGCATCTTTGCCCGTGAGGGCACGCTGACCGGCTCCATCGGCGTCATCATGCAGACCGCCAACGTCACGGGGCTGCTCGACAAGCTCGGCATCGAGCCGGAGTCGATCAAGAGCGGGCCGCTGAAGGCCCAGCCCAACCCGCTCGAGCCGTTCACGCCGGCGGCGCGGGAAGCGACCGAGGCGGTTGTGGCCGACATCTTCCAGATGTTCGTCGCCATGGTCGAGGAGCGGCGGAAGATGAGCCACGACGACGTCGTGAGGCTCGCCGACGGCCGCGTCTATACCGGCCGCCAGGCACTGGCGAACGGCCTGATCGACGCCATCGGCGGCGAGAGCGAGGCCCGGCAGTGGCTGCAGGATACCAAGAAGGTGTCCGCGAGCCTGCCGATCCGCGACGTCGCCACCGCCGACACCGCCACCCAGGTGAGCCGCTGGCTGGGCACCGTGGCCGGAAAAGCGCTTTTGCCAGAAACACTTAATCTTGACGGGCTGGTGTCCGTCTGGCACCCTCGGATGTAAAGCGAGGCTCGACGGCAAGGCCGGGTGGGACACGCCGGCCTGGCAGAGGGAGGGGATGGATCGATGACCAAGTCCGAGCTCATCGCTCGGCTCGCCGCTGCCAATCCGCACCTCTACCACCGCGACGTCGAGCGCATCGTCACCACCGTCTTCGAGGAGATCGCCGCCGCGCTGTCCCGCGGCGACCGCGTCGAGCTGCGTGGCTTCGGTGCCTTCTCGGTGAAGGAGCGGGGGGCGCGCATCGGCCGCAACCCGCGCACCGGCGACACCGTCAGCGTCACCTCCAAGTACATTCCATATTTCAAGACCGGCAAGCAGTTGCGCGAGAAGCTGAACGCCGAGGACGAATAACGGCCGGGGGCAGGGGAGAAGGTAGCGCCCATGAAGATCTTGTTCTGGATCATCGTTCCGATCCTGTTCCTCATCGTCATCGTGTTTGCGGTGCGCAACCACGCCCCGGTCGAGTTGAGCCTGTGGCCGGTGCTCACGTTCCCGGTGAGCCTGCCGGTGTACGCCGTGGCCCTGATCAGCCTGTTCATCGGCTTCCTCTGGGGCGGCTTCGTCGCCTGGGCGCAGGGCGGCCGCGGCCGCGAGCGGCAGCGCCTGCTGGCGCGCCGGCTGGAAGCGGAACGGCACGAGACGGCGGCGATGCGCGAGCGGTTGGCGAGGCTGGAGGCAGCTGAGAAGAGCGCCACCATCCCGGCGCCGCCCGTGGGCGTCGCCTGAGCGAGGCATTGGGACGCGAGGCCCCGGTGGGCCTCGGGCAGGCAGGGTGAGATGAAGGCCAAGCCGCACGAGCGCATCTTCGTCGCGCTGGACACCTGCGAGGTGTCGCGGGCGCTGGAGCTGGCGCGGGCGCTGCGCGGGCTCGTCGGCGGCGTCAAGCTCGGCAACGAGTTCTTCACCGCCTGCGGCCCGGAGGGCGTGCGCCGGGTCGCCGAGGCGGGCCTGCCGGTCTTCCTCGACCTCAAGTACCACGACATCCCGACCACCGTCGGGCACGCGGTGTCGGCGGCGCTGCCGCTGCGCCCGTTCATGCTCAACGTCCACGGCGCCGGCGGTGCGGACATGATGCGCGCCGCCGCCGAGGCCGCGGCCGCCGCCGGCGAGGACCGGCCGCTGGTGCTCGCGGTCACGGTGCTCACCTCGCTCGCCGCCGGCGATCTGGAGAGCGTCGGCGTGGCCGAGTCGGTCCGCGACCAGGTGACCCGGCTCGCCATTCTCGCCCGCGCCTGCGGCCTGGACGGCGTGATCTGCGCCGCGTCCGAGATCATGGCGCTCCGCGGCGCCACCGGCAGCCGGTTCAAGCTGGTCGTTCCGGGTGTCCGGCCAGTGTGGGCCGCGGCCGACGACCACAAGCGCGTGCTCACCCCCGGCGATGCCATTGCGCTTGGTGCGGACTACCTGGTCATCGGCCGGCCGATCGTCGCCTCGCCCAGGCCGGCGGAGGCCGCGCAGCGGATCGTCGAAGAGATCGCGGCCGCCGACGCATGACCGTCGAGGTCAAGATCTGCGGCCTGAGCACGCCCGCGGCCGTCTCCGCGGCGGTGTTCGGCGGGGCCCGCTACGTCGGCTTCATCTTCTATCCGCGCTCGCCGCGCCACGTCGGCCTCGACCGCGCCGCCGCGCTGGCGGCGATGGTGCCCTCGACGGTCATCAGGGTGGGCGTCGTCGTCGACATCGCCGACGCCGATCTGGCCGCGCTGCTCGAGCAGGTTCGCCTCGACATGCTGCAGCTCCACGGCAAGGAGCCGCCCGAGCGGGTGGCCGAGATAAGGCAGCGGTTCGGCTTGCCGGTGATCAAGGCAGCACCAATCTACACGGCAGACGACCTTCGCCGGGCCAGGCGGTACGAGACTGTGGCCGACAGGCTTCTGTTCGATGCCAAGGCTCCGGCGGGGGCCAACCGGCCGGGCGGGAACGCCATCTCCTTCGACTGGAGCCTGCTCAAGGACTTCGCCTGTCCCCTTCCCTGGTTCCTCGCCGGTGGGGTGACGGCCGGCAACGTCGCCGAGGCCGTTCGCGAAAGCGGCGCCGCCGCCATCGACATATCGTCCGGCGTCGAGACCGCCCCGGGCGTAAAGAGCGCCGAGAGGATCCGCCAGTTCCTGCAAGCGGTCAGGACCATCGGCGCCCAGGGAGCCATGCAATGACCGTCATGAACACGTTCCACGGCGTTCCGGACGAACGCGGCCACTTCGGCCTCTACGGCGGCAGGTACGTCGCTGAGACGCTGATGCCGCTGGTCTACGAGGTCGAGAAGGCCTACGACGAGGCCTGTTCCGATCCCGCCTTCGCCGAGGAGTTCGCCCGCTACCTCGAGCACTACGTCGGCCGGCCGAGCCCGCTCTACTTCGCCGAGCGGCTGACCAAGCGCTTCGCCGGAGCGCAGATCTACTTCAAGCGCGACGAGCTCAACCACACCGGCGCGCACAAGATCAACAACACCCTCGGGCAGATCCTGCTCGCCCGGCGCATGGGCAAGACCCGGATCATCGCCGAGACCGGCGCCGGCCAGCATGGCGTCGCCACCGCCACCGTCTGCGCGCTGTTCGGGCTGAAGTGCATCGTCTACATGGGCGAGACCGACATCGCCCGGCAGTCGCCGAACGTCTTCCGGATGAAGCTGCTCGGTGCCGAGGTGCGTGCCGTCACCGCCGGCACGCGGACGCTGAAGGACGCGATGAACGAGGCGCTGCGCGACTGGGTCAGCAACGTCCGCGACACCTACTACCTCATCGGCACCGCCGCCGGCCCGCACCCGTATCCGGCGATGGTCCGCGACTTCCAGTCGGTGATCGGCCGCGAGGTGCGAGAGCAGATCCTCGCGCAGGCGGGCCAGCTTCCCGACGTGCTGGTCGCCTGCATCGGCGGCGGCTCCAACGCCTTGGGCCTGTTCCACCCCTTCCTCGACGACAGCGAGGTGAGGATGATCGGCGTGGAGGCGGCCGGGCGCGGCATCGCCAGCGGCGAGCACTGCGCCTCCCTCACTGCCGGCAGCGCCGGCGTGCTCCACGGCAACCGCACCTACCTGCTGCAGACGACCGACGGCCAGATCAAGGACGGCCACTCCATTGCCGCCGGCCTCGACTACCCGGGTGTCGGCCCGGAGCACGCGTGGTTGCGCGACAGCGGCCGGGTCGAGTACGTCTCGGTCACCGATACCGAGGCGATGGACGCCTTCCAGCTCTGCGCCCAGATCGAGGGCATCATCCCGGCGCTGGAGCCGGCGCACGCACTGGCCCACGTCGGGCGCATCGCCGGGCGGCTCGGCAAGGAGACCATCCTCGTCATGAACATGTGCGGCCGGGGCGACAAGGACGTCTTTACCGCCGCCGAATACCTCGGGATCGAGCTTTGAGCACCGACAGCCGCATCGCCCGCCGCTTCGCCGCCCTGCGCGCGGAGGGGCGGGGCGGGCTCGTGACTTTCATTACCGCCGGCGACCCCGACCTCGGCACGTCGATGGCGATCCTGCGGGGGCTGCCGCGGGCCGGCGCCGACCTCATCGAACTCGGCATCCCGTTCAGCGACCCCATGGCCGACGGGCCGGCGATCCAGGCAGCTTCGCTCAGGGCGCTGAAGGCGGGCCAGACCCTGAAGCGCACCATCGGCATGGTCGCGGCGTTCCGCAGCGCCGACAACGAGACGCCGGTGGTGCTGATGGGCTACTACAATCCGATCTACGTCTTCGGGGTCCGCGCCTTCGTCCAGGAGGCGCGCAACGCCGGCGTCGACGGGGTGATCATCGTCGACCTCCCGCCCGAGGAGTGCGGCGAGCTGCTCCAGCCGGCCCGCGCCGCCGGCCTGGACCTGATCTTCCTGGTCGCTCCCACCACCGACGACCACCGCCTGCCGACGGTGCTGAGCCGCGCCCGCGGGTTCGTCTACTACGTCTCCATCACCGGGGTGACCGGCACGACCTCGCCCTCGATTGCCGACGTCGGCGGCGCGGTCGCGAGGCTCCGCCGGCACACCAAGCTGCCGGTCGCGGTCGGCTTCGGCATCCAGTCGCCGCAGCAGGCGGGCCAAGTCGCCGCCATCGCCGACGCCTGCGTCGTCGGCTCGGCGCTGGTGAGCAAGGTCGCCGGCCACCTCGACGAGCAGGGCCTGCCCCGGTCCGGCCTCGCCGAGGACGTGCTCGCCTACGTGGCCGAGCTGTCGCGGGGCGTGCGCCAGGCCAGGCGCGCGGCCACGGCATGAGCTGGCTCACCAACGTCGTCCGGCCCAAGCTCCGCGAGTGGGTCGGCGCCGGCTCGCGGGCGGTCCCGGACAACCTCTGGGAGAAGTGCCCGGAGTG
>Ga0209573_1005085_pt1 | contig 12196 bp, 7 predicted proteins | sample TNRBio252014_DNA_FD_185870 | JGI IMG/M metagenome (GOLD analysis project Ga0209573, IMG submission 185870) | Wastewater treatment Type I Accumulibacter community from EBPR Bioreactor in Madison, WI, USA - TNR Reactor_6/25/2014_ DNA (SPAdes)... | ecosystem: Engineered > Bioreactor > EBPR >...
AACCCCGACAGGCTGGGCGGCAACCTTCGCCTCCACTCCAGCCTGAGGCGCGGCGATCACCCCGCGGTCGCCTCCGACGGGTTTCGTCGGACGCTTACAGAACTCTGTCATCTTTGAGGACGGTGCCGGCCGCACCCAGTAGCGAATGCAGCCGGTGGCTGAGCGGCAGCAAACTGATTTCGAGTTGCAAAAAGACTGACCTGCTAACCTTTCTTCGGTCGAGCACTGCAATCGCACAAGTAACGGTTTCAGCCGGTTCGCACTGTAAGTGCCCCGGGTTGTTCGACAGATTCAATGATGAGAAGTCATGGGAGAGGACAATGAAGGCGCGTGACGTAGAAACAGACCTCAGAGCCGACCCGTTTCGCGTCTTGCTCTTGCTCACAGGTCGCGGTTTTGGTGGTGTAGAGACGCACTCGTACCTGCTGGCGAAAGCATTGGCACGAGCCGGAATGAAAGTGGCACTTACATCCTTTACGGAACTATCTCTCGGTTCGCTTTGGGAGGCAGATCTGGCCAACCTCGGTGTTCAACTAGTGCGACCACCGGAGCAGGGGGCGTCCCGAAAGGGCATCTGGCGAATCGTCACGGCGAGAAGGGAGATTCGGCGGCAGCTCCGCGGCGAGCGCTTCGATCGTGTAATCGGACAGGGCCACGGCGGTACGCTGGCGTTGATGCGAGAGTATCTGAAGCCGACGGGAAGACTGCTCTGGCAGGAGTACTGGCACGGACTCCCGACGCACGGCGACGATTACGCTTCGTACGCCGTTCCGCCGGCGAGGAGATTCGGCTGGAAGATGAAGTGGGTGCTGCGTTCGGTAGACGGGGTCGTGACTGGATGCCGGCGCGCAAGTCGAAACCTCCGCGAGATCCAGGGCTACGCCGGCCCCCTCCTAGTTGTTCCTCCGATGACCTTGGATCCTGAAACCTCTGAGGTGGCTAGGAGTCAGCGGGCGGATCGGACGCTGAAGATCGTCTTCGTGGGTAGGCTCGGAAGAGGGAAGGGTGCCGAGGCTCTTCTAAAGGTCTGGCCGAGCCTCGAGATCGGCCCAGCGGAGCTTCATTTTCATGGAAGTGTACCGCCCGGTTACGGGGAGACCATCATCAAACGCTACGCCGAGATGCCGCATGTTACGTTTCATGGGCCATTCAGTCGTGACGCGCTAGCTGGAATAATGCATGAGGCCGATCTAGGCTTGATGCTCTCCATCGAAGAGGGCTTCGGCCTTGTAGCTTGTGAATACATGGCGGCCGGGGTGCCTTTCGTCATGACAGACTGCGGCGCGGCCGAAGAGTTCACAGCTGGAAACGGCGACGCCTGCCGGGTGGAGGTGTCGCCAGTCGGCATTCAGACCGGAATCGAAGAAATGATACGGAGGATTCGGGCAGGAGCCACGTCCAGGGAGAGACTCAAGGAGTGGTTCCGAAGTAATTTTGACTGGGAGCGCATTCGCAGGGCACACGTTCTCGCTGTCGAGACCGAACCGACGGACTGGTGTTCGCTAGAAGCACTGACTTCCCGCCCGACCGAGAATCGTTGAAGCCGAGAATCATCGTCTCGGTTGGTGGCACGTGGCACGCGCCGCACCTCTGCGGAGCGCTGGCTGACGCTGACCGTCTTGAGTGCGTGTACACGACGACACCTCCGTCTCGCTTCTTCAGCCGGCGCTCATTCGACGAGTCAAGGGTTCAGTGGCTTCCGACATCAGAGCTTGTGGGCCCGCGGAGCGGGCGTCTATTGAGATTGCCAGCTGCTGCGCTGAGGCGCATGAGCCGGTGGCAACAGACGCTCTTCGACAAGATCGTGGCCGCTCGCCTCGAAGCAAACAGCGAAACCGTGTGTCTTTCGTTCGCGAGCTTCGGCCGAGAGACTATCGAGAGAGCGAAAAGCCTGGGAGCGATGACCGTCGTCGAGCGAGCGTCGGCGCATGCGCGGGAGCGCCTCAGAATCCTCAGGGAAGAGCACGAGCGCTTTGGTCTTGAGCGCTTCCTGGATCCCGGGCTGGCGGAAGCCGCAGACGCAGAAGAGGAAGAGTACGAGCTAGCTGACTACATCTCGGTGCCTTCGGACTTCGCGGCCACTTCGTTCGCCAGAAGGGGCTTTCGCGCGGAACGCATCTTCAAGACGGCCTTCGGGGTGGACGGAACGCGGTTCAGTCCGTCGGACTCGCCCACGAGCGAGTTCCGTGTCCTCTGTGTTGGGGGCGTTGGGTTGGAAAAGGGTACCCCGGACCTGCTGCAGGCGATGGCACTGCTGAAAAGCCGCTTACCCGAGCTACACACGATCGGAACCCCACCAGAATGGGTGCTATCGCTCCTCAGTACGGCCTGCGTCGGCGTGAACTGGGTGCGCCACTCTCCGATGCGCCAGGAGAATCTCGCAGCGCTCTACAAATCGGCTTCCGTCTACTGTCTGTTGTCCGTCCAGGAAGGTATGAGCCTCACAATCCTCGAGGCGATGGCCAGCGGACTGCCGGTCATAGCCTCGGAGAACACCGGTGCCGCCGACATCGTGACGGACGGCTACGACGGATTCGTTGTGCCAATTCGGCGCCCGGACCTTGCAGCAGCTCGAATAGACCAGCTCCAATTTGACACCGATCTCAGAATCGGTATGGGCGCCAATGCCAGGAAGACTGCGATGACTCTTACCTGGAAGCGCTACGGCAGCACGCTGTATGACGCCATGGCGACAGCGTGGAGGAAAGAAGCAGACGACAGAGGAAGCCAGACGTGAGAACGAGCCCAAGGCCGCTGGAGAGCAGAACGGCAATCGGTGCTCGGCGCTCAGCCACCCTTGCGATCCCGGACGGGGACCGCCTGGCAATGCACGGGCAACTGGGGATCGTTGCCGCGATGGCTTGCCTGGCGGTGGTCGGAAGGCACCTGGGCATGGCAACAGTCGCAGTTCAGTCAAGCATGCTGGCGTTAGTGGCTTTGCTTCCGATCGCCTCGGCGTGGCGCGCGAAGCGCCTCGCGAGTCGTATTGGCTTGTGCGTAATCTTAGTGTTCTATGCACTGAACTTTGCAGTGCGCGCGCTCTACGCTGTGTTCGAGCCTTCAACGCTGCTGTATCCGAACGTATCGTTCCCAGCGGACGCGGATGCCCTGACTGTTGCACAGGTGTGGTGCGGAGCAGGGCTCAGCGGGCTATCAATAGGATACTTACTATCAGCAAAGGCCTACGGGCGACTGCGATCAACTCAAAGTATTCGCGCGACCCTAGAGGAGGCGTTTACCCCCCTAAACACGAGATGGTTTCTAATCGCCGCATACGCCATCGGAACGATAGCTAGAATCAATGCGATTCGGACTGGCTCAAACTTATGGTTATACAACTCCCCATCATTTGATATGTTTGCGTCGCGAGCAGGAAAGTCCGTCGCGGGTGTCTACTCTTTTGCAGGCGACTTTCCTCTAATCGTGTGGGGCATCGCGCTAGCAGGATTCCTTGCCGAGCCGGCGATGCGACGAGTCCGCTCAGCAAGAATTCTTCTGGTAGCCGGTGGCGTCGTCGAAGCGCTGTACAGCACATACGCATTGCATAAGTACGGACTCATCGCCTTGCTTTTAATTCTCGTAAGTGTGGGCGCCTACAGGGGCAGGCTCAGGACAACGTGGGTCCTTGGAAGCGCAGCGATTATGATGTTCCTCGTCTTTCCCTTCATGAACGTTGCACGCGATCAACTGCTTCCGTACTACAAGAGCGGCGCGTTCGATATGCGCGCATGGCTTTCCGTAGCCGACGGTGCCCGGCACGAGGCGACGGCAGAGGGCCACCAGACGGGAGTGCGCGGAGCAGCGGATGCCGTGTTCGCTCGGCTGAACGGCGTCGAGGCGCTCGTCGTCGCACAGAAGTACTACGACCTTGCTCCTGTGGAACGAGGCAAGACGTACGAGAACCTTTTGTGGCAATTGCTCCCGGGCGCTGGAAGGCCGGCGGAATGGACACCGTACTACTTCGATTGGGCGGTAACGTACGCCGGTCTGGAACCGTGGAACTTCACCGTAATTCCGGTACCCGCCGTCGTGGAAGCGTTTCTCAACTTCGGGTGGATCGGTCCTCCGATAGTCCTTGGGTTCTTCGGAGCCATCCTGGCTTTAGTCGACGGACTCGGGGTTTCTTTGCGGGCGGGCAGCGCGGCAGCTGGGATCGCAGCCTATTCGCTCTCTAAGATGGCAAACGTCGAACACTATCTGTTTGTCTCGTGTGTGGCACTCATCAAGCTCTGGGTCCTTATAGGAATGTTGCACGTGGCCAGGCTCGTAGTGAGTAGAACCCGCGCAGGGCAAAGATGACGTCGAAACCGGTTGCTATCCGAAGCGTTCTGTTCGTATGCCCCGAATCGCCGTGGCCGCCCACGTCAGGGCCCCGGCACTTATCGAATCTTCTGTTGCGCGAGGCCGTTCGTCGGTGGAAATGCTATGTCGTAGGATTCGCGCGGGACCAGGAGGAGGAGGCAAACTGGCGGGCTTTCGCTGAGGGACTGGGCGGGACGGCGGAGATACACATCTTTCGAAGAAGGCGTGGTCTCAGGTTGTCGGTTCGCCGGCTCTGCGCAGCATTGCTCTTGCGGCCTCCCTCAGGCGAGGCGTTCTGCCATCCGGATGCGAATCGGGAGATCGCAAGGCTGTGCAGAGAGGAGCAAATCGACGTAGTCCATTTGGACTCGTTCAATGTTCTCAAATGCCTTAGCGCTCATAATGCCCGTCCGTCGGTTCTGGTGCCGTACGACGCATTCTCGATGAAGGCGGCTCGCGATTGTAAGGTGCTCTGGTTGAAAACGGCGGGCTGGTTGGCACTATGGCATCGCATCGTCTTCAGTCGGCTGGAGCGTACTAAATACCGAGCATGCACCGTCGTAGCTCCCGTATCTGAGGTGGACTCGGCCTGGCTGCGGGGAAGAGCTCGCCTGCCCTGTGTGAGATCGCTTGGTGTACCTCTCGACGAAAGATGGTTCCAGCGAGAGGGGCCCGGTGTCGACAACGCGGAGGAAACTGGACTGGTTGTGATGGGAGTGTTTCGGATTCCTGCGGTCGGCGAAGGACTGCGGGAGTTTATGCGAGAAATCCTTCCGCGGTTGCGGAGAGCTGCCGAGGACATTCCAGTCATGGTGTGGGGCAGGGGCGCCTCGGCGGTCGCAAAGAGCGATGCTTCAAGCGGGGTCACTGTGGTCGATGAAGTTGAGGACTATGAGGGGTTCTTACGGAGGGCAACCATCGTCGCTTATCCGCAGCGCAGCGGCGCGGGGATTCAGACCAAGCTTCAGCAAGCCATGGCATGCGGGCGTCCGGTAGTGGCACGACTGATGAGCCTGGAGCCGCTCGAGGCAGTCAGTGGAAAGCACGCCCTCGGTGCGGACGAGAACGAGACCTTCGCCCAGCATATTGTGACTTTGTGGCGCGACAAAAGTCTCCGCGCGAACCTGGGCGAGGCAGGGGCCGATCTTATGCGAGAGAAATTCAGCGAGAGGAAGATGGGTGAGCGGCTGGCCGAGATCTATGCCCTCGCCGTGTCGCGGGGAGAAGCGTCTACGGAGGGCTGAGCGTACCGACGGTGACTTGAGGTCGGGACGAGCCTCTCATACGGAGCGAGCGATTGGAACGGAACCGCCGCGCCTCAGGTCGAGGTGCTGAAGAACTGAGGGCAGCGAGGGCATTCGTTTGAGGGTGATGCTGGTCGCAGATAGGACTAGTCCGATCGCAAGGGCGTGGGGGGCGAGCCTCGCGGAGCTTGAGGACGTAGAGGTGTTCTGGGAGCGTGACAAGGAGATGGGGGGCAAAGGTGAGAGCGGCCTAGGTGTGCTAGCGCTTCAGAGGCCGCAGTTCGGGAGCAGGGCGCTGCGAACGTTCGCCCGTCTGCTTCCCCACTCGACCTTTCGAAGTGGATTAGCGCGCTCATGGCAGTTGGCGCAACTGTCCGACAGGAGCACTGACGTAGCAAGGCTGGCACGTAAGGTTCAACCGGATATCGTGCACGGACTTCGCATCCCCTACGAGGGAATGTCGTGTGCGCGTGCGCTTGGAGCATCGCCCATCCCCTTGGTTGTATCGGTGTGGGGCAATGACTTTACTCTTCACGCACGAGAAAGTCAGCGAGTCGAAGAGCTGACCCGGGAGACGCTCGCGCGGGCGGACGGATTGCATTCGGATTGTCGGCGGGATCAAGAATTGGCCCTGGAGTTGGGCTGGGATGCCAGACGCCCGACGCTTGTAGTGCCTGGTTCGGGCGGTGTAGTGGCAGAGTGGTTCTTTCAGTCGGCGGAGACTGCGCGGGACCCTGAGTTCGTGCAGCGGCTCGGAGAAGGACCGTGGATACTGAATCCAAGAGGCATCCGCGCGTACGTGGATACGGGTGCGTTTCTCGGCGCAGTTCCGGAAGTGCTGGCTCGCTTTCCATCGGCGGTCTTTGTCCTGCCGGGTACCGCCGGCCATCCCTTGGCTGAAGCGTTTCGTCGGAGGAGCGTGAGGCCAGATGCCGTCCACCTATTGCCACAACTCTCTCCCCAGGGGATGGGAAAGCTGTATCGCGGATCCGAAGTCTTTGTGTCCCCAAGCACGCACGACGGCACACCGAACACCCTGCTGGAGGGGATGGCCTGCGGCAGTTACCCGATCGTCGGCGACGTCGAGTCGGTTCGGGAGTGGATCCGAGACGGCATGAACGGAACGGTGCTGAGAGACCTGCGTCCCGAGACCGTCGCGGAGAGTGTGATTCGTGCCCTCACGCGGAGGGAGGAGCGCAGGGCGGCTGCGATTCTGAATTCAAGAATCGTGGAGGAAAGAGCGGATCGGAGGACGTGTGTTCGGCGAATCAGCGAGTTTTACTCGGCCGTAGTGGAACGCAAGCGGGACAGGGGACGGAGTTGAGACGCCAGACGGGACGCGCAAGTGGCTGCGGACGCTGAGAGCGAGTGGTGTGGAGACGTGTATCAAAGAGTGTATCGAGCGAACGCCGCGGCGCTTCGATCCGAGTCGGTCGGACGGCAAATCGTGACACCGTCAGTGGCGGAGGCTGCGCATCCCCCGCGAAGAAGAGCAATCAGCCACGACCTCCCGGCGGTGTTCGCAGATCGATCCTACGAAAGGAAGGTCTGCGCGCTGCCTGTGGCCTTCTTCCACGCGATGAGACCTCAAGCGCCGGCCCGAACTGTGGTGGAAACGACCGCGGAGACCTGGGAGAGGGCGCCAAGCTGAGGAGATGCGGAAGCAAGCCGCATAGTGGGTCGCGCCGACGGCTTACATCGGCTTCATCAGTGCGTGTGTTCTGACAGAGTCAATACGATCGCCGACGGCCGGTAGAAGAGGAAGTGAAGCGCGTGAAGCAGGTTGTTCAGGGAATCGGTTCGGGACGCACGGCATGCCTGGAGACGCCGTGGCCGGATGTCTCCCGAGGAGGCGTTCTGGTGACAGTGCGGTCGTCTCTTGTCTCCGCGGGCACTGAGCGTTATGTCGTCGACCTGGCAAGGAAGAGCCTCATCGGGAAGGCCAGGCAGAGGCCGGACCATGTGAAGCGCGTGCTTCAGAAGGTCCGTGCCGAGGGGCTGCGGGCGACGTTCGAGCAAGTACAGGCGAAGCTTGACGAGCCGATGACGCTGGGCTATTCGGCAGCGGGGGTCGTCCTGGCCTGCGGGGCGGGCGTGTCGGAGTTCAAACCGGGCGACCGGGTTGCGGCGGCGCTGCCGCACGTTTCAGTCGGGATCGTTGGGAGGAACCTATGCGCTCCCATCCCGGACGGCGTCTCCTTCGAGGCCGCCGCCTACACCTCCGTTGCGGCGATCGGTCTCGAAGGGGTGCGTCTCACAGAGACGACCCTCGGGAGCAGCGTCCTCGTCATCGGGCTCGGCCTCATCGGGCAGATCTGCGTGGCGCTCCTTAAGGCCTCCGGGTGCCGGGTGTTTGGTACGGACCTCGACCCCTCGAAGCTGGCGCTCGCGAAAGCGTTCGGCGCGGACGCGGTCGCGCTTGGCGGGAACGTGGACGACATCCGCTCGTTCTCGGGGGGCTTCGGCGTCGATTCGGTGCTGATTACGGCGGCCACCGAGAGCAACGGGCCGATCGAGCTAGCGGCCGAGGGCTGCCGGCCGAAGGGCCGCATCGTCCTAGTGGGCGTCGCGGGGCTGAACATCCCCCGCCCGCCCTTCTTCCAGAAGGAGCTCGAGTTCACGGTCTCCTCGTCTCTCGGAGCGGGACGGAACGACCCGCTCTACGAGGAGAAGGGAATCGACTACCCCATCGGCTACGCGCGGTGGACGGCGCAGCGGAACATGCAGGCAGTACTCGAGTTGATGGCGGCGGGGAAGCTGCCGGTGGAGAAGCTCACGACGCACAGATTCCCCATCGAGAGGGCGCCGGAAGCGTACGACCTGATCACGAGCGGCAAAGAGCCGTACCTCGGAATCGTCCTTGAGTACCCGGAGGTGCAGGAGAAGCCGGCCCGGCGTGTCGATTTCGCGGCGAGCAAGGTGTCGAGCGAACCGGGCTTCTCGCTGGTCGGGGCCGGGAACTTTGCGCGACTCGTGATGCTCCCGGCCCTCGAGGCGGCGGGCGGGTTCCGCTGGCGCGGCGTCTGCACGGCGAAGGGGATGAGCGCGGAGCACACCGGGAGGACGAAGGGATTCGCCTTTGCCACGACGGACCTCGATGAGATTCTGAAGGACGCGGAGACATCCACCGTGCTCGTCGCGACACGCCACGACCTACACGCGGAGATAGTGATGAAGGTCCTGCGGGCGGGGAAGAACGTCTTCGTCGAGAAGCCGCTCTGCATCAGGGCCGACGAACTGTTCGAGATCGAGGCCCTCCTCCGGGAGCTGGGGGAAAAGGCGCCGCTCCTCATGGTCGGTTTCAACCGCCGCTTCGCCCCGGCCGCGGCCGAGCTAAAGAGGCACTTCGAGGGGGTCGCGCCGCTCAGCATCTCGTACCGCTTCGCTCCCGGACCGATCCCGTCCGAGCACTGGACGCAGGACGAAGAAGTCGGCGGCGGGCGCATCGTGGGCGAAGCGTGCCACCCACTACACCTCTGCATCGCTCTCGCCGGGAGTAGGCCCGTGAAGGTGCACGCCGAGTCGGTGGCGAACGTAGGCGGAGTGCAGACGACGGACGATCGCGTCTTCATCACGATGAGGCACGAGAACGGGTCGATCTCGTCGGTCTCGTATCAGGCGGGCGGAGACAAGGCCTTTCCAGCTGAGCGAATCGAGATGTTCGGCGGTGGAAGGGTCGGGACGGTCGAACAGTGGGGCGACATCGAGCTGTGGCAGGGGGGACGGCGGAAGACCCGGAACGGCGCGCGGGACAGAGGGCACCGTGCGGAGTTCAAGGAACTGGTGCGAGCGGTGCGGGAGGGCGGAGCGTGGCCGATCCCCTGGGAGGAGATCCGCGGCGCCACGTGGGCATCTCTTGCGGCGGTGCAGAGCCTGAGGACGGGAGAGCCGGTTGATGCGGACTGGTGATGGTCCAGTCGCCCCGAAATCTGAGAAGAGGCACATTGCAGATTTCTGGGAGGCGTCGGCGTGCGGCGAGGTTTACGCCTTAGGTTCCGAGCAACGGCACCAGTTCAGAAACCAGGCTGAAGCGCGCTACGCGCTGGAACCGTACATCCTCGATTTTGCGCGTTTCGCCGAGGGGGCCGGAAGGGAAGTCCTCGAGATCGGCGTTGGAATGGGAGCAGACCACGAGAAGTGGGCGGAGGCCAAGCCGAGCCGCCTGGTGGGGGTAGATCTGACCTGGCGAGCTGTCCTGTTGACAAGAGCCAGGCTTCAGCTTGGCGGGCATCCGGTTCGAGTGCTCGTCGGAGACGCGGAACGATTGCCATTTTCAGCGACGCGATTCGATCTCGTGTACTCGTATGGAGTGCTACACCATTCGCCACAGACATCGCATGCCATCAGAGAGCTCGCGCGCGTCATCCGTTCTGGTGGTGTCTGTCGGGTGATGATTTACCATCGCCACTCTCTGGTCGGTTGGCTTCTCTGGGTGCGCTACGCGTTGCTTCGAGGAATGTGGGGACTTACCTTGTCAGACGTTTACTCACAGTATCTCGAGAGCCCCGGTACGAAGGCTTTTACTGTGAGAGAAGCCCGGGAGATGTTCAGCGACTTCAGCGAGGTCCAGACGAGGGCCAAACTCGGATTTGGAGACCTTCTCCAGGGAGAAGTGGGCCAGCGCCACCGCGGGCTGGCCCTGAGCATCCTGAAGCGGTTGTGGCCACGATGGCTTCTGAAGCGGTTCGACGGACGAATCGGCCTGGGATTGCTCATCGAAGCTCAGAAGTAGGGGCATCCGATGTGCGGAATAGCCGGGCTATACAACCACGGAAACCAGGAGACCCAGGTCGACAGGCGGGTTCTTACCCGCATGGCGCGGAGCCTTGCTCATAGGGGGCCCGACGGAGAGGGGTTCTTCGTCGACGGTCCTCTCGGGCTTGCGCACAGACGGCTGGCCATCGTGGATCTCTCTCCGACCGGTGTGCAGCCGATGGCGACAGAAGCGCGCGATGCGTGGATCGTCTACAACGGCGAGCTGTACAACCATCTCGACTTTCGGCCGCTCCTCGAGGCGAAGGGCGTGCGATTTCGCGGGCCTTCGGACACCGAAACGCTTCTCTATCTGCTGAGGATGTTCGGGCCCGACGCGCTGGAAGACTGCGCGGGCATCTTCGGGCTCGCGTACTGGGACGTGAGGGCGAGGCGGCTTCTCATCGCCCGCGACCCGGTGGGCGTCAAGCAGGTTTACTTCCACGACGACGGCAAGAGGGTGGCTTTCGCGAGCGAAATCAAGGCGCTCTTCCACGTGCCCGGCGTCCCGCGGGAAGCGGACGGCGAGGCCCTGAACGACTACGTTCACTTCCACGCGCCGCTCTTCCGGCGGACGTTCTTCAAGGGCGTCGAGCAGCTGGGGCAGGGCGAGTACCGGCTCTTCTCCGAAAGAGGCGCCCGCTCGAAGGTCTACTGGCAGCTGGGCGGGTTCGAACCTTCCCGGAGGAAACCCGAGGAAGCCGTCGAGCAACTCTCCGAACTTCTCGCGCGGGTTGTCCACGAGCAGCTGATGTCCGACGTGCCGTTGGGGGCGTTCTTCTCCGGAGGGATCGATTCGACGGCGGTCGCGTCGTTCGCCCGGAAGACGGGTAAGGCCATCCGCTGCTTCGGGGTTCACTTCACGGGGCAGGGGGTCATCGACGAGCGCCCGTTCCAGGAGGCTGCTGCGAAGGCGCTCGACCTCCCCCTCGACCTGGTCACGGTTTCGGGGGCCGACTTTCCAGCCGAGATGGAGAAGCTCCTTTACCAGCAGGACCAGCCGCTCATCGGCCCCGCGATGATCCCGATGTACCACGTGAGCAGGTTGGCGGCCTCGCACGTGAAGGTCTGCCTCGGTGGCCAGGGGGCGGACGAACTGTTCGGTGGCTATGCCCGCTACGCGCTGGCGCACCCGGCGAGGATCGCTTCCGGGCTCGTGCGCGGCGGCGGTGGAGGTGCCGAATCGTCGGGCCGGCCCGCACACGTCGGTGGGAACCTCCTGCGGCAACTCGTGGACGGGAGGGTCCTGCGGAGGCTGGTGTCGAGCGGGCTCTCCTCCGGCGGCTACCAGAAGCGCTACTTCAACAACTTCGCCTCGGTTCCCGACGCGACGTGGAGGCCCGTCTTTCGCGGATCGAGCTGGTACTCCCGGAAGCGCGCCTGGGAGAGCTTTCGCGAGGGCGTCGTGGCCTCACCGGCCGTCGACCCGGGTGACAAGCTCATGCACTGGGACCAGAGGACGTACCTGCCGGGGCTCTTCGCCCAGGACGACCGGATGAGCATGGCCTCCAGCCTCGAATCGCGCGTGCCGATCGCGGACCCGCGAATCGTCCGGTTCGCAGCCCACGTCCCCTTCAACCAGAAGATGACGGCCGGGGCTTCGAAGTGGGTGCTACGCAAAGCGGTGGCGGGGGTCATACCGGAGTGGGTGCTGAACCGCAGGAAAGTGGGCTTCGACACGCCGGCCGAACGATGGATGCGTTCGGTTCATCGCGGCTGGCTGCGCGACCTCTTCGCCGCGCCCGTGTCGGGGCGCCTTGGCCTGGTGGACGGGATCGCCGCGAAGCGGCTGATGGAGAAGGACGACTCTCCAGCCTGGTTCCAGGCGATGTGGAAGCTAACGTGCATCGAGGTCTGGGCCAGGGTCTTCATCGAGCAGGACCCGGCTGGCAGGATTG
>Ga0209573_1005086_pt1 | contig 12195 bp, 12 predicted proteins | sample TNRBio252014_DNA_FD_185870 | JGI IMG/M metagenome (GOLD analysis project Ga0209573, IMG submission 185870) | Wastewater treatment Type I Accumulibacter community from EBPR Bioreactor in Madison, WI, USA - TNR Reactor_6/25/2014_ DNA (SPAdes)... | ecosystem: Engineered > Bioreactor > EBPR >...
GAATCTGGGCGGACAAATTCGATCAACTGGCCGCTTTTCAAAACTTCATCATCATGCCGCTGACGTTTCTGTCGGGCGTGTTTTATACCATCCATTCGCTGCCGGGCGGCTGGCAGGTGCTGTCGCATCTCAATCCGTTCTTTTACATGATCGACGGCTTCCGTTACGGCTTTTTGGGCATTTCGGATATTTCGCCTTATATTAGCCTGGCGATTGTGGCATCATGCTTGATCGCCATTTCCCTACTGGCGATACGGATGCTCAAAACCGGCTACAAATTACGGCATTAACCGGACGATACAATTTTGTCTCAAACCACATTATAAGGAGAACAGCCATGCTGACCGCAGAGAATCTGAAAACCTATATCGAATCGTCATTACCGTGTGAACATGTACAGGTCGAAGGCGACGACGGCCGTCATTTTCAAGCGCTGATCGTCAGCGCGCAATTTCAAGGGAAAAGTATAGTTCAGCAGCATCAATTGGTTTACAAGTCATTGGGAGACCGGATGAAGCAGGAAATTCACGCGCTGTCGATGAAAACGCTGACCCCGGAACAATGGGCCAAACAATCGTAAACCGGATCTGCGGTTATCAAACGCGCAAGCCGCGTCGGTTTTACAACCGGTTCGTTATCATCGTTTTACCGTTAGTCTGAAATAGTCATGTTCAAGATATTGGGCGCCATTTCCGGTTTTCTGGTGCTGGGTTTTATCGGATTGATTCTCGGCCTGATCGGCGGCAGTTTCATTGACAGGCTGGTGGCTTATGGCCCCGGCGGCGTCAATCCGTTCAGCGCTACGCGCCGCCAATCGGTTTTTCTGGAAACCGTATTTATCCTGATGGGAAAATTGGCCAAGGCCGATGGGCGTGTTTCCGAAAGCGAGATCGCCCACGTCGAACAATTCATGCAAAAGCTGCGCATGACCCAGGAGCACCGGCTCAAAGCGATTGCTTTGTTCAAGCAGGGTGCAGTCAAAGATTACGATATTCATCCGCAACTCAGCGTATTTCTGACGGCTTGCGGTTACTCGCCGGATCTGAAACAGATGCTGCTGGTGTATCTGATTATCATGGGGTTATCCGACGGTCACTTGAATGCCGCGGAAGAAGAGTTGCTGCAAGCCATCGCCGGCCGTTTGGGCTATCACCCGGCGGCATTCGAGCAATTGCTCGACATGGTAATGAATCAAATGCACTTTGCCGCTGGCGGCGCCAGTTCCGCGAACGCGCTGGACGATGCCTACCGGGCGCTGGGTGTTGACAAAGACAGCAGCGACGCGGAAATCAAACGCGCCTACCGCAAGTTGATGAGCCAATACCACCCGGATAAATTGATGGGGCAGGGCGTGCCGGAAGACATGATCGCGGTAGCCACCGAACAAGCCAAGGAAGTCCAGATCGCCTACGATTTAATCAAGAAAAGCCGGAATTTAAAGTAACTGACGGTTTGATCAATAGCGATCATCGAAATGGCGCATTGCAGGTAAGCATTGGAATCAATTTGATATTTGTTGATCTATGTCAATAAATTCAATCCGAATTATATTCAGAATGCAACCTCCACTAAAACTCATTATTGGAGGAAATCATGAACATGTTAGACGAAGTTGATGTTGTTACCTTTAAAAATCTGGGTGTCAATTTAGCAATCATCGGTGGCGTAGCCGCTGCTTTGATTTTTGTGTCGATGTACTTTTCCTAGGCAATTGAAGCGATCGCTTCATTTCTTTTAAGTCCCAGGGAAACACTGATTAATTCAACGAATGAGATGAAGCACGAGGCGCACGGAACGCAGCAACCGAGGCCTATCAACAAGATAAGCGAGGATGCGAGTGCCGCGTAACGAAGTGATTCACTCGTGCAGTCAATTAATCAGCGTTTCCCTAGTATTTCAGAACCGCCTCGCTCCAAAGCGAGGCAATAAAATTCTAATCAGTGATTCCTTGTAAACTTACCGCACGTTGCCTTTCAATTTTTTCGGGTTGTTCACGCTAAGAAATTTTGGAGCTGGCGCAGATTTGTCTGGAAACTCAGCAAATCCACGACAGCTCCTGCATTTCAATTCGCCCTAAACCGCCGCTCTCGACAGCACAAACGCGCGCACCGCGCTGGCATCGTAGCCGAGTTCATTGGTCCAGCCGTCCGTTGCCATTGCATCCACGTACAGATTTTCGCTGAATCCGGCGACCGGGCAACCGTCGAGCGCGCAACCCGGAGGCAAGTTGTCGTTCAGCAAATTCGATACCGCGCGGCTGGTCGAGAACGAGCCAGTACCGACCGGATCCCAGCCGCCGGGAGTGGGCAATTGCAATACGCTATTGGCGCCGCGAACCACGCCGAAGTGATACTTCGCGAATCCATGCGGATGCTTGGCCTGCCATGTCATCGTCACGGAATCTTTGGCGGCATAATTCAGTACGCCGCAGCATGGATCGGCTGCCAAGGCCCCGATGGTTGGCGCGTCGATACCGGCAAAGCAGTGATTATTATCGACGTGCAGCGTCACAATCATGCTGTTGCCGGAAACCAAACCGAGCGGCGCGGCAGCGGTGGTATAAATCGTGCCGGTAAGATCGGGCACATCCGGCACCACATACTGAATGCCTGATGCCGCGATGTTGACCGGCTGACCGGTGGCATTGAACAAATCCAGCTTAAGCTGGTACTTACCGCTGTTATCCGTTCCAACGGTATTGCCATTGGCATCGTACGTCATGCCTGCTGCCAATTCCTGTGTTGGGAATTTCGCATTACTGAAATGCTCGACGATCTCGCTGATATGCGGCGGCGCATCCCAAACCCCTTCGGGCGCGACCGACGGGTAGGGAATCTCGAACAGATCGGGCACCATGTGACCGGCGCCGTCGTCGGCGTTCTTAGGCCCGAGCAGATATGGTGTCCACGCGGGCATCGGTCCGGTCGGCGTATTCACATCGTGGCGGTAATAGTGATAAACCGCGCTGCTCAGCGGCGCGAAATCGCCGCTGTCGCCCTTGCGCCAGGAAATCCGGTAATACTTCACGCCGAGCGCTTCCAATGCATTGGAAAACTCCAGGCGCGGCCGCAGCAAGCCGCCCCATGGCGCGCCGCTATCGGTTAAACCGCGGTTGCTGTCGTCAGTGCTGCCTTGCAGCGACGGCGCAGTTCCGTAGATATGGCTTAATGCATGCGCGCCGATGGCAAGAAACGCGACCCAATTAGCGGGGCCGATCACCGGCGGGCAAGGTGAGCAGATTTGCGCCAGCGGATGCTTGGTGTACAACGTGACCTCGGTGCCGCAGACGTAATCCCAATGCGTATGACACGAGACCGGTTTGGGTTCGTAAATCGTCACATCGAGGAAACCGAACAAACGCTGACGCGCTTTGAAGTAGAGATCGGGAATGTCGGTATCGTTGCAGCTACGGAAAAACACCGTTTGAAATTTTCCGCAGGCATCGGTGGTTGTGGTCGCGACTTTCTGTTTGGTCACCAGCAGCGGGAAGAAACGGCAGAGCAACGGGCGGATAATGAACGCATGATCGATCAACGCCTGCTGGAATTGCAACCGGCTACCGGCTTTGGCGATATATTTCAATTCCGTCGCGTTCGCGATTTCATCGAATGCGTCCGCAGTGTCTTCCGGCGCAACGGCTTCCTGCATAGCGCCGGAAGCTGCCATCATCATGCGCCGCTCAAATGGCGCCGGATCGGGTCCCGGGCCAGGCCACGGAAACGGTTCGGGGACTCGCGGCAGATCGGCGACCGATGGCCATGGGCGCGGACGGACGATCACATCGCGCAGCTTGTCAATAATCGAGTCCGGCAGTTTTGGAATCAGGATATGCAGCGGATCGACCTCAAAGACCTCGATCGTTGCATTGCACACCGGATACTCGACCGCCGTGCCGCCGACGGTAATCCGTTTCATCAGCTTCCCGCGCACGAAACACGCACGGAAAAACCAGCAATGCCAAATATCCGGGAACACGCGGAACTGCAATTCCTTGACCGGCGCTCTGGGATCGATCAGCAAAAACTGCTGCTGCGCGCCGCGGCGGATCAAGTCGTCATACCCGGCGTCTTTTTCCTCGGATGCCGGACCGACCAGAATGCGCACCCGGTCTTTACTCGCCGTCACGGGTATGCGCAATGCCGCTTTGCTGCCATCCTTAACCGGCGCGGATGTCAGCATGCGCCCATCGGCGGAGAATGCGTACGCAAAAACTTCAGGAGGTTTGGTGTCGCTTTTAACGTCAACCAGCTCAGTGACGACGATAAGCTCGTAGAACCGGGGATTGTCTTTTATGGCCATGATGTTCTCCTTATCAGAATAATATGAGCAGGCTATCGGTTAACAGCCTGTAGAGAATCAGAATTTGGAGCAAATGACAGAAACGCTGCTGGCCGGTTTCGCCGGTTGCAGCAAAATCAGCATAACAGAATTAACCGCGCGCAAATGTGGCATTTCGCACTACGGTTAAAGAATTTTATCAAATTGATTTGGCAAAACTTTGACGCAACGCAATATTTCGGTGTTAATGGCTGTGGCAATTGATGGAAAATTCTGCCCGCTCGTCAAATAGATCGAAGCAAAGCATGGCAAACGGATGTCTTGATATTGCTATCAACATGAGCAGGCTTTTGACAAGAGCCGTTGTCCTGTCAGAAGCCTGCTGTGTCAGTCCGGTTGAATCTTTTCTAAGGAAACGCTGATTAATTGACTATACGAGCGAATCACTTTGTTGCGCGGTACTCGCCCTTCGCCTATCTTGTTGATATGTCTCGGTTGCTGGGTTCCGTGCGCCTCGTGCTTCATCTCGTTCGCTGAATTAATCAGCGTTTCCCTAATTTAATGGGCATTCTCTTGTTTGAATTGGTACGCCAAACCGGCAAGCAGTTTGACTTTTTGTGACATTGCTTCACTTGCGGCGGCGGATTCTTCGACCAGCGCGGCATTTTGCTGCGTGGTTTCGTCGATCTGCGATACCGCCTGGTTGATCTGCTCGATGCCGTTGGCTTGTTCCTGGCAGGATTCGGAGATTTCGGCCACGATATCGGAAACTTTCTTGACGCTCTCGGTGATCATTCTGAGCGCTTCACCGGATTCGTTGACCAGGCTGGCACCCTTCTCCACTTTCGCCACGCTGTCGTTAATCAATATCTTGATCTGTTTGGCAGAGTCCGCACTGCGGCCAGCCAGGTTACGCACTTCATTCGCGACTACCGCGAATCCGCGTCCTTGTTCACCCGCCCGGGCCGCTTCAACGGCTGCATTGAGCGCCAGCAGATTGGTTTGGAACGCAATGCTGTCGATGACATTGATGATCTCTGCAATTTCTTTGCTGCTGTCGTGGATTTCAGCCATTGCATGCATGGCGCTGGTAACCACTGCGCCGCTTTTTTCCGCATAACGTTGCGAGTCATGTACGAGTTGATTGGCTTGGCGCGCATTGTCGGCATTCTGCTGTACGGTGGAGGTGATTTCTTCCATGCTGGATGCTGTTTCTTCCAGACTCGATGCCTGATTCTCGGTGCGTTCGGATAAGTACAGGTTGCCGGTTGCGATTTCCGACGCTGAATGATCTAGCACCGATGATGATTCTTTGACGCGTCCGATTGCGGTGCGCAGTTTAGCGTTCATAAAGATCAGCGCGTATTCGATTTGGCCGATTTCGTCGGTTCTGCCGGTATAGATATAGCGTGTCAACGCATCGTTGGCGATTTTTTCGGAACGTGCGGCCATTTTGCGCAGTCCGGACAATAAAGTGTATACGGTGGCATAACTGACTCCCGCTCCCGTGACGGCGCCCGCCAATGCCGGTATCCACGCGATTTGCCCGGCAGCGGCCAAGATCGTGAACAGTACGATGAAAAGGCTCGATACGCTCAGACCGGCCCGGGTGGTAAACGACAGCGGGAAACGTGTCAGTTTTACGCTGCTCAGCGCCGAACGGCGTTTGTCGGAATCCGTTTTTTTCGACATGATTTTGGCATACAGCGCCTCAGCGCGGTCGACCCATTCTTTTTTCGGCTTGACCCGCACCGATTGGTAGCCGATCACTTGACCGTCTTCGTATTGCGCGCTGGCAAAAGCATCCACCCAGTAATGGTCGCCGCATTTGTTGCGGTTTTTGACGATACCCATCCACGGCTTGCCGCTCTTCAAAGTTTCCCAAAGGTTGGCATATGCTTCGGGCGGCATGTCGGGATGACGGATGATGTTATGATTCTTGCCGCTCAGTTCATCCCAGGTAAAGCCGCTCATGCGGATGAAGTCGTCGTTGGCGGATGTCAGAATGCCCTTCAGGTTAGTGGTTGAAATGATTTCGGTTTCATTGTTCATGCCCATGTCACGCTGGGTTACGGGTTCGTTGATTCTCATGATGATGGCTTCCTTGTCAAATCCTATAAATGCTCAGTTCAAATAATTCGCTGCCATTGACAGGCTGTTGAAAAACTATCTACGTTGCCGCTGCGGTGTTAAAAACAGGCTAGAAATGCTCATTTATTAGGCATAAACTGCGCTTTCTCACCTGTTTTTGCCTTGCATCGGCTGCCTCGAAAACGTTTCTCAACGGGCCTGTTAAGCCAGGCTCATGTACAACCAGCGATGGCTGTCGTCGTTCTGGGATGTAGTATTGTCGCTGGCGCAATCGAGTTTGATGTTGGCGAAATCAGCTAAAGTAAGTCTGCGTTGGACACTTGTCAGAATAAAATTGTAAGTACGGATGAAACTGTGGCCGATGCCATAACGTGCGACTGCATCACCGGCACCGTGCGTGCCTGTCGCAGCAGCCGATTCGCTGCTGACATACTGGACATTGGAATCTTCGTTGACTCTGAGGGTATTGAGGAGGGATTTATCAGCCACATCGAAATAAACGCCGTACAGTTGGTTGATTGAAAAACCATGCTGCTTGACTTCAAAGAACAGTGCGCCGTCCTGCCGCTCGGTCACATCAACGCGTACTTTGGATTGTTTGTCTGCTGCGGTGTTGCCTTTAACGATAAAAGTGATGGTCGTCATGATTGTCTCCTTAATATTTCATTCAAATTTGTTTAAGTTTCACTGGATCGTTGGGTAGAGCTTCGATGGTGAAACTATAAAATAACAATCACCCGCAATTGTTGAGACAATGTAAAGTCTTTGTGAAATGTGATGAATAGATTTTCCGAGTAATCTGTATTACTGAAATATTAATGAAAGAGTGCGAGCAGGTGGTGGGGTTGGAGGCTTACCGCCACTGCTCATAATTCTCTCGATACACCTGCATCGAATTTTTTACCAGGCACGCATAATCCGAAACTTCCGGGCATGTGCCGGATGCCGGGAAGGCGGGAATTGATTGGGATAGGAGAACCAAGAGAAAGAAATAAAGAAATCGCATGAGGTTAACCCTGCTTGAAGCAACCGCTGCCGGAATGCTTAGTGCGGAGGGAATCCCAGCAACGCCGCTGTTGCGGCATCCGATTACCTGCGGGGCGAGGAGCGGGCGGGAAACGATCAACACACGCTGGCTCCCGTTATCGTTTGGTTTTCTATGTCGATTGCGAATGAACATTCAAACTCTTTTTCATCCTCGGAGCGAAGGCATTGTATTTCTCCGACAGTCTTTATCATGGCTCCGTTGCCGGCACATTCGTCCGGTTTCGGGGCAACTTTCATGGCGTTGTATAAGTCCCGCGCGGCAGCGCCGGTCAATGTAAGGTGTAAATGTGTGTCCTCGGCCTCGGATGGCGGCGGATCAATCACTGTTTTGCCCGCGATGCGGTATTCGCCGGAAAGTGATTTGTATTGCCAGGCAACGACCGGCAAGGCGGCTAGGATCAAGAGTAGGGTAATAATGCTTCGTTTCATGTTGCTCCTAAGGAAGCGTTGATTAATTGACTGCACGAGCGAATTGCTTCGTTGCGCGGCACTCACTCCCTCGCCTATCAGATTGATAGCCTCGGTTACTGCGTTCCGTGCGCCTCGCACTTCATCACGTTCGCCGAATTAATTAGCGCTTCCCTAACAAACTCATTCCTGTTCAGTTGCAGCTGAATTTGATACTGCTGAAGTTTTATCGTAAGCATCGACATAGCTATCGATCAGGTTTCGAATCATGCGCTGATATTGCGTATGGTGTTTCGCTGCTTCCGCTTTGAAAAATTCAACGCTTTTCTTGCTGAGCGCAATCGTCACTTTCACGCCCTCCTCCCGGAAAGCAAGCTGCTCGGGCGAGGGCAGAAAATCCTCAATGATTTTGGCTTCAATCGGCTCATCCTGATACTTGATTTTTTTGCTCATAAATTACTTTTCCTTTTCGCCAATAACCGGCGCCGAATATACGAATCACTCCGCCACGATAAGTGAAGCGGACGGTAAGAATGCCGCCTCCAGCCGCACCGAAACAAAAATAACGTTTTTCCGTTTCGCTATGCGCAATATCCTCGGCGATAACACGATTAGGATCAGCAAAAGCATATTGCGCCAAGGAAAAAGCAACGCCGTGTTTCTGCTGATTCTCGGCATCCTTATCCGCATTCCACTCAAACCGCGCTTTCTTCATAGAATCAGCTTAGCATATCGATATGTCTGATTCCATATAAAAATATGGCTTCCAATTAGATCACGGTTTGAAGGATCGCGACAAACGGCGAAAGCACACTTGCGCTATGTCATTGTTGCTTCTTTATGGCGCGTTCAATGCACGGGACTGTTGTGAAAAATCTCTGGAAAATTCAGGGATATGCTGGGGTTCATGGCATTCACCCCAATCTACATCTCTAGTTGTGCACGGTGGATTCAATCGGCAGATAAACCAAAACCACTTTCCAGTTTTGCAATATTAGCGTTTGCCATGGTTACCTCATGCGTCCATTGCCATATGTAAAAAGGTGAATGAGTTATTGAAGGGTAATTGACTGCAAAGCACTCTTTGTCCACTGTATCACTTTTTCTTTAGACTTATCTGGCAAGTTAGGGCAAAAATCTACGATACGACAGCGATCAAAAAGCAAACCTGCATCAATTGTAAAATCATGCCATTTAGATCGATCTATTGACTCTGATACAAAAAACGCTCGAACAGGATCCAAGTGATATGTTCCTGTCATAAATTTCTTAATAAATTGCAATGGCTGTAATTGGGTAACACTATCTTTCCAATTTGTTCCAGTTTTGCACTGACCAAAAATTACCAATTTTCCTGCTAATTTATCAGTAAAAGGAATCCATCCAACTGTGTCAAGCTTACCATCCTGAGTGTGACGAGTCGTCGTCGGCGGAGTTTTATGATGACCACCTTCGCCGATTTTTCGACAAAGGTCATTTACTTTATGTGCGAATCCACCTGGAGCGGAGGTACCAAAATTAATACTGAGCGACCGACTTCCAAGGTAAGATCGAAGAGCCAAAGACGCAAGCTCTTCTAAAATGACTGTTCCGTCTATTTCATTATGAGTTCTACTTGAATTCATATTCAACCGTGTACTCAAAAGTAGGTATATATAAGATAGTTTTTGATGATTGCTATATGCCTGCCTAGCTCCCTGGTATTTCAACAAGGTTCCAGTATGATTCAAATCAAATGGATATCCACCATTACATGCATCACGACGCCGTTGGATTTCAATTAATACTTCATCAAGTAAATCGGCAATTTGATCATCGTCATCATCACATCCTATATTGTATAAATTGTCACTGACAATACCTAGATGATTTGCAACATCAGATTTTGAGGCTTGGCCTTGTTTAATAGAGAGCAGCTCAAAGAAATCGGCTAATTCGCTAGGAGTGGAGCTTTGAGAGGGGAGGTTTGGAAGCGTAAACATTTATCAAGACTCCTGTTTGCGTCGACGCTTGTCTCCTTGCATTTTGTTTCGCATCTGTACAACAAGATCATCTGCCATATCCGCAACGGTTTCTGCCGTATTTAGAAGATCTTGTACGTTATTGAACCCAGTGGTCAGGTGTGATTGCGCTTTTGCAAGATTACGCTTTGCCGTCAGCAGTGCTTCCTCAAAAACAGCGCCCGAGGGACGGCTGATTTCATAAGCCGATTCAAGATCACGAGTTGCTCGAAGTGTCATAAGAGCTTCTCGATTTGCGATTACCTCATCGAGATGTTTCAGATCAGGGTTTTGGTTGTTAATTAGCGGTGCTACTCTTTCCTTTTTACTGCCATAAAGCCATACACAAAGCTCCCCCAGTTCTTTTAGTCTACCTTCAGGTATAGGTTCAAGTGATTCATCTTCCTTTGGTGCAAGCTGTAAGAATGTGCGGATTCCATCACGATCTAATCCAGTGTATAGGTGTGAGAAAAACAAGCGATTGTTCCAGCGATCTTCGCGGTTATACACACCAGCTTTTTCAGCTTGTTCAAGTGCCATTAGACCACGAAACAAGCGCTGCACGGTATTGTGTCTATCACCTATCTGGGCGGCAATTTGTGAAAGTGGAATACCAAACTCTCGTTTAACTTTTGCGATATATGCTGCTTTTGCGTAGCTACTCCACTTTGCAGGACCATTGACATGTTTAAAGCCAAGGTATTTCCAGGCTTCCTCGCGGTTAGATTTAAGACAAGGGAGTGTTTCAAGGTTTTTACGATTCTCAGCACTGATTGGAGGGATTTTCCATCCTTCTTGTTTGACTAACTGATCGTTTAAAATGACTTTCACTGCTGCCAGGCGACGATTCCCTTCAATTACTATCTGCTGACCAGCTTCTTCAGAAATAATTAGTGCCTCGTGTGGGAAAAAACCACTAGCAGAAATTGACTGTACCAGTTCCATAATGTCCATTTCTTCCCATAAGATCCTTAAAATCTCGTCTTCAGCGGTAGTACTCTCAATACCGTATTCCGCAAGCCTCGGATTTTGGTGGTCGAAATGCAGACTTAAAGTATCAATATTGACTATTTCCATTGTTTCACCCTATGGCAAAGTTGCTATGTTCAACATCTGAAAAAGCTGTGGTCAGAACAAAATCGTTGGGGGCAATAACTAGTTCTTGTGCTAAACGCTTAGATTGAAGTGAATAGCGAATCGGGAGATGTTTTATCTTTAGCATTTTATATAAGCCTCGAATCAATGGTGTATCGTCATAGGACATGAGCCAGCGTAAGGATTTCTGCCGAATAAGATATCGAGCAATATCTTTATGGTCCTTTTTTTCATAAATATTTAAATAAAGACGATCAGCTTTATTAACATATGGTGGATCAAGGTAAACGAAAACTTTTTTTCGTTTCATTCCTTTAGGAAGTATCGATTTGAGAAACTTAATCGCATCTAAATTATATAAATGAATAGCATCTTTTCTCTGCGCAATACTGAGAATGCGTTGAGCAAGGTTTTCGCGATTAAATCGGACATCCAATCGCCATTTGCTATCTTGAGTCATTCCTCCAATTGGACCAGCACCAAGTAATAAACCGGAGCGGTTACATCTATTCATAAAAAATGCTGAAAACCCTAGCTCAAACTGAGAATGATTCTGTGGATTTTCGCAAATTGCTTTTTGTTTTTTCCAGAATGCAATGTCCAATGGTGCTGAGATAATGGCATCTACGAATTGCTCAGGTCTATACAAGACTGATGACCAGAACGCATAAATTCTAGGGTCAGCATCATTAATGTAGATTTCTGAAACCGCTCGACTTTGTAGTAACTTTAATGCTGCGCCTGCTCCACCTACATAAGGTTCAAAATAATTGCATCCTCTAAGGTTATTTAAATCAATGACATCCTCAAGTAGATTGGCAATTGATGCTTTCCCCCCAGGATAACGTAGTGGGCTCATGCAGTTCATGGACTAGTTTCCTCAACAAACATTAACTAGAGAAGAAAGAAGCCATCAGGGCGATAGAGTGCTGAAGTAACAGTATCATAAATACAGAAAAAGTAGCCAACTAGAAATGTACAGTAAACTTGGCTACTAGATAGATAAAAGTAACGAAAGTTATTAATTGAAATTATTTTTTACAACCACTTGGTTGATGTTCATTCAACAAAACAGGATAGTGAACTATAACGCAATTACCGTTCCACCAACACCACCTCAGCCACCACAACCGCATCATCCCTTCGATACCGCAGTTCCACCTTCTCTCCCGCCTTCAACGTGCGCAAAATTGCCGCATACGACGCCAAATCGCTAACCGGTTGCCCGGCCAGTTGAATCAGAATATCGCCTGGTTGCAGTCCGGCTTGTTGCGCC
>Ga0209573_1005087_pt1 | contig 12188 bp, 11 predicted proteins | sample TNRBio252014_DNA_FD_185870 | JGI IMG/M metagenome (GOLD analysis project Ga0209573, IMG submission 185870) | Wastewater treatment Type I Accumulibacter community from EBPR Bioreactor in Madison, WI, USA - TNR Reactor_6/25/2014_ DNA (SPAdes)... | ecosystem: Engineered > Bioreactor > EBPR >...
GGTTTTGATCTCTTCACTCAGAGTAGTTCCCCGCACCTCACCCGCCGGGGGTGTTCCTCCAATTGCGCAACCACCAGTTTTGATCTCTTCACTCAGAGTAGTTCCCCGCACAGGAAAGTTTGCCGGTGAGGGCCTGACTCTCACCACGTTTTGATCTCTTCACTCAGAGTAGTTCCCCGCACAGGAGCTGGACACCGACTGCGCTGGTGACGAGTTAAGTTTTGATCTCTTCACTCAGAGTAGTTCCCCGCACACGGGTGAGGGGCTGACCCTCACCACCCCCGTCTTCGTTTTGATCTCTTCACTCAGAGTAGTTCCCCGCACATAGGGAGGATGGAACGTTTCGAGGATTTAACGAATGTTTTGATCTCTTCACTCAGAGTAGTTCCCCGCACTTGGAGATGTAGTTTTTCTTGGAACTATTACATCGTTTTGATCTCTTCACTCAGAGTAGTTCCCCGCACGAGTGGTGGCCTCAAGGCGTGTTATTAACTTGTTTAGTTTTGATCTCTTCACTCAGAGTAGTTCCCCGCACACACCCGCCTCCATAGGAGGTGAGGTGGGAGTGGAGTTTTGATCTCTTCACTCAGAGTAGTTCCCCGCACCCCGCCACCACACGTCATCGACCGTCGACCCGGTCCTCGCGTTTTGATCTCTTCACTCAGAGTAGTTCCCCGCACTCTTTTTCTTCTTTTCTTTTCTTTTCTTTTTTTCTGTGGTTTTGATCTCTTCACTCAGAGTAGTTCCCCGCACAAATTGGGGAGATGAGATGCTCGACCCGGTCTTCAAGGTTTTGATCTCTTCACTCAGAGTAGTTCCCCGCACATCAGCTCCGTCAGTCCGCCAAATCCGTGTCTGTTTGTTTTGATCTCTTCACTCAGAGTAGTTCCCCGCACTCTCGGCGTAAGCCGAGAAAAAAGAAAGTTTGCCGGTAGTTTTGATCTCTTCACTCAGAGTAGTTCCCCGCACGCAACCAGTGTTACCAACACTGGCTACACTTTATGTTTTGATCTCTTCACTCAGAGTAGTTCCCCGCACTGGTGGCCGGGACCCCCGGCACCATCGGTGGCTAGTTTTGATCTCTTCACTCAGAGTAGTTCCCCGCACACCGGCAACGGCGCCACCACCACCCCCACCGGCAACGGCGCCACCACCACCCCCCACCGGCAACGTTTTGATCTCTTCACTCAGAGTAGTTCCCCGCACGATCGAATTTGGGGAAAATGGAAAGATGTAGAAGTTTTGATCTCTTCACTCAGAGTAGTTCCCCGCACAGTGGCCGATTTGACCCATTAAAAAACAAGCACTTACGGGGAAGAATGGACGAATCAACAAAAAAAGTACGGGGAACCGTCCGTAAAGTACAAAAAAAGCCCCCAAAGATGCAAGAAACGGTCATAAAAAACAAGCACTTAAATAATCCGGACGAACCTAAAATGGCCTAAGTATTTGTTTTTTAAGGACTATCTTTGGTTTTCCGAAATGGCCTTTTTGATTCGTCCATTCGGAGTAAATCTATGTACGGCCAAGAAATATCCACCTCAAACCAAATAATAGAACGGGTCTTCCACCTCTTTTGCATTTCCCCAAACCAAACGATGTGGCTCGCATCGTCCACAAATACGGTAGAGCCGGATGCTCCCACTCCCCGGATCAAAACCCTGAAGGCTTTCAATCAGTTGGGCAGATTGGGTTGGGGTTAGCAAGCACTCAAAGACACTTCCTTGCACCCGTTCGCCATAGGCTTCGAGTAACCGCGAGAGGCGGTATCGTTGGCGATCATCGGGCAAGTCATATAAGATTAAAGTTCGGGTCATCGTATAGAAGTTTATTTGGGGAGTCGGAAAGGCAAATAGGGTTCGTCTTGTTGTAGCGCCCGAATAAAGTATTGTACCTGCACATCCATGGCCTGCCGGTATGTAACGGTTCGTCTTAGTCTGGGATGTTTGAGGGCGGTCTGCATCAATTCCTCGAATGCGCGGATATAGCCCTTCCGAGCATCGGGCTTCAGGTAGCAAGCGACTTGACCAAATTCATCCTCCGAGATAAAAAAATCGGAACGTTGGATAATATTTTTGTTGATCAATCGCAAAACCAAACGATCAATAAGAAAGCGAAACTCCTCCATCAGGTCACTTGCTAATGCTGCATGTCCACTCCGTTCTACATGAAGGATGCCCATAAACGGATCGAGGCGATGAATACACAACAAACTGATCATATTTTGATAGAGCAAGGTATATCCAAAACTCAACAGCGCATTTACCGGATCGGGTGGCGGCCTCCTTTGTCGGTGTGTAAATGCCATTCCTTCCTGACGAATGCAAGTGGCCCAAGCGGCATAAAAACGATGGGCGGCCAACCCCTCCAAGCCCCGTAACATATCGGTGGTCTTCATGCCCGGTATTCGCCGGATCCGTTTCCCGATGTATTGAATGGCCTCAACAATATCAGCTTGTGGGTGTTCTTGGTGTAACCGTTGCAGATACATACGCTGGTTGATGAGTTTCCCCTGAACAAAGGCACGGGCAAACTTTAAAGACCGTTCTTCCTCTTCCGAAAGCCGAAACTGACTGCGCCTCCGTTCTAACATCGTGGCATTAGGTTGCTCCAAACGCCCATAATATTTTCCCGTCACCGATAAATAGGTAATGGGGATGTTCTTTAACAAGCAAAGTCGTATCGCGGCTGGGCTTATGGTAATACCTCCAAAAACAACCACTTGTGCCACTTTTATTTGGGGGATGTCTAATAAAGTTTCGCGGACTTGGTCGCGGGATTTCGTTACCTTGAAACGGTCTCCTTCCACCTGTAACCAAGCCCCTTGTTCATGAAGGTAGAGGGTTCGGAGCAATAAAGTGCCTTTTACTTGTGGCAAGGCTGGTAATAATGGGCTAAATGTAGGGGGATTGGCCTGCAAAGGAGGCTGCGGTATCGTGCTTTTGGGAGTTGGTTCTTCGGAAGACGGCAAAGATTCGGGCAAATCCGTCTTAAAGTCGGTTAAAGACAATCCTTTTTCGGCCAAGGCATCGGCCAAAGCGTCAGCAAGCGTGGTATCCGGTGAGGCTCCAATGGCTACCGAAGACGGCAGTGGCCACGGAGCTTCAGCGGAGGGTTGTTTGGGAGGATTGGGAGACTTCATCACCACCTGCTCGGCCTTTTCTTTCGTCTGGATCAGATGCTCGATCGCGGTGGTTGATGGCAATACCAAGCGCTTTTTAGATCGTAGAGGCAAAATCAGGCTTCTTAGGAAAAGGTGGCCCAAAAACTGAAAACCCTCATTAAAATGCGCAATCCGGGTCTTTTCTGGATGTAAGGACAATTCTAATTCGTCCAACACCGAAACCGTTAAGGCCAATGCAGAAAGGGCTTGATTTTGAGTCTTACATAAAATCACAAAATCATCCGCAAAACGTACCAATTTTAGGTTTTCTGCCAAAAGTGCTTCATCCAATTTATCCAAAAACAGGTTAGACAAAATCGGAGAAATAGGGCTGCCTTGCGGAAGTCCTTTGGTTCTCTTTGGCGCTTGAGGATGCCTGCCCACTGGCGCGGCGATCCATTGACGCACTAACGCCAAAATCCGTTCTTCTGGAGCCATTACCCGCAAACGATCAATGAGCAAATCATGAGGAACCTCATCAAAATAACGGGTGATGTCTGCATCTACCACCCATTCGTAGCCCCAATGCCGCCACTCACCCACTGTTTTTACGGCATCATGGTGGCTTAGGCCCGGCCGATACGCAAAGGTGCAATCGGCCAATTCCGCCTCCAAACGTGGGAGCAAAACAAAGTGCAAGGCGGTCTGCGCCACCCGATCTCGGACGGTAGGGATCAATAACGTGCGCGTCCGGTCATCTGGTAAACGAAGCTCAATGGGCCTCAATGGAGCCGTTTGATAGGTTCCAGCCTCCAATTCATCCATCAGTTTTTTAAGCACCACCGCTAACCGATCCGAAAAGGCCAAGCACGAAACGCCATCAATCCCCGAAGTGCCATTGTTCATCCGAACCTGATCCCAAGCCATCATGAAATTTGCAGGTTCCATAAACTTAGACCAAAGTTGCATATGCCCTCCAAAAGGTTTAAAAAAAATCTGCCCTGCACTCCAAAAACAATTGCTTTATTGTTCAGACTTGTTTATCTTGAAAACGCATAAAAGATAAATATAATTAACGCCCTTTACCTATGAGTTCGCTTTTTTTATTGGGGGGGTATGATTTAGAGATGTTGGAAATACGACATCTTTTAGATCGCAAGAAGATTCCTTATTTAGACAAAAAACTATCTTGGGGCGCCCGTCTAAGTGCTTATCAATCCGATTTTTCCGAATTTGACGCCTTTACACAGGTTTATGGCATAGAACTATTAGAGGACATACCCCCACCAGCACATTACATCCGTATTGACCATCACAACGAATACGCCAACCGAGATGCTGCGATTTTACAAGTCGCCAAGATTTTAGCACACCCTCCCGATAGGCGCATGAAGCTAATTGCCGCCAATGATAGCGGATACATACCTGCACTTTTGGCAATGGGCGCTTCCGAAGCTGAAATCGCGGAAATCCGTATCGCAGACCGTAAGGCCCAAGGTGTAACTCCCGAAGAAGAGAATGCCGCTATTGTAGCCATCACCGAAAAGAAAATCATCAATGCCCTAACAGTTGTCTCTTTCCCCGGCAAACGTTTTTCGCCTGTAACAGACCGACTTTTTGGTAAAACGGGAAACCAACTCTTGGTGCATAATCCCACCACCTTTACATACTTTGGCGTTGGGGCACAACGCTTAGCCCTAAAGTTTGAGGGCGCTATCCGAAGAGGACATGCCTATTATGGTGGTGGGCCAAATGGCTTTTTTGGAGGCTCACAAGCAGAAATACCGCTACAGACCATTATAAATTCACTCTTACATGCAAATACCTCCGATACATAGCGAACACATCTTTATCTTCCCTTTCAAATGGGAAAAATACGTTGGTCCGGATGCTTCTCGTACGCCACTGAGTTTACGTGCAAGTGTGGATGAGTTTGCGATGTATTTGGAACGAGGACCTTGGCGGCAATTCACTTTTGAGCCGGTGGTAAATGATGAACAATACAATACTTATAATGAATTTGCTTATTTCTATGACTTTGCGCGGGATGTCCTAAACATTTCCATGAGCGATCCAGAAACCAGTGTACGGATTGCACAGTTTAAATACGAAGCTATAGAAATCCCAAAGGCCAGCTACGAAATACATCTTATAAACGGTTCTACCTATACCTTGAAACTCAAGGAAATCCTACTCAATATCTATGAAAATGGGGTAGGGATAATTGCCTACTTACTTCAAAATAACACGTATCCGGCTTTATGTGATATCCGGAAGATTAATGATTATGGGCGACGGTTATTCCCCCAATTTCTTGGCCATGAGCAAAATAATCAAACACAAGATCCAAAAAAGAATTTTCTTGCTTCAAAAATAATCCTAAACGGGGTAAAAACCGCCCAGACGAACACAATAGTAGAAGACTTTTCGCATTTTGATGCTCAGGAAAAGGTAAAGCGCTTTCCATCCCATTTGCCCAATCACATTATGGCATTGTTGGGCACCGGCGTAAAAGATCACCCTGCCCTTGCCCAAAAAGGGGACTACCTCATAGCTCCACTCTTAGACGATCGCATGTTTGTTATGTGCTTTTCGGCACAGGCAGCCCACATGAAGCACCTCTTGGCCAAGCCTGCTGACAAGCCTGCTGAGGACAAAGAAGCGAATTGGACTTCTGACACTGAATGGTATCAATATCTATTTATAGATGGTGGTAGTTCGTCCTGCCCTAACCCAGAAATGCGGAAACGGCTCATCGAAAAAGCAACCTATACCCGCTGGCTAAACACCGAAGAGCCTGCATATAGCACCTTATTTGGCATAACCCGATATTCCTTTATGATGATGGTAAGTGATAGTAGTGACACTTTTGTACGAAACGTCTTGCTAAACCACTTCCGTCACATGTATTTTCAGTTGGTATTACTTTGCCTTCTCCAACGTGCATCCATTATCCAATTTTCTGGCGAGGTGGCACGTATAGCCCGTCGGCTTACCGGAGACGCCCAAGAGATAGACGGGGAACAAAGCAATATCGCACACCTATACGTCCAGTACATAAAATTTGTGAACCGGATTTTCTTTAGGGAAGTAACGCCACAAGAACAAGGAATAGAACTTTACGACTTGCTCCAAGAGCAAATGCGCATCCGTGACGAGGTTAAAGATTTGCGAGAAGAAATTGCTGAAATCAATACCTATGCCGAAACAAAAGAAAACAGCCGACTAACCTATGTGGCGACCCTCTTTCTCCCAGCATCATTTGTTGCATCCCTTTTGGCACTCTTTGGACTGAACTGGCCTGAAGAAGTCAGAGGACAATTGGTGCTCTACCTGATTATTTCGTCTGTCGTACTTGCTTTTATAAGCCTGTTTTTGGCAAAACCGCTGGTTCGGATCATCAAACAATGGGGGAAGCGATGAACAAACATTTACCACTCGGGCTTTTCCTCTTTACATGTTTCAGCATTTTGGGATACGCCATATACAAAACAGATCAGTATTTCTCCAAACTTGATGCGGGAAATGTACTTTGGGCTGGCATCGCTGTCATGTTGTTTTTCCTTGCCATGTTTTTTCTGTTAGGCCGCTCGTTTAAACACTGGTTAGCGTATCGCATCGAAAAAGACCGCCTCGAAGACCGTGCCGAAGAAAGAAAGAAGATTTATACCAGTTAGGGAAAATTGCTGTTTATATATTACTCGTTTTTAACCTTTTAGGTGTTGCCATGAGCAAAGCAAACTGACGAAGTAGTATCAACCTTTCAACACCCAAAGGGGGTGAAAGCGTTCATGGATAAAGCAGGTGCTTAATTCCTAATTGGTATTACATCCAGCCAAAGGAGGTTAATCAGATCAAAACCACAAATCCCCAAAATTATGTTTAGTACCACAATAGAACTTGACCAACATAGCCCTTTATTGCACTTTCAATGGGAACAAGACGGGCTTCTCCGGATGACCGAACTCCGGCCAAAACTGAACCGTTTTATCGTGAAAGAACTACAAACAGTAGATCCAGTATGCTATACCCAGTACAAAGACATTATTGAGCAACATTTTAAGCCCACCCCAAACGGAAATGGCTTTTTAGCACCCTATAAACTTTGGGTGACAGGAAAGGAAGACAAAAAATATTTTTACAATACCGTTATTTCCCAACATAAAATCCAAGATATTGAAAAAAATACCGACTTGAATGCAATTGGTAACGTTGCCTATTTTGCTGACTCTCAATACATCAATAACATAATAGATAATCGCACACCCGAAGGATTGCCCATAAAATTGGGGATAATGTATAAGCATATTTGTATTCACATATCTTCATGGCATAAAGAGTTACTTGATCTGCTATCATTGTCGCTTAAATATATTCTTGTATTTGAAAATTTTGGTTCACGTCAGTCTAAAGGGTTTGGATGTTTCACCAATAAAGGTATGTCCAAAGATGATTTCGTCGAAGTTCTTAAAAAAAGGCCAACAAATTTAGCGGTATATGAAGGAAATAGCTCAAGAAATTACAATCTTGCCCTACAGAAAATTAATGACGACTATCAGTTATTAAAATCTGGAAGGTCTTCAAAATCTCGTCTCGGCTATGCCAAATCTTTATTATGGGAATATTTTTGTGAATTACATGACATAAGATGGGAAAAAAGAGAAATAAAGGTAACACTTAAAGATCATCATTCTGATATTTGGGGAATGATAGATCAGGGCATACACCCTGTATTAGAATGTAGAAATGATGTCATATATAATCATATGTATATACGTGCTTTGCTTGGCCTTGCTGAAAATAATGAATATAAAACAAAAAGAGGGGGCGACAAGGTTATTATTAATATTTCAGATGAAAGTACAAATAATGTTGTTCAACGTTTTAGATCACCTATTACGTTTAAAATATTCAATCATCAGATATTTATGATAGCAGGTACTATTCCTCAAAATCTTTATTTGAATGGTGTACATCCCAGAATGTTTAGATTTAGTGCAAGCACAAGAGGTAGTCACCGCATAGATAGAACTATTTTGAGACTACAAATACCATCTAATTTTGACCTCATACATTTTCTTGATTGTGCAACCAGGCAGCCAACTGCAAGCCCAATATTAGCAAGCAATATCAGTAATTATAAAAAAATAAAATAAAATAATGCCACACTACATTGCAGCCTCCATCGGGCCGATTCATCATACCATCCGCGAGGCCATTAGTACAAAAGCCATGTGGACGGCCAGTTATTTGTTTTCCTACATCATGCGGGAAGTGGTCGAAAAAGTCCAAAACGCTGGTGATTTATTGCTTCCAGATTTATCTGAAATTCAAAAGGAAAAACAAAAAAATATATTGGATGTTGTTGGGCTATTTCCGGATCGGTTTTTCCTGAAAACGTCCCAAACTGAAGAAGCCCAAAAAATCATTAAAGAAGCCTTAAATGATACCCTTGAAAAATTATCAAAAATAATCGAAAAGGACTTAGATAGTCCAAGCCAAAGCTCGATACTTGATTTTTTGAAATCATATCTTAATTTTAATTATGTCTGCTATGAAGCCAACGAAAATGCGATTGAGATAGGAAACAATTTTTTAGACGGATTGGAAACAAAAACCATATTCCCTGCCAAAGGGAATGAGGTGCATAATATCCTTTTAGCATTTTTTGAACTTGAGCAAAGTAATTTTTTTGTTGAAAAATATAAAAAGGCAACTGTTGTAAAGAACATTCCTGATTTGTCTAGTATTGCCAAAGGCGGAAAAAGTAAGGAATATCAGTTTCAGCAATATGTGGCTGTTTGTTATGCAGATGCAGATCATATTGGCAAATTAATTAAGAATACAAATAATGACGACCAAATTAAATGCGTGTCAAAAAACTTAATGCGATACAGCATTGAGGCTACCCAAGCCGTAAATGATTTTGGTGGGCTTACGGTGTTTGCAGGTGGTGACGATTTATTGTTTTTTGCGCCATTGATAGGTAAAGAAAATCAAGACATTTTTGGTTTGATGGAAAAATTGGATACTCTTTTTATAAAGTATATCACAAAAAATGAGGAATTAAAGCCTTTCATAAGAAAGGATGAGAAACCTTCTCTTTCGGTTGGAATTTCGATGGCCTACCATAAATTTCCCTTAAAAGAGATGTTAACCCAAGCCAATACATTATTATTACAAGAAGCAAAAAAGCACCGAAACTCAATTGCTTTCTCGTTGAGAAAACATAGTGGACAAATGATGGAAAGCGTTTTGAATAAGTCAGATGCTATGGAAAGCGTTTTGAATAAGTCAGATGCTATGGAAAGCGTTTTGAATAAGTCAGATGCTATGGAAAGCGTTTTGAATAAGTCAGATGATAATGTTTTGACTTCTTTCAATAACCTGATAAAATTAGCAATAAGCCGTTCTGAAAATGATCAAATATTGTCTTCCATGATTCATCGCTTTTCGGTACATCACCCCGTATTTGTCGGCATGTTTGAAACCTTCGGAGATGAATTCAAAAATTATATACCACATTGGTTCAAAAATAATTTTAATGAAGCCCCGCATGGACAAGGTTCTTATATGAAGGCAATAAAATCCCTCCTCACCAATATCCTATCGGCGCATTATCATCAAACGGAAGGTAGTAACGATGAGAAAGTTACGCTTGCCCTTAAGAAGTTATATACTTGTGCCAGATATGCAGATTTTTTACAATCTCCAATTAAAAAATCAACCCCTAAAATAAAACGATGATTTCATGAAAACCTATTTCATCACATTAACCCCAATGGATGTTTTTTTCTTTGGTGGGGATGTCACTTTCAAAAGTAGAGAAAAAAACACCTACTTCGTCCGGTCGGAAGTCTTCCCCCAACAAACGGGAATCTTAGGAATGTTGCGGTATCAAATTTTGGCCGCAAACGATTTATTACCTCTTGATACGCCCGAAAAAAAGAAATGTGCGACTGAAAAAATTGGGGGAAAGAGTTTTTGTCCTGAACCCTCATCCGAACAATTATTTGGTAAAATAGTTAGCCTTTCTCCGGTTTTTCTTTTCGACACAGCAACCAAAAATATTTTATTTACTGCGCCAATGGATGTGTTTATAAAAAAAGAAATAGCGTACACAATATTTCCTCAAAAAACAACTGCCACATACCAGAATTTGCAATATCCTTCACCACGTTCTGTGTATGAACTCATCGGTAATAATGCAAACTCAAAGGAAAAATATACGTCTAAAACAACGTTAAGAAAAGGGTTCGTAAATCATGCCTCCGTCTTTCAGCATCCAGATAGTTTGTTTATGGAAGAAGAGCGGGTAGGTATCATTAAAAAAGGAACCAAACAGGAAGGTAAAGAAGATGGGTTTTATCGTCAGGTCTTTATGAAAATAAAAAATGGGGCCTTGTCTTTTGGTTTTTATGTACAATTAGAAGACGGACATAACCTAAAATCAGGCGAAGTTTTTTTGGGTGCAGAGCGTTCCATGTTTTACCTTAACATCACTGAATATTCTGAACCGAATGCCAGCATACCCGATGTGATGAAGATACAGCTCGACACCGTTTTCCCAGCAAAAAGTACATCGGACTTTAGTAAATTTGTCCTGATTTCACCAACATGGGTGGACATAAACGCCATTCAAAAACACCTGATTGCAGGTATTTACGAACCAGTCACCCATCGTTTTATTCAAACATCTTTGGAAAAAACAACCAAGTGGTCTGTTTTACGGAAAAACAAAAACGCGGATGGAACCACGCTTTCCAAAAGTGACCGATATAATATGCTGGCTGCAGGTAGTGTATTGTTTGTAGAAAAACAATCTGAAAATGATCTTAAAGATGCGCTTGAGCGTCCGAATTTCAGAAAGATCGGATATAATTACTTTCATATTTTGTAAATGAATTTACCTAAACATACGCGATTATGCCAAACAATCTTGCTTTTTTAATTACCTGCATAACGGATATGCACGTCGGGAGTGGGGACTCGAATTATGGCTACATTGATAAAACTGTACAACGTGATGCCATTACCCATTTCCCTACCATTTTTTCTTCGAGCCTAAAAGGCGCTTTGCGTGAGCATCTAACGCAGCATAAAGGTTTAATTCCGGAGGATATAACAACTATTTTTGGCTCTGAGCACGCGACCGAAGATAAAGATATGACGCAAGGAGAATTTCGTTTTTTTGGAGCCGACTTATTGGCATTGCCTATACGCAATAGCGAAAGTAGTGGTGTATCATTCTACCGTGCCACATGCGCTCAAGCCTGTGTGGACCTAACTACAAAACTTACCCGCTTGGAAAGTATTCCTGAAACCACTGTTTCTGGATGGAATTGGCCTATAACTGAACCAAATAGCAATGCCACCAAAACTGAATTCGGTACTGGAGGAGCATTGTACCAATCCACACACATTGGAGACAATGCCATTCACTTATCCAATGAAGACTTCAGAAAAGCTTGTAAAAACCTGCCTGTTCGTGCCCGAAACCAGTTGGAAAATGGCGAAAGTAAAAACCTGTGGTACGAGGAATTTGTCCCTCGCGAAACGCGATTCATTTTTTGTGTACGTTGCGGGGAAAATAGCAATTTAGCCGAACGTTTTAAAAATACTATAGATGGAAAAGTGATCCAGTTTGGTGCAAATGCCAGTGTGGGGATGGGTTTTTGTTTAATCAATAAATTGGGCTAAAAAATGGGAACCGAACGCATTAACAGAAATATTCCAAAGGCTATCCGACTTCTGAATGGTCTTAAAGACAGTGGAAATAAATTGGAAAAGGAATATACAGCAGATATTTCTGCTTTTGGGACAAGTATCCGACAAAGTGGTCTATTGGCAGCAATTTGCTTCTTCATGGGGGAATCTGAAGCCGGAAAAAGGCGGAAAGCCTTGCTCAATATACTTGTGGCCTTATTGGAAAATTCCGAAGTGACCACTGGAGACCAATTATTACGACATGCGATTACCCATCCCGAAATAGAGGATGTACTCTTAGATGCTGCGGTATCTGTAAAATTGGCCATTCGGGTATTTGAAAAAAAACCTTAATCACCACTCCCCCCTACACTTTTAG
>Ga0209573_1005088_pt1 | contig 12188 bp, 8 predicted proteins | sample TNRBio252014_DNA_FD_185870 | JGI IMG/M metagenome (GOLD analysis project Ga0209573, IMG submission 185870) | Wastewater treatment Type I Accumulibacter community from EBPR Bioreactor in Madison, WI, USA - TNR Reactor_6/25/2014_ DNA (SPAdes)... | ecosystem: Engineered > Bioreactor > EBPR >...
CTGTTGTATCCTTCCACTTGTTTTTTTGAAGGAACAATCATTACTGAAGGTCGCGGAACAGAAAGCCCTTTTGTTCAATATGGGCATCCCTTACTTGAAAACTTGCCTCATCAATTCACTCCGAAATCATCATCAGCAACATTAAAACCTAGATATCAGGACACATTGTGTATTGGATATAATCTGAGCGAAATGCCCATAGACGAAATCTGGCAAAAAAGACGAATCGACCTTAATCTGATCCTTGAAATGTATAGGATCTTTCCGGACAAAAACACATTTTTTCTTCAAAGTCATTATATAGACAAACTTGCAGGAACGGATAAACTCAGATTGATGATCACCGATGGAAAAAATGTGATCGAGATCCGCAATTCCTGGCAGGAAGAACTCAATGCTTATAAAACCATGCGTAAAAAGTATTTACTTTATGAGGACTTTGAATAACGATAATGATAACACATTGACAATTAACCATTAACCATTAACCATTAATCATTAATCATTTTAACCATTAACCATTAACAATTAATCATTAACCATTAACAATTAATCATTAACAATTAACAATTAACAATTAATCATTAACCATTAACCATTTACCATTATTAATCAATAATCTCTGCCTCATCCACAATGGAAATACCTGTCGACAAGTTCCAGCATTCCATCGACATTTCGTTCCAGTTCTTTGATCAGGCCTGTATCGTTATAGGATTGAAGTTTAGAAATGATCCGATCAATCACTTCCTGAGGGAATACATCTCCATGCTCATAAAATCCCCTTTGCTTGCTAAGTTCAGCTGCTGAAGCAACGCAGGAAGCCGGCAAAACATCAAAACTCTTTAATTTTTCAGCACTGTTTGCTTCTGATGGCGAAAAATACAAAGCTTCAGCTTTTTCAAGACCTTTATCCATGATCAAACCATGCAGCACTGCCAGGGTCAATGAAGCTATCAGCATATGCACATTGGCAGAGCCGTCCGGTACCCGGAACTCAAAGGTCTGCTTGTCTGGTGAAATGGGCAATAATCCCGGTTCCCGCTCATTTACTTTATTCAACATGTTTTCCGCATGATCCCAAAGTAAAGGAACGCGTACCAATACCGCCCTGTTTCTGAATCCCCAACAAATCGTCGTAGGCGCTTCCTGGTGTGGCACCAGTCTGAAATAAGAACTCGGATTGGTATTCCCGAATGCGGTCAGTGATGGCGCCATATCGAGCACGCCTGCAATTGCCTTTTTAGACTCTTTGCTCAAGGTTCCGTCATTCAAAACGATGTTTTTGTCTCCTTTCATCAGCTTTAGGTGAATGTGAAGACCACTTCCTGCTTTGCCTACGGTGATTTTTGGTGAAAATGTGATGTGTATGCCTTTTTGATATGCGAGATTTCTCAGAATCCACTTGGCAATCACCAATTGATCAGCTGCATCTTCCAAAATTACCGGCAAAAATTCAATCTCATTTTGTTCATAATGCTTATCACCTACATCAAAACTACCTACTTCTGCGTGTGCATACTTGATCTTGCCTCCACACTGGGCGATGATGCGCATGGCTTCTCTCCTGAACTCTGAAGTTTTATTAAATGGTTCAGATTCGTGATAAGCACGTTGATCCTCAGGCTTGAACAATTCCATTTTGGGGGTGATAATATAATACTCCAGTTCTCCCATTGCTTCAAGCCTGAACCCGGTTTCCAATTCAAGCCTCTTTCTTGCCTTGGTGATCATATAATGAGGGGAAGCTTCGTAAAAATTTCCTTTATGATCAAAAAACGAACATAGAAAACTGATGGTCGGGATCTCAGAAAATACATTCATGAAGGCCGTGCTGAATTTGGGTATCACGTACAAATCACTGGCATCCACGCGTATGTATGAAAACAAGGATGAACCGTCTACCCTCTCGCCATAAGTGAGTATTTCTTCCAGGTGTTCTTTGCTATTGATGACAAAATTGAGGGTTTTTAGCCTTCCATCCTCAGGGATATAATGAAAATTGACCATTTTAACCCCTTTATCTTCAATATATCGGATCAGGTCTGCCTTGGTAAACTCTTTGCTGGCTTTGCCAAAATAACTTTCAAGTATATTCGGACTCAATGAATAATCATTCGTGTTCATGTTCGTATACGACTGTTTTACAACTTTCAAAAATCAACATGCATTCAGCTAAAAAAAATGCTGCGCAAAATTAATCAAATTTTTGACCTTTGATGAGCAATATTTAATAATAATCTTCCGAAAATATCCCCTACAATACCTATTTGCCAAATAAATACTAGTGTCGTGTCAACACTACTTTAGACGACCCAAGTCTTGATCTTTTTCCTCATATCTTCAAAATAAATCCTTTACGTAGCTATGGCTATGCGCAGAATTTCTTTTTCGATCTGCAAAAAAATCTCTTCGACTTAACCGTCACAGTAGCATTGACACGACACTAAGTTTTATTAGATTGAATTCCAAACACCAAAAAATCTCATTGAATGAACTAAGCGGCAATAGTCACTTTCTAATTGTATTTTAACATAGAACCTTGATTTTAGATAATTTTTAATAAAATAAGAACGAAATTTTTTTTAATCGCATCACAAGAAGTTCACTTTTCAAGTAAAAAATTTCCCAAATAGATTTGACAATTGACTAATTAATATTACTTTAGCATTCTAAATCAGTTTACCATGTTCCTAAAGTTCTTACTATTATTTGTATGCATTTTGGCTATGCGATCAGCTGCATTCACTCAGGATGATATAGTGGATGGTTTTCAATCCCAACTCGAAACTTATTTTGAAGAAGAAGAGAAAGATCTTTTACCTGTTATCGAACATCTGACCCATTTGTCTAAAAATCCGTTAGACCTGAACGAATGCACCTTTGAAGACCTGATGCAACTGGAATTTATTAGTCAGCTGCAAGTGGAACAAATCCTGAAGCACAGACAGATACTGGGTGATTTTCTGGACACCCATGAACTCCAGGCTGTTTCAGGACTGGATCTGCAATCGGTCAATTTATTAAGCCAGGTCGTCAGTGTAGAATCAAAGATCCGTTGGACTCCGGTAAATTTCAAAAATCTGATCAGCCTGGGGAAATCTGATCTGATGATCCGTGCAAAATCATTTTTAGAGAAGGAACAGGATTACCAGACAGAAAATGGTGAAGAACCTAATTTCGTCGGGAATAATCATCAATACCTTTTTCGATACAGATATAATTTTGACAACAGGATCATTTTCAATTATCTGGGAGAAAAAGATCCAGGCGAAACGCTCTTCAAACCAAAGACCGTTACAGGACCTGACTTTAATTCCGGATACCTGGCTATTTTAGGCGCTTCAAAATTTATAGATCAGTTGATCATCGGTGATTTCAATATACATCTTGGCCAGGGATTGATCTCCAATGCAAGTTATGGCGGAGGAAAATCCGGATCAGTCATGCAAATTAGTAAACTGGCAAAATCCATCAGGCCCTATGGTTCAGTGAATGAAAACGGATTTATGAGAGGTATGGCGATTTCAGGTAAAGCCAAAATATTCAATTATATGACATTTTGTTCTTTCAGGTATATAGATTCCCGGTTGGATACAATGAATGAATCTGCCGTATCGATCGGGTCACAAAGCCTGACCGGATTGCACCGGACTGAGGAAGAATTGGCAGATAAGCAAAATGCGCATCTGTTAAGTTTTGGGGGTAAAGCCGGAATCCATGCAAAATCTTTCAGGGTTTCATTCAATTTTACAGGTAATCGCTATGAATTTGGTTTAACCGGGCCTGAAAAATTGTACCAGAAATATGATATTACCAACCAGAATGTATTTCACTCCGGATTAGATTATCATATAAGGTGGAAAAATCTGTTGTTTTCGGGAGAAACTGCCATCATGAACCTGTCATCCATGGCCAACGTTCACATGGTTCAGCTTAGCCTTGCCAAAGACCTTGATCTTGCTTTGTTGTTCAGGGATTATCCTTCGGGTTATCAAACGATTTTCGGAGAAGGGTTTGGAGAATCCAGCGGCGCATCCAATGAAAGAGGATTATATATTTCAGGCGTGTTCAGATTGACACGGAACATACGTTTGGAAGCATATATTGATCTGTGGAGGTATCGCTGGTTAAAATATCTGGTAGATCAACCCAGCCAGGGTTATGAATATTTTTTCAAAGCAGAATATTCCATCCGAAAGAAAATGCAGATGTATTTTCAGTATAAAAGTGAATTAAAACAGTCTAACACTTCTGATGATTTGTCTCCTGTTCCGGATATTTCAAATATCATAAAGACCACTTACAGGGCTCACATCGGATATAAACTAAGTCCGACCATTGAATTGCGCAATCGTGTAGAATGGACGGTCAGCCGCAACGGTGAAACAAGTCATGGATTGTTGATTTTTCAGGATGTCATATATAAACCATTGCAGTTTCCGGTATCTTTTACTGGCAGACTGGCATATTTTGACATTGAAAACTGGGATAGCAGGATTTATGCTTATGAAAATGATCTGTTGTATGCCTTCAGCATCCCCGTTTATTACAGGTCAGGCTACAGAATATATGGGAATGTACGGTATAAACCATTTAAAAACATGGTGGTCGAAGCCAGATTGGCCAGAAGTTATTATCCTTTCGAAGTGTTATCAGAATATGGACAGGTCAATCATAAAACTGAGATCAAGTTTCAGGTCAAATACAGTTTTTGAACATAAATCGATGGTGTCTGAAGTGTCGATCACAGGTTTTTTATGCAGAAAATCCATTTTGATCCATAAACTTGATCGTTAGTTCCTGACAAAATTCAGAAAATGGGTGTTAATCACAAAATAGTAAAAATTTGAAATCCAGGGTATGTTAAGTTAAAAACCCTACTTCCCAAAATCCAATAGCATCAAAATATTCTATACTATTTGATCATTTCATATACCTGAAAATCCGGTTCGCCATCCAATACGCCTTCCAGAAGGGAAAGGAAGTAAAGATGAGAATCCAGTTGCTCATATTTATCACGGTCAGATTTTTGCAACCAAAATTCGATGATGCAAAACTTATTCGGCTCTTTTTTATTTCTCAGTAAATTATAATGACTCATACCGGATTGCTGAGCGTTCATCCTCATTTCCAATGAGATCATCTCCAAAAAGGTATGTTCTTCCTTTTCGCGGGTGTGATAATGGCCTGCTACGACATGCATGCTTATTAATTTTTAGGTAAAAAAAAGGGAAGTTCACCAAAAGAACTACCCTTAAAACTTATTTTCCTGAAACATTCATATTACCATTGGATGTTATCGACATTTCTGCTATGATCCAAATCGTCATCCATCGCATTTTCGCGTTCCCATTCTTCCTGTCTTCTGGCAAATTCATCATAATCATAACCGGGCATCAACTTGTTTTTCACATGATCCACAATTCCCAGTAAAGCCTCAGAGAACCTGTTAAAATCCTCTTTATACAGAAAGATTTTATGCCTGTCAAATCCATTGTTTTTGATACTTTTTGTGCTTTCTGTTAGTGTAATAAAATAATCACCTCCTTTAGTTTCCCTTACATCAAAAAAATAAGTCCTCCTTTTTCCAGCTCTTACTTTTGTTGAATATACAGGGTCCATTCTTTTGAATTCTCCTTTTTCCACTATAATCCTATTTTATTAAAAATCAATAAATTTCCACAAAAATAGTGATTCAAAATGAAATTAAAATTAATTTGACATAATATTTATTAACCCGGAATTGACTTATATTGTTTAGAATAATCGTAATTATTTGGCTGATTAGCTGATCTGACTTTAAGTCTGCAGGATTTGTGATTTTACGATGATCAAAAGACAATATTATCGGAATATATAATAGTTTTGACCAAAGCATTCATGGTAAGCTAACAGTCTAAAGACGAATAGACTAACTCCCTAAACAATTAAGAAATATCATCATATTTTTTTTTATAGTTATTTAGTGTCTTAAAAATTGAATTCGTGTATTTTTTGGCAGAACTTTAAAGAAATTTGATGTAGAATTAAAGCCTCACTGAATATCGAACCCATGCGGGCAAGCAAAGGATTAACGATTTTAGATTTTAGAATATAAATACAAGATCTGAAATCGTTAATCGGTGTTCCTTGTTCTTAAATCAATTTCTTCTTTGGTTCTGGCTCGTCCAGGTTAGGTGGTTAGCTAATTAGTTTTTTAGATTGTTAGTCTCTTGGAATTGAGTGAGTACATTTGGAAAAAGAAAGCTGATTTGTTACGGAATCAGAGGTTTTAACCCTTGGTATAAATCATTAGCTAATTGACTTTCGACTAAAAGACTATTGAGCCAAACAAATACTTTTATCTTTTTCAATTGACGGAATTAAAATTTCGAAAGATTGAAATATAAATAGTCTTTGCAAGAAAACGCCAAATACTGCGTTATGCTTGTTTTTGAAACAGTCATTTACAATGAGTAAACTCCTTGTTTCCAAAAACTTCGCAAGCCTTGTCCTTGACGTTTTTTTATCAAAGACGAAAAAAATATTAGTTTTCTTGCAGAAACTAAATAAGAACAGATGTCTTCCACTGCAATTAATGTCGACAACTCCTCATGGATGCTCATTTTTTGTATAAAAATGTACAAATTTTACTTTTATAAGCAACAAATCAAACTGGTTGGATATAAATCGTGCCGGGAGGTTAATTTAATGAATTTTTATTAAAATTTCCCACATTTATTGACATTCTATCAGTTCTGCACACTTATTTCTGAATTTTTGAGTAATGTCCAGCCAATCGTAAACCTTCAAGGGTCAGATTTTTATCTGTTTCATCAAAACAGTGTGAAGGAAGCACTTCAGCGAGGCCACCCGTAGCAATTACCTTGATTGGAAAAGGCTTTGATTCTCTGATCTTTTCTATCATGAATCTTACCAGCCCTTCATAACCGATGATGATGCCATTTTGGATGGCTTCAACCGTATTGGTTCCAAGGACATTCTCTGGTTTTTCGAGAGGTACTTCATGGAGTTGGGCCGTATGGATGGACAGACTTTTGATCGCCGTAATCATGCCGGGTGCAATGTTCACTCCGCTGATCCGGCCATCAGGTTCCACAAAAGTAAAGGAAAGTGCGGTGCCAAAATCAACAACCAGTGCTGCCGATCTGTATCTTTCGAATGCAGCCATTGCATTCGCCATCAGATCTGTTCCCAGTTCATAAGGATTATCAGTAAAAACAGGCAACAAATGATACATGTTCCTGTTGAGCAAGACAATCTGTGACTGTTGCATACCAGAGAAAAAATCCACAAATTTTTTGGTGATATCCGGAACAACGGAACTGATCACCACCTGCTCAAAGGATTCTGCATTGACATTTTCTTCGATGAAGCATTCGATTATCTTTTTTTGATAGTAGTACATACTTTCCTGGAGCAATGTATCCAATTTCCATGTTTTTTCCCATTGCATATCTGTGTATATGCCAAATGAAACGGTGGAGTTTCCAATGTCAATAGCCAATATCATATAAAAGCTTGATGTTTAAGCAAAAATAAGGATTATTTCCCAATGAGGAGTCATTAAACTTCAAAAACCTTAGTTGGACATACCCGAACTAAAGAGGGAACTTAATTAAATATCCTTATCAGCTAACCACCCAAACAATTACTTACTTTTTAATGAATGTATAAATTACCAGATATCAATATGATAATGTGATGCTTTGTTTGATTTTTAGTCATGGTTAATTTGTAAATTATAAAACAATTAAAGTTTAATATACCTTTGTTGCCAGATTTTTTAACAGTAATAAACACGAAATGAACATTCTACTTTCATTAAAAGGCCTGGCAATAGGCATCGCAGAAATCATTCCCGGGGTTTCAGGAGGCACCATTGCTTTTATTACCGGTATTTATGAGCGTCTACTGAACGCTATACAGGCATGGAATTTTCAGAATATTTCAAGACTATTCAAAGGCGACTTTAAAGGATTCTGGAAGGCAATTGATGGTAAATTCATATTTCAACTTGGAATTGGAATGCTGACAGGCCTGGTGCTTGGTGCTTTTGCGATCAGTTACCTTTTAATTCACTATATAGAACCATTGCTGGGTTTTTTCTTTGGATTGATCCTTGCTTCGGTCCAAATGATCATTCGTCAGGTGCATAATTGGAGTATAAAGAACATGGTATTTCTCATAGTTGGCACATTTTTCGCATTATGGGTGGTTACTGTGAGCCCGACGGAAGGAAATCTTACTATTTGGTATATTTTCATTTCAGGATTTATTGCCATCAGTGCATTGATGTTGCCTGGCATTTCGGGTAGTTTCATGTTGCTGATATTGGGTATGTATACTACCATATTAACTTCCTTCAAAGGTTTAATAACTGAATTCAGTGCACATCATTTTGGTATTTTAGCTATTTTTGGGTTGGGATTGATACTGGGTGCAGCAAGTTTTTCGCGTTTGATAACCTGGACATTGAAAAAATATCATCAACAAACTTTAATGGTGCTCACCGGATTTATGCTCGGTTCGCTCTGGAAGATCTGGCCATGGAGAATACCTACTTCCTGGCTCAACAAACTGACCAATGAAATTGAATCTGACCGGGCAGTATTGGAATCCCTTTCCAAATCAGATTATAAGATCATCAGCGAGGAAGTTGTTTTTCCACAGGAATACTTTGTTGACCATCCGAAGATCGCCCTTACCATAGCAGCACTGGCTTTTGGTTTTTTCCTGGTGATCAGTTTGGACTATTATTTCAGCAAACGGCACAACAAGCAGGAAATTCCTCAATGATCAGGGTTTGAAATAGAATGGTTTACTGCTAAAGTATTCCAAATGAACACTTTAGTTGATAGTTACGGTTATATTCAAACTAATTAAACATATAATTTATTTTAATATATTGTTTAATTGTTTACCTTTGTAGGTTCATGTACATGCTAAAATGCTTTAATTAAGTACGGAAAATGGAGTCAGACAAAATAATTTCCCTTGCCGGGATGTATCAGGAGTATTTTATTGACTATGCTTCTTATGTGATCCTTGAAAGGGCTGTTCCTGCCCTTGAAGATGGATTAAAACCCGTTCAGCGAAGACTTTTACACAGTTTAAAGCGAATGGATGACGGCAGATATCAGAAAGTTGCCAACATCATAGGTCATACGATGCAATTTCACCCCCACGGTGACGCTTCCATCGGGGATGCTTTGGTCAACCTTGGACAAAAAGAATTGCTGATTGACATGCAGGGCAATTGGGGTGATATCAGAACAGGAGATTCGGCAGCAGCGCCAAGGTACATCGAAGCCAGGTTATCCAAATTTGCACTTGAAGTCGTTTTTAACCCGCAAACTACGGAATGGCAATCCAGTTATGACGGCCGCAACAAAGAACCTGTCCATCTGCCTGTTAAATTCCCCTTAGTTCTTGCTCAAGGCGTTGAAGGGATTGCAGTAGGGCTTTCAACCAAAATTCTTCCACACAATTTCATCGAACTGATACAGGCTTCGATCAAAATCCTGCAGGAAAAACCATTCAGAATATATCCGGATTTCCTGACTGGCGGTTCAATCGATGTGAGTGATTATCAGGACGGAATGCGCGGTGGAAAGGTTAAAGTAAGGGCAAAAATTGTAAAAGTAGACAAATCCACCCTATTGATCACAGAATTGCCCTATGGAGTTACTACCGGAACCATGGTCGAAAGCATCATCAAGGCGACGGAAAAGGGACAGATCAAGATCAAAAAAATAACTGACAATACTGCTCAAAATGTAGAGATCGAGATCATTCTGGCGCCTGGCATTTCTCCGGAGGTTACCATTGATGCATTGTATGCTTTCACGGATTGTGAAGTTTCCATTTCACCCAACGCTTGCGTGATCGTCGATTCAAAGCCTTTGTTTTTACCAGTCAGCGAAATGCTGAAGATATCCACGATGAAAACCAAAAGCCTGCTCAAATGGGAATTGGAGATCAAAAAGGGCGAATTGGAAGAAAAATGGCATATGGCCAGCCTTGAAAAGATCTTTATTGAAAAAAGGATCTATCGGGACATTGAAGAATGTGAGAACTGGGAAAGTGTGCTTGAAACGATCCATATTGGCTTGAAAAAATATGTATCCACACCTGAAGATAAGGTGGCACCTGGTGATACGAGGCTGCGTTTGATGCGTGATATTACGGAAGAGGATATCATCAGGCTAACAGAGATCAAGATCAAAAGGATATCCAAATATAATTCTTTTAAGAATGATGAACTGATTTCCAATACTGAGGATGAATTGAAACAGGTTGCCTATGACCTTGAACATTTGACGGAATATACCATCCATTATTTCACAGCTTTGCTCGAAAAATATGGTAAAGGAAGAGAACGAAGAACTGAAATTACTACCATCGAAGAGATAAAAGCCACCCAGGTCATCATCAACAATGCCAAATTGTATGTAGATAAACAGGAAGGTTTTATAGGCATGGGCATTAAGGAAGGTGAATTTGTGATGGATTGCTCAGATATTGACGAAGTCATTGCATTCAAGCAGGATGCTACTTTTCAGGTTGTGAGAATAGGAGAAAAGGTATTTGTGGGTAAGAACATCATTTATGCGGCAGTTTGGAAGAAGAATGATGAACGCACGACCTACAACCTGATCTATGTAGACGGGGAATCTAAAAGAACCTACGCCAAACGTTTCCAGGTTACAGGCATCACCAGGGAAAAAGACTATGACCTTACCATGGGGAATCCTAATTCGAAATTGCTTTATTTTTCAGCCAATCCGAATGGCGAATCTGAAGTTGTATCAGTCCAACTCACACCAGGATGCAGCGCACGAAAAAAAGTATTTGATTTTGACTTTGGTGAATTGGCCATTAAGGGTAGAAGCGCCGGTGGAAATATCATTACCAAGTTTCCTGTGCGCAAAATCACCTTTGTTGAAAAAGGAAAGTCTTCACTCGGAAGTATTAAAGCATGGATGGACGAAGTCAGTGGCCGCGTAAACACTCAGGAAAGAGGTTTATACCTGGGTGAATTCGATACTGGTGACCTGATGCTTGCGGTTTACAAAAACGGTACTTACGAACAGAAATCTTTCGAAGAAAATATGAAATTTGAGGTAGACCAGTTAATTTCTTTAAGCAAGTGGACGCCGGAAACGGTCATTTCCTGCATTTACTACGAAGGAGAAAGGGAATGGTCAATGATCAAGCGTTTTAAAATTGAAACGACCACAACAGATGAACGGTTTAATTTCCTCAGCGAACATCCACAGACCAAATTGTATTTTGCATCCATATCTCATGAACCAAAAGTGAAGATTCACTACAGGAAAGATAACAAAACGGTGGACATGGAAGTTGGTCTCGCTGAATTCATTGACGTCAAAGGTTGGAAAGCTTTCGGGAATAAGCTCGGCGAATTCAAATTGACGAAGGTCATAGATCTTACCCAGGATATTGTTTCATCTGATGTTGAGGAGATAAAAAAAGAAATAATCGATGATGAAATTTACGATGAAACGAACGACATGATCGATGAAAATGCTGAGCAAAACATCGGGCAACATGAGGAAACAATTGGTTCCGATGAGGAACATGATGCCGGAACTGAAGAGTCTGTCAAAAAAAATAAGGATAAACCTAAAAAAGATACTGATACAACATTCAAAATTGGAGACACCATAGATTTTGATCTATAGTGTTTTGATCAACACGAATTTAAGATTCTTTGAGTTTTGATTATCCCATAATCAGGGTTGGAGCTTACATCCTGACATCCCTTAGGGAATTCCTATGACTTGGACTACATAAATATTTGTTTGGTAATGTTCATTGCGTATTATGAACGATAAAGAATTTTTATGTCTCTTGTTGTGAATACCTGATATCCTTCATTGTCAGTGATATAAATGTGAAAATGATAGTCCCCTGTATCATATTTACCGGTTCCGGACTTTTCAAATGGTAAGGTGATGAATTCTTCAAAAAGGTATTCATTTTTTTCGGCCGGCAGACTGAATATCCAACTATTGGAGTATGGATTGGTTGATTGTTTCACCGGGTCAAATGTACAGGTTTCATGTGCGCCATGATTATGGTGGCCAAAATTATTGTGCACATCAAAACTGATATTCCCCAATCCTGTGTTGTCCTTCAGGGATAATTTAAAACTGAAA